>Ga0172379_10002281_pt1 | contig 34465 bp, 29 predicted proteins | sample GrowelOW334metaG_FD_119756 | JGI IMG/M metagenome (GOLD analysis project Ga0172379, IMG submission 119756) | Groundwater microbial communities from an aquifer near a municipal landfill in Southern Ontario, Canada - Groundwater well OW334 metaG | ecosystem: Environmental > Aquatic > Deep... | reverse complement strand
CTTCAGTCCCTGAACACCTTGCGATCCATTATCTCCTTTGAGTCCTTGAACTCCTGCAGATCCATCGAGACCAGTGTCACCCTTCAATCCTTGATTACCTTGTAGTCCCTGTGATCCAGTAGATCCATCCAGACCAATATCTCCCTTCAGTCCCTGAACACCTTGCGATCCATTATCTCCTTTGAGTCCTTGAACTCCTGCAGATCCATCGAGACCAGTGTCACCCTTCAATCCTTGATTACCTTGAAGCCCATTTGCACCTGCGATGCCTTGAGCACCGGAAGCTCCATCAAGTCCATTTTCACCCTTCACACCAGCGGCGCCGAGATCACCCTTATCGCCTTTCGGCCCTGGTTTTGTTGTTGAATCTGCAATAAGTGCATGAAAGGCATTCAAACTGTATGCGACTGCAGTAAACGCTGCTTTTGGGGATAATTCGATTCCGTCATATGTGATTCCCAGGGAATCGATCCCAAAGAAACTGAGTGTGTCGTGAAATGGACCTAAGATTGTTCCAAACAATCCATTAGTAACTTGAATTTCCTTTGGCAAACTTGTCCAAACAACAGTATTTCCCTTCAACAATGTAAAAACGAATGTTGCATTTCCGTGATACGCTTTGCCGTCTTTTAGCAAAACACCTTCATAGGAAATCGCTTTGGGGATCTGTGATTGTAGAAATATTGGGAAGAAAAGAACGAAAAACAGAGTAAACTTGAGAAGAGTCTTTTTCATTTGGGACCTCAGCAACAAATGTGCGATGGTAGATCAATGTGTCATTCACGTGATGTCAATGAAAAAAACAATCTCGCTTCAGTGCACGATTCTCCATTGCTGCCGTTTGTAGTTCAACTGAGTATGAATAGTATACGACCGGATGGGACGAAAAAGAATAGACTGAAAGGATGAAAAGAGGATTAATCCTTCTGAGAGGGATATAATAAATATATGTACCAATATTCGGCACATGACCATTCATCGAAGAATCAGGGCCAGATTATTTCCTTCGACATTTTTTTGTCTGGTTCTTTTCCTCCCAATGATAGGTTCGCGAAATAAATTCCACTGGTGTATATTCGCAGCGAAAAAATTTGAGAGCGTTCAATTCCTGTGAATGTCCTTATGCATAATTTTCCGGGTATCCATCAACCGATCATCCGCAGGCAAATCGATCAGTCGTTTGTTCATGAATTCATCGTTTTCCGCATCCAGCATTTTTGCCGCATACTCAATGATGCTTTTGGGAAAAATACCTTCACGTTCATACAACTCGCGCTTTTTCAGCAAAATCCGTGCAGATTCTACGCAGCTTTTCGGAAGGGCCGGCAGCCGGTTCCATAGTTCCTTGTCCTGAAAAATATTTCCTGCAACGTAGTATCGTTCCGCGATCTGTGCTGCATCATCATCATGCCCAAGACCCCACTCCGCCGCCATTGTAATACCTGCAAGCAAGAGGTGAACCATCGCGCTGCCGTCCGGACTTCGCAGTTCGACTGTTTGCCGCCCATCCGCTGCTGCATAGGAGGAAACTTGCTGCGGATTGATTTTCTTTGCAAGATTTTCCGTGGAAGACCAGCCGAGCGGCACGCGGATCATGGCACTGCGGTTCATATCACTCCAACAGACGCGCGTCGGCGCTTCCTGGTTCGGAACCAGCCGCAAGTATGCGGACGAAGTGGTATTCCCAAACGCCGTCAGCGAGTCTGCGTAGGTGCAGAGTCCGCCAATGACACTCAACGCTTCGGGAGACAACGCGCCGGAAGGAACGTTCATGATATTCTTTCCTTTAGATCGAACTTCCATATGTACATGCAAACCATTCCCGGCAATTCCCTCTTCCAGTTTCGGCGTGAATGTTGCAACACATCCATGTTTGTAAGCAGTATTGCGGATAAGCCACCGGGCAACCACCAGATGATCTGCAGCATCTTCGATCGGCGTCGGAAGGAATTCGATCTCCAGCTGTTCCCCTTGTTTGTTGGCGATCTCATCCACATCGCTTCGGACGCTTTCAATATAACCGACTTCGCTGTGTGCGTATTTGATCGCACCGGTAATCTGCGTGATATACCGGACCATCTCATCAAGCACCGTGCCCGTCTTAACAAACGGAGCCGATGCGTGATACCCGCGCTGCTTGGCAGCTGCATAGGAGCGGTTCTGAGGATCGCTCAGCAGGAAAAATTCCAACTCGCCGAGCGCGTGTAATTCCATACCGGAATGATTCTCAAATAAATCCGATGCACGATGGAGAATCGTATCGGGCGCAAACGGGGCAAGTGATCCATCCCGTGTTAGGTACCGGCAGACGAAATCCAAACTCCGCTCAACGAACGGATTTTTGAACGCAGTCTTATACACTGGTACTACGTACAGGTCGGATAACGCAGTATCAACCATTCCTTTAAAGAGTGAAGATCCATCCACTCGTTCGCCGTCGGCAAGAATACGTTCGGCCTGCAGGCGGTTGGCAATCGGTATTTTCAGCTCCTTCAGCTTACCGTCGAGAGCGGTATAATGAAATGTAATCCGTTCGATATGCTGTTCTTCAATAACGCGCAACAGATCTTCCCGTGTGAATGCTTCGCGGGGTTTATCAAGAAACACGGCGAGTGGATTGGCAAGGGCATACTGGTTGGTATTCATACAAAATCAAAGGATGGTGAAAAGATAGGAAGTACGTGGACGTGGACTCCTGAAGTAATCGTTGTTTCAAGTACGGAAAATATTACTGCAAAAACAACGACATCGTTGCGTCATTATTCTGGAAGAACAGTTAGCAGTTGTTCATCGCGAGAATATAAGACAGTGTTATCTTGATAGAAGGGGTTTAGTGTTTTGCGGCAAAGCAATAACGCTACACAGCAGTCGGAAGCGTAATAGTAAATATTGATCCATTCGGCAGGTTCTTCGTCACGGAAAGTGTACCGTCATGCTGTGATATGATCTGCTGAGTGATTGCAAGACCCATACCGGAACCGGTAGATTTTGTTGTAAAGTAGAGGTTGAAAATCTTTTCCTGCAGCTCTGCCGGAATACCGGATCCCGTATCCGAAACTTCAATGATAATGAAGGAATTCTTCAATCGAAGGGAAAGACCGATCGAACCCTTTTGTGGTGTTGCGTCCAAAGCATTTTGCAAAAGATTCAGGAGCGCCTGCGTCATCTGTTCGAAATCAATATTGAGGTTCACATTGTCGGCATGCACAGCAAACTCGATCCTCTTCTTTCCTGTTTGAGGTCGAAACAGTGTTGCCACATGTTTAATGAATTCCCCCGCATCCGTTCGCGTGCGCTTCACTTTTTTGGGACGTGCAAATTGCAGAAACTGCTGGATGATTCCATTCATGCGAAGTGATTCTTTTTTAAGAACATTGGTCAATGCCTGATACTCCCGCACCCCTTTTTTTGGCAAAAACTCTTTTTCGTAGCGTTGTGCGATCATCGAAATCGCATTCAGCGGGTTTCTGATCTCGTGCGCAACGCCGGCGGCCAGTTCTCCCATAGCGGTCATTTTTTCTTTTCGCTGGATCTCTTTTTCTAGTCGCTTCGCTTCCGTAAGGTCTTTAATAACCACAGTCCAGGTCTCCACAATTCCCGCATCATTGGTGGTTGTAGATGTGGAAATCGAAACGATCCGCTCGTCGTTGTTACTGCACCAGAGCGATTGTTCCACCTGCTCTTCTTTCTTCGAGGTAATGGAAGAAAGACAGGATTGAATACGTTCCGGCAGTTGTTCTATGGTCCGTCCGATCGCACTTCCGGACTCGATACCGAAAAGGGATTCCGCCTGCCGATTGAAGATGGTCACCCTCCGGTCACGGTCGATGGTGACAACAGCATCATTCATATGCTCAAGAATATTCCCGGTCAACGACCGGATGGATGAATACTTGCCGGCGATAAGTTTTACATTCTGCGAGGCGATGATAAAGGAAAAAAGGATGACGCCGAGTAAAATGAGTACGAAGGACATAATGACCATCCGCCGCTGCATGCGGCCGTCGATAGCCCGCAATTCGTCCATGGAAAGACCAATACGTAACACACCAACCGCTGTACCGTCGATGGAGAGCCGTTTAACGATTTCAAAAGTGTTCCGGTCAAAAAAAGTGACTTCCCTGCTGATAGTCGTATCCTTCACCAACACTGTGGAAAGCAGGGGATCATTGTCCATGGTAGACATTTCCCGCACACCTTTTGTCGCGGCAAGTATTCCTTCTTCGTCCTGTATAACGACATAATCTATTCCCGTATTGTTGCCAAGATCCGTTACCAGTTTGCCGATGCCGATCTCTTTCCGGAACTCAATGAACTGAGCCGCATCAAGATTCAAGACAATTGCTCCGCCAGATGTGTTCGTTCGTCGTACTGCAACTGCATACCGTTGGCCCTCCTCAAATCGCGCTTCTTTCAGCCCAATAATCAATTCTTCGGAAGTACCATTCAGAATCGGACGAAGGATCGTACCGGGAGAATTCTTTTCTCTCGTCACGCCGGGATGAAATTCCGGTGTATGGCTGGACATGATCCGGGTGCCGCGGCGGTTGAATATGTTGATGCGGAAGATTCCATTGCGGTATGCGATTTCTTTCAGCATCGAATTATTCACTACACCGAGACTGTCCAGCGTTGCAATCAGACGTGCGTTGCTCAGCAGTCGTTCGCTCAATTCTTCTTCAATGCGGTCTGTGGAAAGGACGATATTGGCACTGCTGTTGGTAATCGTCTCCGCAAGCGAAAGGGAATGTTCCTGCAGCACGTGATAGAGCTCTTCGCGGCTCTGCCGTAGTTCAATGTATGCGGATGTAAACATCAGCACTGCAACTCCCAGTGCAATGGCGATAATATAACGGGGTTTTATGAGTGAGAGAACATTTCGCATGATATTCGGTTATTGTTTCCGGTTTGATGCATTCGACCGGTACAACGATGCCGAATAATACGGATATTTTGGAGGAATAGAACCAGGTATCCCGTTAAAAAGGGATACCCAATTCCAGAGTGACTGCAGTGTTATTGTAGTGATAGAGCGCGTCGTTTGAACTGTTTTGAATACGATCAATCGAACCTTTAACGGAAATACCCTGTTCGTCGAAGCGTTTCAACAGTGTGATATTGAGATACGACCGTTCATCGCTCCGCTGACCGGCGGCGTAATTACCATTCACATCGAACGCCGCTAGCGAAGAATACAGTTTGTTCTGTATTCCGCCGGATACTTTTAATGTCGTTGTTTCCGACAGAAGTGCGGTGACGGTTGCATTGGAATGCAATCCTTCGTAGCCGTAATGGTCGTCGAACAGTTCGTCGTCCGAAATGAACCCGTATTCTGAACTGAGATATCGTGTCTGTTTTTGCAGATTCAATTGATAGCGTTCCGTAATGCTGATCCCAATGTTATCCGTTATCCCCTGGCCAATCTTTACCGTTCCGATCGTCTGGGTTACACTCGGCATCAGCGAAGACATGACTCCCTTTCGCATCGACGCACTCGACATCGACGGTGTCGTGGAATAAAACTTGCTCCCCAAATCTGCCTGTACGATGATCGTGGTGGTCGGCACTGCAGCAAACGCTAATTGACCAAACAATGCATGTTCTGTATAGCTGAAATCATCCAGCACAGAAAAAGAAACCGACCGCAGCGTATATCCCGTCTTATTGATCAGACGGTCAGAGAGAAAATATTTGGAGTTGATGAACACAGAAAGCATCGAGTGATCGAACAATGTGTAGGCGTCGCGATTGATGGCGGTACCGATAAAACCTCCCGCCTGAATCGAATGCTGGTCATCATCCCCGTACCACTGTGTGAACTCCGCAGTGACGGAATGCTGATGGTTTGTCCGTTCGAGCAGCGATTCATAATATGTGAATGTGCCGTCATAGAACAAGCGTGTAAGCGTCTTTTCCGCCTCCCAGTCATATCCGCCGGTGAACATGAACGACGTGACATTGCTTTTCAAGTTTTGTGCGTTATTGTTGACATTATCATCAGCCATTGAACTGACCGACGCGTGCGCATTGATCTGACCGAAGAGTTGCTGTCCTGCCAAGAGTAAGAGTGCGAGTGTAATTCTATGTAACTGTTTCATTTGTGCCGTCCTTGTTGTCGTTTTCCAAATTGTCCTGAATTCATTCCTTTGCCGCGGCGGAAGCCGAGACCGTTTTCACGCGTATCACAAATTCCGTCGCCATTGGCGTCGATAAACTGGTCACGCTTTTTCGATCCTTTGTTAACATTTACCTGTTGTTTCTCTTTTGCATCATCAATGCCATTGGCGTTTGCATCGTAGTCTGCCGGTACGACCTGTTTCTTTTGTTCCTTCTGTTGTTCAACCGTCTGTGCCGACAACGGTGAACCGGTGATCAAAAGGAAACAGAGTGTACATAATGCGTAAAAGTTCTTCATAGTATTCCTGGCTTTCATTCTGTATTAGTGCATGAGGAGAGTTCACACCCTCCTCACACAAGAAGGACTATTTACCTTTACCGCTGCGGTTCATATTTCCCTTCGGACCTGTCCCGTCACAAACCCCGGTTCCTGCCCCAGTGCATTTTCCCGAACCAAAACCGGTGCCATCCTTCGGACCTTGTCCTTTATTGCCCGTACCGTCTTTTGGTCCCATTCCTTTTCCACGCTGACCATTCCCTGCTTTTTGTCCCTGATGCGTGCCGACATTGTCGCAAATGCCGTCGCCATCCTGATCCACAAAGTATTGACCGCGCTCTGTTGGCGTGACGGTACCTTTCTGTTGTGCATATACTGAATCGGTGAACATAACACCCAGCGTCAATGCGACGACCAGTGTCAGCGCTGCGTTGATAATGCGTTTCATACAACCTCCGTAAATTGTTTGTGAGTGAATTGTGATTGTGTTTGTGTTGCGTTCTGGTCTTAGTATTACAAGCACCGTGCCAAACGCACTATTGCTGATTTCGTTAAGGAAAACGGAGAATGATATGAAGAGAGGAACGGAACCGCGACATTTCTGTCGATTGTGTTCGACACTTTTGTCGAACGAGAGTTCGTTTTGCAGTGTAGAGTTGAAAGAATTGGACGGTATTACAACAAAATGCGCAGGACAATACGTTACTTGACCAGCAGAGTTTTCAAATGGACTGCTATTTTACTCCCCACTTTTTTAAGCGGTAGCGCAAATTCCGTTCCGATAAACCAAGAAGTTTTGCAGCTTTTGATTGATTGTCTCCGTTCATTCGGAGCGCTTCAAAGATGAGATCTTTTTCCAGTTGTTCAACCTGATCCGGCAATGACTGAAGTAATGCACGTTTCACCTGCTGCTCAGTTTTAACGCCGCGGACGATCTGTGGAAGATCTTCCGTAGCAATCAGATCTCCGCGTGAAAAGATCACAGCCCGCTGGACGATGTTCTCCAGTTCGCGCACATTGCCGGGATAATCATACCGCGTCGCACACTCCCACGCTTCCTTCGAGAAAGATAGTTTTTTGCGTTTATGGTCTTTGGCGAATTTTGCCAGGAAATGATCCAGCAGAAGTGGAATATCTTCCCGGCGTTTTCGAAGCGGTGGAAGTTCGACTGCAACAACATTCAGGCGGTAGAACAAATCTTCCCGGAATTTTCCATCAGCAATTGCCGTTTCAAGGTTTTTGTTTGTCGCTGCTATCACACGGACATCCACCGCAATCGTTTCTGATCCGCCGACCCGTTCGAACTGTTGTTCCTGCAGCACACGCAATAATCTCACCTGCGTCGCTGGGGAAATATCGCCGATTTCATCCAGAAAGATAGTACCACCGTCGGCGAGTTCGAATCTGCCGCGCCGCTGTTTTTCTGCGCCGGTAAAAGCCCCTTTCTCATGTCCGAACAATTCGCTTTCCAGCAAATTGTCATTCAATGCTGCACAATTCACTGCGATAAATGGCTTACCGGATCTTGGACTGTGAAAATGGACCGCACGTGCAATCAGTTCCTTTCCCGTTCCACTCTCTCCGCGGATCAATACCGGCGCTCTCGTCTCAGCAACCCGGGATGCAGTGGACAGAACCTCCTGCATCGCTCCGGATTGTGAGACAATTTCAGCAAATGCATATTTTTCCGCTAACTGCCGGCGGAGCGATTTATTTTCCGATATCAGCTGCTGCCGCTCTTGTAGGCGGCGGATGAGGAGATCGATTTCATCGAGTTCGATCGGTTTGCTCAGGTAATCATACGCGCCTGCCCGCATTGCATCCACAGCGCCTTCAATGGTCCCGAATGCCGTCATTAGTACAACGATAGTCTCCGGATCAATCGCTTTTACTTCCTGCAGCAGATCGTAGCCGGTTTTCCCCGGCATTTTAAAATCCGTCAGGATCGCATCATAATGATGGGAACGAACAAGTGCGATTGCTTCGAGAGCGGATGAAGCCTGCCGTACGGTATGGTGTTTCTTTTTAAGATATCCAGCCAATACTTCGCGTTGCGAGGCCTCATCATCAACAATCAATATTTGCATGGAATCCATAATTCGGTCACTGTTGTTGCAGCAGTTCGTTCAACTCTTTTACAAACAATTCTATCTCTTGACCTGTAAATCCTTTTTCAAATGCAGCGGATTCCAGCGTACCCCAGATCGGTTCTCCGCACGCAATGCACTTAATCCCCTTCTGCATCAGATACCTGACGGCATCCGGTAACTGCTGCACCAAATCCTCTATCAATATCGTTTTAGTAATCATTGCTCGTCCATCGACGATTGACAACCCTATCGACATATTCTTTTGCCGCAGAACGGAGAACGCTGCTTGAACAGTGCAAAGCAAACTGTTGGCAATATGTTGCAGCAATTTCCCTTGCTTCGGTCAGCGAATGTGACTGAGCTACTTCCTGTTCGATGCCGGCACAATACTGCATGATTAACGCTTCCTGTTTCATTGCAGAAGGAGTGCCATGTTCTTGATCTTCAAGTATTTCATCGTAAATCATTTCCATTGCATCATATCTCTGTAAACAGTTTTATCGTTCATAGTTTCTCGGTTGATATGGTAGTCCGTTCCCGTTTGAACATCCTGGTAATAGCAGAAAGCAGCGGACATTGTGTGCAGAAATTCGTAGCGGAAATAAACAGCAGCATCCCTCCGCCAAACGCATCAGGTACGCTTTGGAACCCGCTCCAGACAAACAAAAACAGTTCTATCACGCCAAGAAAAGCTATAGCCAGTCTAACCACCGTACGAACCTTTAACTTTCCGACTGCTGTCGATAGTGGCATTGGATTATTTTACCCCTTTTTCTGATAGATAGTCGGGAAATTTTTTCTTCAGATAGTGGTTTTCGCCGATATAGCTGAGCACATGAATGAATTGATCCGGGGTAGAATAGCCTGGCAGCAAAGTGATCGGCTTCCCGTCGCTCTGCAGGAAAACAGTTGCCGGATATCCGTCCACGCCCATTCCTTGTGCAAATTCCTGCGGACTTATCAATTGTCCTTGATAGTTGATTTGTTCATTTCCTTCGGCATTGAGTTTGATGATTACATAATGTTTCTGCAAATATGCGGAAATAGTTTTATCCGGATAGGTTTTTTTATCCATCTCCTTGCACCATTTGCACCAATCGGTATATACATCGACCAGCACTTTTTTTCCTGTGCGTTTTGCTTCGGCAAGTCCGTCGTTAAATTTTTTCCATTGCAGATCTTTTGCAAGTGCGGCGGACGACATGGACAATACAAGTAGCACTAATAGCATCTTTTTCATAAGAACCCTTTTATGGTAAGTTCGTTCAGAATATCATAGTATTACATCGGCATATCATACAATCCGCCGGCATTGACAACATCCTTATAGCCAGCGTTTTTTAAGATCCGTGCCGCATAAGCACTGCGTGCGCCCGATGCACAGTAGACGATGACCGGTGTGTTCATATCGCCAAATTCCTTCAGCCGACGCTGTACTTCATCCACGGGAATATTCACTGCGTTTGGATATGCTTCTTCTTCGAATTCTTCCGGCGTACGCACATCGACGATAATTGCACCTGATTTTATTTTTTCTTCTAAATCTGACATTGTACTTCTCCTCTGTTGATCTTGTTGATTATTTTTTTGTGAAATCCCATCCATCGGTCCACTGTGCAGCTGCAACTCCTCCGGCGATATTAAAAATATCGCTCCATCCTTCCGCTTTCAATATTTGCAAACTTGTGTGGCCTAAAAATCCATCTTTACTCATAATATAGAGTGTTTTTTGTTTCGGAATCTCCTGTAATCTATCCCGAAGCTCATCTGCCGGAATATGCACCACACCGGCAAGCGGCGCTTTGGATTGTTCTCCCAATGTACGCACATCCAGAACAATGCCGTCGTTCGTTTTCAATTCATTGATCACTTCAACCGGAGTTTTTAATAGACTATATCCACTTATATGATTGAGTCCGATAAATGCCGCCATGTTGACCGGATCGTTGGCACTATTGAACGGTGGAGCATACGCAAGGTCAAGTTCCGACAGATCTTCCAATGTCATCTTTCCGTGTAGCGCCGTTGCAAGAACGTCAATTCTCTTTTCTACGCCCGCTTCGCCGTATGCCTGACCGCCCAGCAACTTCCCGGACCGTTTATCATAGACGATCTTCAATGCAAGCGGTTTCCCGCCGGGATAATAGGTGACATGGTTGTCCTTGAACACATACGATACTCCGATGTCGAATCCTGCTTCCCGTGCAGCTTTTTCCGAAAGTCCGGTTGATGCAGCGGTTTTATCAAACAGTTTCACTACGGAAGTCCCCAATGCACCTCTGTATTTCATTTTTCCGCCGAGAACATTGGTGCCGGCGATTCTTCCTTGACGATTTGCCGGACCAGCAAGCGGAATGCGCACTTTTTTTCCATGTACTTTATTGATTATCTCTACCATATCTCCGGCTGCATAAATATCCGGATCGCTGGTCTTCATCATCTCATCAACAATCAAACCACCAGTCGCGCCGACCTCCAGTCCTGCCGATTTTGCAAGCGTCAATTCAGGGCGAACACCAATTGATAAGAGAACCATTGCAGCGTCGATTTCAGTTCCGTCGCTCAACGTGACATTGTTAGCACCAATTGCCGAGATTCCTGCATTGGTTTTCACACTGATCCCTTTTTGTTCCAGTCCCGCTTTGATCATCGCGCCAAATTCAGAATCCATGAGGATCATTACCTGCGGCGCCAGTTCTACAACGGACACTTCGATGCCTCTGGCGTGCAATGCTTCTGCCATTTCCAGACCGATGAAACCGCCCCCTGCAACGACTGCTTTCGCCGGTTTTTTCTCTTCAATAAATTTGTGGATCCTATCCATATCCGGAATGGTCCACAGTTTAAAAACATGTTCTTGCGTTATTCCGGGTAATGACGGGACAATGGGAGAACCGCCCTGCGCAAGGATCAGTTTGTCGTACGGAATCTGTTCTTCGCCGTTTTTCGTTTTCGCAGTAATAGATTTTTTATCGCGTAATATTTGAATGGCTTCTGTATTTGTTTTTACATTTACGCGGTAACGGCTGTAGAAACCTTCCGGAGTTTGCAGCAGAAGGTTCGACCGGCGTTGAATATCCCTGCTGATGAAATATGGAAGTCCGCAGTTCGCAAAACTGACGTACGGTCCTTTTTCCAGCACAGTTATTTCTGCATGTTCATCCAGCCGCCGGATACGCGCCGCCGCAGTAGCGCCGCCGGCTACGCCTCCAATGATCACTATTTTTTTGGGATTGCTGTTGTTCATTTTGTTTTATACACTTTTATTCAATTTTCAAAGGAAATCTTGATTCCATGAATATGATGCAGTGAAAACCAGAAAGATTCAGAATATTCCTGCTAACCTGTTATGATTAAACCAGATAGTTGAATCCTTTTCACGTTCGGTGCATCACACGAGTTACGGCGTATCCAGGTAAATACTCAACATTCTGCACATTCCTTAACGATGAATACATTCTGGGATTCCAAATATTCTGTTGATCACTATGTGTATGGGAAAAACCCTAATGCATTTTTTAAATCAGTGATCGATACACTTCCTGTTGGCAGGATTCTGATCCCAGCCGCCGGAGAAGGACGCGATGCTGTCTATGCAGCTTCGCTGGAATGGGATGTGACTGCATTTGATCAGAGCACCGTGGGAAAACAAAAAGCGATGAATTTTGCAGAAGAACGTCAAGTATCGATACGATATGATGTCGTGAATGCTTTTGATTTTCGTCTTGCCAAGGGATCCTACGATGCCATTGCACTTATCTATTTTCATTTACCATCGACAGACCGGGAACAATTTCATTCATCGATCATCAGCGCATTGTCACCAAATGGAATAATCATTCTTGAAGCATTTCATCCGCGGCAGATCAATAACACTTCCGGCGGCCCGTCAGATCCGACAATGCTGATGACTGCAGAATCTCTTCACAATGAATTTGCAGGATTGACGGTGATCGAATGTTCGGAACATCAGATCGTGTTGGATGAAGGTCCAGGACATTCCGGCATTGCCGATGTCGTTCGGTTTGTTGGAAAAAAGAAGTAGTCACAGTACATATCATCGAAAGGTATTGTATGGAACAACAGGCAATCCAGGATTTCTATCCTGAAGAACTCAGTCATTGTTACGGCTGCGGCCGCCTAAATGAACACGGATTGCATGTACGCACTGTGTGGGACGGGGAAGAAACAATTGCCGTCTACACACCGAAACCATATCATACGGCAATTCCAGGATACGTGTACGGAGGACTGACAGCCTCCCTGATTGATTGTCACGGAACAGGGACGGCCGCCGCTGCTGCGTACCGTTTTGCAGGACGGGAACCGGGAAGCGAACCGGCGTTCCGCTTCGTCACCGCTTCACTGCAGATCGATTATGTGCGTCCGACACCGATGGGTGTGCCACTCACGCTGCGGGGCACAATCGTAGAAATTACAGAGCGCAAAGTAATCGTTGAAGTAGCCGTCACCGCAGACGGTATTCTGTGTTCCCGGGGGAAAGTGGTGGCAGTACAGATGCCGGAATCGATGATTCCGAAACGGAACAAAGAGCCATAGTAATACTGACACCTAGTGAGGTTTTTTCACTGAAATCGGAATGATCAGCCAAACACCGATCGGTTTCCCTTCCAGCATTGCCGGTGAATATTTTCTCCGAAGCGCGGCGTCCATTGCTGCAGCGCACAATGATTGATCCGGCGTTTTTTCAATCATCGCCGTAGTAACTTTTCCTTTATCATTCACCCACATTTTTACCCATACATCCCCTTCCACTTTTTTCGCCTTTGCTTCTTCGGGGTAAATAGATTCAACCGAGGAGAGCAGGATCGGCCCGCGATTATTGTTGTCAATCTCTGGTCTTCGCGCACAACCAAAAAAAGTGATCATTAACAATCCAGATACCACAACTATTGTCCGCATACATTCATCCGCACATTGTGTAATAATCCCCTAAAAATTATACTGAATCACAGAGTAGTGAAGATTGCCGACCATCACATAACGATGTTGCCATTTCATCAAGATACTAAGTAGATTGGATCAGATGATATAAGAATGCGAAGATTGTGACGATCTTGAAAAGTGGAAGAAATACAATTCCCAGATCATTCCATTCTCAAACAATTCAACGAAGGAAAATATTTTTTAGGAATGGATATGGAATTTAAACGCCGGCAATTTCTCACAACTTCAGCGACTATTCTCTCTTGTGCTGCGCTCGGCACAGGACTGCAATCGTGCGGTATCGGCGGACTGCTCTATTCCAGCAATGATATTCCGGTAACGGAGGGTGATCCAACAATCGATCTCGCAGCTACCCCTGAGTTACGGACAATCGGGGGCGCTGTCAAGAAACGATTCAGTCGTGTGAATGACGGAAGCGTCATTATCATCGTGCGAAACACAGAAAGCACATTCCATGCATTTGCAGCACAATGCACACATTGGGGAGCGGAGATCGGGCTTCCACAACAAACGAACATCATGGTTGCCCATTCCATGGATCACGCTTTTCTTCAGTCGACGGTTCGGTGATTGAAGGGCCCGCATCCGTGCTGTTACAACAATTCACCGTACACTTTGACGCAGAAAAACAGATGATTACTCTCGTGAGCGATACGGATCAATCCTGAATGACGGCGAATCACATTGAGCGATACAGTCACTGCTTCATTGAACGCTTACGTGCGGACTCAAATTCGCTGCCGCTGTTCCAGTACGGCATTTCAATGATGTTCGCAATTCGCCAGGCGACGCGGATAACAAGTTCTGCTTGTTGCAGCGCGCCGTCATAATTCCAATCGTCATACAACTCATCGCTCGGCTGGTGATAAATTTTTCCGCCTCTCTCTTGCATTTTCCGTACAAATGCCGTATCAACGCCGACATATTTTCTTCCGCTTCCCATGGACATTGCAGGAATACCGACCTTTGCAAAACTGAAATGGTCGCTCCGGAAGAACCCTCCTTGTTCAGGTGCAAGATCCGGCAATACCGTAAGACCCAATGGTTTTGCGACGGCATTTAGATCATTACCGAGCGATGAACGGTCGCTTCCCTGCCATGAAATATCCGTCGTTCTGCCGACGATGTTAATGACATCAGTATTAATATTCGCCGCGATACTGGCGCCTGAAACGGTGGGATTATTGGCATAATATTTTGAACCGAGCAAGCCCTGTTCCTCTGCAGCAACAGCGGCGAAGAGGAGCGATCGTGCAGGCTTCTTTTTCAACGAAGAGAACGTTTCGGCAAGATTCAGCATTAGCGAAGTCCCCGAAGCATTGTCCAGCGCGCCGTTGTAGATGGAATCGCCGTCAATCGGTCTTCCGATACCGAAGTGATCGTAATGCGCTGTGAAGATAACATATTGGCTCTTCAATGATGGATCGCTTCCCTCAACTTTGCCGACGATATTGTTTGTTGCTATTCGTTTTACTTCGGATCGGATAATTGAAGAGACAGTAATGCCAAGAGGGATCGGTTTGAACGTGCGCAATTGCGCCAAAGCAATAAGTGAATCCAAAGAATACCCACCGAGCAACAGGTACCGTTTGGTCGCCTCTTCAGTCGTCCACGCCTTCAACTGCAAATGGTTTCCCGTGTTTTTTTCTTCCAGATCAAACATCTCCCGGCTCCACGAGTTGCGAATCACTTCATAACGATATCCCGCCGAAGGAGTCGTGTGGATCACGATCGCACCCAGCGCACCTTTTTCTGCGGCAATCTCATATTTGTACGTCCACCGTCCATAGTAGGTGCGACCTTTTCCTGCAAAGAAGTTCGGATCATCACCGGCAGGATCGTTATTCATCATCACCAGAATCTTTCCTTTCACATCCACATCCTTGTAATCATCCCACTGCTGTTCCGGCGCAACAATGCCGAATCCAACGAAGATCAACTCAACATTCTTGAGTTCGATCACCGGTTCATAGGTTCCCGTTGTCGCGACAAAATCGGTGGAATACGTAAGAGCAATTGATTGATCCCCTTTATGCACCATTACCTGTGTGGACGGATCGACCGTTACGCCAACCATCGGTACTTTTTGAATAAACGTGCCGTTGTCACCGGCCGGTTTCAAACCGAATTTCTTGAAGCGGGAAACGATATACGCTGTCGCTTTCCGGTCTCCTTCGGATGCGGGACCTCTACCCTGCAGAGAATCGTGTGCCAGCACTGTGATATGTGCCCGGAGTTTTTCCGGAGTAATGAATTTTAATGCTTCCAACGGTGGTTCCAGCTGGAACAACATACTGATGAGTGAGAAAAGGAGTATCATAAAAGGTTTACTTTCACTGTGGATGAATGGCAATGGTTTACGCTACAGATAGTAAGAAGATATTGAGTAACATTCAAAACGGAAATTCTTGTGGTATCGCATTCTGCGGGTCGAGCCGTTTCGTTTCACGGATCTTTGCGGTTGCATGAATGGCATTCGGCGTTACATAGATCGCTTTCCTCGGCGTGGTGGGGCAGGCATGTTCACAAGCACCACAGCCGACACAATATTCATTTTCGATCTGCGGCAGCATCAGTTTTCCATAGGGAACCATTTTTACTGCTTTGGTGGGACAATGTTCGTCGCACGCGCCGCAATCTTTTTTCTTTGTTTCGACAATACAATCCTCTTTTATAAACGTCACTTTCCCAAGCTGCGTGATTTTTTTTTCCTGCGGCAACAGCGGATGAATTGCTCCAGTAGGACAAATCTCTCCGCAAATAACACAGTCGTAATTGCAGTAGTTGACAGTATAATCCATCTTCGGCTGGAACACTCCCGCAAACCCATATTCGATAACTGAAGGTTGAAGTACTTGTGTGGGACAGGCGCTGACACAAAGATGACACGCAGTACAGAATTGCGAGAAATGCTCCCTGGCAATCCCTCCGGGTGGAACAATCGGCTGTTTTTTGGCTGCGTTGTACGCAGCTACAGCAGCTGATGTATCCACGGCATTCGATAATCCTGTTGAAGCAACCATTGCTGAGGAAAGTGAAAGCAACACACGACGACGTGCAGGGTTTTCTTTCTGTGTCGATGATGTCCTTCGCCGAAATGCATATCCCATTCCATCTTCCGGGCACGAACCGATGCAATCAAAACAACCAACGCACGCTGCCGCATCTACCGTATGGTTTTCACTGTCAATGCATTGGGCGCGGCAGACCCGTTCGCAAAGCCCGCAATCGATACAGGCATTGTTCTGAATCTCTATTTTATAGAATGAAATCCGTGAAAGAAGACTGAGCACACCGCCAACCGGACAGAGCAAATTACAGAACAATCTTCCTTTCCATAAAGAAAGTCCAACAATGCCGGCCAAGAATACGATTGCTGCAAGGATATTCCATACATCCGGACCTGTTAACGGTATGCGGGCAATGCCGAGTGTGTTCGACGCAGTTAAAAGTATAACAGCAGCATTATTGAACAGGATCAACAGCGGTCGCACAAGAGAGGAGATGATTCTTCCGAAATTACTGTACGGTTCGAAAATATTCAGCAGGATCAGGTTGCCAGCGAACAGGCCGATAAATACAAGAGCGGTGAATGAATAGAAGAAACGGTAATTTGTCTTTCTATACGGGAATTTCCGGTGAGTATATTTTTTCTTTCCTAACCAGATCACAATATCCTGCAGCGTACCGAGAGGGCAAAGATGGGAACAATACACTCTTCCAAACAGCAGAGTCAACACGATCACAAAGAATAATGCGGTAATCGCAACTCCGATTGTTGAAAAACTTTTTAATAACGCTGGAATAAATTGAAGTGCGACAATCGTGGAACTGAGTGAAAAAGGAATCAGATGGTGGATATCAATAAATACTGCAGTTACTGCAATACAGCTGAGCGAAGAAACTGCGATCCGTAATGACCGCAAAGATCGCAATGTCGGAAACGCTGCCACGTTACAACGAAATTCTCTTAATGGAAAGCTGATCGAGCGCTGCTGTTCCAACCTTTTGTTCTTCGGCAAGCTGAATATGCCGGATATCGTACGGATCGATCCCGAACAGTTTTGCTCCCGCCGCATCGATCGTCACCATATCCGTAGAAATCAGCAGGGACTTCATCGTCACCACATCCTCTTCCGACACACCGCGCGGTCCGTTCGTTTTCATAACGGAATATGCATCCAGGATATTCAGATCAGGCTTCCGGTAGGTGGCAAAATCAGCGATGCATTGATGAAGGTCATTCCGGTGCCATGTGCCGCGGTCCCACACGATGCCCATCAGGTTCTTCATGGACATGGTCAGCCTGGCACCACCGTGGCTTTTCAAGATCGGCACGTTGATGAACACATCCGATTCCAGAATCAATTCATGCACTTTTGCATCTTTCAGATTCCGTCCCCTCTGCACACTAACGGGATGATAATATCCTTCAGTATTTCCCGGAACGATCTTCCCTCCCGCCAGTTTCACTGCCGCTTCGATACCGCTGTTTTTATAGCATCGAGTCCAATTATCGCACGTATTGTCAAATACCAGCACCTCTTTTGCGCCGGCGGAATAGCACTGCTTAATGATCTCCGTGACCAGTTTGGGATTAGTATTTCCTGCACGTTCCGGTGAGACATCCCAGCCGATATTCGGTTTTACAACTACCCGTTGTCCTTTTTTTACAAACTTCCCGATGCCGCCAAGTGCTTCTATTCCCTTGGTAAACATTACATCCGGTTCTCCCCCTTTTACGGCGACAAGATCATACGTCAAGGATTTGGACTGTAGTGCTCGTGCACTATTTGGAATGAGTGCCGTTACTCCTACGGCTCCGGTTCCGACTAATGTTGAAAAACCAATACCGTTCTTCAGAAATGTTCGTCGATCCATAGAACGCTCCTGCATTGTTCATGCGGTGAGTGATTCTTGCGAAGCTGTGAATCTCAATGATAGTGCCTGTTACTGGGTATCATATTTTTTTATCAGCCACTGCGCGATGAATGGAAGAATAATGATTTGCAGCATTGCCGGAATGATGCCAGGCACCAGAGCACTGCGGAAATATTCCACATTCGTTATCGATGCCCGCGCAGTAACTAGTACCAGGAGCACAAACATGATCCTTCCTGCAAATATTGCGATTGTCGTTGAAACAAATGCATTCACATTGAACCGCTGACGGAGCACGCCAACGACGAAACCATACGTGAACAGTTCAAACGTCATCGACGGTAGAATGTTCGGCATCGGATATCCCGACACCAGATAACTGATCAACGGCGCTAATGCACCCGTCATTGCTCCGGCTTTCCATCCATAGACCATGCCGGCCAACAGTACGGGCCAATGCATCGGAAGAAGCACCCGGACCGGCGCACCGAGCAGGTGGGCTGCAATCGGTAACAGCACAGCCGATGCAATGAATGCAGATTGTACATAGACCGCATGTAGGCCGTAATAGGACGAGAATGCCGGTTGAGCGGAGAGAGATGTTTGGTGTGCGGTGGACATACGCGCCTCGCAATTGTGGAATGTCTGATAGGACGATATCAAAAAGTAGGCAATGATGAAGAGAACATCAATAATCGAATTGTTCATTTTCCCTATGAGCGATGCCAATCGGATGCATTTATCTGAATAATAATTATTCGAATTTTGAGAGTACTTCGAAACAACAAGAAAATTTCAGAGGGGAAAAATGGAATTTGCACAATTCGTTTTTGTAGGACACCTTGATAAAGTACCCTACAAAGCGATTTATTTCACACTTACACTATTAATTCCATTCCTTCGGCGCAGGCAAAACACTCCAACGATCTGTTTTGGCTTTTAATATATTGCCGACACCAATCGACAAGTGCATCCAATTCATCATCCGTCCTGTCCGGATCGTGATGGAATAGTCCAAGCTGCCGCACTCCTGCATCCAGCGCCAGATCAACTGCATCCTTGATAGTGGAATGACCCCAGCCGCGTGTTGTTTCATATTCCGAATCAAGATATTGGGCGTCATGAAATAACAACGTCGTGTTCCTGCAAAACTCTACATATTCATCCCGCGAAAGCCCTCCCTTGTGTGAATATTGTATTTCATTGTCCGGCAGGAATACAAATGATCCGGTTTTCCCTGTAAGTTTAAATCCGTAACCGCCATTCGGATGATTCAAAGGAATTGCCGAACAGGACGTTGAACGATCGGCATACTGAAAACTGTGATTGCATTCTGCCTTATTGCAGCAGCATCCCGATGAAAATTTCGCTTTAAGTTCATTAAAATTCACGGGAAAATACGGCGGGTCCATTTGATGTGCCAGATAATTTAAGACCGACCGTTGAGGTTCACCTCCGCCGCAGAGCGAAAAAGAGAAGTCAGGGCGATAGGCAGGTTGGAAGAATGGAAATCCCGCAAGATGATCCCAATGGGAATGGGTAAAAAGAAGGTTGATTGTCGAAATCAACCGATCGTGTACTATTTTCTGACCTAATTTCCGTATACCGGAACCGGCATCAATAATGGTTTCGCGACCATCATCAGTAATTACCTCGATACAAGTAGATTCTCCGCCATAACGAATTGTGGTCGGGCCCGGCGACGTAATAGATCCTCTGCAACCCCAAACGATAATTTTCATTTTCCCCTCCTGGTGATGATCATCGTCTGCTTTTTGTTGTTCGCTTTGTCAAACATGTTTCATTCAGCTTTGATCGGCAACCCCATGGGCATCACGGTACTCTTGACTTTTTTTCTTAAAACGTACTTCACAGTCGGGACAAATTCCGTGTGAAAATTCTGCAGTGGAATGTTTGCCCACATAAACGTCAAACGTGACCCAAGCCCCATTCTCATCGCGGATTTTTTTACACCATGCACACATCGAAATAAAACCGCTTAAGACCCGAAGGACCGAATGATGCCGCTGCAATGCACTATACGTCAACACGACTGAAACAATCATCGTAAATAGGATGGTAGCAATGTGTGATTCCCAAATAGTGATATCTGCATGAATGAATTGTTTTGCTGTTTCAAAGATTGTCATTAAAACAGCTGTTGAGAAAGCTATGAATGGTAATATTTTAAAGTACAGATCGTTACGTTTTTTGGCCATTCGATACTGCTCCTTTCCCATTTAGCCAATGCATCCCTTGTGGCATCATCCAACCCATTGAATGAGCGTTATCATTCTATGTTTGTGAATTCCACTCTATGAGTATTTATGAAAGTAGAATGTGGTATCAATCCTGGTATTGAAATATTCAGCGACTATATTTCGAAATCTTGAAAATTAATAGATCCGTCGTAAAAAAACTTTTTTTCTGAAAATTATTTGATGGAGGGATTATGTACAGAACAATTTGTTAAAATCCATACACATATTGGCAAAAGGTACCGAAGGGTTTACAGAACTGCAATAATTTCAATGTGCAATAAACAACAATAACGGTCAAAAACGGAGTAGACTATCTGTTATCAAGAGGAAACATAAGATGTTTGAAAAAAGAGGCAAGAATTTGTAGTGAATAATGCGAGGTGTTCGATGCATCACCGTAATTTTCGGGGTGCAAAATCATGGATCGGTGAATGCGTTTAATCTCATGCAATGGAAAGTTTTCATTGTACAAGCATCATGCTTTTTGTTTGCGTGAAGTGTTGTTGTGGATCTGTTATACTCTGTGCGTCAATCCTGTAAAAATATAATCCTGAAGCATTTGCCGTATTCCAAACAGTTTCATGCCAACCTGCTGATTGTACTCCGTAGTGATATTGTTCCACTGCTTGTCCCAACACATTGTGTATCGTCACCGAAACACGACTCGACGATGGCAAACCGTAGCAAATGGTTGTTGACGGATTAAAAGGATTGGGATAATTTTGCAGAAGTTGAAAATCATTCGGCTTCAGCGATTGATCTGTGACTTCCGTTACCATATCCTGATACACGCGGATGTAATCGAATTCCATCGTCTGCGGAAAAACCGTTGTCGCATCAGGTGATCCGGGCCAATTCCCTCCGACAGCGAGATTAATGATGATGAAAAATGGCGCGCGGAATGCATTTAATGCAACTGGTTGGGTGTTGATGACACAATATTGCGAATTATCGATCCCCCAGATAATTTTTTTCGCATCCCAGACGATTGAAAAAGTGTGAAATGCATCGGAAAGTTTACCCGAGGCAATGACATAGCTTTGACCGTAACTGGCATGGCCACCTTGATCCCAATGTGCCGTACCGAAAACCCTATTGTCTCCTCCGCTGCCGGTGGGTATCCCTCCGATCATTTCCATGATATCAATCTCACCGCATTTCGGCCAACCGACAGAGCTGAGGCTTGATCCAAGCATCCAGAACGCCGGCCAGATTCCTTTTCCGTACGGCAATCGAATGCGGGCTTCGATCTTTCCGTACTGCCAAGATTTTTTTGTATGCAGCCGCGCAGAGGTGTATGCTTTTCCTAAGTAGGTCTCTTTCAGCGCCGTAATTTTAAATGTACCATCCTTCATTGAACTGTTTTGAGACCGGGCAGTATAATACTGCAGTTCATTATTCCCGCCGCCGTTGCCGTTCACTTCATATACCCATTCATTGGTATTGATTTGTGTACTGTCAAACTCATCGGACCAGACAAGTTGATAATTTTGCGCCATCGACATTGATGGAAGGCAAAAAAAGAAGATGACAGTGATTACACTGAACAGTGATAAACGTATGTGATTCATAATTATCTAAAATGAATATTTGGAATGGTGAAAACAAAAACAACTGCTCGTAAAGTAAAATTAACCAAAAGGAATAGCAACATTCGAATATTGATATCTCTTGGCAGGACAACATACTCCTTTAAAATAAAACATCCCCGTCGGGAATTCCACGGGGATGTCTACAGTGTGTTGTAATAACCGACTTACGAGTTCTGTATCTGGAGCTTCTTCTCTAATCGCTGGATCCGTTCACGCAATTCTTTATTCTCTTTCCGCAGAAGCTCAATCATTGTATCCTTTTCGTTGATCTTTTTCTGTGCTGCCGTCAACGATTTTACTTTTGTGGTACTGCTTGTAGAGGATTTAGCCATTGTTGTTTGCCGGGCGGGAGCAAAATATTTCCTGTCCAATTTCATTGCAACTGGTTGATTGGAACAACCGATAATTACTAGCGTTGCGATCAATGATATCAATATTTTTTTCATGGCTTTTATCCCCCTATATTTCACTGCAAAGATACTAGATATGCAAGGAAAAAGATAGTTAGATTTTTATAATTCAGATACTTTGCTCTTAAAAATTAATTGGTGTCGCTTTTTCCTTGGAAAACGCATAGATCGCCACCGCCAGAATCCCCCCCGCGATTAAGATCGGCAGTATCGATTGCGATGTTTGCCCGCTCATTGCTGCTACTTGTGGAGGGGTCGGACGTTCCTTGACCGGAGGCAGTTTCCCCTCTGGAACAGCCGCAACGCTCTTCACTTTGAAAATGAAAGTATAATCCTGAACGACTTCCCCGATCTTCAACGGGAGTAATAATTTTATCTGACTGCCAACATATTTTAAGATCAGATTTTTTCGTGACGGCGATCCCAAATCATTTGTCGGGAACAGATCCCGTTCAACCCATTCATTCTTGTCGATGGAGATGTAATCCCGCGGAATTACCAGATCGCGGATGTATCCCAGCGACGGTATCATCACCGGCAAGGGATGCACCATATCCGTTTGATACAGCGTGGTGGTATTCTTTACAGGATACACACGATTATTCAATCCTATCGCGACATTCTCCCATACGATCGAGATCGGTAATTCAGAAATATTTTGCAATTGAAACTTCACGGCAGATTCATCCAACTTGAACTGGATAGTGATATAGTCATCCTTGAACAACAACTGTTCGTTCGCAGTTGGTTGAATGAGGGTGTAGGTATAGATATACCGTGTTTCCTTTTTTCCGCTCCCTATTGATCCCGAGCAGCCGAAACAAAATGTCAGTGAGACGAGCAGTACGTTTGCCGTAATATATCTGATCCGATTATTTAACATAGAGCATCTTCCTTGATCCTACGTGTGATTTTGAAATAAGTCGATAGAAATATACGCCGGACGAAACAAGCTGACCGTTTTGGTCCGTTCCATCCCACCGAACGGAATACCGTCCCGGATCATGTTCTTCGGACACAAGTGTTTTGATCCGTTGTCCAAGAACGTTGAATACTTGTATCACGGTCTTTGTCGGCAGCGTGCCGTCCGGAATATCATATTCGATGGTAGTCGAACCGTTAAACGGATTCGGGTAGTTCTGTGACAGACGGAACGTTACCGGATATGCGTTAGCCGGTGCCGTCACCTTCACAACATCGGATGAGACGGAGGAGTTCGATTGCAGCGCAAAGACCACTTCAGTTGAATCGATCATCTCCAGCGACGTAATCGACGGCAGACGGAACAATGAACCGTTACCCGGCTGGATCTCAATATTGGACAGGTTGTATGCCACCACCCGCACTTCGTGGTCCTTCGTTGAGACGAATACATTCATCGTCTCGGCGCGTTTCATCAGCATGTTGATCTTGTCGATTGCCGCTCCGGAATCCTTCAGTATCAACCGCAACTCGACGCCGCGGATCGGTATAGAGTTATCAACGTTGAAGCGTAATCCGTACTTCGTCGCTTCAAAGACCGAGGTCGCCTGTGTGAAGGAACCCTTCTTTGTCTTGACGATCGGTTTTGTGTATCCGGAATGATCGCCGCCGTCAGTAAAGATGACCGGCTGGAGCGTATTCGCATACAACGAGCGATCCAGAATATTGTCGCGAATGTAGCCGACATCAGAAGTATCAATCACGTTGTCATGATTGAAATCCGCTTTGATCGAATCCGATGCCGTCAACGTGATCTTTGTATTGAGGAAATCAACGAGCGATGTAATATCGGCAACGTTAATCGCAATATCCTTGTTCAGATCGCCGTAGATAAAGTACGCATTAGCTGCAAAGAGTGCCGCAGGAACATTGTTGACAGCTGCTTCAACAGTGTATGTGCCTGCCCTTGTTCCCATCCGCAGATAGGTCGAGGCAATACCGTTCGAATTGGTTACGACAACCGTATCACGCAGCGCTTGCTGCAATGCATTCGCAGGGGCGGATGCTATGCGGAAGCGGACTGTATCGTTCGGAACCGCGTTGTCGCCGCGGTCGCGGACGGAGACGACAAAGGCAGTATCCAATTCCGTTTCCGTCGGATTGACCTGACGATCTCCGAAGAGTTGTGCTAGCACAGTCGCAGTACCGTTGGTTGCCAGCGCGGTAAATGTTGCCTCCAGCGCTGCCGTCCCTGCCACATCCGCTGTCATGTTCTTCCGGTTCTTACCTTTCACGACCGGTGTCGCCGTCGGAATGATTGCCTTTACGGTATAGGTTCCAACCTTGCTGCCAAGTGTCAGTGTTGTAACTGAGGTTCCCGTAGAATCGGTATTTCCGCCGGTGCTACTCAGAACAGCGCTGGTATCGCCCGCAGGTTTCTCCGTTATAGCGAACTGAATGTTCTGCACCGGAACGGCATTGTCGCCGATATCAAGCACACGCAGGGTGAATGGAATATCAAGTGATGAGAGGATCGGCTTGATCTGATCCTGTCCTGCTGTGGCGATCATTGCAACTGCCGCACCATGCATAGCGGACGCCGTAAAGAAGGTATCCCGTAAACCGGTACTGGTCGCTCTGATCCTGTATGTGCCAACCTTGTTACCAAGTGTCAGCAGTGTCCGAACTGTGCCGTCGGCAGAGGTCGAAACCGAGGTTACACTCAGCTGCTGACCGGTGGCATTCGCCGGAACAGTATCAAACGCAAACTGCACTGGTACGTTCGGAACACCGTTTCCGCCCATATCATTAATCCGCAGGACGAATTCGTTCTGCAGAGCCGATATGATCGTTGCGGATTGACCGTTGCCGGAGACACTCACCATTGCAGCAGCAGTGCCGACCGATGCCGTCGCGGTAAATATTTGCGCCGGAATACCATTAACAGCTGCATTGACCTTATACGATCCGGTTTTATATCCCAACGACAGTCGTGTAGATGCCTGCCCATTCGCTTTGCTCAGCATGGTGTCCACACTCAGATCCGCTCCTGCACCATTCGCCGTCAGAGAATCAATGGTGAAGACTACTATTGCGCTGTCTACCGTATTGCCATACATGTCGCGGACCTCTACCACAAAGTCATTCGCAAGTATGCTGTTGATAGGCATTATTTGGCCGTTACCCGAAAGCTGTGCCAGAGAGGACGGAGCTGCAGCATGTGCATTCACCGTGAATGTCGCCGGAGTTCCGACGTGCGTGTTTTCCGCACGGACGAGATAAGGTCCGGCCTTTGTTCCCAGCGTAAGGATCGATGTTGCTTTGCCTAACGCATCCGTCACTACGGACGAATTGCTCAAACTGCCCGTATCCGAACCTTGTGGGAAGGATACGATCTTGAACCGCACCGTATCGTTGTTCACCGGGTTCTGACCGATATCGAACAAGGTTACCTGTAAAGGATCCACAGCTGTGCCTACAATTCCGTTGATATTTGTTGCACCGATCGTTGCAATTTGTGCCGCAATACCAACGGTGGCAGTCGCCAGGAACCGGACAGGATCCGGAATACCGTCAACTTTCGCCGATACACCGTATGTTCCGACCTTCTCGCCCAATGTCAGTACCGTCCATGCAATTCCAAGTGAATTGGTACGCATGCTGTCCACGCTCAAATCTTGGTCAAGTGCGAATGGCGATGGAATTGAATCGATCGTAAACTTCACCCATGTGCTGTCGATCGGATTCCCGCCGATATCCGTAACCGCTACGATGAACGCGGAATCCAATTGCGCTAATATCGGTTTGCTTTCCGGCACGATCGTCATCTTCGCCAACGATTGTGGTACGCCGTGTTTCGCTATCGTATTGATCCTCACCGTATCGAGAGACGGCGATGTTGCGATCATTTGGTATTCGCCCACTTTGCTGCCCAACGTTAACACCGTCGATGCAATACCAAGCTCGTTTGTTACAGTATTTGTATCGCTCAGGCTTCCTCCGGCGATCACTGACGGCCGGGTGGTGATGGTAAATGATACGCTCACTCCGCTAACCGGCGAACCGAATATATCCGTCACCCGTATTTTTATTGTATCGAGCGTCGTGAGGATCACGGGATCGACTGTTTGCACACCGGCCAATGCAATAGAGACAGGAATACCGGCTCCGCCTTGGAGCGGTCCGATAGCACGAACCGTATCGCCTGCAGTCCATATTCCTTTGATCTGAACATTCGTTTTAGAAATTGTGCGCAGTAACGTATCAACGACCGGAATATGCCGCTGCCAGTGTGCGCCGTTATCAACGGAACGCCACAACTGCAGATTGTGCACGTCGTGTCCATTCAATTCGCTGTCGCTGAATTTGAACATCACCGATCCGACCGCAGTTGCATCGGTCGGCTGCACTTCATAATACCGCCGGATGGATTCATTGCCATTGCCGAACTGGACCGAATCCGATACGCGGATAATATTCGTTGTACCGGGTGCGACCGAACTCCAGCTGACCGTTGCGCCGATCTGTCCGAAATCAGAAGAGGTCGTTCCGCCGGACAGATTTACAGTTTTCTGGATGGCACCGTTCATGACGCCGTTTTCAAACAATGAATCACCTAGTGTGACGATGTTCCCCTTCAGAATATTCAGCGTCACTGATGATCCGATCGTAAGATTCTTTTGGACTGAGAAATTCCCGCCCGATGTTGTTTTTGTCCCTGTTCCCAGCAGCCGGACATATTGATATTGCGCCGCGGAAAGGGTCTGATTTGCACCAAACAACTCGAATGTTCCGTTGAACGTTGCCGGCACTCCGGCTATTGTATCGTGTATTCGTAAGATTCCTGTATTGTTGATCTGTCCTCTGTTATTAAATCGCTGTGCAATTGCAACATTGCTTACTAATAAAATGATGATGAACCATAGAGACACTCTCGAGAATGTGAATGAAGAATCACGATTGAGCAACAAGAACAGCCGTGCGATGACATGAGACTTGAAGCCTCTGCCTACACGTTCTCCTGCGCTATGTGTATGCGCAGAATTGCCGTTACCGAATGGTGGGCAGGAACCGGGAAACCTTCCGGATTCCTGACCGAGTATCCGGCCGGACCTTGCACGAGAATCGTCATGATGGAATATCATCCATCCGACTCCCCGCGCGAGCGATGTACTGTTTCTTGTTTTCATAGGATAACCTATACCGTTAATTGCTTTTGAAAACGGAGCCGTCAATTCTTCTGCTTAGCTGAAACCACACACTCTTCCACCGGCGGTTTTGGATAAGCCTAAGTACGGCTGCAATAATGTTCGTTTTCAATTCTTTCATACTATTCTCTTGGTGCCCTTTTGTTGTGTTGCTTGTTGCTGCATCAAACAACCGACCCAGGTGGAAGGTGAAAAGGAGCACTAAACACCTTCCACGCTGGATCATGATGTCATTCTAAGAGAAGATCTTTTCTGTGACCGTAACTGCTGGCCCGATAAGAAGTGAGCAGCTTCTCATCTAACATTCCAGAAAAAATACATTCGTTGTTCTTTCTATAATGAAAACGCATGGAACGAATTCCTTCTATTGATCAATGGACAATGCCGCTTGATCGTGTATTGCCTGTTCTTTTCTATGTGAAACGACGGAGATTTCATCGATGCACTCCCAATTTCTCCGAATGCCATATCTTCAATCTCTCTACGTCAATTGAGTGTTTCGTATGGTCACAATTGGGCACACTACTCCCTGTACTGTTTCCACCATTACTGCCGGGTCCTCTTTTCTGTAGGGGCGGACTATTCCCTCTGACTCCATCCGACGAAAACGGAATGATGACATATCTGTGCGATCCCCTACACAATCCTTTCGCAGCAGTCTTCTCTGGTGCGAATGGTACGGGCACACTTCTCCTTCTGCATCGTTCATCCGCAGTATTTCTTAGACCGTCCCGCTGCGGCGGACTTTCCCCGATGTCAACATCTCTCACTCCAGGTTCCGCGAGATACCGTTGCGGTCCCAAATCGGTCTCTTTCTGGACAATCCCTTGTGTCCCGTTACGAACGGGTGCACTCCTTCCTCTGCACCGATGGAACGCAGTATTCAATGGACCATCCCGCAATGGCGGACTCTCTCCGACATCTCGTACCATCGGATCCTCAGGATTGCATATTGACTTCATGAGTATATCCGTTGGTGCTGTGATTCGTGCCCCGTCACGGAAGGACACACTCCTCCCTCGGTCATCATCAACCACCCGAGGCGATGGACCAACGTGTAACGGCGGACTCTTCCCAACATCGACTTCAGTCAATGCTTGAAAGACGGGAGTTCTTCCTCCCGGGAAAATATGTTCGCGCAGTTCAGACTGTGGCCATAGCAAAACCTTCGGTAGATCACCTCGCGGAGGTGAAATTCCTTTGGGTATTGCATTCATGGGCCCGAATGACCGGACATCATCATTGCCGTCCACAGAAATGGTGCTTCTGCCTTTGACGACACTATGCAATGTATCCCGGGCTGTTGACATTCCTCCGTCCTGACGGAATGTCTTGCCATCATGCGTCGAACATCTGAATAGCCGTATGTTCGGATTATTTGTTTTCATTGTGCTGCTCCAAAAGTACAGTCACTTCAGTACTACACATCGTTGATGTTCACTAATGATCCGGCTGTTCATCGCACACCGTCCGGCAGGCGGCCGAGAACCTGGTCACCTGTCTTCAGGATCATGCCGAATGAATTCCGCGATCGATCATGATCAATCTATGTCTTACTGAACCGTGATCGTACCTTGGTTCGTCACGACACCGTCGTTGTCGAAGTTGCCGGTTACCGTCAACACTCCGGTTCCACTTACCGTCAGGTTGCTGGAGACCAATGTGTATGAAGCTGTTGTTGTTGCACCGGCAAGTGTCATAGTGCCAGGTCCCGTGAAGAGCAATGAACCGTAGGCACCGTTAACCAGCGATGATGCGCCAACGCCATAGAGCTCTGTTGCACCAGTACCGCCGATGTATGTGTTGCTGGATGCCCACATCGTTTTACCACTGTTGTCAACCGTACCGGCAAGTGCACCCGCTGTTGTGAAGGATCCGAAATCAAGAGTGTTGTTCGCGCTGATGGACAGATTGTTTGCAACAGTCAAGTTTCCAACGGTAAGTGTTTTATGTGTTGATGTATCTGCTGAACCGCTGATCGTCACATTGTTGTACGATTCTGCCGCACCGCCAAGGACGTTCTGTGCAGATGTTCCAGCATACGCAAAAGTGCCGGATCCGTAGCTACGATCTGCTCCGCCGGTCGTATAGGTACCTGTAACTGTAACGGTTCCCGCTGGGAAGTTCTTCTGACCAGTTGCGCCGGTTCCATTAGCAAGCGTAAGGTTCGTGTAGGAAGCTGCACCCAGTGTCTGCGTGGTTGTTGCACGGTTGTAAATGAACGTACCTGCGATTGTATGTGCCGCACCGAAGGTAACTGTGCCGCCGGTCTGGATCGTTCCACCGTTGGTGATGTTCGATGTTCCCGTTGTGGTCAATGCATTTGCCGCTAAGTCAAAGATACCGGTTCCATTGGTAAGCGTACCGCCTGCTGCGATCGATACTGTTGCTGCACCTGTGTTGACAGTCTTTGTGCCGCCGTTTGCGATGGTCAGGTTATAGTAGTTGGCACCGGTAACGTCCTGACTGCCGGAATTATTATACACCACTGTTGCACTCGCTGCATCTGCCGTAAAGGTTCCAGAATTACTGAACGGTGTTGCTGCATTCAGTGTAAGGGTATTGCTTGCACCAACCGCAAATTCCGTTGATGCTGCGATCGTCACAAGACCTTCCACTGCAACGCTTGCAGCAAGTGTTTTTGCAAACGAACCGCCGCCGGTCAGTGTCAACGCACCGTAGGTGTTGTTCTTTACTGTTGCAGAAACCGTCTGAATAGCAGCTGCTTTGTAATCTACTGCACCTGTATCAGTTGAAAAATTTGCTGCCGTTGTATTGGTCAGAGCATTGCCGATACGAATTAAACTGGCCGCCTTTGAATTATACGTTGTGCCGGTAGAATTCGTAAAACTTCCATCGACGTTGATCGTACCGCCAGTGGTGTTTGTTAAATCTTGGTTGAAGGTCATTCCATTCAACGTGCCGTTGCTGTTCACGTAATCGCCTGTTGTATGGATGGTGCTGGAATTGTACACTTTTCCTGCTGCCGTCCGGTAATTCTGGAATGTGCCGGTATTGAGTGTACTGGTATTAACGAGTGTCCCGTTGTTCTTGAAAGTTCCCTGACCGAAAGCCAGCGAGGAAACGAGGACAAAGATCAATATTGCGATTGCGTTTTTCATAACGTTGCTCCTTTTAGATATTGTGTTGTTGAATAAATGGTGGCTGTTTGTGCCTAACCAGTTGCTGCTGTTCGAACTGTTGCTTTCTTGCGTTTTCATTGTGAACTCCTAGAATTTTGTGAATGTTAATTTTTTAATTTTCATACTTCTTACAACGTGATAGGATGACTGCTCTTGCTCAGAGAGCACTTCGCCCATCACTCCTTACTGCTACGGCGGATGTTCGCTTTGTCGTTTCATATCTTCCTCCTTTCTGTTCATATTGATGAATATGTTATGGTACATTGATCGTACCGTTGTTGGTAATTATTCCATCATTGTTCAAATCCATTCCGGTAATAGTCAAAACACCTGTGCCGGAAATCGTCAAGTTGCTTGAAACCGTTACGCCGACAGAAGCATCGCCGCCTGTCGCCGTCACTGCGCCTGAAACGGTCATTGTACCGCTGCCGGTAATTAGTATATTGCCGTAATTGGTTCCGGGCGCCACTGTTGTTGCACTTGATCCATAAAATTCTGTAACTCCTGTACCGGGAACGTAGGCATTGCTTGCAGACCATTTAATTTTTCCGCTGTTCACAGAACTTCCGCCAAACGACGAAGAACTATACGAACTCATTTCGAACGTATTTCCTGCATCGATCGTGAGAATATTTGAAACGATAATTGTGCCCGCGGCAGTCTTTGCGTTTGCAGCCGATGTATCCGCTGCGCCGGAGAGAGTAAGATTATAATATGTCATTGCAGGAATAGTCTGAGCACCACTGCCGTTGAAGACCATAGTAGATGTCCCCGCCGATGTTAACGCTCCTGCGCTCGGGCTAAAGATATTGCTGACATTGATCGTGCCAACCAATGTGTTTACGCCGCTGGTATTGCTGATGGTTAAATTATAATAGTTAAATGCAGGAATGGATTGACCGCCCGTCGCATTGTTGAAATCAACGGTAGATGTTCCGGCAGAGGTTAATGCGCCTGCGCTTGGAGTGAATAGATTGCTGACACCAACAGTTCCTACCAGCGTGTTCACACCGCTGGTATTGCTGATGGTCAAATTATAATAATCTATTGCTGGAATGGTCTGGCCACCAGTTGCATTATTGAAGTCAACAGTGCTTCCGGAGGTTGTATAGGTGCCTGTTCCGGCAGTAAATGTTCCAGCAATGCCGATCGTACCGCTTGATTGCAGCGTGATTGCTCCTGACGATGAAACAGTAAGGTCGCCATACTGTACTGCAGCAATTGTATGGGACGTACCGGCATATTCCACCGTACTGGCTGGATCCAGCGTTACTGTTGTATAATTTACCGGAAGAGGATTCGTGCCTCCGATAATCAGCGTTCCACCGGAACCAACGCTCAGAGTGCCGCCGGATGTTGTTCTGTTTGCGGTGAATGTGGAAAGATCAAGTGTTCCGTCAGTAATAGTAAGGTCGCCGATAATACTAATGCTTGCACCGAGCGTGACTGTTGTGCCTGCACCGGAGATATTCAGATTATCATATGTGCCAGCCGGCAGCAACTGATTCGTCCCGTAATATTCTATCTTACTGGTCGGGTCGAACGCGTGCGTTGTGTAGTTTGTCGGCAATGAAGTGCCCACACCACCGATACGGAGCGTGCATATTGCCGCGATCGTTAATGTCCCACCAGGTGATGTTCGGTTCGCGGCGAACGAAGTCAGATCAAAAGTACCTCCTGAGATCGTGAGATCGCCTGCCACAGTAGCCGTACCCAGAAGTGTCGAAGTACCGGTCCCGGAAATTGTCAGATTGTTGTAAGTAAAGTCTATCACATTTTGCGCACCTGTTCCGTTATAGTCGATGGTGCTTCCGGTAACCGTGTATAAGTTAGACCCCTTAGTGAATGTGCCGGCTACACCGATCGTACCGCTACTGGCAAGTGTACGGGCGCCGCTGGAGCTGCTGGTAAGATTGTAATAGTTGAATGCCAGGATTGATTGCGGTCCGCTTCCATTATAATCAACCGTCGTTCCATTCGCGGATGCGTCGGCAGTTGCTGTACCGGTAATGCTGAGAGTCCCTGCTACAGTAGTTGTTCCTGTAACAAAGGATTTTACTCCGGATGTGGCGAGAGTCAGATGATGATAGCTGATTGCGTTGACATTCTGCGCTCCCGCACCGTTGTACAAAATGGTAGCAGAGTTGGTAGTCGCATCTGCCGCTGCGCTTCCGGTCAACGACAGAACACCTGCAATACCCGTTGTTCCTGCTGCGAATGTTTTTGTGCCTGATGTGGCAAGGGTCAGGTGATGGTAATTGATTGCATTGACGGTCTGCGTACCGGCGCCGTTGTATTCTATTGTTGCGCTATTGGTGATGGCATCTGCTGATGCTGTTCCACCGATGGTGAATGTGTTTGCGATCCGACTTATTCCGGATGCAAAAGTTTTTGTTCCAGCGTTCGCAAGAGCGACATCATAATAATCCATTGCACCGACAACCTGTGCACCGCTTCCATTATAATTAATGGTTGTGGTATTGGTGATAGCATCAGCGGACGCAGAACCACCGAAGGTGAGGTCTCCGGTAATGTTTGTCGTACCCGATGCAAATGTTTTCACACCGCTGCCACTTAGTACTAAATTATTATATGTCTGCAGCGCTATTGATTGTGCTCCGGCATCGGTATATCCGATTGTTCCGCCGGTAATGCTTGTTGTTCCAATGACCGTCGGGAATGCTGTGGCGATATTGAACGTACCATTCGATTGGGCAAAGTTATTCGTAACGGAAAGTGAAATTCCTGCAGGTATTGTAACATTTGCGCTTGCGTTGTTTATGGTTACATCATGGGCTAATGTCGAAATGTTTACATTTATGGTGTTTGCACCGATAGTGACATCATTTGAACCCGTAGGAACTCCGGCGGGACTCCAATTTGCCGGATCGTTCCAACTTATACCATCGCCTAAACCGCTCCAGGATTTTGGCGCGCCAAGAATTTCCGTCAGCGTTCCAAAATTTGTTGACCCATTAGTGACGCCAACCATTGATGCGGTACCTGATTTTGTAATATCTCCGGTTGCAAGGGGATAACTAATATTTGGCCGGACGCGAACGTTCTGCCACGTTAAACTGTTTGTAACGCCAGTATTGCTTGAACTTGTTACTGTAAATGTAATTTGAGTGGTACTGATTGATGTAATCGCTAGAGAAGTACCGCTTGCAACAGCGTTAATGTTTCTCGAGTTGGCTCCGGCACCGGCGATACGCGTAACTAAAACTGTCGGTGCAGTTCCACCTACATCAAAAATAAAGCCGCTCGGCGCATTCATGATGATTGTTCCAGTACCGACATTAGCACTTGCCGCTTCACCATACAACGGTCCGGTCAAAGCAGTCCATGCACCGCTGGTAGAATCATCCGCTGAAATCGCACCGCCACCTGTTGCCGGCGTGATAGTAATTGATGCGGCAGTAATTGAAGCGCTTGTTCCAGCAGTTGGCGGCGGGCCACCGACATTGCTTGCCGTTATGGTCCATACTCCGACAGTGTTAAGGGTGAGGGTAAAATCTTTGGTGCCGCCAACCAAAGCCGCATCTGGAGGCAATGTTGCTGCACCATCTGTGGAGGTGATGGTAATGGTGTTTGTTG
>Ga0172379_10002280_pt1 | contig 34465 bp, 36 predicted proteins | sample GrowelOW334metaG_FD_119756 | JGI IMG/M metagenome (GOLD analysis project Ga0172379, IMG submission 119756) | Groundwater microbial communities from an aquifer near a municipal landfill in Southern Ontario, Canada - Groundwater well OW334 metaG | ecosystem: Environmental > Aquatic > Deep... | reverse complement strand
CAAGTTACTTTATCTCTTGCCACAGATGAGAGTGCTACCTGCAAATACTCGACCACCTCTTCAACTTCCTATTCCACCATGACAAACACCTTCACCACCACGGGAGGAACTTCCCACTCAAAAACAGTTACGGGATTGTCGAACGGTAGTAGCTACTCTTATTACGTCAGGTGCCAAGACAGCTCGGGGAACAAGAATACTGACAGCTACGCCATATCATTCTCAGTTGGCAGTTCAGGCCCTAATACTTATCAATTCAACAAAAATTTATACCTCGGTATACACGATCCAGATGTGGTGTACTTGAAGCAATTATTGGCAGAAGAAAGCTGCGTAACCGGATTATCCAACACCGACTATTTCGGAACCCAAACTAGGGCAGGAGTAATATGTTTTCAAAATAAGTATAAAACAGAAATATCCGCAATCGCCGGCTATACAATACAGGCTACCGGCTTTTTCGGGATAGCTACTCGGACGTTTGTTAATTCTCGAGGAACTTAATATCAGTTGGTTTGACAGCAACCCTAGTTTAGGTAATATGGAAAATAGTTCCTTTAGGTTTTGGCTTCTTCATGGAGGAAACGGCGTGAAAGCGATATCCGAAGAACTATGTGATGGAATAAGACAATTATTAAATACGGTTGCCGTAGAGAAAGCAGAAGATCCAGATACTCATCGCACTTATACAACCATCAATTCGGTAAAAGCGCGCGAACTTCTAGCTGAGCTCGGAACTGAAGAAGCGCAACAAAATCTGTTGCCAAAATAACGCGTCTTAAATGGCAGGCTAGTCCTGCCTTTTCGTTTCTTGATTAATACTTTTTTAGATGATAAAATCAGCATTATGTTACGGGAAATAATTGATCAGTTCTACGTAGAAAACCAAAAGAATAGGGAACAGACTCATTTTTATATTACAGACGCAGGAAAGTGTCCCCGCGCTGTTTTTTTTAAATTCAAAAATGTTCCCCGAGAATTAATGGACGCTCGAATCCTTCGAGTTTTTGAACACGGCGAATACATACACCGAAATATTTTTAACGTACTGTACCGTTTGCGGATTGGAGTTACTACTGAAATACCAATTCCCGCGCAGGAAATAATCTCGGGCAGAGCAGACGCTATTTTATGCATTAATAACGAAAATTATGTTTTGGATATTAAAAGCATGAATAGTATGATATTCAGGAATCTGGTTGCTCCGAAAGAAGAAAATGTTTATCAAATTCAACTATACCTGCACTATTTCAATATTAAAAAAGGTATCCTTTTGTATATCGATAAAGACCAGCAGAATATGAAGGAGTTTGTAGTCAATTACGACGAGAAGCTGGTCAAAGGGCTCATAGACGGATTTCAGGATTTAAAAGTAAAAGTAGAAACAAATATTGTGCCCAGCCGTTTGGCAGACTACCCTAAAAATTGGCAGTGCCAATATTGCCAATTCCGCGAGGTTTGCAAAGCCGGAGAAGGGGAGGAGATGAGTTGGCAGATTTTAAAAGATAGAATGCAGAGTTGAGGCAAAAAAAGATCCCTTTCGCCGGTGCGATGGGATTTTTGTTTTGGGCTGAATCAATGAAATATTCCAGCTCTGCTTCGGTCATCTTTTTCCCGCATCCTTTGGTGCCAGCATTTGTAGATTGGTGCGATGACGGCTATCCCGACGGACGAGAATATAAGCAGCCAAGCTATGAATAGAAAGTGGGATCCGATAATCGTGAAATCGCGATCCTTGACGCTGGCGATATAGGCCAATGCCAGCGAGAGGCACAGGCCGGAGACATAATCGATCGGCACGATATTAAGGAGCCATTTCTTATGCCACCAGATTTTATCTTTTTTGAAGTTGGAAATTCCGTAGTTGAAGTTGAACACGAACCAGAGAAAGTCCCAGAACACGGCCCAGATAAAGTATTTGGCCATGGTGATCAGTTCGGTGCTTGGCGTCCATTCGGCTCCCATGAAGAAACCGACATGAAAAATCATAATCGTGAACACTAGCATCCAGAGATGGTAGCCCGTTAGGGGTTTGCCGTTCATAAAAAGGCCATAGAGCCTTCCTGCAATTCCAGTTGTTCGATACCAAGTCGGTGCATCCTCGGCCCAGCCGTGTTTACCTTCGATTTCGATTTCAATGAGCGCAAGCAGTAATGCGAAAACGAACCAAAAGGTTGCAATGGTCAGCATCATCCGTATTCTCCTTTCAAAGAACGTTGGGCGTCTTAATCCTCAGAAACGTATTTGATTATATCCTTACTTGTCGTTTTTGTCAATTATCGGATCGGAGGAGAAAAGAGAGCCGTCTTGTAGAATATATATCCGTTTGTTATCCGGACCCAGAATAATTTCCGGGTTTTTTAATTCGAGAGTGCTATTGTCGGTTAAATATATTTCCTGTGAAAGTTCGGCGATATTAACCTTGTCCCGAGTGTCGATTTCAGATATTTTTATATTGCCGGCAACGTTGAAAAATAGGTAATAGTTATTCAGCCAGAAGCAATCGTTAATTTTTTCTGAAAACCTTATTAAAAAGTTTTTCTCTGACGGGTTAGAGAGTTCAGAAAAAAGAATTTCGTGGTCGTTCGAGTAAATAATTTTAGAATTATCCGGAGAGATTCGGATATTGTTAACCGGGCTGTGCAACGCTTCAAACTCTTTTGATCTGTCATTCCAAGTAAGCAGAGTTTGGTCTTCCTTCAAAAATATTGATGCGGAAAAGATTAGTATTTCGTAGGAGCTTTCATCCTTGGTTGGAAACGGTTTTTCGTTCAGTGCATTTGCGTTTTTACCGCTAAAGTCTGTTGTATATACATATCCAGTTTTTGAAAGATATGTTATTTTGTTGTCGGCAACACGGTAGTTTAATACGTCTTTTATAACCGGCAAGGTTTTACTTTTTTTAGAATAAAGGATATTGTTCTGCAGGAAAAATATTTCCCCAGAATCGGTCGGGTTGAAAGAGATATTGGTTATCGGCTTTGTGATTTCTGTGAGTTTTTCGGCAACCGGCTCCTGTCCTGTGCTTCTGTCAAACAAATAGTATCTGTACGGATATTTTGAGTTAATGTCTTTAATTAATATCTTATTCGAATCCTGCGACCAGATTACGTCAAAGTTTGGCGGTAGAACTGATAATTCAAAAATATTAAGGTTTTGTTTTGTTTCGGCGTCCAATATTTTAAAATTCGTCACGTCGCCATTGCTCGTTGTTATCAGAATGCTGCGGTTGTCGGGCGAGAAATACATATTATCGGCTGCTTGTGACCATTTTTCAAATATTATCTTTTCTTTTATCAAGGTAACGTTTAATAATTTAGTTACTTCTTTCTCCGGGGTTTCTAGATTTTTTTCCCAAGTAAAATAGCCGTCTTTTTTAACGACGATGTTGTGTTTTTTAGGAAAGAGCCCCTGATAAAATACTTCGCTGGATAGAAAGGTTGTTTTTTTAATATACTTTTTATCAAGTATTACCTCGACATTACTCGGCCACGTCTTTACATACAGCCCCCCGGTGCTTACTAGCCGTTTTTTATCGAAATCAAAGCGGTATCCAAGGGAATAAAAAATCAACATCGGAGAGATGACGATGTATAAAACGACCAGGGTGATGAATAAGGTAAGGCGAGTTTTTCGATTCATATTAATTATCTATTCTACTCCAAAAATGACCGCTTGCCAAATCTTAAAAATCAGATTAAGATAGGGTATAAAATAATAAGAATCCTAAAATTGTGGCAGATAAATTTATCATTCACGGCGGAAAAAAACTCAATGGCGAAATAGAAGTTCGCGGAAGCAAAAACGCGGCAGGCCCTATACTTGCTGCTGCTTTGCTTACTGATGAGGAGTGCATAATTGATAACTTGCCTTTGATTGAAGACGTTACGAACATGCTTGAGGTCCTCGAGGACCTGGGCGCAAAGATTGAAAAAGTGTCGGAAAGAAAAATAAAGATAAAATGCGATGTTCTGGATACTGAGAAAATGGATTTTGACAAGGTTTCCAAAACAAGGATTTCAGTTTTGTTATTCGGCCCCTTAATTGCCAGAACCAAGCACTTTAAGATTCCGCCACCGGGCGGAGACAGAATCGGAGTCCGCCCAATTTCTGTTCACTTGAACGCTTTGGAAAAAATGGGGGTTAAGATTGAGAAATCGGAGGACTATTACGAGGTTGACTGCAAGGATTTAAACGGAGCTGAAATAGTTCTTGAGGAATTCAGCGTGACCGCTACCGAGACATTGATGCTCGTTGCCGTGTTAGCTAAAGGCAGGACTGTTATCAAGGGCGCTGCCTGCGAGCCGCATGTGCAGGATTTAGGAAAAATGCTTTTAGCTATGGGAGCGAAGATAGAAGGAGTCGGCACGCACACGATTGAAATCGAAGGAGTAGAGAAACTGAATGGAGCCATGCATAGTATAATATTTGATCCGGTTGAAGCCGGCACCTTTATCGTTACTGCTGCCGCAGTAGGGGAAAAGGTAGTGATAAAAAACGTAGATTGCAGCCACTTGGATTTGTTTCTGAATAAATTAGAGGAGATAGGCGTAAGATTAGAAAGAGGGAAGGACAGCGTTACTATTCTAAAATCTCCGAAATTGACTGCAGCCAGAATCCAAGCGCTCCCTTATCCTGGTTTCCCGACTGATTTATTGCCAATAGTAATTCCGCTTTTGGTTAAAGCCGAAGGAAAGAGTTTGATTCACGACCCTTTATACGAAAACAGGTTTAATTATGTTCAGGAGTTAAGAAAAATGGGGGCAGATATTGAGCTGGTAGATCCCCACCGTTCCTTTGTTTTCGGTCCAACGCCTTTGAAAGGTTTAAAAATTGAATCCTGGGATATCCGGGCAGGAGCCTGCTTAATAATTGCCGGATTAATGGCTGAAGGAAAAACAACCATCAAAAATATATTCCAAGTTGACAGAGGCTATGAGAAAATAGAAGAGAGGTTGCAAAAAATCGGGGCAGATATTAAAAGAGTAACTGATTAATATGTTTACTTCAAAAATCGCAATTGATTTAGGAACATGCAATTCCCTTGTTTATGTCTTAGGTAAGGGTATAGTTTTAAACGAACCATCAGTGGTTGCTTTGTCCATACCCGGGAACAAGATTTTGGCCGTAGGGGAGGGGGCAAAAGAAATGATTGGCCGAACGCCTGCTGAGATTAAAGTATATAGGCCCTTAAAAGACGGCGTTATTGCCGACTATCGGGTAACGCAGGCAATGTTGAAATATTTTATTGAAAGAACCACCAAGTACTATAAATTTCTAAAACCTGAATTAATCATTTCCGTTCCAGCCTGCATTACTAGCACCGAGAGAAGGGCAGTTATAGAAGCTGCCTTGGGAGCCGGAGCCAAGCAGGCCTATGTAGCCAAAGAGCCGATTCTTTCTGCTATCGGAGCTGGGATACCTATTAACTCATGCTCCGGCCACATGATTATTGATATTGGCGGAGGCACTTCCGAAGTTGCAGTAATATCTCTCGGAGGAATTGTGACTACTAATTCTGTAAGGGTGGCCGGGGATAAAATAGATGCTGCAATTTCTGAATATATTAAAAAGAAGTACAATCTGGCTATTGGAAGCCAATCAGCTGAAGAGATAAAGATAAAGATAGGCACGGCTATGCCCCAGAGAGAACAGAAGTACTTGGAGATCCAAGGCAGGGATTTAGTGTTGGGATTGCCGAGAAACATTAAAATATCAAATAACGAAGTTTGCGAAGCAATATCTGAAGTCTTGGGAGAAATAGTCCAGGCAGTAAAGAACGTACTTTCTGATACGCCCCCTGAGTTGTCTGCAGATATTATTAACAAGGGAATGGTGTTAGCTGGAGGAGGAGCTTTGCTGCCAAAACTTAATGAGTTGATAGCCCAAAGTACCGGAGTTCCTTGTTTTGTAGCCGAAGAACCTTTATTCTGTGTGGTAAAAGGAACAGGATTAGTTTTGGAACACTTAACCGAGTACAAGAGAGTTATTATGGCAAAAAGATAATATGTTAATAGGGCATCAGAAACAATGGAGTTTTTTGAAAAAGAAATTAGAGCTCAATCAGCTTTCCCACGCCTACATTTTTGTCGGACCTGAGGAAATCGGAAAAAAAGAATTTGCCTTTGATTTCGCCAGGTTGATTAATCCCGACGAATACGGAACGCGGTTGATAAACCAAGGCTCGCATCCTGATGTCCTGATTGTACAGCCGAAAGACAGTTCTGAGATTAAGATTCTACAGATAAGGGAAGCCCAGAAGTTTTTATGCCTGAAACCGTACTACAGCTCTTCTAAAATATTGATTGTGGATCAGGCTGAAAAAATGAATCAAGAGGCCCAGAGCTGTTTTCTAAAAACACTGGAAGAACCGAAAGGAAATACCGTTTTAATCCTGATAACTTCAAAGCCCGAGGTATTACTATCTACAATCATATCGCGCTGCCAGATGATAAAGTTTTTCCCGGTCAGTCCCGAAAGTATTAAAAAGTATTTGTTAGATCAGGGTGTTCCCTCCGAGAAAGCAGAAATGCTGGTTAGTATTTCTTCAGGGAAACCAGGGCGGGCAATAAAATTATTGAGTAATTCCGAGCAGATCGAGAGAGAAAAACAGGTAATATCTAAAGTTTCAGATTTTCTCGGTTCAGACTTAGCTGCCAGGTTCAAGTATGTCAAGGATTTACCGGACAACAATGTTACTGATACAATAGAAGCATTGGAAAAGTATTTCCGCCGGCTGTTATTTTTAAAAGTCGGGATAGATAAGTTTCCCGGATTGGATTACCTTCCTGTCAATGAAAAGGTGAAGGAATATTCACTGGCCAAGATAAAGAATGTTATTACCCTCGCCGGAACCATCGGTTCTCGGGTTCTAAACACCAACGTTAATCCAAAATTAGCCCTAGAGGTATTATTAATGGAGATATAGTATGAGTTATAAAGAAACAATTGATAAAATTAAGCCAGAGCTGGACAGAGTTATTAAATTCTTTGAAGGGGAATTGCAAAAAGTACGAACTTCCAGGGCGTCACCATCTTTAGTAGAAGATATTTCGGTTGATTGCTTCGGCAGCACCTTTCCATTAAAACAGCTGGGAGCAATATCTGCTCCGCAATCCAACCAGATAGTAATTCAACCCTGGGATAAGTCATATATCGAGCCAATAGAAAAAGCAATTTCGCAATCAGGCCTGGGAATGTCAGCTCAAGTAGATAAAACTGTTATTCGGTTGAACTTGCCCTTGCTCACAGAGGAATACAGAGAGCTTCTGGCCAAAAACCTTAACGAGAAGGTTGAGCAGTCAAGAAAAACCATACGGCACTGGAGGGAAGTTGCCTGGGAGGAATTGCAGACTTCTTTCAAAGATAAAAAGATTACAGAAGACGACAAGTTCCGGGGCAAAGATGCCCTGCAGGAAATGATTGACGAGTACAACGAGAAGATCAAGACCATGGTTGAGAAGAAGAAGGAAGAAATAGCTTAAAATATATCATTATGTTATTTGCCATTATCATTGCATTTTTTAGCGTCATCTTCTTGATGATAATCCACGAATTCGGACACTTCATTGTGGCCAAGAAGAGCGGTATCGAAGTCGAGGAGTTCGGGATAGGCTACCCTCCAAGAATCTACGGAAAGAAGTTTGGAAAGACGCTTTACTCCATAAACCTTTTCCCCTTAGGCGCTTTTGTCAGGATACCGGGAGAAATAGGTGATATTGAGGATATAAACAGCTTTTCTAACCTTAAGATGTGGAAGAGGGTTATGATTGTTTTGGGAGGGGTAATAAGCTTCTGGATTGCAGCTTTGATTATCTTCACAATTGTTTTTAACATCGGAGTTGACGTTCCGATTGCTGATACAGAAAATATTGAGATGAACACGAAAGTTCAGATTGTTAAGGTTAGCAACGATTCTCCTGCGCAGATAGCGGGAATTAAAAAAGGGGATGTCATCAAAGAATTATCTTCTGCTTCAGGAAATAAGTCGGTTGTTTTAATTAAGGATTTCCAGGAATTTATTGAAGCCAATAAAGGACAGGAAGTTATAGTCAGCTTTTTGAGAAATGGCCAGCTTTTACAATCATCGCTGGTACCGCGGATTTCTCCGCCCGCGAATGAAGGATCTACCGGAGTCCAGCTGACCAGAACCGCCACCATAATTGAGAAATATCCCTGGTACCAAACTCCTTTCAGAGGGCTAGTCTTCTGCGGAGAATTAACATGGAAGTCCGTAGTAAGCTTGGCAGATCTTTTATTAGGCTTAGTCACAGGCAAAGGTCTTCCAGCTGCAGCTGAACCGGCAGGTCCCGTAGGGATTACTGTATATATTGCCAAGGCAGCGGAATTAGGAATAGGTTTCTTCCTGTACTTTGTCGGAGCGATATCTGTTTTGCTGGCGATATTCAATCTTTTGCCGATTCCAGCTTTAGACGGAGGAAAGTTATTGTTTATGGCAATTGAGAAGATAAGGTCCAAACCAGTGTCTGCTAAAGTGGAAGGTGTAATTACCACCAGTTTTTTCGTTGTCCTGATTGCCTTATCCCTTTTTATTACAATTAAGTTTGATATACCCAAACTTTCAGGATTCATAATGGGTAGCTTTTAAATATGAAAAAGAGAAATATATTCAAAAGACTTTTATCTTTCCTTTCCGTAGATATGGCAATTGATTTAGGAACGGCCAATTCCTTGGTGTATATAAAAGACAGGGGGATTGTGATTAACGAGCCTTCGGTAGTGGCTGCCAACAATAAAACAGGCCAGATTTTGGCTATCGGCGAGGACGCAAAAAAAATGGTAGGCCGAACTCCTGCATACATTACAGCCACCCGGCCTTTGGTTAACGGTGTTATCTCGGACTTCGAAGTTACAGAGCAAATGTTAAAGTACTTTATTGAAAAGTCTGCAAATTTGAGCAAAAAGAGATTCGGTTTGGCTTATCTCCCCCGCGTAATCATTGGCATTCCCTGCGGAGTGACAGAAGTGGAAAGGAAAGCAGTAAGAGATGCTGCCAAATCAGCCGGAGCAAGAACTGTTTTCTTGATTGAAGAGCCTTTGGCTTCAGCTATCGGGGCGCATCTTCCGATACAGGATGCCGGCGGAAATTTTATTGTAGATATCGGAGGCGGGACAACAGAGGTGGCTGTAATTTCTTTGGGAGGAATTGTTACTTTCCGTAGTTTGAGGATTGCCGGGGATAAATTAAACGACGACATTATGCAATTTGCCCAAAAAGAGTATAAACTGATGATAGGGGAACGAACTGCAGAAAATATTAAGATTTCCATTGGCTCTGCGATGCCCGCCAAGGAAAGAAAGGAGTTTTCAATGAGAGGAAGGAATATTGTTACGGGTTTGCCAGAAGAGGTCGTCATATTCAGCGACGACATACAGAGAGCTTTGGATAAATCAGTAAAACAGATAGTGGCTGCAGTTAAGACAACCATTGAAGAAACTCCGCCGGAGCTGCTGGCAGATATTATGGTAAATGGAATACACTTGTCCGGAGGAGGCTCGTTGCTCCGAGGATTGGCTGTATTAATAAACCGAGAAACAAAGATTCCATGCAAAATAGTGGAAGACCCCCTAACCTCCGTGGTAAGGGGAGCCGGCATGGCTTTGGAGAATATAGAAACTCTTGCTGATATCCTGGCAAGAGAGGAAGAAGAAGGAGCTTTAGAATAATATGATATCTAAAGAAGAAGTAGAAAAGATAGCAAAACTAGCTCGTTTGGAATTAACTCCCGAGGAGGTGGTTAAAATGCAAAAAGACCTGTCCGAAGTCCTAGACTATTTCAATGCTTTACAGAAAGTAGATTCCAAATCCTACATTTCTTCAAATATTCCCCGGGGAAACAATTTGAGAAAAGACGAAGGAAGGCATAGGGACGAAGAGCTGGTTGAAAAGCTGCTTGAACAGGCGCCTGACAAGAAAGATGAATATATTAAAGTAAAATCCATATTCTAATTCTATGGAACTTCCGGGTTTAACGATCAGTAAAATCCACGACAGCTTAGTTAAGAAAGAGTATTCAGCTCTTGAGCTGACCAAGAAGTATTTAGAGCAAATTGCAGAGAGAGATGTTGCTATCTCTGCTTTTTTGTCTGCAAGTCCGGAATCAGCTATCTCACAGGCCAAGGAAACTGACAAACTAATCTTCGCGGGGAAGAAGATTCCAATGTTAGCCGGAGTTCCCTGCGCCATAAAAGACAACATTTTAGTGAAAGGTTTGAAGTGTACCGCAGGTTCTAAGATATTAGAGAGCTACGAGGCTCCATATGACGCAACTGTTGTTAAAAAGCTTAAAAAAGAGGGTGCAGTATTACTTGGAAAGACCAATTTAGACGAATTTGGAATGGGCGCCTCCACCGAGAATTCAGGCTTTAAAATGACCCGGAATCCAGAGGACCTAGATAGAGTGCCAGGGGGTAGTTCTGGGGGCTCTGCGGCCGCTATAAAGGCCTCAGAATGCTGTTTTGCCTTAGGTTCTGATACTGGAGGGTCTATCCGCCAGCCAGCCTCATTCTGCGGGGTTGTAGGCTTAAAACCCACCTATGGGGCAGTGTCCCGTTACGGCTTGATATCCTTTGCTTCCTCGTTGGATCAAGTAGGTGTTTTGGCCAGTACGGTAGCGGATGCTAAGATGATTTTTGACGTAATTTCCGGCAAGGATTCTATGGATTCAACTAGCATCGAGCTGCCTAAGTTGTCTAACCCGAACTTCTCTATTAAAAACCTGCGTATTGGCGTTCCCAAGGAATACTTTGTCAAAGGTCTTGATAAGGAAGTAGAGAAAACAGTAAGGTCAGCGATTAAAAAGATGGAAGCTGAAGGGGCGAAGATAGAAGAAATTAGCCTTCCCAACACAGAATACGCTTTAGCCACTTATTATATAATTGCGCCCTCCGAAGCCAGCGCCAATCTAGCAAGGTATGACGGAATAAAGTACGGGTTGTCTGAGAAAGAAGATAAACTGCTGGACGTGTATTTAAAATCCCGAGGCAAGGGATTTGGCGCTGAAGTTAAAAGAAGGATTATGATAGGAACTTATTGTTTGTCTTCCGGTTATTACGACGCCTATTACAAAAAAGCTCAGCAGATTAGGAATCTTTTACGAGAAGACTTTAAAAAAGCTTTTGGCAAAGTGGATATGATATTTACTCCTGTAGCGCCGACAACTGCCTTTAAGATAGGAGAGAAGACTGCGGATCCTCTTTCTATGTATTTAAGCGATATTTATACAGTATCAGTAAGCTTGGCCGGATTGCCGGCAATCTCTGTACCGTGCGGCAGGGCGAATAATCTGCCAGTTGGCTTGCAGATTATCGGCAAGCATTTTGAAGAGCACAAGATTCTACAGACAGCTTCTTTTATTGAGAAGTTGGTTATATAATAGAACAATGGGATTTATTGAAATACTCAGTACAATTTATTATACCCTAACCTCTCCGGCCCTGCAGGATGAGCTTTTGCGCCCCAAGATTACCCTTATCTTGATCGGCCTTTTCTTTTTGCCCTTCCTCATCTATTTTTATTTTAAAAGTACCTACCTGCACTATCTCTTTATCTTTGACCTGGTTTCATTTTTTGATTGGCAGCCGCCAAATCTAGCCAGGATTATTAAGCGTTGGGACAAAATTAAAAAAAGAATGGAAAGCGGGTCGGATTACGAGTTCAAGCTGGCTATCGTTGAAGCAGACAATCTATTGCGGGATGTTTTAGTCGAGAAAGGGTTTGCCGGAAAGAGCTTTGAGGAAAGAGTAGGAAAGCTGGACAGCACGCAGGTTAAGGATATTGACGAGATACTTGAAGCGCACAAAATACGAAATTCTATTGTTTACGATCCAAATTTCAAGATAACTGTGGATAGGATTAAAAAGATATTAGCGATTTACGAGAAGGGGATAAGGGGGATAGAGTCGTTCTAGCAAAATCACTTTTTAATGAAGTGGTTTTTTGATACCGCTGTAAATAAAGTAATATGTTTAACGAGAAACTTCCATCAAGCGAGGATAACCAAGAAGAAATGGCTGTCCACCATTGGGATTTAATTGCGCACGCTATTAAGCGGATGAATGAAGAGGATATTGAACCGTCGGCAATTCCAGTTGAAAGCATGATTCGCGAGGAAGGGGATGTGGACGTGGACGGTAGCTCGGGGCGCATAAATTCCTTTGAGCAAACCGATGGAGCAATGGTGGAGGTTAATCGAAAGGTAGAGGAAGGCGGATTAAGCCGTGTAGAGGATGTTATCTTCCATGATAAGACCGGGAAAGAAGTATTCAATCTGTTTAGCATTCTACCTAAGGATTATGTTGTTCTCGACGAAGCTAAAGAAGGCCATGATTTCATGGTTCCGGGCTCAGCAAGAATAATTGTGGTCACTCACGATTTTCTTTGTTCTGTTAACGGAAGGATGATCTTCTTGCATGAATTAGGCCACGCCTATGATTACGACGAAAAACCCAGGTCCCAAAGCGAGATGATCGACGCAATGGACGGCACAGCTGAAAAGGAGAGGGAGCGCAACGCATGGAAGCAGGCGAAGGAAGTAGTAAAGATTATAAGAGATAAGGGTGTAAACTTTTTACCGGAAGGTTATGAGGATTCTGCTATGTGGGAGGATTTTGAAGAAGAATCCATAAAACAACATAACTATAGGGAAGAAAAATAAGCTTGTATACCAAAAAACCGCTTTCGCGGTTTTTTGTTTTAAGTTGAATTTATCGTATAACTTGCTAAGATAAGGAATGGTTAGCTCCACATTGCAGGCGAGAGCCAAAGTATCATACTTAGGGTAACGATAGAGATCAGGATAATCCAGACTATTCTAAAAAGTTTCTTCGGTTTTATTCTCTTCATGTTTAATAATTTTTATTTGTCTTTTATAAATGGTATCACGATTTCGTAAAACAGAAAAGAGAGAGCACTCAAGCACTAATGTTCTTGGGATAGTAGCTGCAGTTGTGATACTGGGAATTGTTGGGTTTCTATTGGTGACGAATATAGAGATAAAGGGGAAGAAAGATAAGTTAAACGCGCAGATTGAGATTATTAAAAAACAAATCGCAGCGCTGCAGGGAAAGAACGATAGTCTGCAGGAGGGGATTGCCAGCGTTGGAGACGAAGCATATATTGAGAGAGTGGCCAGGGAGGAGTTGAGCCTTCAGAAGCCAGGGGAAAAAGTCGCCAGCTTTATACTTCCTCCTCAGCAGGAGGAAGTTAAATCAGATACGAAGTTCTGGCAAGGAGGTTATTGGCGGCAGTGGTTTGGTTCAAAGTGGCAGTGGGTCAAAGGCATATTTTAATTCTGCGGGTATGGTTCAATGGTAGAACATGTCCTTCCCAAGGACAGGACACGGGTTCGATTCCCGTTACCCGCTTGCCGGAGTAGCTCAGTGGCAGAGCAACTGTTTCGTAAACAGTAGGCCGCGAGTTCGACTCTCGCCTCCGGCTTAAGAAAGATTATTTTTATATTTCTAATAGATAAATATTAGTTTAACGATGGTAGCTGTGAAATGTTTTTAACAGAATATCTTAATTTGATAGGACAGATAGGCCCCTTATTAGGATCGGTTCTAATCGTATTCGGTCTAGAAATATCAGAAAGCACCTTTGAACATTCTTTTGAAAACGGTAAAGAGTTCAGAACCGCGATTGTCAAGCAAAAATATCCTTGGATCTTAAAAATGGGAATTTGGTTATTAACCATAGGTTCTTTAGTCCAGACCGTCATAATAATATTTTAATGGCGGGTTTCGGGGAAGTCGTATATAAATAATATTCTAATCATGATTCAACGTAATTTAATAAAATATTCCGACGGTACATATGAAGCTTCTTCAGTTGAATGTTCTTCCTTTGAAGGAAACACGTGTAAAAAATTTCTTGACGATATCAAGTCAGGAAAAGCAAGGCGTATAGGAGAGCTAAAGTGCTTTGACGAGAACGGTAACTTCCAGATATACAGAAATTTGAAAAGTTCCTCCAACAAATAATCTATTGTGTCGTTTTTTTACTATCATGGGATTCGCGTCCGCAGATTTGTAAGTAATGGAGCGGTGCTTTTTTAGTTGCCGCAGAAGGTCTCTAGACATTTTTTAGAAATTTGATTTTCTAAATAATAAATTTTAAGTTTCAGCATACGCACGGCTTGACCTGATTATTCGCGTGGAATAAAATATACATCGATGGCCACGGAAGTCTATCCTAAAAGTCGGCACCTCCTAAAGCTATTATTGTATTAAGCCGAAAGGCGTTTATTCTTAATAATATGGAACAAAAAAATCCACCGATTCCAATAAACGTAGATCCGAACATTTATGCTTTAACCAATGTTAGTATCTCCAGTAATGAAGAGGGGTTTGTTATGGCGATGTTTTCTGGCAATCAGGTAAGGCAATTCCTAAGCTCTCCGAAGCACGCGAAGAGAATTTATCTTTCTCTTAAAGGACAAATAGAAAGTTACGAAAAGAAATTTGGAGAGATTAAGACTCAACTTCCGATGATAGGTGACACCAAAAGAGGGGAGGATGAGATTGGCTTCTCGGCAAAAAAATAAGTAGAAAAGGCTCTTAGAAATATATCTATTAGGTAGGCCCAACAATGAGATTTATCGGAAGACACGTTATCAGTTACATTTAGTTCATTGCGGGGTGACCGAACGGTGTGGCCTCTATGAAAGAACTCCGGGGATAGCGGAGTTTTTATTTTATGTGTCGATGGGTATTGTTGCTCTTTTAAAAGTGTTAGTTATTTTTAGGGTCTTTTACGACGTTTCTCCTTCCGCTGGATATTTCCTCAAAAATCCGTTAGTATGTCCATATGTCCGGCGATGAAGTAATTGTAAAATTCAACAACGTTTCCTTTGAGTGGGGAACAAACAAGCCAATCTTGAATGAGGCTAGTTTTAGCGTTCGTAAAGGTTCGAAAATAACCTTGATGGGCCAGAACGGCGCAGGAAAGAGTACGATTTTCCAACTAATAACCGGAGAATCAAAACCTGACTCAGGCGCAGTTAACTTGGATAATAATCTAACCATAGCTACAGCCAAGCAAGTAATCCCGAGAGAAGATTTAAACTTCACAATCAAGGAATTCTTCGAGAAGTGCTTTACGGGAAAAGTTTACGATATTGATAAACGAATTGACGAAGTGTTAAAAATAACAAACTTGTCGTTTCCGCACGATAAAGTAATAAAAAATCTTTCCGGCGGTCAGCAAGCTAGACTTCTTTTGGCTTCAGCCATAATTCAGGACCCGGATTTGCTGCTCCTCGACGAGCCGACAAATAACCTAGACAAAGCAGGAATAGCCCACCTAACCAAGTTTATTCTCGACTATCCTAAAACCTGCATTGTTATTTCTCACGACGCAGATTTTTTAAACACCTTTACACAAGGAGTTCTCTATTTGGATATCTTCTCAAAGAAGGTGGAACAATATACCGGAGACTACTTTAGCGTTGTTAAAGAGATTAGCGTCAGATTGGAAAGAGAGCGCATGAAGAACATCAGGCTGGAAAAAGATATTTCCCACAGAAAAGAGCAGGCTGCTTTCTTTGCCCAGAAAGGAGGACACTTAAGAGATGTTTCATCTAAAATGAGAAAAACCATAGAGAAGCTGGAGTCTGAGATTGTAGATGTGAGAAGGGAGGATAAAACAATAAAGAACTTTACTATTCCGGCCCAGAAAGATACCGGAGGAGTAATCCTACAACTGGATTCCGTTGCAATAATGAGAAACCATAAGTTTATTAACAAGAAAGTAGACGTTAGCTTAGGCAAAAGAGAAAGATTACTTTTAAAAGGGCCTAACGGTATAGGCAAGACCACGCTTCTGGAGAAACTGGCTTCGGGACACGCAAAAGGAGAACATATTAAAGCCGGAGTAAAGATCGGATATTATAGGCAGGATTTCTCAACCTTAGACTTTACAGCCACTGTGCACCAGACCCTTATGAAAGCAATGGGGGAGGACGGAACCGAGCAGGGGTTAAGGGCTCATGCGGCAGGCTTTCTTCTGGATGCAGAGATATTAAAAGCTAAAGTAGGGTCGTTGTCGGAAGGCCAGAAGGGATTGGTGGCTTTTGCTGCAATAGCTTTAGAAAAGCCCGGGCTCCTTATCTTAGACGAGCCTACAAACCATATTAACTTTCGGCATATTCCAATAATTGCCAAAGCAATTAACAATTTTGACGGTGCTATGATACTGGTAAGCCACGTCCAAGACTTTGTAGATAAGATAAAAGTGAATTTTGTTTTAGATTTGGGAGAGTTATAATAAGATATATATATGATTAAAGCAATTCTATTCGACTACGGCGGAGTATTGAAAAACTCGCACAGGTTGTCAGACGACATACCGGCAATCTATAACATTTCCAAGGAGGACGTAGCAAAAGCAAGAGAATTTACTGCTCCGATTTTTGATCTATTTCAAAAAGAACTTATTACCGAAGAAGATTTCTGGGAAAAGCTTTCTGAGGCAATTAAAAGACCAATGCCAAAAGATCCCGGGAAATTTGCTAGGGAATCTTATGCAAAATCGCTTATACTCTACCCGGAGATTTTTAGCTTTGTTAAGGAACTACGGGCAAAAGGCTTCAAAGTAGCGGTTTTGTCGAATATTATAAAATTCCAGGCTGAAATAATAAGAAAGAACAAAGGGTACGAGGGATTCGACGAAGTGGTTTTGTCTTATGAAGAGAAACTGGCTAAGCCGGGAATTGATATTTACCTTTTAACTGTTAATAAATTAAACGTTAAGCCGGAGGAGTGTATTTTCATTGACGATAAGGAAATAAACCTAATGGTCGCCAGAAATCTGGGGATGAAAACAGTACTTGCTGGAAACCCAACTCAGGTCATAAACGACGTCTCTTCAATACTTAACTCTGGAAACACATGAAAATAGAATCAATCAAAAAAATCGTCAAAGATAAGTATAAAGAAATCGCAACCAAGGGATCCTCCTGCAGCTGCGGCTGCAAGAGCGCATCAAACATCTCAAAGAGCATCGGCTACTCGGAGGAAGAGTTGAAAATAGTAGGGGAGGCGAATCTCGGCTTGGGCTGTGGCAACCCCTTAGCATTCGGAAGGATAAAGGAAGGGGACACGGTTCTGGACCTGGGATCAGGAGCCGGCATAGACGCTATTTTGGCTGCCAAGAAGGTTGGCAGTAAAGGAAAGGTTATCGGCGTAGATATGACTGAGGAAATGATAGAAAAGGCTAAAGCCAATGCCAAGAAACAGAATATATCAAACGTAGAGTTTTTATTGGGGGAAATAGAAAACCTGCCTTTGGCCGATAACTCCGTAGATACAATAATTACGAACTGCGTAATAAATCTCACGCCTGATAAAGCTAAAACCTTCAGCGAAGCATACAGGGTTTTAAAGCCGGGAGGAAGAATCTACCTTTCCGACATTGTCTTATTGGAAGAACTTACCGAAAAACAACGGAACGACAAGGATCTATTGTCTGGTTGTGTTGCCGGAGCGTTATTAAAAGACGACTACTTGAACAAAATAAAAGGTGCGGGTTTTAAAGTGAAAGTCCTATACGAAAATAAAAGAATAAGTAAGGAGCAGTACAACGGAATCAATTTAGAGAGTTTGATGGTTGAGTTGACTAAGTGACTGGTTTGATTTTTTCCTGAAACCGTGGTATCATGAGTTATGACACCGACTAGCAAAGAACAATTCTTAGTCGAACATAACAAGTTATCTCCTCTGAAGCTGCAAGCTACCCTAGCTTTGCTTACTAAGTTCCAAGCGGAGAAAAGGCCTCTTTTAAAAGAGGACGGCTGGGTGGTAGATAAGTTAAGAATTCCTTTCATATCCTGGATGTTAGCCCTGCCTACAGTAGAAGAAAAGAAAGAAAAGAAAGCTCGGGGAAAGCGGCTTTTCGAAAACTATCCAAGAACTAAATCTTAAGAAAAGAAAATATATTGCAACGTAAATAAAAAGAGCCCTCGACACATCGCTGTATCGGGGCTTTTGCCTCTTGTGGGGAGAATTTGTCTCCCGGCTTTACGTGGAGGAAGTGTCCGGTTTCAAGGCCTCGAGGGCACCGAGTCCGCGCGAGACCTCCTCAACCGTTGACACGATCTTGTCCGGGTCGCTGCCGTTCAAGATGAGTCGAATCGCCTCCACCCTGTCTTTGTCATCAACGCCCCAGGCACCGATGACTTTACGAATCGCCGACTCTGTCGTCATGGCCGAATCTCCTTTTGTTGTTGCGGGCGAAGAAACGTTCTTCGTCCAGTAGTATTAATATAGCATATGTTTAATTATTGTCAAAGTTAGTATTTGACATTTCTATTTTCTCCCTGTATAGTGAATACGTGGCCTTCAGAAAGCTTCTCGGCCGCATATTTTTTTATGATTACAAAACAAACAGACAAACAGACAACTTGTGAACCTGAAATGACTTTCGGCGGTCTTGGCATAGCTCCGCAGCTTTTAGATGTGCTTGCACGGGCTGGATTCAAAACCCCGACTTCTATACAGCATAAAGCAATCCCGGCAGCTGCCGAGGGTAAGGATATTATTGGGATAGCACAGACAGGTACAGGCAAAACCCTGGCTTTCGGTATCCCTTTAGTCCAAAGGCTTTTGAGCGCAGGGAAAGGAAAGGGTTTAATTATTCTGCCAACCAGGGAATTAGCCATACAGGTGAATGAAGCCATACAAAAATTAGGCAGGGGATTTGGCATTAGAACAGCGGTGTTGATTGGAGGATCTCCAATGTTTCACCAGCTAAGAGATATACGCCAAAACCCTCACCTAGTTATCGGAACTCCGGGAAGAATTATTGATCACATTGAACAAAAAACCTTGCGATTAAACGACGTTACAATTCTAGTATTAGACGAAGCGGACCGAATGTTTGATATGGGTTTTGCCCCGCAAATAGCTAAAATATTGCAGGTAGTGCCTAAAGAAAGGCAAACTATGCTGTTTTCTGCAACAATGCCGGATGGCATTGTGAAGATAGCCAGCCATCACATGAAACTTCCGGTCAGGGTGGAAATAGCTGTTTCCGGAACTACAGCAGCCAACGTAGAACACGAGCTATTCGTAGTTAAGAAAGACCAAAAGATGCAACTGTTAAAGAAGGTGCTTTACGAAACTAAAGGAAGCGTTTTAATCTTTTTAAGAATTAAGTTCAGCGCAAAGAAGATTTGCGACGAATTAAGAAATATCGGAATTGCTGCAGCTGAAATACATTCTAACAGGTCTCTCCGCCAGAGAAGGGAAGCCTTAGAAGGATTCAAAATAGGAAAATACAGAGTGTTGGTGGCGACTGATATTGCTTCAAGGGGAATAGACGTAAAAGGCATTGAGTCGGTTATCAACTTTGATCTTCCGGAAAACCCAGAGGACTATGTCCATCGTATTGGAAGAACAGGCAGAGCAGGAATGGGCGGGAAAGCCATCTCTTTTGTTCTGCCGGATCAAGGATCCAAAGTACGGGAAATAGAAAGGCTAACTAGACTTTATCTACCAATCTCAAAGTTGCCCGATCTTTCAGCTATTCCTAAGTCTGCACCCGTTACTCCGACAGGTTTCCGCCGAAGTGGTTATCGCCCGCATCGGGGCAAGCCTTCCGGAGGGTTCCCCTACAGCAAACGGAGATAAACAGAGTATCAGAATTAGCCCCTAGAGGGGCTTTTTTGATTTTAATAATAATTTAATTATTATATATTAACATTTAGATATAATTAATATTAATAAATTTATGCTTTTAGAAATAGGTATCGTTTTGGTAGTGCTCTGGCTTCTTGGCTTTGCGTTCTACCCATTAGGCGGCTTAATCCACATACTTTTAGTTGTGGCTATAATCGCTATTGTTTGGAATTTGATAAGTGGACGAAAGATTACATAAAACCTTCGAATATATTTTGCGCCCAGAATAATTTTTTGTATACTCAAGAGATATGAGCAGGAAAATTTCTTTAATCCTAATTCTGATTACCTTTTGCTTCGTGATTTTAGTTATCGCATATGCGTCGTACCGATTTCAGAATCAAGCCAACATGCCGTCAGGCTGGGAAAAATATACGCAGATTAATGCGTTTACATTGTATCATCCGGCGGATTTTGCTATCCAGACAGGGGATACCGCGGGCGGGGGATATTTAAGGTTGCCATTGGTTAAAATGAGTTTCCCTGCAGGGGCCTTTAAAGACGAGGCTAAGACAAACTTAAGTGAAGTATTCTTAGTTATCAGCCAGGACAATAGTTCTAATTCCGGATCTATCTGCGAAACATTTTCGGATTTTCCGAATATTTCTGGTTCAATTATTCAGACACAAACTATAAACGGAACAGTTTTCAAGGAGATGTCTGTTATCGATGCTGCGGCTGGCAATTTTTACGATAGCCGTATTTACCGGACTGTTTATGACGGCATCTGCTATGAGGCTGCTTTAGTTGTTCATACTGGGAATATTGATAACTATCCTCCCGGGACGGTTCAGGAATTCGACAAAGAACCAGCATTCGCTGGGCTTAAGCAAGTTTTTGGTACGTTGAATTTCGATAAAGGGGCTGCTTGCACAACAGAGGCAAAGCTTTGTGCAGACGGTTCTAGCGTCGGTCGTATTCCGCCTAAATGTGATTTCTCACCTTGCCCGACAGAAACGTCGGGGATAAACGGGAATGTATTACTGGGTCCGATGTGTCCTGTGTCGCAAGACCCTCCTGATCCACAATGTTATGATAGACCGTATGCAACTGATTTGCTTATTTTTAAAAGTGACGATTTGCAGAAGGTGGTTCAAGAATTTCGATCAGATTCTGACGGTAAGTTCCGCATTCAGGTTCCGGAGGGAGAATATGTCATACAGTCATCGGCTTCGCCGGATTTGTTGCCGCGATGTTATAGTGAAGTTATAAGGGTTGAGGCTAACAAATATTCTGACATTACGGTTAATTGCGATACAGGCATTCGGTAATCTTGGTAAAAACGCGTTGAAATAGCGGTGAAAACCCTCGTCTTGAGTGGTTTTTTTATATCCTGCGCGATATAATAAAGCCGATATAGATAGGATTGATATTTGGGATTTTTACGTAATAAAATACGTATTAATGTAAGGATAACTGAGTGGCTTTTAAAGCCACGATTAGTTTAATTTTAATATGTCTGCAAACAACGGAGATAAAGCCGGGGTTCTGAAAATATTCCAAAACAGCATAGGGTTATTCTCCGCTGTATTTTTGGCGTTAATCCCAGCGTTTCTTTGGTTTTTTACACAATCGATCAGTGCCAAGTTCACTGATTTTTCTTCGTGGTTGACTAGTATTGGTCAAATTACCGGATTAGTCGGCATGGCAATGATTTCTATAAATATTGTTCTCAGTAGCCGTCCGGTATTTCTTGATAGGTTTTTCAACGGCTTGAACACCCTTTATCGAGTTCATCATTATTTTGGCGTCATATCATTTCTACTTTTACTGGTGCATCCGCTTATTCTTGCAGGTTCCTATTTTACTTTTTCTGCAACAAGCGCTGGGTTGTTTCTGTTACCGAGCACGGATTTAGCCCGTAATTTTGGGATAGTCGCTATTCTGACAATGATGGTAATTATGAGTTTCACGGTTTTTAGCAAGGTGAAATATCAAATCTTAAAATTCATTCATGGGTTGATCGGAATAACCTTTGTCTTTGGTGCTCTGCATACGTTTTTTGTGAAAAGCGATATTTCCCGGAATCCTTTTATCCACTGGTATATGCTGGCCCTTATGGCACTTGCCGCCTTTGTTTATTCCTACAAAACACTGTTCGGAAGGTTCTTGGTCATGAAATATGAATATCTAGTCAAGGAGGTTAATATCTTATCAGATAAGATAGTAGAGATTGTTATGTCTCCGGTGAAAAATCCAATTAAATATCTTCCGGGACAGTTTGTCTTTGTTAGCTTTCATGGTAAATTAATTAGCTCAGAGTCGCATCCGTACTCGATTTCCTCTATACAGCCAGTCCGTGATTTACGTATTTTAGTGAAAGCGCTAGGGGATTATACATCTAAAATTAATAACTTATCACCGGGCACGCGAGTAAAAGTTGAGGGGCCGTTTGGGAAACTATGCTACTCTACTATCGATAATAGAAATCAAATTTGGATCGCGGGCGGTATTGGAATTGCGCCATTTTTAGGAATGGCTAGAAATTTAAAAGTCGAAGGGGACGGTTATAAGATTGATCTATATTATTGTACTGACGACCAAAAAGAGATTGTTTTTTTAAATGAGTTTCACGCACTAATGGCTGATCGTCCGGGTTTTAAATTTATTTCTTTTTGCCAAAATAAAGATGGGCTTATAGACGTAGCGAAAATTATGTCGATAAGTCACTCAATAAATGATAAGGACATATTTATTTGCGGTCCTCCATCAATGATAAATAGCCTGAGAAAACAACTGTTACGTATCCGGGTTCCTAAAAGTCAAATACATTCCGAAGAATTTAAACTTTTATAAAAAAATGAGAAAAATAATTATCGTTTCCTTAGCAGTTTTCTGGTTAGCTGTTCTTGGTATATTTGGTAGCGGTTTAATGCTGAAAACCGAGATACAATCTGTTTCTAGCAATACAACTTCTGCCATGGACGCTTCTACGCTATCTGAGCAAATCGTCAGCACGCATAACAAACAAAATGATTGCTGGATGATTATATCGGGAAAAGTTTATGATTTTACTGAATATTTACCGATTCATCCTGGAGGGGCAGAAACCGTTATCTCGTATTGCGGGAAAGATGCGACTGTCGCCTTTTTGACAAAAGATCAAAATCCAGGGAAACCCCATTCGGAATATGCTCAAAGTTTGTTTGACCAATATTATGTGGGTGAATTGGGGCTGAAAAAACCAGTTGTTTCTTTGGCAGATCCTAGTTCGAATAATCCAGGCGTTCCTGCTAAAATAAATACAGAAAGCCCGTCGACTACTTCGCCAGGATACACCTCAGCTCAAGTGGCCGCTCATAATTCTGCTGGCAGTTGTTGGGTTATAATCGGCAGCAAGGTTTATAACGTCACTAATTATATACCCAGCCATCCTGGGGGAGTTGGGGCTATTCTTCCGTATTGTGGAAAAGACGGGACCGCGGCTTTTACTGGTTTGCCTCATTCTCAGAGCGCCGTTAACCTCCTTGCTTCTTATTTTGTTGGGAATTTCGGATCATCTACTATGCCACCTCCGCCGCCTATTATTCCACCAAGAGACGAACAGGATGATGACGACGACTAGTTTTTAGACGTTGTTAATCATAATTAAAGACGCTGCAAAAGCGTCTTTTTTCATATTTTTAACAAAAGATTAATGAGTGAGGTTTATAATAAAAAAATAGTTTGAGAAATGGTCGACCTCTAAAATAATTTTAAAGTTATAGACAATGAACATTTTTTATTGGATAATTTTTTCCGCTCTAATTTTAGCCCTAATTTGTACGCTCGTATATATTCTTCTTTTCCAAAGCGTTGCGCCCGCTACCCCAAATACTTCTAATCCAAGCGCAGATTTGAAAGAGGCGGTAATCGATACAATAACTATAAGTTCCGACTCAGTCTTGGGCCAATATCTTGTCGGCCCTGACAAGAAAACCCTATACCGCTTTACAAGCGATAGCTCTGGCATAAGCAACTGTTACGGCCAGTGTGCTATTACTTGGCCGCCTTTCTACTCTGACAAAGTCGTCGTGTCTGACCCCTTAAGCCTGGAGGATTTTCTTCCCATAATCCGAAGCGATGGTAACGGACAAATTACTTATAAAGGTCAGCCGCTCTATTATTATGCCGGAGGTAATAATGCCGGAGACACAAATGGGCAAGGACTTGACGGTTTTTGGTTTATTGTAAATCCGTAGAATCGTAACAAAAAAGGTTGAAGATGCTATAAATTTTGTTATGATAGATAAAGAGCTGTATTTGTTGAAGCCATCAAGAGATCGCCTCAGGCGTTTTTTTAAGAATTAAAAACCTTACTTTGAGTTATTAAATATGCAAGATATTAATCAAGTAATCGAGGCAATCGAAGGGGAAATACGAGAATTATTTTCCCGCGATAGTAGCGGCCATGATATATATCATTTAAAAAGGACTCTAAACATTGCAACGCATTTACAAGAGATAGAAGGTGGCGATAAAATGGTCGTCGCTATATCTGCCTTTGTGCACGACGTGCATCGAATTATTCAAAATAACACGGGGGAATATTGTTCACCGAAGGACTCTTTACCCATGATAGAAAAGATATTAAAAAAAGTCGGTTTAGACGAAAAAGTGATATCCGGCGTTCTCCACTGCGTGGAGTTTCACGAAGAGTACGGATTTTCTGAAAACGGAAAAACAGTTAAAGACAAGGAATCATTAATTATTCAAGACGCCGATAATTTAGATGCCATGGGAGCGGTTGGAGTTGCTCGCGCTTTTGCGTTTGCTGGCACTAAAAATATACCTATGTGGCTTCCTGATTTACCCCTAGAACGGGAGACCTTCGATGAATGGGCCGCAGACCCATCCGAGATACATCACTTCTACAGCAAGCTTTTGAAACTAAAAGATAATATGAATACGAACACTGCTAAGGAGATGGCGCAACGGAGGCATGAGTTTTTAGAGCATTTCCTTAGCGAATTTTTTTATGAGTGGGCGGGCAAGACTTGATTTTTTATAAAAGAACAAGCGAGTAGTACTCGCTTTTATTTACAATAGGAACGTAGTTCGCAAACATCATTGGGTATGGTAGTCCCACAACCCGCTTTTATGTCCCCGCCGACTATTTTTCTTATTCTATACGCTAATTTAGCCTTCTGCAGTAAATCCGCGAATCTTTCTACATCGTCCGATGTTGTGTCCGGGACATCGTTTAGCGACCCTTTTTCCAGAGCCATCAGTTTAATCTCAAAAGGTCTTTGGCCGAAGAACGCTTTAAGGGATTCGACATCGCTTGCCGAATCATTTAATCCTTTCATCAGAATCCACGATACGGTTGTTATTCTGCCAGTTTTTTCGGTTATCTTCTGAAAAATATCCCGGAGTCCTATTAGTGAGTGACCAGTGGTTGCAGGCATAAGTCTTTCTCGCAATCCCGGGTTTAGAGAGTTGAGAGACCAATAGAATGTAATGGGCAAATGAATGTATTTTTCGAAGAATAGTTGAAGATTTTTTTCGTGGCCTATCGTGGTCATAATGAACGATAAATCGACGCCTTCAAGCTGAGCAAGCAGTTCAACTGCGCGACAGCTGTTATCTAGATTCGAAAAGATGCAATCTCCTTCTGTGGTAAAGTTGATGACAAGCGTCTTCAACCCCTCGAAAGCACCCCTTGCGTGATAGCTTTCCATGCCGTAAAGGACCTGGGCTATTAGTTCATTAACAGACAGTTTTCTTACAAAGGGTCTTTTGCGACTTTGACAAAATTCGCACCGACCTGCACAACCGACAGCCGAGGCGATGCCTATCACGTTTCTCGTTTCGTTTTTACCACGGATGTTATATACATCCCACACAATTGAAGCCCCATCTTCTTCTAGCAACCCTTCCAAACGTTCGGCTCCTCCACCGACTCTGTTAAACAATCTTATGGCTTTCTGGCGGGGAAGCAGACTTTGCATGACGGCGAACTGCTTCTGTCTTTGCTTATGTGGCTTTTGTTTGTTCCAGACAGCGTTAGATATTGCTTCATGCAGTACCGAATCGTCAAATGATTTATCGATGCAATCATCTGCGATTGCAGTAACTTCAGGCTTCAAGCGGTAAATCGATGGTTCTGAAGTAATCAAGATGATAGCCATATCAGGATCGACTCTTCGGTACCATCGCGCAACCTCGAATCCTTGTACGCCCAAATTAAGATTAACATCAATTAACGCGCAGTCGAACCTGGACGTGGCCATCAGTTTATTCGCCGTTTCGGTGTTTGTCGTGCCGTAAACGTCGAAATTTTCCCTAAGACATGCTTTAAGTCCCGCTAGAGAAACGGGGTGGTCATCTAAAACTAGAACTTTTATCGGACCGGGGTTAGCATCGGTCGCCATGGGTATTGCCTCCTTTGTTTGCTTTTTCCCATTATTTCGATTTAAATGTGCGACGTTTGTACTTTAAGTCAAATAGTTGCTCCCGTAAAGGGTCAGATTCCGAACTTTTAGGTAGAATAATAGTGAAGGTAGATCCCTTACTAACTGCACTATCTACATCGATGGAACCTTTATGTTCGTCTACTATCCATTTGCAAATTGATAAACCCAGACCGAACCCCCCTTCACCAGTTTTTCTGGATAGTTCTGTGCGGTGGAATCGGTCGAATATATAGGGGAGCTCCTCTGCGGGGATTCCGATACCGTTATCTGATATACTGATCTTTATCTGGTTGTTGTTAAGTCCGGCGTCTAAACGAACCTTTACCCAGCCGTTTTTATTACCGTATTTAATCGCGTTTCTAATTATGTTTAGAAAGAGTTTCTCTATTTTTCCCTTATCAGCGTGGATGCGGAAGCTTTGTCCCTGGATTTCGTAAGTTATTTTTATCTCTTTCTCTTTAGCGAATGGCGTCAATCTTTTAACAGATTTTCTAGCCAGATCGTCCAGATCAAATTCTAAGGTTTTAATTTCTTCCTTACCCCGTTCAATAGTAGTCGCCAAAATCAGATCGGCTAGAATTTCATTGATCTTTCCCATCTCTCGGTTGACAGCCGAGAAAATTTTAGGAGGATTTTTTTTCTTTTTACGAAAATCTCTTCCCGAAAGCTCTAATTCAAGTCCGATGATGCTTAAAGGAGTTCTCAGCTCGTGAGAAGCGTCGGATATGAAGCGCGTTTCGAGCTCCAGGGCTTTCTCCAATTTCTTATTCGCCTCGGATAATTGTCTTGTTCTTTCAATAATCCTTCCTTCAAGGTCGTCATTTAATTTCTCAAGCTGCGTTTGGGCAACAACTGTTTCGGTTACATCAACCGCCATGGATATGGCGCCGTCTATTTTTTTGGCGCTGTTTCTCAGGGGTACAGCCACGATATTCATATATTTATATTCCCCGAGAGAGTTCCTTGTTTGACAGCGGTCCCTCTTTACCGGCGTCCCGTCTTTCAATAGTTTTTCATATTCCGGGCACAAGTTTTCTCTAATGAAGAATGGAAGTTCAAAAATATTTCTATGCAATGGTGAAGCGGAGGCGGATAAAGTCCTGAAATACTCGTTAACAAAAGTTATGTCGCCCTTTTTGTCGATTGTCAATATGCTTATCGGTGCACTGTCGGTTATCCTTTTGCTTAGATTGGAGAATTTTGTTTTTTGCTTTACGTTCTTTAGCATATATTACTTATAGCACGCCGGAATCCTTTTTCAATGATTACCTAATAAATGAGTACTTTGGCGAATACGCAATCAGCCCGCCATCAAAAAGGCGGGACGTTCGTTTTCAACTATCTGTTTTCCCTCGCAGTAATGTCATTCCTCAGTAAGCCAAAATTATCGCGATAAAAATAGTGATAATCCCGATCCGAAAGTTATTGATGCCGGATGTTGGTGAATTCATGAATGCGGATAGTCTGATTCTGTTGTTTTGGGAATGATTCATTCTTCAACGTGGCGGCGGCGGTTCTATCGGTATGGTTAACTACAAAAGCAATCGGGGAAAAGGATAATATCGAACCGATAATAAGCCCGGTAATTATGAGTAATTTTTGTTTCATTCAAGTATTAGTTATATCTAATGAATATTAATTAAAGATAACCTCTGATGGATTAAGAATTTATTAAACGTTTGCCTTGGGCTAGATTTTTCAGTATTGTTTTATCCAAATTGGATTTCTTTTATTTCGTATCGCCCTCTGACAGGATCGGGTACGAAAATGATGTCTTTTAGCTTTCGTCCAAGTAGAGCAGACCCGAGAGGGGAGTTAGGGCTTATTTTTCCCTCCGCCGGGTTGCATTCTAGGGTTTCAACAATATGTAAACGCAGTGATTCCTTTTCTGCTTCGTCTTCTATTATTACCTTCGAGCCTATGTCCACGGTGTCTTTAGCTTCAGGTGGTTCTAGGGGTTTTGCATTATCTAATATATTTCTTACTTCATATATTTTTTTCTTTAGGCTGTCGATCTCTTCTTCATAGATTATATAATCAGGATCGGTCGTTTTTCCGTATCGGACCAGCAGCCGCTCGTCTTTAATTTTTTGAGTTTTAATATTCTCCAAAACTATTAACTCCTGTTTTAATTTCTCAGTAGTCTCCTTAGTTAGTCGAAAAAACTTTGCCATTTTTCTTTTTTGTTAAGTTTTTTACGGTTGCCAGCAACTCCTTAAAGGAGAAAGGTTTAGTGAAGTATCCATTTGCACCAAGTTCAAAGGCTTTTTTGTAATCTTTTTCTTCATATCGGGCGCTCAAAACTACGATGGGGATGTCTATTTTATTTTGACGAGTGTCCTTTATTATTTCGAAGCCACTCTTTTCCGGTAGCATCAAATCTAAAATAATAAGGTTATAGCTTTTCGGGCTTAGGCCCAAACGTTGGTTTCCAACGACGCCGCTTGTTACATAATCAGCGGGGTAATTGTTAGAAACAAAAGCCATTTTCAGGACTTTAGCTAAACTTTCATTATCTTCTATGATTAAAATTTTCATAATAATATGTAGCCCATAGCTCGCCCTGTATTATAAAAAAATAAAGATTAATTTAGTATTAATTTGTGGATTTAGGCGATTTTAATCTTTTTTTAATCTTTTAGTGTTTCAATAGTGACAGATTGTAAAAATTTCGGCATTGTTATATATGTTAGGTATAGCAGGCTGGAAGCCTATAATAAAAATATGAAGATACTTGTTGTTGAAGACCAAGAGAGCTTGGCGAAATTAATAAAAAAAGGTCTTAAAAAAGAAGGCTATGCCGTGGATTATCTTACCGATGGTGAGGCTGCACAAAGACGGATCGAATCTAGCAGCGACGACTATGATTTAGTTATTCTGGACTTGATGCTCCCCAATAGGACCGGAATTGAAATATGCCGAAGTATCCGGGAGCGCAATATTCGCATTCCAGTTCTTATACTCACTGCCAAAGGGGAATTAGAAAGTAAAATAACACTATTGAATATGGGCGCTGACGATTATCTAGTAAAGCCTTTCGAGTTTAAAGAATTATTGGCTCGCATACGGGCAATAACCCGGCGGCCAACCAATGCTTTACCTACGGAATTAAGATTCGCAGATGTAGTATTAAACCCTTCCACGCGAGCGGTCTCCAGGAACGGCAAGGAAATAGTTTTAACGCTTAAGGAATTCAGACTATTGGAATATCTTATGCGGAGGCCGAATCAGGCGATAAACCGAGAAGATTTATTAAGTAATATATGGGATTTTGACTTTGATTCTTTTAGTAACGTATTAGACGTTTTCATCAACAAGCTTCGTGATAAGGTAGATAAGAACCATAGTAAAAAATTGATAGAAACAGTTTGGGGGATCGGGTATCGCCTGAAGGATTAAAACAATTAAATTTTAAAATTATTTCGTTCAAAGAGCTCCCTTGGGGGAGTTCTTTTTTGTTGCTGCCGTTGGCGGGTCGCATATAATTTTAGTCGGAAAGTAAAGGAGAAGGGTAAAAAAACAAATTAATGAAGAATTAATATTTGTCGTGATACGATACCTCCAGAAGTTACGAAAGATATAGATAAATTAAATTTAATAATAACTATTGTGGCTCAAAAATTTTCGGTCGTAATTTTCGGTATCACTAGTCGTATTCTCACAAAGAATTTTGAGAAAAATATTTTCGTTGATTCAGCCGCGGTCCGGAAGGCGGCGTTTTTTGTTAATAGTATCGTGGAATATGTTTTCCACGAACCGGAAAATATTATTAAGAAATGTAGTAGTTTTCACACTACATAAAGGTCGAACTAGTCGTTAGTCTTTATAATTAAAAATAAAATATTATGAAAAAATTAATCAAAACTTGTTTGTCGTTATCGTTGATTGCGATGATGCTCGGACCAAATTTAGTCTTAGCTCAAAGCATAATATCTACTGGGCTAACCCAGGATACTACCGGCGGCGCTACCCCCATTGTAAAAGCTAAATGGGAAGCCAACCCCGATAGGTATACAGATTTCTCTACTAATCCTGGCGCTCAATTTATGCCATCAGGCGTAAAGGATCAAAACAAAACCATCAGCATGTGCGCAGTGGTAACTGATCCAGATGGTTTGGCTGACGTAATAAATGTTTATGCCGATGTTTTTTATCCTGAAGACATAGAGTTGGGTGATAGCCATGTGGCATTGCCCGATCAAAGTGGTGATGGTTGTGGTTTGCTTATGCAAGAAGACAGCTTAACAAAGTTATCTAAGGCAGATGGTTTAGCTCTTTTCTGCAACCAAGTAAGAAACCTTAACAATAATTTACCAACTTTTGGAACGGGCTATACATATGATGAAATATGTAAAGCAGACGGTGAATTGCAAAAAGAAACAGCTGCTGTTTTCTGCGGACAAAAGGATATTTCCTATGAGGACCCATCTGGTGAATACGTCGTATGGGCTGTAGGCCAGGATAAAGTCGGCTTACAAGGCAGACTGGAAAATCATTTTGATTACCTTCCTTTGACTGCTTTCGCTGTTGACTTTAATTCAATCAATTATGGCAATGTTCGTCTTAATACCCATAAAATCATCAATGGTGATTTAACGTGGAACACAACTCCTGGTACTAACAACGCTTCTGTTAGAAACATTGGAAATACCAGATTAGCAATGAGTGTTCTGCAAAATGATATGGGATTAGGAAAAACCGATGGTCTCTGGAACGTAAAATATGATGCCAGAGTAGGCAGCGGTGCAGCATTCGCCGTATTCGATCCAGATGTCACAACATTGTTAGCCGGCCCGTTAGATTTATCCGAATTGGATGAAATGGATTTCTCCATTGATATTTCTAAATTTCCGCCAACACACACGGGGCCATACACAGGAACAATGACTTTGACCGCTGGAATGGTTGACCATTTAGCTTGTGCTGGAAGCTAGTAAGTCAATATCCTCGGGGCCTTCTTTGGGCCCCCTGGAGAGATTTTAATTATTTTTAATTAAAACCTCTCCAGGGGGCAGTCATAATAATTAATTAAATATTGTATGCCATACCAAAATAATATGAAAAAAATTCTATTCGCGATAATGGTTATTTCATTCTTGAGCTTTATCTCGTTCCAGCAAGTTATCGCTATCGGGATGATGACGGAGCCAATTGTTATCAAAGATATTTTGAGGGGGCAGGAAACGTTTGCTACTCTCAATTTGCTTAATTCAGAAAACAGAGAAGTAATTTATGGCCTGGCTGCCGAAGGTCAAATAGCGGGTTGGGTTAGTTTCTATACCATTGAGGATGCGGACCTAGAAAGTCCAATCACTAAAATTAACATGCCCAGCGCAAAGTTTACGGATGTTAAAATGAAAATCAGCGTTCCGAATGATATGCCAAATGGCACATACACAGGAGAAGTGTTGGCTTTTTTGGCCTCGAGCGGAGAGCTGATTGAGGGCCAGACAACGGTTAATGTTTCTCAGCAGGTAAGCAGAAAGGTAACGGTAATTGTAACAGACAAAGAGATTCTTCAATTCAAAGCAGCTTTTATACCCGCAACATATGATGTGCAACCAGGAAAAGCGTTAAAAATACGAGTTTTGTATGATAACCAGGGTAATATTGCCGTAAAACCGGATCTACAGTTAAAAATAATAAAAGACGGAGCCACTTTGTATAACGCAATTTTCCCTTACCCCGATAACGAGGAGGCGGTGCGAGCGTATGCTACGAAAGAAATTCCTCCGATAGAATGGCAAACAATCGGGCAAACGAATGGAAACTATAAAGCAGAGCTTACGGTTTCTCTGAATGGTGCGGAAATTCAAAAAGAATCTTTTAGCTTTTCTATCGGCTATTCCGGATTCGGCTTCTTGGCTGCGCTTTCTTTCCTTGGCAACAATGGTCTAAATTCTCCGTGGACCTTACTCAGCATAATGTTTATAGTCTTAGCTATTGTTCTCGTAGTCTTGGACAGAAAAAAAGTTAATTTCCAAAAGGCACGATCAGCTTTTGGTAATTTTAGAAAATTATTCTGACCAAAAGGATTTTAATAATAAATGACTAAAACATATATGAAAGGATTTATTCGTACTTTATCAATCGGTTCGTTGGTCTTCATACTAACAATCGGTTTAATATTTCCTGTTGATTTTACTTCCGCAGATGAAAATCTTTGTGCGGTTGATGCAGACGTAGTTTTGCTCCTCGATGTTTCCGGAAGCATGGGCGATTTTTCTCCCAGTAGATGCCAATGGCAGCAATTAGATCTAGTGGGTCCAAGCTATCAGTGCGTTCCATATGGTCAGGACGGATTAACCGAGGCGGAATGTTTGGAAAAACCGACATCGATTCAGTGCGGTCCTCCAGTATATTCCCCAGCCAATCCGGCTAAAATTGATTCCGCTAAAAACGCAGCCGAATCGTTCATTGATGAATTGATGTTAGAAGACCAGTCGGCACTGGTTACCTTTTCGGATACGACTCATTTGGTAAAATCTCTCTCAGCCGATCACGCGGCCACGAAAGTCGCAGTTGATGGCGTGGTAACCGGCGGATCAACAAATATTGGTGGTGCCATAGAAGAAGCAATATTAGAGCTTGGGTCTGCAAGCGGGAATCCCCAGGCGACCAAAACCATAATTCTTTTGACTGACGGTAAGGCCAACAGGCCCCACGGTTCTGGTGATGGAGAAGATCCAACTGATGTGACGTATGCTGAGCAAAAAGCTACCGAGGCGGCTAGTTTAGGATACAAGATATTTACAATTGGGTTGGGGAGCGGTTCTGAAATAAACGAGGCAATGTTGCAAAACATAGCGAATATTACTGGGGCTCAATATCACTCTGCGCCCGATGGTAGTTTCCTGGCCGATATTTACCAAGAAATTTCTTTAGAAATGTGTCAGTACGGATCAATTTCAGGGTGCAAGTATATGGATTTGAATAATAATTTAACGATAGATACAACAGATACGCCCTTACCAGATTGGGAAATTGTCTTGTCGGGGAGCGCTTCGGCAACGCAAGCTACCGACGTAAACGGTTGCTACACTTTCGCCGGTCTTTTGGCAGGGGATTATACAGTTTCTGAGGGGCTAAACAGTGGGAAGCAGCCATATATTAGAACTTATCCGGTAGAGGAATCATATAACGTATCTTTATCTAATTCCGAGAATATAACAGAGAAAAATTTCGCAAACTATTTTCCCCTTTGCGGAAATATTTTTCTGGATTCAGTACAGGGTGAACAATGCGATGACGGCAACTTAGTGGACGGAGACGGTTGTTCCTCTACTTGTCAAGTCGAATCCACGCCCTCTCCAACCGCTGATCCTCCGGCAGGTACATATACTTCAGCTCAAAACGTAATTTTAACCGCTTCCGGTGCATCAAGCATCTATTATACGACCGATGGGACTGATCCCACTTGTTCTACCGGAACCGTTTACTCAGGCACCATTCCGGTACCTGAAAGTCTGACCATAAAAGCCATAGCTTGTTATGGTATAAACTACTCTGCCGTTGCGACATTTCCCTATGTTATTAATACAGGTGGTGGGGGATCGGTATGCGGAAACAGTTTGGTTGAAACGGGCGAGCAATGCGACGACGGAAATACTGTAGATAGCGACGGATGTTCCTCTACTTGTCAAATTGAGCCAGGTTCAGGGATTTTATCCGGCCAGATAATCATTAATGAAATAATGCAAAATCCTGCTGCAGTTTCAGACGCCAATGGAGAATGGTTTGAATTATATAATACAACTCAATCAGATATTAATCTTTTGAATTGCATCATCGGGGACGGTGGAGGTGACGCCCACATAATCCACTCATCGTTCATTGTGCCGGCCAATGGTTATGCGGTTTTATCAAAAAATGGCAATCCAACCCAAAACGGGGGAATAACGTCGAATTATGTTTATTCGGGGTTTTTCCTGAGTAATGTGAGCGACAAAATTATTTTAAATTGCGGTGGTACAGAAATAGATAAGGTTGAATATGACGGAGGCCCGAATTTTCCAAACCCCAACGGAGTTTCAATGATTTTGAATAATCCATCTTCGGATAATAATATTGGTTCTAACTGGTGTGTTTCTGCATCGACGTTCGGAGCGGGTGATAAAGGCACACCAGGGGCCTTAAATGATCTTTGCGGTGGCGGTATAATACATTTCACCATTACCGCCTCTTCCGGAGCTAATGGTTCCATCAGTCCGTCAGGTTCGGTATCTGTAGCTTCCGGCAACAGCCAAGTATTCACCATTACTCCTAACTCCGGTTACCAAGTAGCCGATGTTTTAGTTGATTCTGTCTCCGTAGGAGCAGTAGCAACCTACACTTTTACCGGAGTTAGCACGAACCATACAATTTCAGTTAGCTTT
>Ga0172379_10002279_pt1 | contig 34475 bp, 24 predicted proteins | sample GrowelOW334metaG_FD_119756 | JGI IMG/M metagenome (GOLD analysis project Ga0172379, IMG submission 119756) | Groundwater microbial communities from an aquifer near a municipal landfill in Southern Ontario, Canada - Groundwater well OW334 metaG | ecosystem: Environmental > Aquatic > Deep... | reverse complement strand
TTATCATCATCGCTATCACGACTGGATCAGATTTTACCGTATTTGGAGACAATGCTACTGATGGAGCATTTCTCTATGATATCAATGCTAATAGTTGAACTCGAGAAATGTCCAAAGATATCACTTTTACCTGAAATCGATCTGGATATATTCATTTTGTAGATAAGGCTGGCAATACCTGAAATGTCTTTGTAGAAACAACCTGTATCCAATGACCTAGTGTGACTGCCTATGCAATTCCAGGATATCGTGATGCAGATACCTATGATATGACCGGTGTCTTGCAGGTCTATACCATAGATAATGACGGAACAGGTACCTATTATAGTAGTTATACAGGTGTATTTAACACTGCATGAACAGGTGAATTTACGCTCGGTAGGCCTTTGTATGGTCAAAATATCTGAGTAGTGCTTCAGACATCTATGCACTTGCCAGCATTGTGATTTACTGGTGTGTTTACAGGTAACTTCAATGAAACCACACAAACTTTGTTTGACTTTACTTTATGGACCGGTAGAGATCTTGTTAATCTCTCATCATGATGGTTTGATGCTGTAGATCTTTCTACTATCGGCCTAGGTCGAAGATCATTATTGGTCCCTGGAGATGTGTATAAAGAGGCTGGGGGTAGCATCACATGATCTATCATCAACTCATTTGATATGCAGATGATAAATCAAAATCTTACTTTGGATAATACTAGTACTTCACTTCATGCAGATTATGATTTTGATAATAAGGGTGGTATCATTTCATCATTTGAACAAGCGGTCATCATTCAAAATCTCCAGAGAGAATGACGAGATCTGGATCTAGATAAATTTGGAGGATTGAATTATGTAAATCCTTAATACATACATATATCATACTTTAGTTATTAGATAGCACATACATGACCAAAACAAAAAATCTGATTATCATTTCGTTGTTGGCTTTATGACTGGGGATTTTTGGTTCCTTTACGCATGCTGCCAAATTATATCTTTCTCCATCGACAGGTACCTTTACCTATAATTGTCCTTTTGACGTCGATGTGATGCTGGATATGGAATGAAAAAATACCACCGCTATGGATCTTAAAATGATCTTGGATGAATCTAGATATGCCATCATGGATTTTAATGGGCAGGGTGGTATGTTTAAAACATATACTAAACCAAAGTATGTCCAAACGAGAAGATGACAATATAAATGAATCAATACGGTGTATGTATTTTTGTCTACTTTTGCTCCTCCCCAAGGGGTAGTAGGATGAGGTAAATTGGGTACTTTGACGATCAAGCCAAATCCATGAGTATGGGAAATGCCTTTGAGTTTCTACTTTGTTCCATGAGATAAGGGTGAAGATTCAAATATCCCTGAGCTCTCCGGTACTGATCTTGTCGATGGATTGACTCAAGTAGAAAATGGATTTTATAAATTGCAGGAATGACCGTGTAATTATCATGGTGCAGCTAGCGGATTTATGGTACAAAATGGATGAACATTTGATTTAATCAAAAATGATGCTGTCGTGGAAGGTGAGGTGATCACTCCTACGACGAATTTCATCAAACAATACTGATGGTATCTGATATTATTACTTGTAATCATAGCATTGATCTGGGTAAGAAAGGGGAAGCCGAAAAATAAAAAATCTTAACTAGCCAAACAAAATATTAAAATAGTGAAAATGTCAAGCCAATGTGCTTGGCATTTTTGCAAAATTTCCAATTCCGAATATAATTTAATCGTTATTTTTTAGTTGGTAGTCTTTGGTGTTTGTCATGAAATTTGCGAGATATATTATTTTATTTTCGTTGTTGTGAATCAGTACTGTCCGAGCGGGGAGTATGAAATTTTTTCCTGGTATGTGAGATTTGTGAATGTATTGTATATATTCTGGTGAAATCCGCATAAATACTCATCCTCATTCTGTGAGCGCTATCGATACGAGAATATTTGCTACTAATATAGATCTTGTCTCATTTACCGGTCAGTTGTTTTCAGGAACTTTTACTCATCTGTGAACGCTTTGACGTAGCATCATGGCAATGTCATTTTATCCGAGTAATTCTGTGTATCGCTATATCAATCGGTATGCAAGTGACCTTGATCATTTGTTGGATGTAGGAGACACTTCTTTTTTTTCTTATCTCTTTGTGAGTACGTGATTGAACACCTCTTGAATCCTTGATTTTTATTATATCTCTGGAGAAAATTTTGATGATAGTAACATGCAGTCTAGTATCGTAAACGGGATGAGCGATGTGCTCGATGATGTAAATTCAGGTTCTTATTCTTTTCTTCCAAGACCGTGTATTGAAGATACTGATGCACCTTTGTTTACCTGATATGCGAGTGGCGCTTCTTACAATGCTAGTACTGATAGTGGATTTTATTTTACGATCTATGACTATACATGAGCAGTTACTCTTTGATTGAATAGTACCGAACATTATCGATTTGAAGCTGGTACTCCTGATATTAGCAATCTTGTAAGCTATGTGCCCGTGGCACCTGGTAGTGGTATCGATAATCAGGAGGGTGTGAATTCAGGCTCTATTACTGTGTATTTATCATGAATTTCTCCTATTACTCTTTGAAATTTGCTTGCGCCTATTGTATTGCATTTGAGTGATTTGGATTGTAGTTTTGTCTATGATGGACCTTGATATCCTTTGACTTGGAATCGCAAAGCGAGATGATATAGATGCTTTGTTCCATTTGCCTGAATCAACTTTGAAACAAGTCAGATAGTCGAGGCAATCATTAGTGGTGTCGACTACCAAAATATATCAAACCAAACTCATACTTGATCTATTTCTTTCTCTTTTTCTTTGATCAAGCTTGGAACTATTTTTGATCTGAAGGCATATCCGGGTAGTCGTGCATGAGGTGATTATTCCAATAGAGGCGTATTGAGATTTTACGACGCTAACAAATCGCTTATACGAAGTGGCATCGTAGCTACTAATAGTTCATGACTTGCTACGGTCCAAGTGGACTCATTATCCAATGGAATATATTATGTAGTATACAAATGACAGTCACACTTAGCTTCGTATCTTAGCTGAATATCTGTAACGGTCTGAAGCGTCATTTCTCTTGATTTTACTACGTGATCTAATCTTTTCAATACACAAAATCAAAGTCTTTCTCAGGACGATGGCTTTCAACGTCAAATAGCTGGAGATCTGAAGAGTACCAACAATAAATATGACTATACGGTAAATGGAAATGATATAGCGATTTTGACTCTGAGTGGATTTATTGACGCATGAATAGATGTCTTGGATCCAAAAAACTTAAATGCTGATGTAGCTATCAATGTGTCTGATATATCTGTGATAGGAGTAAACTTCCAACTCAAGGATCCGTTCCATGTAACGTATTCTGGTGATAAATTTACACGATAATCTTTTATTTGGATAAGATAACGATGGGTATGAAAAAATTATTCTTGGTCAGTATCATTACAATCTTGCTCATGGTATGAGTAGATTTTGCTGCTACTCCAAGTTTTGATTTTTCTCCTGCATCGGGCTCTGTGCTCAAACTTCATTGTAATTATAATTTCAATGTCGTGGTCAATCCAGGATGACAAAAATATAATGCTTTTGCATCTACGATAAAATTTAATGCATCCGAAATTTCGTGAGTTCATAAGACAATCAATAGTCCATTTACCGATAATGTGAATTGATTTGTGACCGGCGGGAATTTGTATAGAGCATACGGATCTTTGCCTGGTGGGCAATGGAGCATGGCTTCTGGATTTGCTGCGACATTTGGATTTAAAACAATTGCAAATATTACAAGTACATTTTTACAATTTACTGATCTCGGTGGGGGTCCTATCACCTTCGGTCCTGCGACTACTGCTGATGGAATTACACTCAATGGATATGATGTTGCTTCGGCGGATATTCTTACTGCTGCATATGATGCAAGTTATAGTTTTACGACCTTGCCATGTATTGTAGATATTGATGCACCTTTATTTACCAGCATCTATCCTGCCACTAACGCATATCGTGTTCTTTCTGGACAGAGATTTTTTGCGATAGTGTATGATTGGATTGGCACTACTTCGCTTGTGTGACCTACGCCTTTGGCGACAAATTCAACTCGTCATTATCGATATTCGTGATTGGATACCAGTGATTTAGCTAATTATCAGGCAGCACCTCTCGGTGTAGATAATCAAGAAGGGGTGAATAGTTGATCACTTGTCGTTACTGTTTCGTGTCCTAGCTGTGTGAGTTTTGGTGGTCCTTATGTGCTTTCTGGAAATGATCTCCATCTGCTTACTTGGACGTGAGATATTACACACAATCAAATAACATGGCAAAATAAAGATAGAGGATATACTTTATGGTTTGATCCTCCTATGTCATACGAAGTAGAAAAGAAAGTATTGGTGACATGATCTATGATTGATAATCCAAATGAGAACTGACAAATTCATACATGATCGCTCAATATGTATTTTAATGCTCCTAGAGCTCCTGTTATTACTCCGATATATCCTACTGCATGAGCTACCTATGTTGATCGAAAAAACACACAACAAATAACATTGTATTTGACTGATGATTGGGCTGGTATAGATACATGATCTATTCAAATAACCATCCCGGCCGTTATGTCTGGAAGTGATGTGTTGATGACTGGCTATACGTATTCATGATCAGATTTGATTATTACCTTGAGTGGAGGAGCTGTCGGACTTTGAAATTCATGAAGTTATCGAGTTCAATTCGCACCAAAATGGAATTTTGCCTCAAATACATGAATTAGAATTACTGGCTTTGTGTCTGACCTCGCTGGCAATACATGAACATTGGACATGATGTTTGCTACAAGACCTTCGTGTCAGGATCGATGATGTAGTGATGTATTTCAGATTTTCACTCTGACATGAAACTATAGTGGTATCTTTGATTTTAGTGGATCGCTCCTTATCGTTACAGGTACAGACATCCATTCTTCTTATCCATATTTGACAGGTGTGGATTGAGATATCTTGATGTGCGGATTCCCATATGAAGGAACAATTCTTACTGGCGCTATCCCTATGACTGATGTATGAGGTGCATCAATTAATGGATCATTATACACCTGAACAGAGCTATATATTACAGGACTCAACTTTACTGTAGTGGATGGGGTAGTAATAGTTAACAACTAATAACTAATAGTGAATAGTGAATGATTTGTTTTATTTATTCTTATCATGCGCATGAAGTTATCGAAAATGCTTATATGAATCGCAGTGTTATGTTCGATCGTATCGATAACTTTTGCTGGTGAAATAAAATTACTTCCTGCTAGCGGTAATATGTGAGATGGATGTAAGGTGGCCGTAGATGTTGTTGTTGATACTGCAAATGCAAGCATCGCTGCTACTGATTTGATTATGGAATCTTCCATGACATTTATTGATTTTGTTCCTATTTCTACAGGAAATGCATGAACATATTTTCCTTACTTCTTGCCACCAAAAGTAGAGTCTAGTGTTGTCCATATTGTATGATTTGCCGTGGATCCTTCTCAGAGGGTGTCCTGAAAACATAAGATATGAACTGCGTATTTTCAAAAAAGTTCTGCATGAGATAGAGACTGAGCCATCCATCTATACTTTCAAAAAACTTGAGATACTATTGACTCAAATCTTAGTATAGCTGGATGAATTGATGTGCTTGAAAAAGTCAGTTGAGCATTGTATACTTTTGATTGAACCGGAGAATGTGCTCACAACGTAGCACCTATTGATGGTGGTATCAAAGGCATTTCTTTGGATACCACTCTTCAAAAGATAGCTCTTGACCTGCCTTCCAAGACATCTTCTGTATATCGGTATCTTTTTGGTTTCTTGCTGCTTCTTGTGATTGGCATTCTTTATCTCATAAAAAGGAGAACAACAAAAAAAGGTACTCCGACTCAGGTCGTTCTGTCTTTGTTTGTTTTGATCTTTTCGGGATTCTTGTTTTCTGCGCAAGGACAATATTATTATTTTGATTCTGGTACTGCTAGTTATCCTTATCAGCAATGATGTACTGAGCAAATCAATGTAAGAATCAATATGCAATCTCATCCTATCGGTGCGAGAGCTTGATTACTTCGTTTGATTTTTGATCCATTGCATTTTTCTTATTCACTTGCGACAGGTTCTAATGCCTTGAGATCTACTTTGTTTTCTGCTGCTTCTGATGCCTTTCTCGACTGGACATCTAACGGTTCTCCTTCGTGGGAAAATCTTGCTCAGACGCTTCTTCAGGTCGATCGCAAAAATAATCTTACTGATTATAAATGAAATGGAGGACTTTATGGGACTATCTCTTTTGCGCCTTTGTATAGTGGTTCTACTTACACATGATTTTTTGCTTTCTATTATGATGGTAATACGGATACCACTTCTTTGAGTCAATTGTGAGGTATAAATATCATCAATGCTTCTGCCCAAACACCTTATCTGACTTGAGTGTATAATGTTCTTCAAGAACCATGTTTGCCTGACACAAATACTCCTGCAATTGCTGTATCTGTGCCTAGTGCGTGAACTAAAAAATCTTTTGTGAGTTGAATTTTGCTTTCATTGACTGATGATACTTCCAATGGAAGTGTACCTTATGTATGGACATGAGGAATCTGGACATGAAATATTCGATGAGTTACCAATCAATACGGAATAGATTTGAACACTTTCACTATCACCATCAGTTGAAATGGGACGGGTAGGACATTTGTTGGTAGTCAATTCAACACATGAGATGGGTCTGTGCCTCTTTCTTCTTTGCCCTACGGTAAGACCTGGCAATTCCTTGATAAAAATTACAATGTGCAGATTGTGAGTGGAGAGCTTTTTGATTATGGTATAGAAAAAGCAATTACGATTAGCTCTAGTGTAAGAGATCGTCAAAATCATACGATTAGTTTTTCTAGAACTATCAATTCTCCTGTTCGTCCTTCAGCATATGGCACTTTCAGTCCTGCTGCATGAGCACGTTTTGTAAATGCTAATACACCAGTAAAGCTTGGCATACAGGATGATCGAGCTGGAGTTGATTCATGAACTCTTATCGTTACCTTGAGTGGAATCAATGGTACACTATACGGACCATATGTATTCACTGGAGACGCGCTCAATCTTTCTGCGATAGTAGGGCAGGCTAATTATCCTGACTACACGATGACCATTTCGTGACATGAACTTTTTCCGTCATCTGGAACTATCAACGTACATATTGTGTGATATGATAAGGCTGGGAATCTTGATGATATCAATGATTATTCCTTCTCTACGAGACCTTCGTGTGCCCAACTTGGTTGTTGTAATCAGATATCTCTTCAGACATGAACAAATATTCCCGTATTGTATGACCCATCTACTATCAGTATTTCAGGATGATTCAACCCTAGATTCTTCACTGGTAGTGATGGCACTTGATATATAGATTGTAATCTACCGATTGCAGGTGTGTCGATTTATAATGGTAAATGAACGTCTTCGTGAACTGCTCAATTTGTCGCTTTTGCAAATGGGAAAACTTTGATTTTCTCTGGACCTAGTAATGTGAGGGCAGTGTTGGATTGAAATACTTTTTATCTTTCTACTGTTTTTGTTCCGCCTATTTGTATCAATAACTGTTGAGGATGAGGTTGAGGATGATGAACAATCACAATACAAGATGATTGTTTTTCCCCTTCATCACTTTCGTGAGCTAATCTTAGTTGAATTGATTACTCTTCAAGTTATTATGATGATACGTGCGAAGCGTCTGGAATACATGAGGCTCCTGAAATCTTGAAAACTTGCCCTGTGGAAGACGATGCTCCTTACGACGATGAATTGATTAATGCATTTAAAGAAGCATATGATCTGGGCATAACCAACAAATGTCCTATTGAAAATGCAAGATTGAAAGATACGTTGAAGAGAAAAGAACTTGTAAAAATGCTGGTGTACTTCTCTGTAAAAGTGCTCAACGTCATGCCTGATACGACAAAGATAGGATGCGAAAACTATGTTGATATGAAGAACGCTTCCGATGAGATGAAATTTTACACTAAGATGTGATGTCAGCTAGAAGTTATGTGAATGCAGCCCGATGGGGTAACTCCTATGAAAAACTTTTATCCTGAAGACAATGTCACGAGAGCTCAGTTTTGAACGACCTTATCGAGATTGATTTTTGGTAGAAAATTCAACGCCGAAAAACCACACTGGTACAGTAAGCACTTGGAAGCACTCAAAAAATTTGGCATCATCAAACTTATCAATCCTACGCTCAAAGAAACGAAATGATTTGTTATGATCATCTTCAAACGTACACGTGAAAGCTGATTGGTTGAGCAATTTCGTCTTGCAGCCGCTGCGAAGAATGGATCGATTGCGTTGAAATAAAAAATCATATAAAAAAACCGCGCTGTAGAGATGTTTTGTCGAAACATATCTACCCCCGTTTCCGGGTGGCGTGGTTTTTTTTGAAAATCTTGTTTATTTTTTCTTCATGATTTGTTGGATGAGTTCTGGTTCGATAGTGTTTTCGATGTATCTCTCCAAAGGTCTTGCGCCAAATTGCGGTTCGTAGATTTTCTCAATAATCTCTTGGATTTTCTTGTCCGAGAATGTCGGTAATTTGACTGACTCATTCGTTTTCCATGCGGTCATAAGATCTTTGATCTTTGATTTTAATATTTTTCCAAGATCTTTTTTCTCTAAAGGAGCGAAAACAATCTTATGGTCAATTCTGTTTAGCAATTCTGGAGAGAGGAAGTTTTTGAGCTCTTCCATTACTCTTTCTTTGATGATTTCAAATTGTTTTTTATCGACATCTTTTTTGTCTCCTGTGGCAAATCAGATAGTGCTTTGTTTCTTGGAGAATTCTTCACTACCAATATTGGATGTCATGATGATGATGGTGTTCTTGAAATCTATCAGTCTACCTTTGGCATCTTTGAGTTGTCCTTCATCCAATAGCTGCAATAAAATGTTTAATACATCTGGTGCAGCTTTTTCTATTTCATCCAAGAGTAGTACACAATAAGGTTTTCTTCTCACTGCTTCTGTAAGATTTCCACCCTCATCATATCCAACGTATCCGGCAGGGGAGCCTATTAATTTGGATACCGAATATTTTTCCATAAATTCTGACATGTCGATTCTGATCATCGCTGTTTCGTCCCCGAAATATTCTTTTGCGATGAGTTTTGCAAGATATGTTTTACCGACTCCACTTGGTCCCATGAAGAGGAAGGAGCCGATCGGTTTTGCTTTGTGCATGACTGATATTCTGCTTCTTGTAAGTGTCTTGACTACAGCTTCTACAGCTTCATTTTGACCGATAATTTTTGCTTTGAGTTCACCATCGAGTCTTCTAAGCTTGTCTATCTCAGATTCGTTGACGATATTGGTTGGGATTCCTACTTTGTCTGCAAGTACACTTCCTATATCTTCTTTGGTGATGGCTAATCTGAGATGTGTGGGGATGTTTTTATTGCTTCTGATTTTCAACATTTCTTGTTTCATTTTATCTTCCTGTTCTTTGAATTCAGCAGCTCCGAAGTAATCTTGCTTTTCGATTGCTTCTTCTATTTGTTTTTCTATTTTGCTGATTTTGAGTTCAAATTTTTTGTATTCTTCGTCGTTGTTTAACTTTTCTGACATAGTAGATTTTTTTGCACATGCCTCGTCGATAATATCCAAGGCCTTATCTGGTAGATATTTATTGAGCATATATCTTTTGCTGAGCGTAATTGCTGATTCTAAAGCATCTTCTGCAATTTGTACGCCATGAAAATCTTCGTATGTTTTTTTGAGTCCAAGAAGAATTGCTTTACTCATTTCTGCGTCTGGCTCATTGACTATAACCTCCTGAAATCTTCTTTTGAGTGCGGCATCTTTTTCTATATATTTTTGATATTCATTGAATGTTGTCGCTCCGATGAGCTTGATTTTCCCTCTAGAAAGCAAAGGTTTGATCATCTGAGCCGCATCATTATTTTCTTGTCCTCCTGCGCCGATGATAGTGTGTATTTCATCGATGAACATGATAATATTGTTTGTTGGATCCATCGCTTCTTCCAAGATTGATTTCATTCTAGATTCAAATTCTCCTCTATATTTTGTCCCTGCTACCAATGTTCCCATATCGAGCAAGAAAATTCTTTTGTTTTTTAATTTGTCTGGTACGTTTCCTTGGTTTATTTTTTGCGCAAGTCATTCTACGATTGCAGTTTTACCTACACCAGCTTCTCAGATAAGTAATGGATTATTTTTGTTTTTTCTTAAAAGTGTGTAGATTACTTGATTGATCTCATTCTCTCTTCCGATGATTGGATCGATGAATCCATCTCTGACTTCTTTGGTCAGATCTGTACCAAAGTACTCTATGGTCATCTTCTTCTCTTCTTTTTTGTCTGTCTTGGGTGTGTCAATGACAGAAGTGTCGTTTTTGTCTGCTACATCATTGTCTACGGCATCGAGAAACATCTTGAGGTTGTCCAATGTCTTAATGTTTTGGATTTTGAGCATTTTCACGTTTTTGGAATCTAAATGTAATCTAGTGAATAGTTTATTCAATATTTCCAAAAATGCAAACAATCAAATCTGATTTACAAGAGTGTTCTCCATGATGTTTTGGCAGTTCTGCTTTATCTTTTCTGTGTCTATGTCATGATGTTTGAGCCAAAATTCTAATCCCCTTGATAAATCGAATAATGAGGCACGTAATAACACTATAAAGTCCAATTGTTGAGATGACCTGTTTACAAATTCATGAATTTGTATATGGATTGGGTCTGAAAATGAGAGTGGAATAAGTTTTTTTTCTTCTGAAGATCATATTTTTTTGGCTTTTATAAGGGCATTAGTTCTTCCTGTTTTTGTGTGTATGGTTGTTGTATATTCATTCATAAAAAAATCGTCCAATATTTCATTATTTTGTATTCCTATGAGATTAAAAAATACGTCCTTGTGTTGCGTCTCTTTGATGAAAAAATATATTCCCGCAAAGAGATCGTCTCCTGAGACGTTTGTGTGATTCTTCTTGTCAGCGTATTTGTGTGCGTATGTGAGACAAGATGTGGCTTGTGTAGTGAGTTTTGATTCTTTGTACATGACCTTTCGACTAACACCTAACAACTAAAAGTTAACAGTCACTTTTTTTGTGAGTGAGAGTTGGATTAATAGATTTTCTATTTAAGATTGCAATGAATTGTGAATTTATTGGGTTGACGTTTTATAATTTCCACAGCTGTGCTGGATAAATGCGACGTTAAACTTCTTTCAGAAGTTTCGGCGTCTTATTTATTTTTGAATTGTAATTTGGACATAAATTAGTACAAAGTACCTAGTATAAAGTACAAAACTATCGACATTTAATTTATTATCATCAACAATGCTTAGATTTTTGAGGAAATTGTTTCGTCCTAGGTTGAGACCTATGAATGTGATTAGCATCAATAGAAAACATATTTTGCACAATTATGATTATCTTGCTTCTTTGCAGGATTCTGCTGCTATGTTTCCTGTTCTCAAATCCAATGCCTATGGGCATGGACTTGAACAAGTTGTGAAAATTTTAAACAAAACTGATGCAGAGTACCTTGTTATAGACAGCTATCCTGAATATGTTGTCGCAAAAAAATATTCTAGCAAACCTTTGTTGCTGTTGTGAGAAACGCTTGATGAAAATTATAAATATTTTGATCTCAAGAGAACCACGTTTTGTGTCTACAACATCAGTACTCTGGAGTATTTGGCAGATAGGGGGAAGGATATCAACATCCATATTTTCGTCAATACGTGAATGAACAGAGAGGGCTTGGATGAGCATCAGCTTCAAGATTTTTTGGATTTGTTGGAGAAACATCCACAGCTCCATGTCACGGGCATCATGTCGCATTTGCATAGTGCAGACGAAGTATATTACGATCAGATCGATACGCAGATCCAGCAGTTTAAGAAGATGTATATGGATATCATCAATCGTGGGCATACGCCAACCCGAAGACATATAGGAAATACCGCATGAATGATGAAAATTACGGATGATTTTTTCAATGCATATAGGCCTGGAATCGGCTTGTTTGGCTATAATCCGTTGAACAGTGAAGATAAAGCGTATGTGCTTGGTAAAAAATTAAAGCCTGCGATGACTATCACTTCGAGAGTTGTATGATTGCACGATATAGGGTCTGGTGAAGGGGTGAGTTACAATCATTCTTGGAAAACAGGAGAAAGCAGTCGTGTAGCAGTGATCCCATTTGGATATGCAGAAGGGCTTTCTAGAAATGCTTCCAATAAAATTATGTTTAAATCGTGAAGAAAATATTTTAGACAGATCGGGAATATTTGTATGAATCTATGTGTATGTCAGGTGGATGATGGCGTTAAGCTAGGTGAAGAAGTCGAAATCGTCACTGCTGATGTGAATGCTAAGAATACTATGTATGTCCTCGCACAAGAAAGTGGAACGATTGTATATGAGACGCTTGTGAGATTGGATAAGGGGATAAGGAGAGAAACTGAATAAATATGGGTAACGGTTAAAGGATAACGGTTAACGTTCTACGTGTGCCGTTTACCATTTAGGTTTTAAGTTTTGTTATGTGAGATTGGGAAAAAAAGATGAATAATCGATTTATAGATTTTATAATAGGCGGTTGCTATCTTGGTGATCGGGCTAGGCCTTTTCATGATAGGATAAAAAAGTTTTTCTTGGCTATGTATGATCATCTTATGATTGAATGGAAAAAGGTAGTGAAACGATGGGAAGAGGATTAAAAAGGGACGCGGAATAAATCCCTACCCCACGCTCGTGGGGCCCCTTCCCTTTCTCAAGGGACACAAATTTATTATTTATCATGTCTCATGAAATATTTTCTTGCTTTAATTTTGTGTGGTTTGTTTTTTTGAGCTTCTTCGGCGTTTGATACTTCATGATGTGTGGAGAAAACTTTTATCGTTACTGCATATTATTCACCTGAATCTGGGCAAGTATTTTATTATAAGCCTAGCTATGAAGAGGAAAAAATTCTCAATGGTGAATGATATTGCGGAGCTTCTGGTAAAAAGGTTTTCAATGGAATGCTCGCTTGACCTGCGTCGTATGCGTTTGGTTCTCTTATTTATTTTCCTGCTTTGTGAGTAGGTGAAATCGCAGATAGGGGAGGCGCTATCGTAGAGGCTGGGGAAAGATGACAGCCAAGCGATCGTATTGATATTTGGATGGGAAAGGGTGAAGAGGGCTTGATTAGAGCGCTTACCTTCTGAAAAAAAACATTGACCTGATTTCTCTGTACGGGCTCCACAAATCCCCCCAACCCCCCTTTATCAAGGGGGACAATCGGGCTTGATTTTGACTCAATCCCAGTATTTAAAAATTTTTTTGATATTTCGTTATGGATCCAGCAATTGTGAGTAGGAAGAAATGATGTCCGGACTCGGACTTTACAAAAGTATCTCATCAAATTATGATATCTGTCCTCCAAATATCAAAATGGTATCTATGATAAAAATACCGTAAAGGCACTTTGTGCCTATCAAGTAAAGAAGTGAATCTTGAGTAAAAAAAATAAGGATTGTGGAACTTTTGGTAAAGCCACGAGATATCTTATGAAGATGGATGTGCAGAGTAAAAATTTATTACCTGAAAAATTGTGGGAGACTACGAGCTTTGAACATATAGTTTCGCAGGCAGAGAATCTCTCTACTTCGGTTAAACAAACCTCCCCCCTAAAGGGGCCCTCCTCCTTATCAGGAGGCACAAAACAAATAGAAAAGAAAAATATTTTTCAATTTTATAGAGCGTATGTAAAAGGGCAGAAGAGTAGTGAGGTAGAAATTTTGCAAAAATTTTTGCAGAGTGAAAAGTTGTTTAGTGGAAAAGTGGATGGGATTTATTCACAGAAGGTGATAAGTGCGGTGTTTGCTTTTCAGAAAAAGTATGGCATCCTCAGTGATAAGTCTGATGCAGGATTGAAGGGGTATTTGGGACCGAGTACGAGGAAGAAAATGAATGAAATCAGGAATAAGTAAAAATAAGTTCCCCCTAAACGGGAGAACTTATTGATAATATTTTTGTGCAATAAATGTTGTCCGATCATTTTGCATTACGTATTGAAAATGTAAAAATTTTAATTATATGGATTATGCGCAAATATAAACTAAAAATTAGAATGTATGATGAATTTAGATCTTATTTCAGAAAAATTACGGAATGCTCAGGGTTCGAACTTCTTAGGAATCCTTAGTCGTTGGTACGAGGTAAGATTAATGAAAGAGCCCGAGTGCTCTTTAAATCTTAAAGACAGATTCATTTCAGAAATGGAAACGATTAATGTCTTTTTAACTCAGAACCAAGAGCAAGAGTGTTATGTCCAAATATTTGGACGACATTCACATCCATTCGTCGAATGGTTCTCTTTAAGAGAACTTCCGAAAAATGAATAGTTAATATTGTGACTGTAAAAACGCCCTTATAAGTAAGGGCGTTTTTTTATTAAAAATCATTCCGGATGTAATCTAGGATGGATATTGAAATATTGTGATGTTTGGGTTTTGTATGTTACCGTCAAAATTCACTATAAAACACTCCGTTTCTGATGTTTTCGATAGAAAATTTTACACAATCTACCATATTTTTCGGGAGTTTGTCGATATCAAACCATGAGAGATCGCTACATTTTTCGTTCTCTAAATTTTTGATATCTCACTCTCGTTCAGTCGCGATGAAGTAAACATGAACTCTCCCTCATCCATCTTTGTCTGATTTTCTGTGTTGGATATGAGCAACTTTGATTTTTGAGCGATCTAATATGATTCCAGATTCTTCTTTCGCCTCTCTTATGATCGCATCAGTGAACGTTTCGTCTTGTTCGACGTGACCTGCTATGACGCTATAATCTCCATCATGGTATCACGTATTCGCTCTTTGCAGCAGAAGAACCTGATTGTTTCTCATTAAAACTAAATAAGAAGCTGGGGTGTTCATGTTTCTTTCTTTCATAGGGATGGGGTTCTTTGATAAAAGACGGATACGGTCTGCTTCTGCTTGTTCGTTTGGCGTTTCTTTGAAAAATTATATTTCGGATTGAGGATGAACGGATGATCTCGAGGTTTCGGAAGGGTTTTGCGTTTCATTTTTGATGATCAGATTTGTTTTTTTTGATTTCCTTTTGAAGAAAGTAGATTTTAACTATTTGAAGTATATTTATGTGTGTAAGATTTTCAATTATAAAAAAAGCTCCGAGAAATCTTTGGAGCTTATCTTTATCATTGAAATGTCGAACTACGGATTTGGTTTTAACTCATATTTGTTAATGTCTTTAATATAGCTTGGTGGAATAATGAGGTATTCAGAATCCGGATGCATTAAACCAAAATATGGTTCAATTTTGATGATTTTGAGTTCATTGTTTTGTCCATTTCTACTTCCTACATAACGGCCAATGATGCATTTAACTGCGACAATATTTTCTTTTTTGAGTTTTTCCATTTCTGGTCCTTTTGGACAGTCAAATTTTTGTTTTACTGCATTTAAAGATAGTAAATCTACTTCTCTTGTCCCTTGCCATAATTCAATATAACAAGTTTTTTTTAACACAACAATAAGTTGTGTTCCTATTTCAAATTCAAATTTTTTCATATTGTTTTATTTTAGTTTGTGATAAAATCATCATAAATATATATAACTATAAGTCAATATCAACTTTAGGCTTAAATACACGTTTTTCAGAAAATCAAAAAAGTACCGCTTTGTTTTTAGAGTCAGAAAGTGGATGTTGATTGGATGGGCGTCGTTTTGAATTATATTCTTTTTATAAGATCGTTTTTTAATTTTTCTCCACCTTCTATCCTCAAAATTTCTAAAGCTTTAGTATAATCTGGATTTATACTCACTCTTTTCACTTCTCTTTTCCATCTTTTCTGGTTTTTAAAGAGAAGTGGATGTAATTCCTCAAGTATTGCATAGAGCACAATATGATTTTGCGTTACTGTACTATCGTTTTTAAATTTTTTTCTCAAAAATTTCCAATATTCTTTCAATTCTTCGCGATTTTGAATGATGATTTGATGTATTAGTTCATGGATTAATGTATCAATAAAATCATTCTTGTTTTTATACAATCTTATTGTTAAAGGATCAGAAAAACTCCTAACTTTCCCAATCATATAACATGATATTTGCTCATCTTTTCGTTTGAGATGAGATATTTTTGCTATCAATAGGAAAGTTTGTTTCTCCAATTTTACCCGGAGTTTTTTTACATTTTCCATGTAATTTTTGATTTTTCTGGCCGAAGGATAATCTTTAACAGTATCTCCTAAGAATTGACGAAAAGTTTTATCATAAACCGAGGAATATTTAAAAACGATTTTAGGCATTTTTTACTGAGAATAGAAGGTAAATATTGACTCAGAATATTTAACAATATCTGGACTTAGTCTGATGTCCTGCCGTTTTTCGAGAAAATAATATTTCGGATTGGGGAGTGAGTTTAACGTTACTTCACCACCTGTGTCCCATAGTGCGTAACCACATAATACCTCGTTCCGATTACGCCTATTCCCATGCCGATGATTTTAAATTGTTTGCCGACGATGGCATTGTAATGCGGTCTGGATTTTTTTCCTTTTTCGCTCATAAAAAAGGCAAAGCCTTTTTTGAGGGCGTTGATCATGTCCTGCGTACAATCTGTTTTGGTGCATTTGTAGTATTGGTAGGCGAGGTTTTCTGAGAAGTTTGGTACTCATGATTTTTCTTTGGGAAACGTAACGCCAAGTCCGCTAAATCGGTTTTTGATGCTATTGTAGTTGTAGTATCCGTCTGTTGATTTCCTCTTGTGAGTGGTGGTGTTTATTTTGGCGAGGTAATCGGCTCGTTTTTGGGCAGTTTTGTCTAGTTTCGCAGATCCGGTAAAGGCTTTGAGTCAGAGTTTTTGTCTTTCTGTATTGTGTCGAGTAAGTCGTGTCGTTCTGACTTTTTGCATATCTACTTTTTTGGGTGCATAAGAAACGGTCCCGGTGGCTGCGTGGACGGGGTCGAGGGTCGCGGTACGCGGAACGAGGAGTATGTATACAATGCATATTACAAGCAATTTTCAAATGAGTTTCATCGGTCTATGAAGGATAAAAATTCGTCTGAAGTATAAAAAAATGGACCTGGTATTCAAGCCTTGACTTTTACGACAACAAATCCTGTGTTTATAGATTGAATTTAGTTGTTTTTTTGTTATAGAGGTGCTGATTATTTATCCCCTCAAAGAAATCTCCATGCACTTTGTCTTTTATCCCGTTTATATTCCGTTGTTGGTGATTTTTGTCATCCAATTTACGAAATTGATGATTGACTGGGTAAAAAATAAGCGTTTTGAGTGGAATAATCTTTTTACAACCGGAGGGTTTCCGTCTGTACATAGTGGCATGACGAGTAGTTTGGTTACTTTGGTCTATTTGGACCAAGGCCTCAATAGTATTTTGTTTGCTATGGCGTTTGTGTTTATGTTTTTGATTTCTTATGATGCCATGAATCTCAGATTTGAGGCCGGCAAACATGCTCACTACATCAACAATCTCAAGCACGATATTGAAAGTGTTCTCCAGAGACAAGAATCTAAGATGCGCCTCAAGGAGAGGATGTGACATACACCATTTGAAGTAATAGGATGATTGCTCGCTGGATGTCTTCTTACTTATGTATTTTATACATTTTTGTATGTGTGATAATGAAGGCATTTGTGCGTCAAAAAAGCATTAGGCAAGCCACATTGCATTGACATGCCAAAGAAAATTCTGCAAAGAATTTTTTTGTTAAAATATCTACGTATTTTAATATGAAATTTATATGGAGCGTAGTTGTTGTGTTTGCTTTGATTTATGGATGTATTTTTTTGTTTAAACGTACTTTGTTTGTCCCTGAATATGTGATTCAAAAAATTCAATATGATAGTGGAAGTCTCCGTTTATTTGATGATCCGTATCTGTATAAAGCTATCAACAGATATATCAAAGGGGAAAACTATTATGTAGCTCGTCGAAGCAGAGGATTTATCCTTCGCAGCATCCAGAAGTCTTTCCCTATTGTTTCTGATTTTTCTATTGAGTATGTGTCCAAAAATACCGCTTATGTAAAAGTAGATTTTGTGTCGCCCGATCTTGTCATCAAAAATCAAGGTGTGTTGTTTGGAGTTTATCATAATTACACATTTAGAATCTATAGCGGTAATACTATCGGAAGTGGCAAGGAGATGTTATATCTTCCTATGTATGCAAGTGGACTTACCACTATCGATGGATTGTTCTACAAACAATCTGCAAAAGAACTTGAACAACAAATGATGCTCATTTATGCCGCTTTTCCTGGTTCCAAATTTGTTGCATATCTTCCTGGCGCAGAAAGAACTGTTATCATGACTTCTGATAGTAAAAAAGTATTCATCAATAATCTTACTGATATCCCCCAACAAATTAAAAATTTTGAACTTCTCAAGACTTATTATGCTGGATATGCTAAGCTTACAGAAATAGATTTGGGGAGTTTGGAAAAGGATAAGGTGATTGTAAAGAAATAAGTGGGACGCGGAATAAATCCCTACCCCACGCTCGTGGGGCCCTTTCCCCTCTACGAGGACTTCGCCTTTGCCCTCTTCGAGGATAAATCAAGGGACACAAATTTTACATTGTATATTATTGCATTATGGCGGGAGAAGCATTTATGAGTGAGGCGATTCATTTGTCGCTTGAAAATATGGAAAAAAATGCCTGAGGACCTTTTGGTTGTGTTATTGTAAAAGACGGAAAGATCGTGGGTAGGGGGTGGAATCAAGTTACCTCTACTAACGATCCTACTGCACATGCTGAGATGGTGGCTATCCGTGATGCATGCAAACATCTAAACTCTTTTCAACTCGATGGTTGTGATATTTATACGAGCTGTGAACCATGTCCTATGTGTTTGTGAGCTATCTATCGAGCTCGCCCTAGGCAGATCTACTATGCCAATACTGCAAAGGATGCTGCCGATATTTGATTTGATGATGCATTTATTTATAAAGAGCTTGATAAAAAATTTACTGAGAGGAAAATCCCGATGACACAATTACTTCATAATGAAGCATTGCTTGTGTTTCAGAAGTGGGCGGAGAAGATGGATAAGGTGGAGTATTAATGGGACGCGTGAACAAACCTCCCACCCTTCGGGTTCCCCCTCCTTATCAGGAGGGACAATTAGGACGTGTCTCCTGATAAGGAGAAGAGGCTCTGCGATTGAGCGGAGTAGAGGTTTGTCAAAAAAAGTTCCAATTTATTATTTCATAAAATATTATGACAGTAAAAAAAGACTTTCCGATATTTGCAAATAATCCATGATTGGTATTTTTGGATAATGGCGCAAGTACTCAAAAACCTCAGATGGTCATTGATGGTGTAAGCGAATTTGTCGCTCATGACTATGCAAATATTCATAGGGGATTATATTCGTTGTCTGAAAGATCAGAGGAAATATATCACAAAAGCAAAGAAACAGTAGCTGAATTTATCGGTTGTAAGGCTAGCGAAGTCATCTATACCTACAATTCTACCTATGGGATCAATCTCATCGCTCAGTCGCTTGTGAAATCAAAATTTTTGAAAAAATGAGATGTGGTGTTGCTCGGAATATGGGAACATCACGCTAATATTTTGCCGTGGCAGATATTGGCAGAGGAGTATGGTTTCACTATTGAATTTATCAATTTGTTTCCTCACCCCAACCCCTCTCCTGCAGAGAGGGGCTCCATCGGTGATTATGATATTGATTGGGAAGATTTTGAAAAGAAGTATGATGAGAAGGTGAAGATCGTTGCGGTTTCTCATGTGTCCAATGTGACGGGAAAAATCTATGATGTGAAAAAAATAGGAGAGAAGCTACGTGAAGAAACCTTTTTCTTGATCGACGGATCGCAATCTGTTCCAAACTTTCCTGTGAATGTGGGTCAGATTGATTGTGATTGTCTTGTCTTTACCGCACATAAGATGATGGCTTACACGGGGATCGGTGTTGTCTATCTCAAAAAAGAATACATTAAAAATCTGACTCCTATGATTGCGGGTGGCGGAACTGTGGAAGATGTGACTACGCATTCGTATACCTTACGTTCGGATGGAGATAAATTTGAAGCAGGTACACCAAATATCATAGGTGCGGTGAGTCTTTTGAAAGCTATCGAGTATATCACATCGATCGGAGGAATTGAAAAGATATGGGAACATGAAATGACTCTTGTTCAATATTTTATTAAAAAATTGCAGATTGCAGATTGCAAATTACAGATTGTCTGACCTCTTACTTTGCAAGGAAGAATTGCTGTGTTTTCTTTTGTGATTCCGGGGATGGGAAATTTTAATAGGATAGGTGAGAAGTTTGCTGAGGTGAATGTGAGTATCCGTTGTGGTGGGCATTGTGCATATCCTCTTCACCAAGCTTTGGATAAGCAGGGGACATGTAGGGCGAGTTTCTATCGGTACAATGACGAAAGCGATGTGGATGCATTCTTTGAGGCGCTTAAAGAAATCATGAAATAAGACAAATAGGGCCAAAAGGATGAAAAAATCGCTACCAAGACGTATTATGCAATTTAATCCATTTCTGTCAATCTAATACCCTGCGAAAGCGGGGTTTTTTTTGATATTTTAAGGTGGCGGGAGTATACTAAGATGTATTTATTTTAGCGTGTTATTAAAACATAATGGCTATCAAACCTGAAATTCAAAAAAAAATCGATAAATGTAAGCAAGATAAGGTTCTTTTTGTGCAAGAGTTAGATGATCTAAAACGTGCACCGTCTGCTTCTACTACAGAAGAGTTCGAGGCACTTTCTGCCAAAATTCAGAAATCCAAACAAGTAGTTGAAACCGAAAAAATTGCTTTGAACGCCATGAAACTTGGTGCTACAATTCCAGAAAAAGCAACAATTGATGCCGCTATCAAGTTTATTGATGAATATATTGCCGAATTAGGCAAATTTGATGCTGAAGTAGCTGGTTTAAAAAATCAAATTGCTGTTCCTGCTGCTTCGTCTGGAACTGTCGATAATGCTGCTGACTTGACTACTGTCAGCACCACTCTTGCTGAGCTCAAAGCTTCTGCTACGACTTTGTCCGCAGAAATAACTGCGTTCAATAAGGCCAAGAGTAGCATGACTGCAGAAGCACTAGCATTGAAAGAAAAAGATATTCAAGAGAAGAAGGCTGCCTTTGAAGCTAAGAAGAAAGAAATACAAGCCAAATTGGATGCTATTAAGAGCGTGCGAACGAATTTTAATTTTGCTCTTGTGACAGATCCTACTGCAAAGAAGGCTCTTGAAGAGCAGAAAGTAAAGGATGAGGCTACGGTGACTCAATATGAAAAAGATCTTAAGGCACTTACTTTGGATGAATGATGACTGAAGTCTCGAGTGAGTAATGCACGAGAAGGACTTGGTACAGGCGGTAAATGGGCCGTGGGTCTATGAGCATGAGCTTTGACTTTGTGGTGACTTACTTCTTTGTTTAGTAGTGATGATGAAGATGGAGACGAAGAGTCTGGAGAAAAGAAGAAGAAAAAAAGGAAGAAGAAATGATTTTTCAGTCATGGAATAGGGAAATTTTTGAAAATTGCGTGAATAGCTGTGGCATGAGCTTTTGGTTTGAAAGCTTTGCGAGATTGATTGAAGCCTGAAACTGTTAGAGCGCCTGAAGAACAAAAATCTGATTTTGATAAATTGTCTGAAGCTGATAAAACTGCTTACAATACCTTTGCTGATGGGGTTAATGAATCTCGTGCTTATATGTTTGATGCTGACATCAAAAGATGAGGTTCTGATTTTATCAAGCTTGGTATGTTTTATGCTGGCAAAGAAGAAGCCGCGTATCGTGGTGTTGTTCCTTTTGCTATCGACAAAACCTATAGTACTGTTTGAGATGTTATTTCTGAACGATGACAATCAAAACAAATCGCTTTTAAAACAATTCAGGAGTGGGAAACATATCTTTTTGATACTTTAATCAAAACAAATCTTTCTGATCTATTGTGATCTTTTCTTATGAAGGTTGAATCCTTTCAGGTATTGTGATACAAACCTGGTGAAGATATAGCAAAATATATAAAAGATCGGCTGAAGGTAGATAAAGATGCTGGTGCTAAATTGCAATACTTTTTCGCGCAATTTGTCGAAACTGCTGGTTATCTTGATGAAAAAAGAAAAGAAATCAGAATAAAAATTGTTACTCAAAAATTGCAATGAGGTGTCTATGGTGGTAAGGCTTGGAATCTTTTGACTAAAGAAGACCAAGCTGAACTTATTGAAGATAAGATCGGTGATACTACTTGGATGGCAACCAATGTAGATCCTATTTTGAAGTCTGATTTTGAAGACAAAACTATTTTGCAACTCGGTGAAACCTTTAGAAAGTACGATATCGATAATTCATTCATCTCTCCTGATTTTGCTGACGACATAAAAGAGCTAGATGCAGAAAATAATGAATTGATTAATTATGATGAAAATACTCAACAGGATGTTTTTGGTCGCGCTAATGTAGATATCGCCGATGGCTCTTTGGAAGCGAGTACTCAAAAAGAACTGATTGATTGTGCTCAAAATATTTCTGAAGATGCTGTGGATGAGCAGGGTACATGATTTATGCAAACATATTTTCAATGGTTATCTGTTGCGCTCAACACAACCGATGCATCTAGACAAAAATATATTGAACAGACTTGAGGCAAGGCAATGCTTGAAGGTTTTGTAAAAATATTCGCTGATTTTAAGGCAAAGTTTGCTAGCGGTAAAATAACCGCTGCCGATATTAAAAGTTTTAAGGAAGTGACGGATAGATATTTTGCTTTCAAGAAAGATGTTTTGATAGCGGCGCGCAAAATGTCTGACATTAATACCGAAAATCCTAATGTTGCAGTGAGAGCTCGAAATGTATATCGATCTACGCTTGTGTCTTTCCATGATGCACTTACTGAAAAAATGTGATTCTTCGAAAGAGGCGCGAAGCTTACTTATGGGTTTATTGTCGTGTGAGGAACTGTGTATATCGCCGGTGCTGCTTTGGGTTCCAAACCATTGCGTTATGTGGGTAAAAATATGATAGAGATAGGTGTCTTTGTTCCCAAGCAACTAACGCGTGGCTTATTGAAGGTAGCTGGATGTAACTTCTTGAAAAACCGTGCTATGCCTGCATGGTATTGGAGTAAGGCAATGGCTGATAGTGCTGACCCCGATAGACTTTTAAAATATTTAGTAATGAATGGAAGGATCACCAAAGAATGAGCGCTAAAAATGGCCGCAAAAACAAATCTGAAATCGGCCTCTTGATCTCTTATTAAGACCTTCCCAGAATTGATTAGAAAGTATGGCGTTCCTACTATGCCTCAAGTTGATGTTGATTTGATTGTAAAATATTTTGATGACGCAAATATAAGAAAATTAATCACAGTGCCTGACCCTGTGCAAATTGATATTTCTAATCGATGGAAATATAATATTGTGGAGAGAAAACTTAAATATGATTACGAATTTGATTTGGCTTCTGATGGAAATGTGGCTAAGTTGAAAACGATAGATGCTCGTATTCTTACTCAAGATCCTTCATGAAAGGCCTTGAAAAACGCTCTCAAGAAAATCTCTGTCAAAGATTTTGATCTTCTTCATTCAATTGCCAATAAACCTAGCGCAATCACTTCTCTCAATACTCGGTTGAGATGAGGATCTCTATCTGCTGAGGAATTTGGTACTTTCTTATGAAAGAATGTTGGCAAACTTACTGATCTTGCTGGATTTGAACGTTTTCTTGCAAAGGTTCCTTCTTCAGAAATTAAAAATTTAGATCATCTTAAACTTATTGTGAATAACTGGGACAAGATTTCGGCGAGATTGACTGCGTGAGAGCCCATAACTGATGTCTTGAGGGATTTTTCTAGAAATTTTCAAAATATTTCTCAGGCCCTTCACCCCACTACCCCTGCAGAGATTACCAAATTCCAACAAAAACTTGATGCGGATATCGTTAGGAAAACATGAGATATGAATGCTATTACTTGAACGACTTCTGCCGACATGAAGGCAAGAAAACTTTGCCAAGCGCAAATAGACGATATCAAAGAAATAAAGCTTATGGTCGAAAATATGAAACCTGATGACTTTAAGGTTTTCAAATGATTGCATGAATTCTTGAATGGAATGCCGGTTTGAAAAAAAGCTACCACTTTGAATAAGATCAAAGATGTGTGGGAATTGGCAAAAACAGATACTGATTTATTGGATGCATTGCGTACAGCTGATGTCGAAAGAATTAAAACAATTAGGGCCGCAAAGGGTCTGGCTATAGGTAATGAAGTGATAGAAGTCTACGAAAAAGTCGCTTCCAAAAAAGCATGAAAGATACTTGCTTTGACTAGTCATGAACTAGAAAATGTATTAGAATTACTTATGAAGTGATTTGCAAGAGCTACATAATTTTATTTGTCTGTTTTTGTTTTAATGTCTCAAGGTGCTGATATTCTCACTCTTAAAAATCAAATAGCAGATGCTTATGTGGATAACTTTAAGCAAGAATTTTCAGATCTTAGATCTGATATGCCTGTAGATGCCGATATCAAAAACGTTCTTCTTGGTCAACAAGAAATAGATAGTTTATTGTCTACTATCAAACATTCAGATTCATTGCTTCTTAAGAAGATGCAGATTTTTTTGGGCGAAAAGAAAGATATTTTAGCATCCAAAAATACCAAGGAAGAACTTGAATCTCTCAAATCAGATATTTTTGTCGCACAAGAAGAGAAGAAGAAAGTTCATCCATACAATAGTATGAGATCTGCTGTCCTTGGTTGAGTCGCTTTGACTGGAACCTATGCTGTGGCTAGTAAAAAATTTGATCGTTATGTTGCTCGTCAAGAAAGCAAAAGACTTTCTACCACACTCAATCGTGTAATTGACCCAGTCAAGACAAAGTCCTTGATGGAGGATGTTGTAGTTAAGCTTGAGAATGAAGCAATAAATCCTCGCTACACTCCCAAAATGCAAAAAAAATTTCTTGCTTCAGCACAGGAATTTTCTGTTTGTGCACAGGCCGTAGACGCTGAAACTATGACGGCTCTGGATAGTTGGTGAAAGCTTAGTGGAAAACTTCCTCAAGATATTCTCAAAAAAATGGACATTACGCCCGCTTTATCCAAACAGCTTTCAGCCTTAGATCGCTCTGTATTTGAACATCTAGCTACTCTCAAAAATACTGATGAAATAGCTGCTTTTCTCAAAGCTAAATGAATTAATGCTCCTATTCCTCAAGACATGCTTAGGTCTTTTGCAAAGGCAGACCATGCTTGAGACATTGAGTGAATGGTGGAAGTATTTAGTCATCCGCAATGACTCAGAGCAGTCAGTAAATGAATCAAATGTATTGGCGCATTGGATGTTCTTTTCATTGTTCCTGATATTTTTCAGATGATGGAAACAATGAATGAGGCCGAACTTATTGCTAAGATAAATGAAACTAGAGCTAAGAACAAATACAATCAAGCAACTTTTCATCTAATGACTGCCGTAGGAAGTCTTCTAGCTGAAGCTTGAATCATTTATGCTTGTACGCTTACATGAACTGCTGTTGGAGGTCCTTTGTGAACTGCCATATGATTGGCAGTGTGAGCTCTTTCGTTTGTTGTAGATGAGGTTGCCGATAGATTGTATTTTGGCGTAGTAAACTATTATACTCAGAACAAAGAAGATTATCTCAGACAGGAAAGAAGTGAAATTAAAATTTCTATTTTGGCTACTTTAAAAAACTTGAAAAAAGGCAACACTTCTGTCAACGAATCATTCGCTGAATTTTTCCATAGTAATATGGAAGTTGATTATGCTACACTTACTTTCAAGGAAAGTTCTCTCCTATCTCATAAGATCGCAACTCTTGAAGATGCTTATTCTTCTGTCCTTATTCTTGAGGAAATAATTAAAGACCCTAATGCTTACTCACTTATTTTGCAATATAAAGAGAGCTGAGAGAAACAGGAAGACTTTGTTTCTACACTTTCACAAGAACAAAAAACAGCCTTTAAGCAACAATCGGATAAACTGAGCGCTATTGTTGCTACCAGAATGGAGTATATTAAAGCACACGGCAATGAAGATAAAATGTTACAAGCTCTCCAATCTTCTCAGTGAATGCGTTGTCTGACTAGTATTCTTAGCGAATCAAAAACTTATCAACTTCTTAAGGATCAATGAGTTTGGGACGATAGCAAAACTTGTATTCAAAATAAACAGATCGCTTTGGAACAAACAAAACAAAAATTTGGATCAGATGTTCGTTTTTTTGATTCTATAGATACTTTGTATAAGACAGATAGAGCTATGTTTTGGGAATTGTATAAAGGTGCTTTGTTTTATGAACCTATGGTGTCGGGCTCCAAAGAAACTGAATCCTCTTATGTAGAAGATCAAACTATTCTTCGTCATATACAGCATCTCAAAACATATTACGCTTCTGTATCGCTTTGAGTCTCTTTTGAAGACGATATTTCTCTCGGTGAATTTAATTTTAGAACATATGATTTTAATTATCTGCATTCTTTTCTTTTGGAATTGGATGTTGCAAAATGTGCTCCAAAGGCGCTTTCTGAAAATGATGTAAAAAATATCTTTGTGAGGTGATTTGAGAGAAATATAGACACCTTGGAGATCTCAGACAGCGTCTGACAAAATGTATTGTATAGGATGGCCAAAGAATTCCATGGATATACGTGACATAATACGATGCTTGATCTCATTAATTTTTATAAAGAAGGAGAAGAGAATTCTTTGTGATTTTATTATGATGGAAAGTGGAAATTGAATAATGATAATGCTATAGATACTTCTTTTGATCTAGATATTTTTGATAATCCCAAAAATAACACTCAAGATATCTTAAGACAACTTATTCAAGCTGATAAATGGAATTATTTATTTGCGTCTTCGCCTTTGTGATATGCTGCTTGAGTTACGGACACGGCATCTATTATTGATACTCCAAGTGAAAATGTTGATGATCAGCTTAATAATGAGTTTCTAGCTACATTTACTCAAATTTTGTCTCAAGAAAAATCTTACAAACTCCCTGAATATAAAAGAAAAACAGAGGAGTCTGTTGTGGCTTATATTGTCCAACACGCGTCTGCATGAACATATGTCGAGCTGCCTCATTATCTTATTCTTCAGGCAAAAAATGCATGAATCGGTAGTTTGGAAAAATACGCCTTTACCAATGAATGAAATAAAATTATTGCTTGTAGTAATAGGGCAAGTATTCTCGAAGATTATGCATTCGATTCATCAAAGATGTCGCTCTCTTGGAAGTGAATTCGTTTTAGCGAAACCAATCAGAGTGTGGAGCTTAGAGAATTCAGTGCTTTACGTGAAGTCATCACTCCTGAAGAACAACAATATGTTCAATATGTTGATCGTTTTTGGGAGAGACTTAAGGAACTTATTCATTTTAATGAAGAAGACGTTGATCTTTCTAAAGAGCACATGCGTATGCTCTATACTATGTACAAAAAACGGTCTCACCTCAAAAATTCATTGTGTTTTATGCAACCCAGTATCGCCGTCCAAACACTAACTGACTCTTATAAGACTTATGCCATGTATTTTGAGCATGCTTATTTGGCGATGCTTTCTACTGCTGCTTCTCAAAATTTTGAAAATGATAATGACACTGCAGAAGCTCTTCAAAAGGCTGAATGACGATGACGTTCCGAACTTTTTGATGAACAAGTTTGTCAAAATCGCATATCGACTCCTATCAAAGATCTTATCTCTTCTCTTCCTGACCGAGCCTCTCAATCATTTGCCCCATTTCTGGCTCAACTCAAACAACAATGAATAGATGAGTCTATGACTATTGAATCTGCCAGACAATCTCTCAAAGACCCCAAAACTCTTAGTCATTTTAATGCTTTGGTTGTTCAATTCAGATTGGAGGGAGGTATACTTTATAGACCAAAGAATTGAGTTTTAACTGCTGATCAGGAAAAAATATTTTATAGTATTTTAAAAAACTATAAGATTCCTTGAGATGATTTGCCTGCTGATATGCTTTTGGCAAATACTAATTCTCTTCAACAAGAGAAAGGTAAGTGGGCAGCAAAACAGATAGTTACTTCTATTCTGCAAAATGATTCACTCACTCTAGACGAAAACGGCAAACTTAAGAATATTCAAAGTCCTCTCGGAGCTAGTTTGCTCAAATATGCTGCATGAGCTCCTGGTGTTGCAGGATACGATGCTAATAAGGCCGTTTATCTAAATACGCTCCTCAAGATCAATCTTGATCCCAAAAATTATTTTGTTGAACCAGCTATTGCGTATGTTCCTGATGTAGATGTTTCTCGTGTTTCCATTCAGCCTTTTGCTGTTTAATGCTTTTATCTATTTTACTATCATATCATGTGAATGCTAGATTTCATAACTTGAGATAAGGACGACTCTGAGGAGGATCAGAAAAATGAAGTGTCTGAAGAACAAAATAACGACCCTGAAAATGAAAATTCTGAGGATGAAAATTCTGATGAGAAGGACGGTAAGCCTGCTGATGAAATAGAAGCGCTCAGAAAAGAGGTGGTCGGTCTTTATCTCGTAAAATTAAATAAGAAAAATTTTGTAAAATGAATGTTTCGCGGCGAAGATATACAATCCAGTGCTACTGACTATATTTTGGCGTGACCTGCGGAGCCAGAGGAGGACGTCGATTTGTCCGGTCTCAATCTCCCACCCGAAACTCAAGAATTTGCCAAACTGCTTAAAAGCAGCTGATCTGGCTTTTTGCCATCTATCCTCCAAAAAGTTACCTGAATATCTATTGGTTTTGACGAAGAAAAGGAACTCAATCCTATGAGAGAATTGATGAATAAAAATGAATACAAAACCAACAAAGAACAGCTTCTTGCCTTGAAGGCATCTATAAAAAAATGAGTAGATATCAAAACACTTTTGGCTGCGCCAGCAGCAGCTGCAGTATGAGCGGTTGCGGCCGCATGAGCAATTCCTAATTCTGGCGCTGAGTCTTCTGATGCTATGGACCTAAGAGCCGAAGATGTTGATGCATACTTCACTCTTTTAACGTGATCTAATGATGTGAAAATTCACAATATTCAAGCGCAAAAATCTATCGAAAAAATGAATACATCTTGTACTTTTTTTGGAAAAAATATCACGATAAATAAATATATTGTCCCCAAACTGAAAGAGGTAGAAAAAGAAATTAAAGATGCTGATATTGATTATTCTATTGATAGTCTATGAGGATATAATCGAAGAAATATATCATGATGACATTCCCCAAGTTACCATGCCTTATGATTGGCGCTGGATATCAATCCGGCTAAAAATCCTTTTGTTATGACTTCATGAGGGAAAATTCCTCACGATATGCCTCAAGAATTTGTAGATATATTCAAAAAACATGGTTTTGTCTGGTGAGGCGATCGATGAAAAGAAGGTCGTACTGATAGATATAAAGCCGATGCTATGCATTTTCAATTTTCTGATGAAAATTATCTCAAAGAAGAAATGGGAAAAGATGTGCCCGTTAAGATGGCGGCGTAATTTCTTCGTTGTTTTGAAAAAAAGAGACGCAAGATATTTTTCGTTACAAAAAAAGAGACGTAAGATCTTACGTCTCTACCCCGATGGGGGAATTATATATTCTTAATGATTTTTTTGACTACACCGATGATTTTTGCTTCATCGTATTTTACGATTTCGACTTTGTCGAAGAATCTATTCACTGACTCCAAAAATAATTTTCCATCTTGCTTGAGTATTTTTTTGAGCTTTGGAAGCTCGTTGTGCTCTATCAAAACGTAGTCGTTGGGATCGTAGTGGGCCTGTTGTTTTACGAGAACGAGGTCAGAATCTTGAATTTTTGGTTCCATGCTATTCCCCTTTGCTCTGATGAAAAAGCATTGACTTGGATCTTTGGTGCCGAGCATCGCTATCGTCATAGGGATTTTTTCTTGTGAATATTCGTTGATGATTTTTTTCCCTTTGTTTCCGCACTGCGCAAAGCCAAAAATAGGAATCTGAATGATGTCAGTGTATTGATCCGTAATACTTTCTCTCAGCAATCTGTATCCACCTTCATCTTTGGTGAAATAGCCTTTGAGAACTAGCTGATTGAGCTTATTCAATACGGTCTGTGGATGATTTGCTCAGATGCCGGCTGCGATTTCTCTCAGCGTGACTCATTCTTGATTGGTGTTCTTCTTGAAAAAATGGATTAATGCTTTTTGAATTGCGTCGAGTTCTTTCATGGGAGTAAGAGTTATAGAATAAATTTTTCTCCCGACTAGATTGCCGCGTCCTCCGAATAATCGGAGTCCTCGCAATGATAACGTCGGGATTGTTTTTCTTTATATAATCATTTTTTTGACAATATCAAGTCCTTTTTGACAAAATCAATGTCTTTTTTGACATATTTTGATTTGCCAGTTGTGAACTAGTAAAAAATCTCTTGATTTTTGTAAAATTTTGATTACCATGATGTCGTTGAAGAAAAAATATCGAAATTTAGAAACGCGATGAATCGACGTTTCTATGGAAAAATGTTTTATACTATAAATCGTATTATATTATGGCAACGAAAAAACAGGAATTGCAAGAGGCGTTCAAAAACATTGAGAAGCAATTCGGAAAAGGTGCAATTATGAGAATGGGTGACAATTCAAATGTTGGATTGGTAAATACCTTTCATAGTTGATCGTATGTATTGGATCTCATTCTCGGATGAGGATATCCAGAAGGAAGAGTGGTGGAAATCTATGGACCTGAGTCCTCAGGAAAGACTACTATAGCGCTTCATGCTATCGCTGAAATCCAAAAGAGAGGAGAAACGTGTGCATTTATTGATGCGGAACACGCATTGGATCCACGTTATGCAAAAATACTTGGTGTGGATGTCGACAATTTGCTTCTTTCTCAACCTGATTATGGTGAGCAAGCATTGCAGATTGCTGAAGAATTGGCAAGAACATGAGCAATCAGATTGATTGTTATCGATTCGGTAGCTGCCTTGGTTCCTAGGGCGGAAGTAGAAGGGGATATGGGTGATAGTTATATGGGATTGCAGGCAAGAATGATGTCGCAATGACTCAGAAAATTATCTTCCATCTTGGCAAAATCAGGTACTACTTGTATCTTTATCAATCAGATCCGTATGAAGATCGGTGTGATGTTTGGTAATCCAGAAACAACCCCTGGTGGAAATGCCTTGAAATTCTTCGCTTCTCAAAGGATAGAAATCAGAAAATGAGAAAAAATCATGCAAGACAAGGATCAAATCTGATATTTTGCAAAGATAAAAGTCGCTAAAAATAAGATTGCCGCTCCATTTAAAACTGCAGAACTTCCCGTCAAATGGTCTATGGGATATGAAAAGACTATGGACATAATCGAATCAGCTGATATCCTCAAAATTATCAGCAAATCATGAGCATTTTATACTATCGGTAAGCAGAAAGTGCAAGGAAAAGAAAAATTAGCTCAATTGCTGGATTCTGATGAAAAGGTGAGAAAGAATTTAGAAAAGGAAATCCAAGATAAGATCAAAGATATGAGAATGGGAAAGAAAGTAATGGATGATGAAGTATTGGTTCATGTTGAAGAAGGTGTAGAAGAGGATGTGGCTCAAATAGAAGAATAAAAAGGGTGAACGGGTAACGGTAAACGGATAATGTCCAATAAAAAGTAATTTCTTTTGTTGAAATATTAAAAATCCTACAATTGCAACCTGTAGGATTTTTTTTAATGATTACTCATTTACCAGAAACGTGGAATGTATACTTTAGCTTTTGGATGGGATAAGAATTTTTTTATGAATTGATCTTTGCCTTCTCTATAGAGTATGTCCTCGTCAGCAGGCGGTTGTCGGCCGATTCCTGAAGTGTTGATAAATCTATCGATACGATTGTTTTGGATAAGAAAATTACATTTTTTATAAAATGCTGTGTTTGTCGGGCTACAAAATCATAATCCTGTTATTTTTTTCTTTTTTAGATAAGAATATATTGCTTGCATAAGTATTTTCCCATATCATTTGCCTTTCTGGATAGAAACAATATTTCAGATACCTTGAATTGTGTAGAATCTTTTTAAGAATTTCGCTTCTATGGGGAATAAACAACCGACAGCCATGATTTTTTCTTGTTTATCATGTATTATGAATAGTGTCTCTTCGTTGAAAGGAACTTTTCTTTCTTCTTTAATTATTCCATCTCAGAATGCATTTGCTCGGATTTGTCTTATTCCCATAACTTCCTTGAATGGAATGTCTTTCCCATTTATAATTTTTACAATCATTTTGGTTGACGTAAATGTTAAATCATTTTATTCTTAATTCTTCAATCTACAATTTTTCCTATAGAAAATCATTTTTTCTGCCATGTTAGAATTATGAATGGGTTCCCCGATAGAGACGTTGCATGTAACGTTTCTACGGGGATTGAAATATCTTTGTGGTCGGAATAGTCTTGGGCTTGCTGATCGGTGAGTTTTATTACATTTTTTGTTGCGAGATGACCGAGAATGTTGCCTAGGTGATGGGTGGGGATTCGATTCTCCGCAGGAAGATGGTATCTTCCCTTACGAAACGCTCCGATATCGTAGATGGGGATTCAGATTTTTCCCCTAAAGGGACCGTGGCATGTGTTATTTTTGAGGTGGTCGGGAAGATTTTTATAGGTGGATGATGTGATATAGATATTGTTTGCTGTTTCGAGGAAAAAATAGTTGTCGGTTTTTTCTATTCAGAATTCTTCTTGGAGGCGCTTCCGGACTTCGGATTGAAGAGCAGGCGTGGAATTGAGAGACGTTGCGTGCAACGTCTTTACTGGAGACACATGATTATGTGCCTCTACAGACGTGATAAATCACGTCTCTACGGTTTTTTTTATTTTTGCAATAAAAAAACCTCCGATTCAATTTCTATGTGGTCGGAATCTTGCCAGTTTTGATGCTTGATTACTCTCCATAATTCTTTCCCCTCTTCGATTGTCCATCCCTGTCGACTTTCACTGGACATCAACATTTTCTAATTCGATTTTTCATAAGAATTCTCTCATGATATCTGCTATTACTCATTCATTCTCGATGGGATTGAGTGTGCAGGTAGAGTAGATGATGGTTCATCATGGTTTGCATGCAAGAATTCAAGATTTGAGGAGCTGATATTGTAAGCTAGCGATTTTTTTAATTTTCAATTCATCTCGTGATTGCTGGATGGCTATCTTATAGTTCATTCATTCTCCTGAGCAGGGCGCATCGATAAGCACTTTATCAAAGGTTTCAGGAAAGAGTGTCCCAATTCTGGTGCCATCGTAACTCGTCACCATCGTGTTGTAACATCAGGTTCTATTTATGTTGAAGATCAACGCCTTGCGTCTTGGGTCTATGGGTTCATTGGATACGATAAATGCTGAATCTATTAATTTATCTGCGAGTTGAATTGATTTTCCTCATGGTGCGGCGCACATATCCAAGATAATTTTGGGATGCGGAACGCGGGACGCGAGATTGATATCATTTAAAAGGACTTGGGCAGGAAGAGAGGCCGCCTGCTCTTGGATGTAGAAAAATCATCCCTGATGCAGGAAGTGTTGTCCTGGGCGTGAAAGACCATTGATATGTGACTGTATTTCAGATTCTTGTATTCCTTTGTGGGTGATTGTCGTGATATTTTTGGTCCCGACGCTTCGGGATGGTTTGTAGTAGGCTTCGAGAAAAGATTCCCATTCGTTTGATGGGAGGAGAGATTTGAGAATATCTAGATAGGGAGTTTTTTTCATGTCTCCATCTTATGGATTGACATCAAAAATGGAAGAAAAAACGTATATTACTTTTTTAATTTATATGTGTATTTGCTAATATATATCATTAATACAGCTCGTGCTATATCTATCGTTACCCAAAAAATACCAGTAGCATCTACTAAATAATCTCCTGAATTTAGCCATCGTAATTCCATTGTTAGTGAGCACAATAAAATACCTACTCAATAGAGGATGATTTTATGTTTGGTACGAAGATATGTCTTGATACCATAGTATATGGACATTAAGGCGATGCAGATATAGATAATATCTAAGGTCATTTTTTCTTTGTATGTTATATAATAAAAATTTTATTTTGTTCTGTATGTAAGATTGGAAAAATATATCATCAATACGGCTCGTGCTATATCTACTGCTACCCAAAAATAACCGGTTGTGTCGATAATAAAACTACCTAAATACGCTCATCGTACTTCTATTACTACTGAAGCTATTAAAATAATCATTCATATTAAAATTAGCTTGTTTTTTGTGTGAATGTAGGTTTGAATGCTAGAATAGATAGCTATAAATGCGGTCAAAACGTAGATGAGATTGATTATCATTCAAAGTATTTTATGAGATAAAAAGATTATTTTATATATTTTCCAT
>Ga0172379_10002278_pt1 | contig 34482 bp, 36 predicted proteins | sample GrowelOW334metaG_FD_119756 | JGI IMG/M metagenome (GOLD analysis project Ga0172379, IMG submission 119756) | Groundwater microbial communities from an aquifer near a municipal landfill in Southern Ontario, Canada - Groundwater well OW334 metaG | ecosystem: Environmental > Aquatic > Deep... | reverse complement strand
ATCAGATAGTGGTTAATTAAAAATAGACAACAAGAGGACATATGTCCTATAGCTCATAAGAGCAAAAATTCTATTCACGATTACTATCAAGCCGCATTTGTTCATTCACTAGTACAGGGCGAAAAAAAATAAAGCCCTACGTAAAAAAAATAGAGCATCATACACTCGCGAATCGAGTAAAAAAATGCTCACCAACAACCCCGCCCCAAAGCGGGGTTTATTTTATCTGAAAAGTTAAAAAAGTAATATCGTCTTTAAATTAAAAACTTCCATTTCTGGATTGCTTCGCTTTTGCTCGCAATGACAGATTGTTTTCGTCGTCATTGCGAGCAAAAGCGAAGCAATCCAGAAAAGATAAATGAAGAGGTTGATTGAATATAATAAAAAAGGGGAGGTTTTACCCCCCCCTTTTTTTTTATTTTACCCCGTGCTTTTTTCTTATTTTTTCAAGCTCTTCTTGTTCGGCTTCAGCTTTCTTTTCTTTCCCTTCTTCCCCGAGGGCTTTTAGGTCATTATCCGATAATTTTGCGAGTTCGAGTGTTCGTTTCTCTAAATATTCGGCTGTGTTTAGGCTCGGATCATCAAGAACGTCTTCCAATAACGCGTGAAGAATGAAACCAAGACGAGGGCCCGGCTTTTCGCCGGTAACTTCCATAACTTTTAAACCGTCAATCTTGAGCATTCCGACGGAAACAGGCGCGCGCATCGCTTCTTCTATCATTGATTCATATTTTCTTAATCTGTAGGGCTTTTCTTTCGGTCTCCCCATTCCGATTCTGTCGCAAGCGCGTACTTTCATAAGGTCCCAAACGTTTTCTTTTCCGACATTTGCGACAATGCGTCGTACCGCCGAAAGTGTAATTTGTTCAACATCCGAGAAAAACATATGATTTCGAACCAAAACAGCTACCGTATCGGCGGTTTTTGCGGGGAATTTCAACCTCTGCATTATTTTTTTTGTCATTCTTTCTCCCACAACGTCGTGCCCATAAAACGTCCAATCTTTATCATCTTCCGAACGTCGGCGGGCGTCGGGTTTGCCAATATCGTGAAAAAGGGCGGCCAAACGGATGTGAAGTGGCCAATTGTTCAGGGTGGCGTGGTCCATGGCACGCAGATTGTGCTCCCACACCGAATAAATATGGCTTTTGTTTTGTTCCATCCCAATTCCCTTTTCCATTTCCGGTACGATATACTGCAATAATCCATAATCTCGCAATGAAATAACTCCCTGCATTGCACTGCGGGACATAATTATTTTTACAAACTCATCACGAATTCGTTCGGCTGATATTTTTTGAAGGTTTGGAGCAAGTTCCTTTAATGCGATTTCTGTCTCCTGTTCCACGTGAAACCCGAGTTCTGTTGCAAATCTTACTGCCCGTAAAATGCGGAGAGCGTCTTCAGAAAATCGTTCTTTCGGGTCACCAACGGCACGGATTACTTTATCGGACAAGTCCTTTTGTCCTTTATAAAGGTCAACAATTTCCCCCTTTGAGGGATCAAAAGCAAGAGCGTTTATGGTGAAGTCTCGTCGTTTCAGATCATCTTCAAGCGTTTTGCTAAAAGTAACCGTGTCGGGGTGCCGACTATCGCTGTATTCGGCTTCCAGTCTGTATGGGGTAACTTCGATTATACTCAGTTCTTTCGGAGAAACTGTTTCAAAAGTTTCAATCTCCCCATTTTTCGTGCTTTTTGTTGTTTCACGCGAAACCTCGTTCGGTGTTTCCCGTGTAACAGTGTTTTCTTCGTTAACAACAACGCCAACTGTTCCAAAGGTGTTTTCATAGAAGGTTCTGGGGAAAAGGGACATAATTTCTTCCGGAACGGCATTTGTGGTAACGTCCCAATCCTTCGGTTCCCTCCCCAAGATCATATCCCGAACACATCCGCCAACAAGGTATGCTTCAAAACCCGCCTTTTGAAGGGTTTCTGTTACACGTGTAACGTTTTCCGGAATTTTATCCTGTAATTGCTTCATATAGTAAGTATTTTATAATATTTTTGAATTTTTTGCGAATATAGGGTATTATGTATAAGTGAGCGCCCGTAGTGAAACGGATATCACAGCGGTCTTCGGAACCGTTAGTCCGGGTTCGAGTCCTGGCGGGCGCACAAAAAGTGAGACCGAAGCAAGCCAACTGCTTGGCTTGCGTCAGGAGGAGAATGCCGGAGCCATATTTTTTGAGCAAGGGCTCGAAAAATGGCGAGGCGGTGCCTAGGCCGAGGGGTCGGAAGACCGCGAGAGCCGAAGGAGAGTCCTGGCGGGCGCACAAACGACGAAGTATAAGGGGTTAGTATATGGAAAAGGAAGAAAAAACCGCCGATTAGCGGTTTTTTCTTGTGTGCTGTGCGGGTAGGGAGAATCGAACTCCCGTCTCATCCTTGGCAAGGACGTGTTCTACCACTAAACCATACCCGCAATTCTCATTATTATAATCTAAAAACATTTTTTTACAAGTAGAAAAGTTTTGAAATAAAATCAGTTTTTGCTTATAATACAGTTATGGAAATAAAACCTGAATTTGAATCAGAGCTCCAAATGTGGAATGTTCGCGAATTTGTTATGGATCGGCGAAAGTTTGACGAATGCATACCCGAAAATCTGAAAGAAGGGAGAGAATACGCTTTTCTTTTAGAGGGCCAGAAGTTTTTCGCCCTTTTTCCAAAGTTCCCTCTCGTTGAAAAACCGGAGGATCCAAAAGGATCGTCTATTACTCGAGGGCTTGCCAATCTCATTGAGGTTACTCATTTTGTGGATAATGACAAGGTTTTTACGAAAGGAAGGTACCGGATAATCAGGGTCATTTCTGAATAAAAGAGACAAAAAATGGCCGTTTCGGTCATTTTTTAACACAAAAACTGTGGATAACTATGAGGATAAGTGTATAAGACAGAGGTTTTTACGACCTATAAAATCATTAAAAAATGTCCAAATGTCAATAAATGTGGCTTAAAATAAGGCTATAATCATAATTTTGTCCAAAAGGAGGCGCTCAAAAGGCAAAAGTGTTTCATGTGAAACGTGTTTCAGGTGAAACTATTAAAAACAATGGCAAAAACAGAAAAAAGGAGGTTTGGAGATGTCGGCGAAAATGTCGCCGAAAGGTTTCTTGTGAAACGGGGGTTTTCTGTTATTCAGCGTAATTACCTAAAGCCATGGGGAGAAATAGATATAATCGCTAAAAAGGGTGGAAAGATCTATTTTGTGGAGGTAAAGACGGTTTCGTCGTTTTCAGCCCCATTTTTAATGAAGATGACCGAAACAAGCCGAAACGTTTCACCTGAAACATTTAAAAGCGTGTTTTCTCGTATTTACGCGAACTTTCGGAAGAAATATTTTTCCGGGGGTTATTCATACGATATTCTCGAGGTTTCACCTGAAACGTTGGAAAATGTTTCTCATGAAACAAATTATCGCCCCGAAGATAACTTGCACTCAAGGAAGCTCGAACGAATTAAAAGGACAATTTTGTCTTATTTGACCGAAAAGGGAATTGGGGAGGAAGGGGATTGGCAATTTGATGCAATCTGCGTGTATTTGAACGAAAAGGATAAAAGGGCTTGGGTGGAATGGTTGGAAGATATTATATTGTAGCGAATCAATTTATTTTGTGGTAGAGTAAAAGAACTTCGGGGCGTAGTATACCGGTAGTACGTCTGCTTTGGGAGCAGATAGACCGAGTTCGATTCTCGGCGCCCCGACATTACCCGCATTTAAACTAAGAAGGGAGATAAACCGAGTTCCTTGCCCTGCGTAGCCTTGGCGAAGCAGGGAATTCTCGGCGCCCCGACAAATTTTAAACAAAAACCGCCCAAAAAGCGGTTTTTGTTTGGTTTGTCCACATAAAAATGTTTTTACCCCTAGTGATATAAGGTATTATTAAAGTAATATCCCCCATGAAAGATTCCTTTTTTTAGAACGTCTACTTATTTGAACGAAACAATGCAAGAAAAAGAACGCCAGTATTTGGAGAATTATGACGCTCACGCGGACGCGCTTTTTCGTTTTGCGTTTTTCCAGGTGTCTGATCACGAAACCGCTCACGATATTGTTCAGGATGTTTTTATGGAAACCTGGAATTTCTTGGTGAAGGGCGGGGAAGTTGAAAATTTTAAAGCCTTTTTATATCGCGCGACGAGAAACAGGATAATTGATCACTATCGTAAGCATAAAAACCGATCTTTGGAAGAAATGCAGGAAAAAGGCGCTGATTTTTACGATGAAAGAAACATTACAAACACGGAAAATACCGCCGAAATGTCTCATTTGCTTCGTTTATTTGAACAAGTAGAAGAAAAGTACAAGGAGCCGGTACTCCTTCGTTATGTTGAAGGGTTGGGGGTTAAGGAAATATCTTCCATGCTCGGAGAATCGGAGAATAATACTTCTGTTTTGATACATCGGGGGCTGGAACAGTTAAAAAAGCTCGCACATATATGATGAATATCGAAGAACAATTAAAGAAAGGAGCATCTATTTCAATGAGTGCTCAAGAAAAAGCCGATATTCGTGCTGTTTTGGTGTCCCATATTGATTCAAACCCTCTTCTGAACCAAAAGGAGGGAAATTCCGTTCGTTCTCCTTATAATATTTTCTCTACCTTTAATAGTTTTATCTTAAAACCTCAATATAGTATGCTTACCGCACTTTTTATTGCCGTATTAATCGGGGGCGGAACATCTTTTGCCGCGGAGGGAACTTTGCCGGGAGATTTTCTTTACCCGGTTAAGGTTAATATCAACGAAAATATACAGGAAATTACAGCATTGTCTGATGTGGCAAAGGTAAACGTGCAAACAAATCTTGCGACTCGCCGTTTGGAAGAGGCCGAAAAATTGGCTGTTTCAGGGAATCTTACTCCTTCTGTGAGTTCTGAACTCAAGACCAACTTTGAAAAGCACGTTATCGCTTCAAAAAAGAGTATTTCAAAAATTGAAAAAGAAGGAGACCTTTCCACCGCTGCTTTGGTAAGTTCTGATTTTCAGGTCGCTCTTGAGGCCCATTCTCGTGTTATAAACGAAATACCCGACAATTCCCCGATAAAAGATCTTTCCGGAACGCTTGCTGTGAATATTGAAGAAATAAGCTCTACCCGCGACAGATTTGAATCACAGATATATGGAGCATTCGGAGTTGACACAAAGCCGGCCTTGGAGCATGCCCTTGCTTCTGTTGAAAAAGAAACAAAAACCTCAAAAAACACCATAACGTCTTCGACTCCAAGGGTTGCCACAATGTTCGCTTCGACCGAGACAGATCCTGTGAGTTTGAGCAAAACGGCTCTTGATGCAGGAGATTATAAAGAAGCCTTTGCACAGCTCAAAAAAGCGGAAAGAGAGGCAAAAACGGAAAAACTCGTTGCTTCTACTCAAAAGGAGCTAAATATTTGGACAAAGAAAGGAGACGACCGTGATCTTGTTGTTTGTCCAGCAATGGCAAAGCAGTGTCCTGATGGTTCTTATGTGGGGGCTACGGGGCCCAATTGCGAATATGTTTGCGGTGGAAATACTGAGCCTGGTGATGTTATTGCGGAAGAACCGAAACCTATAGCCACGACACCTCCTTCCGTCGGGGGCGGGAACACCGGTATCGCTTGCCCCGCGATTGCGCGAGTTTGTTCTGACGGCTCATATGGCGAACAGGGTCCGAATTGCGAGATAAAATGCCCGGGAGATGTCGTAACTGCACCGCCCGTCGAGCCGAAACCCATTACCGGCAGTGGTTGTGTTGTCGGCGGATGTAGTGGACAGCTTTGCTCTGAGTCATCGGGTGAAAATGGAGGCGGATTGGTTTCTACGTGTGAATGGCGAGAAGAATACGGATGTTACCGAAACGCACGATGTGAAAAACAACAAAATGGCCAATGTGGATGGACGCAAACGACAACACTCCTTAGTTGTTTAAAAAATCCGGAAGAGAGGGAGTAAAAGGAAAAAATATCAAAAATACTTTGCAAAACGGGCGTTTTTTAACGCTCGTTTTAGTTATCCACAGATTTGTAATGTAACGCTATAAATAAGTCTTTTGCTCAAGTCTTTCGGGGGCGGTATACTATATTCATAAGGCGCACAATTACATAAAAATATTTTCGAGACACTTAGGGAGTAGAAAAGGGTTCACCCTGTATGTTCTGCTTTTGTAAAAGTGAAATCATCCCGCCGATTCTCATCGCACACTGAAGCACGCGGGATTTTTTGTACCCCGAAAAGAGAAAAATATTTCGTGCGTAATAATAATTGAAACAAATTTTAAAAATTTTATAAGAAAAAATATGCAACCACAAGCAAAATCGCTCATTGTCGTAAAAAGAGACGGGACAAAAGTTCCATTCGATAGTGAAAAAATATTCGAAGCGATTTTGAAAGCGGGAAAAGCAACCGGAGACTTCGGCGAGAAAAAAGCTCGCGGAATATCCGAAGGTGTTTCTCAGTTCATTCAGAAATCAAAGAAAGAAGAATTGCCGATTGAAGAGATTCAGGATGTGATTGAATTTGCGATAATGAACGCGGGATATTATAAAACAGCGCGCGCATATATTGCTTACCGCGATTCCAGAGCGAGAGCACGAGACACCCAGCAAACAATCGTTGAGGTTGAAAAAACAATTACTGAATATTTAAACAGAGCGGACTGGAGAGTAAACGCAAATGCGAACCAAGGATATTCTCTCGGCGGACTTATCTTGAATGCGTCAGGAAAAATTATTGCGAACTATTGGCTTTCTTCCGTTTATCCGAAAGAAATAGGAGAAGCTCATCGTGAAGGTGATTATCATATCCACGACCTTGATATGTTTTCCGGATATTGCGCAGGGTGGAGTCTTCGCGCGCTCTTGGAAGAGGGATTCAACGGCGTTCCCGGAAAAGTAGAATCCGATCCTCCTCGCCACCTCGAAACGGTTGTCGCGCAAATGGTAAACTTTCTCGGAACACTTCAGAATGAATGGGCCGGAGCGCAGGCATTTTCTTCTTTTGACACCTATCTCGCTCCGTATGTACGAAAAGATAATTTGAGCTATAAAGAAGTTAAACAGTCTATTCAGCAATTCGTTTTTAATCTCAATGTGCCGTCACGATGGGGAACGCAAACTCCTTTCACAAATATTACTCTCGACTGGGTATGCCCGGACGATATGAAAAAGAAACAGCCGATTATCGGCGGAGAGATAATGAATTTTACCTACGGCGACTGTCAGAAAGAAATGGATATGATTAACAAGGCTTACTTGGAGGTTATGACTCACGGAGATCGAAACGGGCGCGTATTTACTTTTCCGATTCCCACATACAATATCACAAAAGATTTCAACTGGGACAACGAAAACGCACGGGCGCTTTTTGAAATGTCTGCAAAGTTCGGCACCCCGTACTTCCAAAATTTCTTGAATTCAAGCCTTAATCCGAGCGACGTGCGCAGTATGTGTTGCCGACTCCAGCTCGATCTCCGTGAGCTTCGCGCAAGAGGGGGAGGACTCTTTGGTTCTGCTGAGATGACCGGATCTATCGGAGTTGTTACCATTAATCTTCCTCGCATTGGATATATATCCGATACAAAAGAGCAGTTCTTTGATCGCCTCGGAAAATTGATGGATCTCGCAAAGACATCTTTGGAGATTAAAAGAAAAGTTGTTGCGGAAAATATTGATCGCGGTCTCTTACCCTATACAAAAAGATACTTACCCGATCTTCACGCTCACTTTGCAACAATCGGATTGAATGGAATGAATGAGGCGATTCGAAATTTCTTCGGAAAGGATATCGACATATCATCAAAGCAGGGAAGAGATTTCGCTTTGGAGGTTTTGGATTTCATGAGGAAGCGCTTGTCGGATTATCAGGAGGAGACGGGAAATCTCTACAATCTTGAAGCGACTCCTGCGGAAGGAACCACCTATCGTTTTGCAAAAGAAGACCAGAAACGCTTCCCCGGTATCTTGCAGGCGGGAACAAAGACGGCTCCGTACTATACAAATTCCTCGCATCTTCACGTGGGACATACAGACAACCCTCTCGACGCGCTTGATCACCAAGACGAACTTCAGACAAAATATACCGGAGGAACGGTACTTCATCTTTTCTTGGGAGAAAGATTGCAGGTTTGGAAAACCGCGCGAAACTTTGTGAAAAAAGTTGCCGAAAATTACCGCTTGCCGTATTTTACTCTCACCCCAACCTTCTCTGTTTGCCCGACTCATGGATATTTGAACGGTGAAGTTCCGAAATGCACGAAATGTGGAGCAGAAACAGAAGTCTGGTCTCGCATTATGGGGTATTTCCGTCCGGTTTCACAGTGGAATCACGGAAAGAAGAGTGAATATAAAGAGCGAAAAGAATACATTGCGCCGAAACATGAACCGACTGTTGTTGAAAGTTCTTGTGAAATAAGAGAAGAAAAAAACCCCGAGCAGAAAAAAATAGAAATGCCGACAGGGAAGAAGGCCGGAGTGAAGTAGATAAGAGATTAGAAAGTAGAGAGTAGAATATGATAAAAAACGGTGGGACTTTCAAAAGTCCCACCGTTTGGTGTTTGCCTACGACGAGGCAACCAAATCCATTACCTCGTAAGTCGGTTTGTTGATAAAAACCCACTTATGTCCAGGGTAAACAAGGTTGTCGTCACACTTTGTGAGGATGTAGCAGTTCTCGTTTTTTGAAACGAATGTCTCAGCGTCCTTGTCAGAACAAAAAATGTGGGTCCATACTTCCCTTTCACCCTCAACGAGGGCGAGCTGAACTCGGCCTGCCCTTACTTCTTCAATTGCGGATCGGTAGGTAAAAAATTTTTTATAAGTCTGTGACATTCCAAAAACCTCTTTCTGCGGGCTAAAAATAGCTTTCTCTGGGTTATATATTATCATAGAATAGTTTTTTTGTCAAATTTTTGTTTCTGGCGTATAATGAAGATATGCTTATCGGAGGATTTCAAAAATTAACGCTTCTGGATTATCCGGAAAAGACCGCGGCGATGATCTTTACGCAGGGGTGCACTTTTGCTTGTCCGTTTTGCCACAACCCGGATCTTATCGTTGCTCCTGAAGGAATCCAATTTATTCCCGAACAAGAGGTTTTGAATTATTTGGTTTCAAAAAAGAATATGCTGGACGGACTGGTAATAACAGGAGGAGAGCCGACTATTCATAAAGATTTGATAGATTTTATAAGAAAAGTGAAAGATCTTGGTTTTTCCGTGAAACTTGATACGAACGGAACATCTCCCGAAACTGTGGAACATTTACTTGCGGAAAATCTTGTGGATTACTTTGCCATGGATTTGAAACACGCCTGGGGAAAATATAACGATATTGCGCATTCAAAAATGCCTGAAATGATTGAAAAGGTTAAAAAAACATTTAATCTTATTCAAAATTCGGGTATTCCCCACGAGTTTCGTACCACGGTTTTTCCGGGGTTCCACAGTGAGGAGGATTTCGACGAGATGGCGGGGTATTTGAAACCCGGTGAAACATATTTTTTGCAAAATATTCGGTATGCGGTAACTTTAGAAAAAGATCTTGATCACGGATGGAGGTTGGATGTTACAAAAATCGTTCAGAATCTAAAGGACAAATATCCGGAATTGCATATTTCAGAAAGATAATTCACCCTTTCTTTTTCTTTAGATTTTTGATACAGTAACGATATCAAAAGACGGGCTGTAGTATACCGGTAGTACGCGTCCATGGGGTGGATGTAGACCGGGTTCGATTCCCGGCAGCCCGACCATAAGAAAAACCGCCGTTTGGCGGTTTTTCTTATGGTTTGGGGTGAACAAATCGGAAAGGGGTACTGCGGAAGTAGGCCGAGGTTCTCGGCGGTCCGACCAAAATCAAAAAACACCGCGCTCGCGGTGTTTTTTGATTTTGGAAACTTTAATTTTCGTTGTAAAATAAAGATATGGAAAATACACAATCCAAAAAAATACTTGTTGTCGAAGATGAAAAAGCTCTTCGTCGAGCTTTAGTTGATACTCTTACCGGTGCGGGATTTGTTGTTCTTGAGGCTTCCGATGGGGTCGAAGGACTGGACATAGCTTTAAAACAAAGACCCGACCTTGTTCTTACTGATAGGGATATGCCCGGGATGGACGGATTAAAGATGCTTGGCGAAATAAGAAAGGATGAAGGGTGGGGGAAAAAGGTCCCGGTTGTCGTTCTTACAAACCTTTCTTTGTCTGATGATGAGTCTGTAAAGGGGGTGTCGGGTTTGAATCCGACCTATTATCTTGTAAAAGCTGATTGGGATATCTCGGATATTGTCGCCAATGTGAAATCTTCACTCGGCGGGTAAAATTACCTCTTTAGGGTTTTGCGATTCTTGTCTTTAAGCTTTGTCTATTATTCATTTTTTGAAAATCGGGCAGGTTTTTCCGCTCGGTTTTTTTATGGTATGCTCTCGCTATGACCAAAAGAAAGGTCTTGAAAAAAGATTTTTTTGAACAGAAAACCCTTATTGTCGCCGAACAACTCATCGGGAAGTTTTTGGTACGAAAAGGAAGCGCCTATATGATTACAGAGACGGAAGCCTATGACGGGTTCCACGATAAGGCTTCACATGCGAGTAGGGGAATGACACCTAGAAACAAGGTAATGTTTGGGTCCGCCGGGGTTTGGTATGTGTATTTTGTGTACGGGATGCATCATATGCTTAATGTCGTAACCGGTCCTGAGGAATATCCCGCAGCTGTTCTTATTCGTGCAGTAGAAGGGATAAAGGGGCCGGCAAGGCTTACGAAAAAGCTCGAGGTTGATAAATCTATAAACGAACAGACGTTATCTCAAAAAACAGGTTTATGGATTGAAGACCGTGGAATTGCGGTTGCAAAAAGGCAGATTCAAAAAACTCCGAGGATTGGGGTAGTCTATGCCGGACCAATATGGGCGGGTAAAAATTGGCGATTTGTCTTAAAGGACGATGATTGCAAAAAAAAGTGATTTTTGCTATATTAATATCTGTCGCGGGATTAGTTTAATGGTAAAATAACAGTTTTCCAAACTGTGGTTGGGAGTTCGATTCTCCCATCCCGCACCAAACAGAAAAATCGCCCAATGGGGCGATTTTTCTGTTTTTCTATTTTTGGTGGTATTATAGAGCTCTATGAAAGAAAACTTTGAAGCTGCCCTTCTCGGGATGAACGAGAAGATAAAAGAAGAAAAAGAAGAGCCTCTCACGGGAGCAGTTCCCGAAGACGTAGAAAAAGAGATTGAAAAATTCTACAAAGAAGGAACTCTTCCGGAAGGCACGGGAGAAGACGTATACAAACTTCAAAAAGAAAAAAGAGAGATTGTCGATGAACTTCATCGAAAACTTCGTGCGGTGGACGACGGTGAGGCCGTTACCGGTTTTACTGAAGGAGAAAAACGAGAAGTCTGGTGGAATGAAAAGACAGGAAAAGCTTCTATAAAACTTCCGAATGGGAAATGGGTACTCGCAACGGCAGGAGACATTGTTACCGACGGAGAATGGGGCCTTTCTTATAAACTCGATAAAGATGTTCCGAGAGATATAAAAAAGAAATTTGTTGTAGCGGAGGCGCGCCGAAAAGTTTTAGAACTTGCGGATGAGCAAATAGAGAGAGCCGAAATGGTACGCGAGCCGGAACCGGGCCGAAGAAGAGACGTGGTCAACGCTATTTATCGGAGAATGCTTGAAAGCAAAGAAAGAGGAAATCAGGATGGCGTTATTGCGGAGAAAATGATACGAACTTTTTTTGAAAAGTTAATAACCGACGCAAAACTTCCTATAGGTTTTGAGGCTGTAGATGTCTACGAAGACGTGGAAAGGAAAATAGATTTTGTCATCTGCGTACCGCGTCGCGCGAGAGGAATCGGCGTGGAAGATCCCGAAGAGAGAGAGGACATCGGAATACAGTTTACTCTTAACGATAGTCCAGAAACTCAAGAAAGGAAGATGAAGCAAATCGCTCATTCAAAATCATCGCACGTAAAAGATCGATTAGAGGTGGACGATATCGTGCTTGTAACACTCCCTCTTCGAAGTTTGCACGCATCTTTGGATGATTGGAGAGATCAGGGGGAAAAACCGGGTGGGCCGATGCAGTCCTGGTCTGAAACAAGAAAAGAAGATATATTTAGAGGCGTTCTCAAGGGGTTGGTTCCAGAAAAAGAAATTACGGAAATGTGGAAAATAATAAAGAAAGGCTAAATGCAAAAAAGACCGCGAAAGGCGGTCTTTTTGTTTAGTTCCTATTTACAGGTGAGTTCTTGAATTTTTCCTCTCGTTAAAGGTCCGACGTATCCGGTTTGCTCTATTCCATTGGCCCCCTGAAATTGTTTTACTGCAGCAAGGGTCATTCCTCCAAAGTATCCCGTTGCTTCTGAATTCAAGTATCCTTTTCCCGCCAAAAAAGTTTGAAGAATTGAAACTCCGCCGTTCGTGGAAGAATCTCTCGATGTATATTTCAAACTGATAGGAAGGGTAACACAAGTGCTTTCGGTTGGGGAAGTGGGGGTTGTTGGAGATGGGGAAATCGGTGTTGTTGGAGTTGTTGGGGGAGCAGTGGTACCCGGAGCAGATATGGTAATAGGCTTGAAGTTACTTATTCCATTCCAGTTATTCACCCAAAAATTATATGAGCCGATTGGCACATCATCAGGAATGATAAAACTCATAGTAAGACTGTCGACACTTGATGCTGTCGTACTCGCACCGTAACCGATCATTGTGCTTACATTCACGACATTGTCGGTAGGGAGAAACCCCTGACCCACGACATATGCTGTTGTCCCTGGAAAAAAGAAACCACCTGGTTCTTTTGAAGTGACCGATGCTACTGACGGTCGCACAAAACTTTTCAGATAGACCATAACGCTATCAGTAACGGTCGTGCCTGCTCCGTCTTCGCAAATAATGTTAAAAAGAGTATCTTTCGTGAGGTTGGTCATCTGTTTTGACCCGCTTGCTCCAAGGCTTCCCGTCCAGAGATCTACAGACGGCGCTCCTGATTGAGACCCTGTGCAGTTACTTGCCCCTGGAGCTTCCCATGAAAGAGTCGGAGCAGAACCGAAGGGCATTGTTGCCTGCGTTGGCGCACCGTTTGCCATAAGCTCAACTGAGATCATTGACGGCCCGTAGACAAAAGCAGAGGCACTCATTGCTCCAAAAGTTATGGCTGTGATAATAAGATATTTAATGTTTTTCATAATATGATTATACCACGTGGATTCTTTGGGTCTTGTGCATATCCTCTTTCTACTTTGAAATCATCGTTTTTTGTGGTATTTTACTTTACATGCCCGGGTGGCGAAATTGGTAACCGCGCACGTTTCAGGTACGTGTGCCGTAAGGCTTGGAGGTTCAAGTCCTCTCCCGGGCACAAAAAAATCATCCGCTTTGCGGATTTTTTTGTGCCCGGGAAACGAGTGCCCCTACGGCACTCGTGTGAGGACTTGAAGCCCTTCTTCCTTATTTGTGAGTCATGAGCCGGGTCGAATGACGAACAAATGGAAAAGGGGTACTGCTCCTGTAAGGAGAAAGATTCCTCTCCCGGGCACAAAAAAATCATCCGCTTTGCGGATTTTTTTGTGCCCGGGAAACGAGTGCCCCTACTGCGCCATGCCGTAGCTCGCAAGCGAAGGATGGCGGCACTCGTGTGAGGACTTGAACGCCGGAGCGTTATTTTTCAAGCGAGGGCTTGAAAAATCGCGAGGCGGTGCCCAGCCCGAGTGGTCGGAAGACCACGAGAGGCGAGGGAAAGCCCTCTCCCCGGACTCAAATTGATCGTCGAAAAATCGGAGATTTGCCCCCCGTGAAAATTCTTTTTTCTTTTGATATTATAGAGTTCTATGAAAGAAAATTTTGAGGAAGCGCTTCATGTAATTAAGGACGTTGCAGAAAAAGTTTCGGAGACCTCCGAGGCCTTAGGGGCTACCAGTTCTGCTCTTGAAGATGCCGGTCTTGAAGAAATGATTCCGGAAGCGGGAAGATTGTCCGTCCTTGAACTCCAAAAAGAGAAACAGGAAGTAATGGATTGGCTTCATAAAAACATAGAGGCCATAGAAAAAGGTGAAGGAGTGGAAAGCCTTGATCATTCGGGCGATTTGTATGTTATAAACAAAGATCTTCAAACCGAAGAGGCGGGGGCCTTAACCCTCGGCGAGATACTTACCGACGGAGAATGGGGAATTCGATATAAACTTCTTTCCGATGTTCCACGCGATATTAAAAAGCGATTTATTGTGTCGGAGGCAAAGAGACATATTTTAAAACTTTTAGATAAACAAATCTCTACCGCCGAAGTAAAAAGAGAAATACCAAAATGGATTGACGGACCGATGCGTGATTATATGCACGGCATAAATGCTTGTTACAATAGCGTTTTGAGTCCCGGATATGAAAAATCCCATACCAGTGAATCCGGATTTATTGCCGAAAAGCTTGTCTCTACCTTTATGGAGGGGTTCCAGATAGACAATAGCTCTCCTTATAAATTGTCTCGTGGGGACGCCTTTGATGATTTTGAAAGAAAGATTGATTTTTATATTCATATCCCCCTTCATACTCGCGGAGTAAAGTCATATATGGAGGAGAGAGACGATGTTGGGATACAATTTACAGTTAACCCGGGAAAAAAACGTGAAGAGCACAAATTGGAGCAAATAGAAACGGCAAAAAGACAATTCGGCCTAAATGATATCGACGACATCGTTCTTGTCAGTATTTCTCTGAAACATTCCGAGGGGTGCTACAAGAGATGGGTACAAAAGGGGAGAAAGCCAGGTGGCCCCGCAAGGTATCTCCCCGAAGCGATGAAAGAAGAAATATTTTTCGGAGTACTCGAGAAGTTTTTTGAGGAAGACACTGTTCTTAAAATGTGGGATGAAAGAAGGCTTCCTTTGGGACAGGAAAAAAGAACAACTCCTCCGACGAAGTGGTCAAGAACGGCTGTTTTAAGAGATGAAGTTCGAAGGTGGTGGCTTATAAACGGCCCGCTTGTTGATAAATTTCCGGTTGACGAACTCAAGGCGGGAAGAAAAAATGAAAACGAAGAAGACGCGGAAGAATCGAGTTCTCTGAAAAAGAAAAACTCAGGGTCTTCATGGCTTCGAGGATTCTGGAAAGAATCTTAAAGAAAAACCTTATTTTTACCGGGCTTTAGCTCGGTTTTTTCTACTTGCCAGAAGCTCTTTTATCAATTCTAAACTAAAATAACGTGTCTTTTTTCTCAAAAAACGAGTAATATATAACGTACTCTACTCATATATGGTAACAAAACAACCAAAGCTTAAATTGAGAACTTGGGTAACGATCGACACAAAAGCGGTTGCGAAGAACTATGCCGTTTTTCGTCGTGCGATTTCAAAGAAAACCAAGCTTATGGCGATTGTAAAATCCAATGCTTATGGTAATGAGCTTATCGGTTTTTCTAAAGTAATCGATGAACTTGGTGCTGATTGTTTTGGAGTTGATTCTATTACCGAGGGCTTGGCTCTTCGTGCATCCGGGATCAAAAAGCCTATTTTGGTTCTCGGGTATACTATTCCTGAAAATTTTAAACTAGCTTCGGAGAAAAATATTTCCATCACTCTTTCGAATAATGATATTTTAGAGGCTCTTCGTAACGCGCGGTTTAAGATAAAAGTTCATGTAAAAATAGACAGTGGCATGCACCGACAGGGATTCTTTCCTTCAGATGCGGAAAAACTCGCTTCGGAACTTTTAAAAATGAAGAATGTAACCGTCGAAGGAATATACACCCATTTTGCTAACGCAAAAAATCCGAAATTTTCGGAAGACACTGATAACCAAGGAAAAGAATTTTTGAAAGCGACGGAGGTTTTTGAAAAAAAAGGATTTACTTTTATAAAACACGCGTGTGCCTCAGCCGGAGCCCTTCTTTTTCCAAAATATCACTTTGATATGGTCCGTGTCGGCATAGGCCTTCATGGGTTGTGGCCGGCAAAAGAAGTTGGAGTTGCCTGCGAGAAAAAGGTTAAACTTAGTCCGGTGCTTTCTTGGAAGACGATTGTTGCAGAAACAAAATTGGTACCAAAAGGGGAAGGTGTCGGATATGATTTTACCGAAATATTAAAAAAAGATACGCTTCTCGCTGTTTGTCCCGTCGGGTATTGGCACGGATTTGCACGAGCCCTTTCTTCAAATGGAGACGTCCTTATCAAGGGCTCTCGAGCGAGGGTGGTGGGCCGTGTCGCCATGGATATGATTGTTGTGGATATAAGCAACATAAAAGGAGTAAAAGCGGGCGATGAGGTCGTTCTTATCGGCTCTCAGGGGAAAGAACGTATAAGCGCAGAAGAAATGGCGGAAAAGACGGGGACGAGCAACTATGAAGTCGTGACACGGATCAATCCGAAGATACACCGGATATTTATTTAGAATAAGGGACTTGTATAAGGAAATGGGACAACAAAAACCCGAGAAGGAAGAACTGTAGATGTCGAAAACTTATAACATGCAAAAAGACCACCGAGAGGTGGTCTTTTTGCAAGAGATATGCGCGATTCGCACTTCCTACCTTACCGCGTCCTTCAGCGCCTTCGCTGCGCGGAATTTAGGTACCTTCATTGCGGCGACCTGGATGAGTTCACCGGTTTTTGGGTTTCTCGCTGTGCGAGCTTTACGGGCCTTAACTGCGAAAATTCCTAACCCGGCAATGGAAACATCGTCTCCTTTTTTTAGAGAACCAACGACCGTAGAGATCATTGTCTCAACTGCATCTTCTGCGGATTTTTTTGTTCCGCCGAGAACGCCGTGTACCGCTTCGATAATGTCTTGCTTGTTCATATTTACAAGTAGATTATTTTATAAGTGGTTCACTTAATATTTCCACTATCAAAAAAAATATTAAATTGAATCGACCAAATATCCTTACCTATAATTATATATGACCTATTTTATTATGCAATAGAGCGATATTTTTATGAAATCACAAATGACAAATTACAAGTTCCAAGTAAATAACAATATTTAAAAACCAAAGTTCCAAACGTTTAATGTTTTTGAGTTTGCGGTTTGAGTTTTATTTGGAACTCGCAATTTGTTATTTTCTCTTTAGTGTTTGGTGTTTGTCTTTTTAAAATAGACCCCAATCAGAAGAAAGGGGTCTATTTTAACTATATTTTTAGGCTTATTTTATTTAGCGTATTCGATGACGCGAGATTCTCTGATGACGGTAACTTTTATTTCTCCCGGGTATTTCATTTCGTTTTCGATGCGCGTGGCGACGTCTCTTGCAAGATTTTTAGCCTCAAGATCGGACACAGCTTCAGGGAAAACAAAGATACGAATTTCACGGCCAGCTTGGAGAGCGTATGACTTTTCAACACCTCCGAAAGAAGTGGCGATACGCTCGAGCTCTTCCAATCGTTTGATATAATTTTCAACAGAATCGCGACGTGCGCCCGGACGACCTCCTGAGATAGCGTCGGCAACCTGTACAAGAATCGATTCAATCGTTTCGTAAGGGTATTCTTCGTGGTGCGCTTGCATTGCTTTTACAATGCGCTCATCCGCTCCGAATTTTTGGAGAATTCTTCTTCCGATATCGACATGGGTTCCCTGGATTTCGTGATCTACTGCTTTTCCTATATCGTGAAGCAGTGCACCCGCCTTTGCCACCTGTACATCAGCGCCAAGCTCTTGAGCGAGCATTCCCGCGATGTGAGACATTTCGATTGAGTGTTGTAAGACATTCTGACCGTAACTCGTTCTGAAATGAAGACGTCCGAGGATTGAGATAACACGAGGATCGAGATTGAAGACTCCGCATTCATAAACGGCTTTTTCTCCCGATTCTTTGATAATTTTGCTGATGTCTAATTTTGCTTTTTCAACCATTTCCTCAATCTTTGCCGGCTGGATACGTCCGTCCGCGATGAGGTTTTCAAGGGCGTGTTTTGCCACATGGCGTCTTACCGGGTCAAAAGCGGAAATCGTGATAGCTCCGGGGGTATCGTCAACAATAAGTTCAACTCCCGCAGCTCTTTCGAATGCGCGGATATTTCGCCCTTCTTTTCCGATAATCTTTCCTTTGATTTCATCTGAAGGAATAAGAACGGCGGTGGTGAGGACGTCTGAAGCAACAGAATTGCCGAGTCTGTGAATGGCAGTGGTTAAAATGTCGCGAGCCTTCTTTTCAAGGCGCTCTGCTCCCGAAATCTCAAGTTTTTGCAAACGTGCGAGAATATCGGCCTCGCTTTGCTGTTCAACTTTTTTAATTAACTCTTCTTTTGCTTGTTCTGCGGAAAGATTCGCGACACGCGAAAGCTCGCCCTCGACTCCTTTTTTGAGTTCTTCGGAGTCTTCGCGAATTTTCTTTATTTCGGCGATCTTTACCTTGAGCGATTCGACTTCTTTGTCGATATCGAGCTGGCGCTTATCCAGCATCTCTTCTTTTTTGATAAAACGATCTTCTGTCTTTTTTAAGACCTCTCTTTTTTCCTTCTCCTCTTTCTTCATCTCTTCAAGACGGGAGGCGGATTCTTTTTCCGCATGCTGAACTATCTTCTGAGCCTCTTCTTTGGCGTTCAGAAGCATCTGTTTGATCTGAATCTCCATTGACCCCTTTTTGCCGAGAGAAACCAGCAAACGGAGGTAATACCCGAAAGCAACCCCTGCCAGGGTTATCAATACGAGCAGTAAAATTTGTAATGACATCGTGGGTGTTCCGCAGTACGCGAAAACCCCCTACCAATCAGGCGTTTCTCTGAAAAGTTCCAATATATAAGCTTTTTTCCTCGATTGAGATCGCATAATGTAGTTTGTGGGGTGTTCTTTCCTGAAGAACGGAAGTTTCTGTCCTCTGACAAAAACATTTAACTCATAACGAATATTCATATCTTATCAGAAAAACAGCTCTCTGTCTAATATTTGACAATATGTCTAAAATTATGCTATAATTAAGGAGTAAATTGAACATTTCGCCGATATTGATGAGGTTTTTATGTACAGGTATTTGCTTGCCTCCGGTGCGAATTTCGATAAAATCGGGGACCTAAAGGCGGCTATCCAAATCCTTCGGGAAGAGTATGGCGCAGTAAGTCTTGGTCCTGCACGGCACGGCGGTTTCATTTATGAAACCGAAACTCCGATTCCGGAGGATATCATGGAGCTCCTCGGTCTCAAAAAATCCGAATGACCTCCCCCATTTTTTTATGCCCCGTTTTAAAAGCGGGGCATTTTTGTACTCGTTCGTATCGTGATATACTTTTTAGTATGAAAAAGGTCATTGTGGGGATAGGGATTCCCGGTTCGGGGAAAACGAGGGTATTAAAGGCCTTTGCCGAAAAGAATGGGTATGAATATATTTGCCCGGATGATCTTCGGCAAGAACTTACCGGAGACGCAAAAGACCAATCTCGAAATCCCGAAGTGTGGAGTATCGCCAAAAAACAGCTGAAAAATCTTTTAGAACAGAATGAATCGGTTGTTTTTGATGCAACTTTTGTTGATTCGGAACAAAGAAAAGATTTCCTCTTTTTTGCACGATCGAGCGGGGCGGATAAAATTCAGGGTGTCTTTATGGATATTCCGTTTGAAGTCGCAAAAGAGAGAAATGAAAAAAGAGAAAGAATTGTTCCCGAACAAGAGATGGAAAGGATGAACGCATTGCTTCACGGAGCACCGCCGGAGATTACCGACGGCTTTGACTCTCTTTTTGTATTGAATCAAAGTGGAGAACTTGTCCGTGCTGAGGCAAAAGGGAAGGAAGGTGTGATTGAAAAAGAATTTAATCAAATACATTAAAAAATGAAACAAAAGACAAATGGCGGATATGTTGGGACTTTGGTCCTCGTGCTTTCTCTCTCCATTTTTATTTTTTTGTACGCTAAATTCTATTTTCTTCCCGGGTCAAACCGGAGCACCTCTGAAAAAGAAGTCGTAGAAACAGCAAATCAGGCTCTTGGTACTCCCGTAACTTCCAATACAGCGCCCGATACACGAATCGGACAGCTTCGCCAAAATGTTGATACTGCCAAATCCGTACAGGGAGTTTTGAACAATCAAGCTGGAGAGACGAACCAGATGCTGGATGAAATCTAGTACCATTTCAAAAAAACAGTTTGCAAAATACTCCTGGATTGCTTCGCTTCGCTCGCAATGACGGCACTTTTTTATCGTCATTGCGAGCGAAGCGAAGCAATCCAGAGGTGTGTTTAAAGTGAACAGGTTAATTGGAGTTGGTATAAATGCCCGCGTTTTGTATGCCAAGTAAAAACCGCCCCGAAAGGGGCGGTTTGCTTTTGTGCGAGACGAGTCAGTTTATGTAGCACTCGTCTATCGCTTTTTCTATCCGCGCGGCTTCATTTGCGGGGATAAGCGTCCAATCCCAGGGCATTTTGTCGCCGATTTCATATCCGGAGACCTTTGGCTTCTCTAAAAAAATGAACGCTTCTTTTGTTTCTCGAACGAGTCCGCCGAATTCGGTGCTGTATACGGGGAAGTTATCTTTTTTCACTTTCGTCTCCTTTTGCTTTGTTTTTTGTCACTATATGCTCTTTTCTTAAAAAACAAAAGAACGGGAAAATCCCGTTCTTTTTGTTTTTTACTTATTTTTTCCGCTCTCTGTTTTTGGGCGAAGAATATTGTCTACCAATCCGTATTTCTTGGCCTCATCGGCACTCATATAATAGTCGCGATCGGAGTCTTTGGTTACCTGGTCAAACGTTTTTCCGGTATTTTTCGCGAGGATTTTTCCGAGATTTTCTTTCGTCTTCAAGATATGGCGGGCGGTAATTTCGATATCAGAGGCTTGGCCTTCGGCTCCACCCATTACCTGATGAATCATCACTTCTGCATTTGGAAGAACAAAACGTTTGCCTTTTGTCCCCGAAGAGAGGAGGACTGCCCCCATAGAGGCGGCAATTCCGACGCATATCGTGGAAACATCGGGCTTGATATGCTCCATAGTGTCGTAAATGGCGAGGCCTGCCGTAACAGAACCGCCGGGGCTGTTTATATAGAGGGAAATGTCTTTTTTCGGGTCTTCCGCTTCAAGGAAGAGGAGCTGAGCGATAACGATATTGGCCATATAGTCGTCTATCGGGCCGGCAAGAAAAACAATCCGCTCGCGGAGAAGGCGGGAGTAGATGTCATAGGCGCGTTCGCCGAATTGGGATTTTTCAATAACTGTTGGAATAAGCATGGAAATGAAATCTTTGGGTTAACTTTTAAGTAAATTATTGGGATTTATATAACGATATCGAGAGTATAGCATGAAGGGGTTTTATTGACAAGAGTAAAAAATATTGGTAGGATTTTGTTTGAGGTAGTTCGTTTTTTGAAAGGAGAAACACATGACTTTTCAAGATCTTAAATCCTTTGTCGTTGCCCTCATTTTCGCTTGTCTTGCCGTTTGGGCCTTTGGTGCGGGACATCTTTTTGCATCCGTAGTATTTGGCCTGGCCTCGGTCGCTATGTTCATTCTCACTATGATCATAATAGTTTTAGATTTCAAGATAAAGTGGGAAGAATTGAAAAATCGTTCCGAAAATTAAACTGTTTTGAGGTCTTTGCTATGGAACTCCTACCATTACTTCTTTTTGGCGGATTAGTTTCTTCCATTTTGTTGTGGAGCGTTTTGAGGCGGAGAAGGGCATTGTCTATCGCTGAAAGATATTTGTCTGAAGCGGAGCACCACCTTCGATACAGTCGATATCGTGAAGCCAAAGATTCCCTCGATAAAATCTCTCTTCCTCCGGCCGTCTGGTTTGCCGTCAGGGATCGATATCTTCGTATAACCGAAGAAATCAGTGATTACAAACATAGATACCGAGTTCGCCGGTATCCCTCATAGAGTCTTCAACCCCGCCTAAAAAGCGGGGTTTTGCTTTTTTTAAAAAAACCGTAACAATTGTTACGGTTTTTTTATTTTAAGATTTTGTATCTTTTATTTCGCTCCTGCCTCGAGCCACTCCAATACTTTTTCGTTCAAAAGCATCATCGAGACATATCCGTGGGTTCTTTCCGGATCGGCGTCCGTGTAGTGTTCAAGGATGTGTTCGACTTCTTTTTCAACGAGTTCTTTTTCCGGTGTCAGTTTCTCTGTTTCCGCAATCTTGTCGATGATGAGTTGGGTTTTAGCTCTATCTTCCGCGTCTTTCAACCATTCTTTTTTCATATCATCTTCGGTCTTTTTAATATGGCCGAGGTAATCTTCAAATTTAATCCCCATCTGTGTTACGTCGTGTTTGAACTGGGCAATCATTCGGGCGAGTTCGCTCTGAATGAGAAGTTCCGGAATTTCCATCTTCGTTTCAGAAAGAATCTCTTTTATGATAGACATTCTGATTTTTTCTTTCGTCTGCTGTTCTTTTTCCTTCCCGAGATTTTCTTTTATTTTTTCACGAAGTTCTTCGACTGTTTTAATCCCGCCGAGCCCTTTGAAGAATTCTTCATCCATCGGAGGAAGATCTTCTTCTTTAATGTCGTGAGATTTCGGGTCTTCTCCTTCAACATGTACGTGCGCGCGCTGTTTGCGAATTTCCAAAATAACTTTTTCAACCTCTTCGTCGGTTACTTTCACGTCTTCTTTTTTAGAAGTAATTTTTTCCGCAATTTTTTTGTATCCGGGAAGTTCGAATTCCGGAACGACCGCGGTGATAATCTTGAATTCAAGAGGGTTTCCTTTTGCGAGTTTTAAGATACTCACCTTCGGGTGACCGATGGCGTCAATCTTGTTTTCAATTATGATATCGGGGTATTTTGTGGCGATGGCGATTTCGGCCATTTCTTCTAAAATCGACATTTCTCCGACCGCCGTTTCAAGCACTCCCTCGGGGATGTGTCCTTTTCTAAAACCCGGGAGTTCAGCGTGTTCGCCCAAGTGTTTTAAGGCTTTTCCACGGAAAGCTTCAAGCTCCGCGGTTTCCAATGTGCCAAGGATTTCAACCTCGCATTTTGGTAATTTTTTGATTTCTGTTTTCATTCCGCTAGCATATATATTTTTTTATCGGTTGTCAAAAAACCGCCCCTTTCGGAACGGTTTTTTACTCTTTAAACTTTCTTAGAGTGCCTGCAAATCCTTATCGAGATTTCCAAGATCGGTGGCGTTTAGGTCCTTTTCAATGTCGGCGACAGAGTCAGAGGTCCCTTGAGTCTCGAGAGCGGCTTTTTCCGCATCCGGTGTTGCGAGAATTTCTTCAGGATTTATCGGAGCTCCTGCTTCGGGCGTCTGCTCGATTCTCGGTTGAACCTTTGTGCTCCAGAGATAGAATCCTCCGAGGACCAAGATGGTAATAACAATTATTGAACCGATAAGGGCTCCCATCGGTTTTCCTGTTTGCATCGGGGGCATTTGCGGGGCGGGCATCGGGTTCATGTTTTCGTTTTCCATAGTTTGTATAAATTAGCGATTGATAAAATTTATTGTTCTATTCATTTGCCGTTCCCGCCTTCGAACTATTTCCGTAAGAAGATTTGATGTCTGTGATTACAACGACGAGCGCTTGGTGCCCCGCTTTGATTGTTTCTGTCGCTGTGCGGACCAAATCTTTTACCCCTTGAAGACTCTCGCGAATAATATTTCCTTCAGCATCGGTGTTTGCGGTGCCGGTAGTCATTGTTCCGATAGACGCGCTTACTTCCGCTACTTTAGCCTTTGCTTCGGTTATTTTTGCTTTAGCGATTTCGAGATCAGCTTTTGCTTTTGTTGTATCGAGCTTCGCTTCATCCATTTTTGCGATGCGGGAAGTGATTCTCTCTGTAAGTGTGTCTAATCTCGCGAGCGCGGCATTGAGGCGGGCTATCGTTCTCTCTCCCATCGCTTTTACAATTTCTCCGCGACGAGCCTGAATCTGTGTTTTTACTTCATTCTTTCTGGTTTCAATCTGCGCGCGAATGTCTCCTGCTTTCTTTTCCATCTCGGCCCTTGTGGTAGAAGCGGTGCCTCTTACTTGGTTTTTAAATTCGCCCATCTGACTCTTTGCTTCATTAACTCTTTCGCGAAGAAGTCCCGGTTTTTCCGGTGCAGGGGCTGTCGCGGTGTCGGTCCCATCTGTTTGAGCGAGAGCATAAGTTCCGCTCAAGGCCAAAAGAAGCGAAAGCGCTGTGATTTTATATGCGTTTTTCATTTTTTTGTGTAATAAAAATTAATAATTTCGACTGTCTTTTTCTATTATACACCAAAACCCCCCGGAATATTTCCGGGGGGTTGTTGATAACCTTTTAGATATTCTGGAAAGACTTAGGGTTTCATAAATCTTACCAAAAGGAGGGCGACAATGTTGATGATCTTGATCATCGGGTTGATCGCCGGGCCGGCGGTGTCTTTGTAAGGATCACCGACGGTATCTCCCGTAACGGCTGCTTTGTGAGCTTCCGATCCTTTTCCTCCGAACGAACCCTCTTCAATGTATTTCTTTGCATTATCCCATGCGGCGCCTCCCGTTGTCATTGAGATTCCGACAAAGAGGCCTGTGATAATTGAACCGACAAGCATTCCTCCGAGAGCGGCTGGCCCAAGCCAGAGTCCGACAATGATTGGAGCGACTACAGGAATAAGAGCGGGGACAATCATTTCTTTGATTGCGGATTTGGTAACGATGTCTACTGCGCGAGAATAATCGGGCTTTGCCGTTCCCGCCATAATACCTTTGATCTCGCGGAATTGTCGGCGAACCTCTTCAACAACCGCTTTGGCGGCATTTCCAACGGCTGACATTGCGATTGAAGCGAAAAGGTAGGGAAGAAGACCTCCTATAAGTAAACCGACGAGAACTTTGCTGTCAGAAAGGTCAAAAACAACAGAGATGTTTGCAAGTTTGAGTTCTTCTACATATGCAGCAAACAAAACCATTGCGGCGAGTCCGGCGGAAGCGATGGCGTATCCTTTTGTGACCGCTTTGGTGGTATTTCCAACGGCATCAAGCGGGTCTGTTACGTCGCGTACTGATTTATCAAGTCCTGACATTTCAGCAATTCCTCCCGCGTTATCCGTGATTGGACCAAAAGCATCGATGGCAACAATGATTCCCGTAAGAGAAAGCATGCTCATAACGGCAAGAGCGATTCCGTAAAGACCGGCGAGTTCAAAAGCTCCGAGAATTGCGAGAACAATAACAATGATTGGCATCGCTGTAGATTGCATTCCGACAGCAAGTCCTTTGATGATATTGGTTCCGTGTCCCGTGGTGCTTGCTTCAGCAATGCTCTTTACTGGGCTCCAATTGCTTGCGGTGTAATATTCAGTAATGAGAACGATTGCGGCGGTCACAAAGAGACCGATGAGTGAAGCGAGATAAAGGTTCCACGTTGTGATAATCCCATTTCCTTCCATAAGGCCCATGGTAACAGGGTAGAAGGCGACAGCGGAAAGGATTCCGGTAACAATGAGCCCTTTATACAGAGCGCCCATAATATTTTTTGATTTTCCGAGGCGGACAAAGAGGGTTCCGATGATTGTGGAGAAAATGGAAACGGCACCAATCATGAGAGGATAGACAATTGCGTTTTCGAAATTTGCGAAAACAACCCCTCCGAGAAGCATAACGGCAATGGCGGAAACGGCGTATGTTTCAAATAGGTCGGCAGCCATTCCTGCACAGTCTCCGACATTATCTCCGACATTATCGGCGATAACTCCCGGGTTGCGCGGATCGTCTTCCGGAATTCCTGCCTCAATCTTTCCGACCATGTCGGTACCGACGTCAGCACCCTTGGTGAAGATACCCCCTCCGAGGCGAGCAAAAACAGAAATGAGAGATGCTCCGAAACCAAGGCCGATAAGAGCTGAAAGGTCTTTGGTAAGGAAATAGAAACCGGAAACAGAGAGAAGGCCGAGTCCGACAACGAAAAGTCCCGTGACCGCCCCTCCTTCAAAGGCGAGAGCAAGAGCAGGGGCCAATCCTTTTTTTGCTGCCTCTGCGGTACGAACATTTGCACGTACAGAAATATTCATTCCGATAAATCCCGCAACCGCAGAAAAAACAGCGCCCAAAATGAACGCGAAGATTGTATTTCCCGAGAATTTTGCGAAGTACATTATCGCAATGACGGCAATTGCCACATATCCGACAGTTTTGTACTGGCGAGAAAGATATGCTTTTGCTCCGTCCTGAATAGCTGAAGCAATCTCAAGCATTTTTCCGGAACCGGCTGGTTGCTTTAATATTTTATAAATAAGGAACGCTCCGTACAGGAGGGCCACCAAACTGGCGCCGAGAGCGTACTTTAAAATTTCATCTACTGACATAAAAACGCGATATTTACTATTAAATTTTATAATTCGACAATTTTGACACTATACTATTTTCTATCCAAGAAATCAAGAAAAAGAGAGGCTTTATCTCTTATCCACCGACACTCATTGCCAGGGGCTCTTTTGGCCGTTATTCTATATAAGAGAAGGGTACTTTTAATACCCGGGAGGTGCTTGTGGACACAAAAAGGTTGAATGAAGTCAGCGAAAATTTGAAAAAAGTGTTGCTCCCGTTCGCGGGAACATGGGTTGCCGCCGTTTTGCTCATTGTCGCGATTATCTTTGCCATATGGCTTTTTATCGCGGGTCTTGGAAGCTTTGTGTGGCACTCGATTCCTCTCGTTGGCCTTGCTGTTGCCGGGATTATATTTTATCGGATGTTCTTTCCGACTTGCCTGTGTTGCAAACATGAGCCAGAAAAAGATGGCGAATAAATGAAAACGCAAAACCGCCCCACCGGGGCGGTTTTTTTGTTTCTGTATTTTATTCTTCCGGTTTTTCTTCTTTTTTAAGGAAATCCAAAAATTCTTGGAGCTTCGGTCCTGTGACACATTTTTCCGAAAGCCACTTTTTTGCTTTTATCGGAGTCATTGTCTCGTCTTGATAGAGAGCGATAATTTCTTTTGCGTTGTTTTTATAATACTCAAAAAACGCGACATTATCGGTAATATGAATTTTTCCATCTTTAAATTCCGCGATACCTTTTTCAAAGAGACCGTTTAAAACAAACGCATCGGCTTTGAAATATTCATCGCTCGGGTTGCTGTCTTTCATTGATTGGAGAGCCATACCGATAGATTCACTAATGTATTGTTCTTCTGTATAGGGAAGTGTTTTGTCTGCGATCATTTCTTTTGCGAGTCCTCGATGAATCGATTCCGCGCAGACTTCTGCTATTGTTACGGCACTTTCCGCACCAAGACGCTCGGTTTCCGGTCTTTTTCCCCAGTAGGCGGAATGTGAAAGCTCATGGAGCATGGTATCGTTCCTCGACATTTTTTCTACGACTTCGGGTGGGGTGTCGGCAAAAGCTTTTTCTGACCCATCGACAAGGGGAAGAAGTTTTTGCAAGTTGACATCGTACGCACGGATTTGCTCGTCCAAATAAAGGGCTATTGCGGGGTTGGATTGGGCCGCTGCGACAAAGGTTGTGTTTACTCCATACGCTCCGATAGAAATATAATTGCGAATGAGGCGTTTTTTCATATCCTCCTTGAACTCCCCGGCTCCAATAGAATCAAGTTTTTCTGCAAGAGACGTTTGAAGCCCTCGAAAACTCTCCTCCTCCTCTTTTGATTCTTTTGTTCGGATGACAACTCGGAGTTCTGGGTCGAGATAAGGCGGTTTATAGTATCCTTCAGTTGGAGGGATTATAGTGATTGGAAATTCTGACCCTACGAGGTCGTTATACTTTTCAAGGACTGCTTGATGGAGTGCTTCAGTTTTTTCCGGGTCTTTCTCTCCATAGAATTTTCCCAAAAGATTCGTATACTCGCGGAAGATGTCCGCACCGGGTTCATTTTTCCACGCTTCGTCATTTTGGGAAAGAGTTGAAAGTTTTGCTTCAATGAATTGCGTTTCATGCGGGAAAAGCTCGGCAAACGTGCGGGGTACCCCGTTTTGGTCTATTGGGTTTGTTTTTTTTGCATCTTCCGGCGGAGTTGGGGCGAGCTGTGAGTACGCAAGAAAACGGATAAATAAAGGATCGGATTTTACACAGGCATCGAGACAATCTACGGTGAGGTCACGAAGGTTTTCGGGTAAACCAAGATTTTCCATCTCCTCAGGGCCTGCTTTTTGGAGGATTTGCTTATAGATCCTTGTTTCTATTTTTTTAACCATATGAGAAAAAACGGAAAGAAGGACTTGCTTTCGTTTTCCTTCCACTTCTTCACCGATTGATTCAAACCAGCCGTCCCCAAGAGCCTCAATGGTTTTATCCTCGGGAAGTGTTTCCATAAAAGGAATTTTTTCCTTTAAGGCGGGAAGCTTCGAGAGAAGATATTCATGTACGACTTTTCGGATATTGGCATTGAGCTCTACCCCAGAGGCCCAAGGAGGTACTTTTTCCGATAAATTTTTCCAATTCGTTTCATTTCCAGCCTCGTCGGTTTCTGTCCCGAGAAGCGCGAGTGTTTTTTCTATATATCGCAAATGAGGTGTTGCCGGGAGAATTTTTTCCGGGGTAACAGAATGTATTTTTTTCCCCGACTCTTCTTGCTCTGGAAATTTTTCCATATTTTTAATGCTTCCTTAAAAGTAATATTTTAATTATATATCTTGGGACAAGGATTACAAAAAACCGCCCCAAATTTCGGGGCGGTTTTTTTTGTTTCTGTATTTTATTCTTCCGGTTTTTCAATCACTTCTTCGGCGGGGCTGTTTTCTTCCGATTCGGTCAATTCTTCCTCGATTGCTTCTTCGTCAGTGTTTTCGCCTTCTGCGATTTCGGGCTTCTCGAGCGTTTCTCCCGCTATTTCAGGGACGGCATCTTCACCCTCCTCTTCTTTTTTCTTGCGTCCGCGTTTTGCTTTTGGTTTTCCTTCGGCGGTTGCTTCAGTTTTTTCTTCATCTTCCTTTTCCTCATTTTTTTCCTCTCCCGCAGTAACTGCCCCTTCTTCCACCGGGTGAATATCTATTTTCCAGCCGGTGAGTTTGGCTGCGAGTCGTGCATTTTGTCCGCCTTTTCCAATAGCAAGGGAAAGCTGATTCTCGAGCACCTGTACAGCAGCACGCTTGTCTGTCTCGATGAGTTTTACGGAAAGAATTTTTGCCGGAGAGAGGGCATCAGCGATGAATTTTTTCTGATCCTCAGACCATTCAATAATATCTATTTTTTCTCCGCCAAGCTCGCTCATGACTGTTGAAACGCGAACTCCTCTCTGTCCGACACAGGAACCGACAGGGTCGATATGAGCATCGGTCGAGTGAACTGCAATTTTAGAACGGCTTCCCGGTTCGCGCGCGATATTTTTTATTTCAACAACTCCGGTTGCGATTTCGGGGGTTTCAATTTTGAAAAGTTCTTCAATGAGTTTCGGATGGGTGCGAGAAAGTCGGAGATTGATTCCGCGGGAAGTTTCTTCAACACGATAAAGGAACGCTTTAATTCTTTCGCCTTGCTTGTAGTGTTCGCGAGGGATTTGCTCGTCATAGGGAAGGATCGCCGTTGTCTTTCCGAGGTCTACAAAGATATTTCCTTTTTCGATACGCTGAACGACTCCGGAAACGATTTCGCCTTCTTTTCTTCCGAATTCTTCCATCGTCGTGCTTTTTTCTGCTTCACGGATTTTCTGAATGATGACCTGTTTAGCGGTCTGTGCGGCAATACGGCCGTAATCTTCTTTGGTTTCAAGAGGAAATACGACTTCGTCTTCAAGTGAGGCTCCTTTTTTTATTTTGCGCGCATCTTCAAGAAGAATATGATGTTCTCCGTTGAAACGAGTGCGCATATCTTCGGGGTCTCTCTCGTCTTCTTCTACTTCTTCTCCGTCTTCGTCAACTTTTGGAATGCGGACAATCGATTCGTCTACAACTATTTTTACTTGTGAGAATTCTGTTTCTCCTGTGTCCATATTGAAAGTGGCGCGGATAATCTGGCCTTTCTTTCCGTATTCTTTTTTGTAAGCCGCGGCGAGAGCCATTTCTATGGCTTCAAGAATTTTGGCTTTGGAAATGCCTTTTTCTTCCTCGAGCTGTTCGAGGGCGGATTTAAGAGTTTTAAGATCAAACAACATAAAGTTTTTTGATTATGTATAATTTTTTGCCTATTTTTATAAAAACGAGCCCGCTCGGGGCGGACTTCAGGATGTTCATATTATATGTTATCGGACGCGGTCCTGTCAATAAGGAAGTGGAAAAGTTCAAACAAAAAAGAGAGGGTGTTTAGCCCTCTCTTTGGTATCGATTACGGCCCGAAGGAAAACCCCCCGCCATAGTGTCTGCCACCACTCGAAGAGTGCCTCTCGGTCTTCCGAGGAGTCTCTTCATCTTCCGGGGGTAGACCCGACTGTTCGACCTGTTCCGGCCGATCGAGATCTTCTGCACGCGCGGGGGGCGGCCCCTTGTGGCCTGAACGGACGGTTGGTTCGTGTGACATTTGGTATCTCCTCTAAAAACAGTGAACTGCCATTTATATTATAAGACTAAAATTCCAAGATTGTCAATATTCTACTTGCCAATAAATAAAAAACGTGTTAGTATTAAATCAGAAATCTTTTGGCCCTTGAAAAAAGGCTAAATCAACGAGGAAGGAGTGCTAATAATGAAAAATACCCAGGAAATTGGGCATTCTGTCCCGATTTTAGAAGAACTTAGGTCCCTCGTAAGGGGGGTTCGAAGGGTCTTTTGCCCCGTTGTTCCCGTTCCAGAAGAAAGTATCGCCGTCGACAAGAAAACGGGGTACATCTATTATTCTGGAGAAATGGTTCCTCCGGAGGTAGAAGCGCAGGTCTTTCAGAAGGGGATGTTTGCCGGTAGGGCAATCATTTTTGGCCAAAAGTGCCCAAACCCTTGCAATATATGGCGTATTTACTTTCGGGCCGAGAGACCCTACTCTCTTGCCGACGAAATTTTTGAAGAAATTCCGGTTTCCGGAACCGAATATGTCGATTTTGATGTCTTTGAAAGGCGATATCTCGACCTCGATGCGATTCGGAACCAGGCAGAAATTGAACTTTCCGCCGTTTCTTCGGGAAGAGTAGGCGATGACGGGTGGTATTTCGGACGATGTTCGGGCGTTAAAGCTCTCTATAAATGGTGTGGCGAGACCGTTCTCACTGAACGACGGCTTACCGTGATGGAGAGATACGATAATATAAGGCCCTAAAATTCATCCCGGATACGAAAGTGTCCGGGATTTTTCTCATTTTATTTGACGTAAAAATATTTTTGTGTTAGAATCTTTTTGAATCGCTCTTTTAATTTCAAACAAAAGGTACTTCATAATGTTTTCACCCGGCATCTCTTGGGGATTACTATCCCTATTCCTGATTTTTCTTGTTTTTTTGGTCATTTCGAGAATTGTCGTTCTTTCTCGGCTGCCGGCCCATTCTATCTTATTCTATTTCGGCAATCGTACAATCCCGAGCCGTCCGATACTTGCGGTAGGAATTTTCCTCGCCGTTTCTGCTTTGGCTGTTTTGGGGGTCGTGAGTCTCGTCTCATTCTCTGAAATAGGGCTTCCTTCGGGCTTTCGCGAGGAGATAACCCAGTGGGGTTTGCCCGTTCTCTCAATCTCGCCTGCCCTCCTGTGGCTGTGGCTAGTGCAAACAATACTGATTACTCCCTCAAAAGGGAATGTCCTTGTTTCTGGAGAAAAGGATTCATCTGACGGTTTTATTTATCGTCACGGTGATGTTTTTACTCTCGGTAGGTCTGAAAAACAATTTTTCTCCCTGAACGAAAAAGAATCTTTCGAGGTTTCCGTTCGTCTACACGCGAAAGAAATCGGAAAGATTATCTTGTGCACTCGGATATTTCGCTATTCGAAAGAGGTATTCAAAGGAAAAATCTCATTGTTCGATCCTTCCTCCGTTTATGGGGCCGCAGAAGAGGATGTTCTTCGGAAGGCGGTTCACCTGCTCGGTCGCGAATGTCCCGAAGATGAGTGCTCGTGTTACACCACTTTCGAACGGTGTCTGTATACGTGGGTGTCTGACCTCGACATTGAAGAGGTTTCCGATATCGGATACGAAGAAGAATAAGAAGTTTATCGCCGTGTGTTTGCACGGCGATTTTTTTATAAATCTATCCACACCTTTTTGCAATTAAAAATATTTGTTTTGTTGTATAATATAAATAAGCTATGCACGTGAATAACGAGCAGATTAAAAAATTTATTTTAGACACCGGACTTGTTGCTCCGAGTGATGTTGACGTTGCGGAAAAGAAAGCCCGCACGAATGAAGTACCTCTCGAAGAGATGCTTGTCCGCGACGGGAAACTGACCCCCGACGACCTCCGTCAGATGAAAGCATATATTCTCGGTATTCCTTTCATTAACATAAAGAACGAAAAGATTGCTCCTGAAATACTTTCTCTCATTCCTGAACCGATTGCGAGAAATCACAACGTTATCGCGTACAAGAAAACGGGAAACGCTCTCGAGGTGGCGATGCTCGATACGGACGACATCGAGGCTCTCAATTTCATAAAGAAAAAAATCGGGCTCAAGATATTGCCGAGGCTCACGGATACCGACTCAATGAAGAGCGCGCTTTTGCAATACCAGAAAAGTTTGAAAGCAGAGTTTGGGGATATTATTCAGCAACAGGCGGGGGAAATAAAAATGGTGGCGGATGTGGAGCCGGGCGAAGAGACTTCGGAAGAAGAGCTGAAAAAACTCGCGGAAGATCTTCCTGTCGTTCGTATTGTTGATACTCTTTTAAACCACGCTATTTTACAGGGAGCTTCCGACATTCATATAGAAGCGATGGAAAATCAGGTTTTGGTTCGATATCGTATCGACGGAATTCTCCACGATGCGATGATTCTTCCGAAAAACACCGCCCCCGGCATTACTGCTCGCATTAAGGTTCTCGCCAATCTCAAACTCGATGAAAAACGTCTTCCTCAAGATGGGCGGTTCAAAATCCAAACAGCTGGTCAGTCCGTCGCTTTTCGTGTTTCCATTTTACCGACATACTACGGAGAAAAGACGGTTATGCGTCTCTTGCGCGAAGGGGGCGGAGGATTTACTTTGGAGAGCCTTGGTTTCCACGGGGAAGCACTCGAGCATATTCATAAAGCCACCCAGCAAAAAACGGGGATGATTCTCGTAACCGGTCCGACAGGCTCCGGAAAATCCACAACCCTTTATACTGTTCTCGATATTTTAAATACGCCCGAGGTGAATATTTCCACCGTTGAAGACCCTGTTGAGTATCAGATGAAGAGAGTAAACCAAACCCAGGTTCGCCCCGAGATTGGTTTTACTTTTTCCGAAGGTTTGCGCACTCTCGTTCGCCAAGACCCCGATATCATAATGGTTGGAGAGATTCGCGATAAAGAAACCGCATCACTTGGAGTAAATGCTTCTCTTACTGGACACCTTGTCCTCTCCACCCTTCATACGAATTCTGCAGCCGGAGCAATGCCCCGACTTATCGATATGGGTGTTGAGCCGTTTCTTATCGTTTCTACGGTCAATGTCGTAATCGCCCAGCGTTTGGTTCGGCGTCTTTGTGGGCAAAAAGAAAAGCATCTTCTCTCCAAAGAAGAAGTTACCGCTATTGGAAAAACAATCGACCTCGACCGCGTTCTTAAATTCCTTCGCGATGAAAAAATAGTTAAGAAAGACCAGGAGTGGGGAGATATTCCGTTCTATAAGCAAAAACCGAGTCCCGAATGTGAAAGCGGGTATGCCGGTCGCGCCGTTATCCACGAAGTCCTTAAAATGTCTTCAACATTGAAAGATATTATCGTTAAGGGAGGATCGTCCGATGAAATTGAAACTCAGGCGAAAAAGGAGGGAATGATGACGATGATTGAGGACGGTATTTTTAAGGCTGTTATGGGAGTGACTACAATAGAAGAGGTTCTTCGCGTTATTTCCGAATAGAGAAACTCCGTACTCAAATCCTTTCTCGTCCGTAACTTTAGTGCGGGTGGGCTATAAAAAATCCTGACTCGTACATAGGTGACGATAATAATTTTAATTTTCTAACGTGCCAACTTTTAAATACAGAGCAAATACCGCGGAAGGAAAAATGGTTGAAGACCAGTTGGAGGCTCGCGACAAATTTGACCTCTCTCATATTCTGAAAGACAAAGGTCTGACGGTTGTTTTTGCAAAAGATGTTTCTAAATCGCGTTTTGATATGTCGAATATCAATGCGATGCTTTCTCGTGTAAAGCTTCGTGAAAAGATAATTTTTACGAGAAACCTTTCTTCAATGATCGGGGCAGGGATCTCTCTTTCTCGCGCCCTTGAAATACTCGAAAAACAGAGTCGAAATCCAAAATTTAAAAAAGCGTTAAGAGCTCTTTCTGCAAGTATTCAAGAAGGAGACACTCTTTCGAACGCGATGAGAAAATTCCCGTCTATTTTTTCATCTCTTTTTATTGCGATGGTTCACGCGGGAGAAGAATCCGGAAAACTCGTCGAGTCTCTCAATGTGGTGGGGAAACAGCTCGAAGAAAGCTATAATCTGCGTAAAAAAGTGAAAGGCGCGATGATGTACCCCTCTATCGTCGTCTTTGCGATGGTCATCATTGGTATCCTTATGTTTATTTACGTTGTCCCCACTCTCACCTCCACTTTTAAAGAGTTCAACGTGGAGCTTCCCATAAGCACAAAAATTATT
>Ga0172379_10002277_pt1 | contig 34498 bp, 35 predicted proteins | sample GrowelOW334metaG_FD_119756 | JGI IMG/M metagenome (GOLD analysis project Ga0172379, IMG submission 119756) | Groundwater microbial communities from an aquifer near a municipal landfill in Southern Ontario, Canada - Groundwater well OW334 metaG | ecosystem: Environmental > Aquatic > Deep... | reverse complement strand
GGCCAAACGATCGGCCATCGGAGCGCCTTTTTTGGCGCGCGCGGCGCCGATAATCCAACGAAAAGCGAGAGCGTTTTGACGAGCTCCCCGCACCGGTAGGGGCACCTGATAATTGGCGCCACCGACGCGACGAGAACGCACTTCGACTTGCGGTGAGATCACGCGAATGATTTCTTCGAAAGAAGCAATCGGTTCTTTTTTCAAATTCGCGCCCATTTTTTCCAAAGCGGAATAGACAATCTTTTGCGCGACGGATTTTTTTCCGCCCCACATCAAAGAATTGATAAATTTGGCTAATGTAACATTGCCATATTTTGGATCGGGTTTGATTTCCCGTTTTTTTGCTTGTTTACCTCTCATAGAATTTGGTGGTTAATTATTTCTTAGCCGCTTTCGGGCGTTTGGCGCCATAAAGACTGCGACCACGACGGCGTTTTTCGATACCCTGGGTATCATAAACACCGCGCACGATGTGATAGCGCACACCCGGTAAATCTTTGACACGACCACCGCGGATGAGCACAATCGAGTGCTCCTGGAGGTTGTGACCTTCACCCGGGATATAGGCGATGACTTCCATGCCGTTGGACAGACGGACTTTGGCGACTTTACGCAGAGCCGAGTTAGGTTTCTTCGGAGTGGTGGTATACACCTTGGTGCATACCCCGCGTTTAAAAGCGGCTCCACGGGCAAACTCGGTTTTACGACGATGCAGGTTGTCGACGGTGAACTGCATGGCCGGCACTTTGCTTTTGCGCGCCTTGGGAGTGCGTCCCTTGCGCATGATTTGGTTTAGTGTAGGCATACTACGATAATATTTAATTTTGAATTTTTAATTTTGAAATGACGGCGAAATAACACGACTGAATTTTTAAATAAAAAGACTGACTTTCGATCAGCCAACTTTCCCCGGAGCATTGATGCAACTCATACTTTTGGGGAATTTCGTTCTGGTGACAGTATATACTATATATATGAGGGTGTCAAGAGCGGGGTGGGGATAAGCATCCTACAACGCCAATATCCTAAACCAAAAATTACAAAACCTACAAAATACTTCAGAAAAAATTAAGCGCTGATAAATCCGCGCTGTATTCGGGTAAAAGGGGGAAAACACCCAACTGTCATCCTGAATCTTGATATAAAAAAGCCCCACTTCTGTCAGTGGGGCATGGTTTTGGACCCTTTTTATGTATCAAGGTCGACCTTGATACCATATCCGGTCATGCGACGCGGATTGCGCGTCGCAACGGGCACTCCGTCGTCAAATCGCCCCCGGCGGCAGTCCACCCCACCTACATGGCCATTATAAACAATGGGGGCTTTGGGAGGTGGATTGCGCTTGATGGGCACATCCGCGCTCCGGTCGACGATACGCGCCAGCAGCTCTGGCGTATCGTCCCGCTTGTCGAGGGAGTTCGGCGACTCCCTCATAAACTTTACAAACCCCCGATCATTGATCAACTTTTCCATTTGTTCCCCCCTGGTTTTGTACTGATTATATAATATTATTCGCCGGTCAATATGTCAATCACAGATCCTCCACACTCCGCAAAAAACTACCGGGTTTTATTTTGAGCGGTCTGCCACCAAGAGACTGATCATCCTCCGCTACATAAGTAATATCGCGATCGTTTAGCGATGAAAGCGACTGGCGCAAAAACGACTTATCGTTGAGCAGAGCTTCGTCCACTTCGCCGAGAAACATGCTGGGCGCGCTCGCGTATGCTTCCCCCCAATTATTATTGTATCCCGATCCACCGCCAAATCCGCTTCCGCTCTTGGTCATCGGGTATGTCAAATACAAATATTTTTTGGCGCGGGTGACGGCCACATAAAACAATCTCCGCTCTTCTTCGAGCCCCCCCTCTTCGCTCATGGCGCGCTCGTGCGGAAAGCCACCGTCGGTGAGGCCGATGATAAACACCGCTTTCCACTCCAGCCCTTTGGCTTGATGGATTGTGGACAAAACAATTTTGCCGGCTTTGGCTTTGGCCGCTTTGTCTTTTTGGTTTTTGAGATGAAACGCTTCTTGCAGCGCCGCCTCGCCCAAAAATTCTTCGAGGTTGTCAAATTTACCGGCAAAAATCGCGAGCTGACGAATATCGTCGAGCCGGCTACTGGCATCAGTCCATTGCGCCTCCACATATTGGCGATAGGGCGAATCCACAATCGAACGCACTAAATTCGCCGGATTGGTTTTTCCGATTTCCGTCAGTGCGGAAAAAATATTCATGAAATTAACCCAACCCACTTTCGCTCGGTCGGGCAAACCTTCGCCAATCGCACATATGTCATTCCCGCGCAGGCGGGAATCCAGGTCGTCGGTGTCTGGATCCCCGCTTTCGCGGGGATGACAATTGACAATTTGCTGAACGGCGTTAATAATCTTGCCCGCCGTGCCCGGACCGATCCCCTCCTCAAACATCAAGACACGCATCCAGGCGGTAGTGTCGGCGAAATTATTTAAGATGCGTAAATATGCCAGCGCGTCTTTCACATGCGAGCGTTCGAAAAATCGCAACCCTCCGCGGTAATCATAATCGATGCCGAGTTTAAGCAATTCCATTTCGAGGCGCTGACTATGATGAGCGGCCCGAAACAAAACAGCGATATCCGGACAATCAAGCCCACCTCGAATGAGCGACTCGACTTTAGACGCGACAAAATCCGCTTCTTCCCCTTGGTCGCCCTTGGGATGAAGCTCGGGTTTGACGCCGGTTTTGAGAATAGTAACCAAATTTTTTTTGTATTGCTTGGTGTTGTTGGCGATGACGGCGTTGGCGAGAGATAATATTTCTTGCGATGAACGATAATTAGTGGTGAGTTTAAAAATTTTCGCGTGGGGGTAAGATTTTTCAAAATTCAAAATATTCTCGATATCCGCCGCCCGAAAAGAGTAAATGCTTTGAGCGTCATCGCCGACCGCGAGCACATTGTGGTGAGCGCGCGCCAGTTCGTGGATTATTTCCGCCTGAATTTTATTGGTGTCTTGATACTCATCGACGAGCACATATTGAAATTGCTTTGAAAGCTCCTGGCCGATAACGCTTTTAGCCATTACCAAAAAATTCGTCAGCAGGTCATCAAAATCCATGGCATTGGCTTCGCGCTTTTTTTTATCATAATCGCGCGCGATGAGCGTGATTTCATCGACCCACATTTCTTGCGCCCCAAATTTTTTGTCGATTGCTTCATTGACTTTGATCTGCGCGTTACGAGCGAAAGAAATAATCGCCTTCACTATTTTTGGCGAAGGGAATTTGTTGCCGCCACGATTTTTTTTCATCGAACCTTCTGGTGCGTGCTCGCGACTGGCAAGCTTAATAAAATTTTCCGCGTCGTCTTCATCGAGAATCGTAAAATTACTTTTGTATCCGATGTCGAGCGCGTGCCGGCGTAAAATTTTATTGGCAATACTGTGAAAAGTACCGGCCCATGGTAGTGAAATATTATCGCCCACAAGCATCTCGAGACGCTCCACCATTTCACGCGCCGCTCGATTGGTAAAGGTGACAAGCAAAATGTTTTCCGGTTTGATGCCTTTTTCGAGGAGATACGCCACTCTATATATGATAGTGCGCGTCTTGCCGCTGCCGGCGCCGGCCAACACCAAACATGGCCCATCGCCATTTTGGACGACAGCCAGTTGTTCCGCGTTTAATTCTTTTTGAAAATCGATTGGCATAATTGTCATTCTGAGCGAAGCGAAGCGTAGTCGAAGAATCTATCACACAACATTTTTCGCTACCGCATTTTAACACACTTCGCCGACTTCAACAATGTGGATAAAACAAAACCACCCCGACTAAGTCGGGGTGGCTAAAATAATTTTTTTTAATTACCACTATATACGGCCTGGTCCAACGCTCCGCCGGTCGGAAAAACCAAATTATTAGCGGTCGATCTGATTTGCGCCGGATCACTCAATAATAAATTAAGTGTCGTGCGTGGAGTCGAGGTGTTATTTGGATTTTGATCAACATCAGCATATACATAACCCTTTACTGAATAAGGCGGCAACATTTGGAAATTTAGACTAGAAAAGGACAAATACTGTTGGTCTAATCCTGAAAATGACGATTCCACTCCATTGACCGCATCCGAGAGCACTAATTTCCAATTGGTGAATAATAAAGTGGTAGATGGCACCAACCACTTACGAAAAGATAATCCATCAATGGTAACACCATTTGTTTCCGCTCTAAACACGAATCTTCCCACCAGCTTATTGCGATCGAGTGTCATATTTAAAGGAGTAGTAGACTCGGGATTGATATATAGTTTTGTCGTTGTCGTCGGGGTACTCGTCGCCGCCACACACGCCCCATTCACGCATGACGGAGTATTACTCGAACAAATGATTGTGTCCTCATATAAATACGGACCATTAAAGCAATACGACTCGCTAAGCGTATCAACATTCACACAATGATCAGTGTGAATCGTTTGACTCCCATCGGCGTTAGTTCTGGTGGTTGTTCCTTTCGCCGTTATGATTCTTCCGTTATCAGTATCAGTACATGAAACCGGCGATGACGAAGCGGTAACACAGGCGCCATTGGAACAATTTTTACCATCCGGACACACATTAGAATACCCCACCAATCTATTGTTGCCGTTACAATAATATTCTGTTAAATAATTAGTGGTGCTGGGAGTGCAAACATCAGAGGCGATACTGCGCTGACCACTAATCAAATTAGTTTCGGTTACAGTGCCGGCCACAAAAACATTATTTCCGGCATCGGTATCGGAACAAGAATATGTGGGCGTAGTGGTGGGCACGCACGCTCCATCCCGACAACCGCCGGAGCAAATTTTTGTATCTTTTTTCAACCAATTACTATCGCAATAATATTCATCGACATAATTATTGTATGTACCGGTGGCGCAAACATCTTCCAACACCTTGAAATACCTCAAACTGTCATTGGTGTTATATTCAATACCCGCGATTTTACCCTTGGTGTCGGCCACATTACCGCCGTCAGTTTCCGTGCAAGGAAATTGAATTGAATATGAATTATTATATTCTTTGGCCTCAATCAGCGCCAAAAACGGATCAAGAGCAACTTGAATTGACCGAGTCAAACTACTGGCTGGCAACGGAAAAACAGCAGTGGCAAAATTTCGCCCAACTATCGGACCGGCGCTTACCGGCGCCACCGCCGGAGTCAATACCGCACCAAGGCGATTGAGCCACGCGATCTTTACTCCGCTTGATACCACCGGCACATTGCCGACACTATCATTAAAATAATTAATCTTTATCGAACCGACACCACTCAAATCTACTTCGATCGGTGGTTTTCCAGCCGTTGAAGTATTGAAAGTCAAATCCGGCAAAGCCAAACACTCACCATTTTGACAAACCCCTCCCGCCATCACGGTGGCGCAATTTTTCGGATCAAAATTCACATCACTGCCATAGCATGTCCCCTCTTTTAAAATTTGGCCATCAATACACGAATCGACATACGACGAAACCAACGCGCCCGTGATATTATTGTAGCGATTGGTCGATCCGCGTTTGCGATAATTCACCCCATCACTATCCGCGCACCGATAAATCGTCGGCAAACTCACCGTGACAGTATTATTTGTCTCCGCGTCGCCGGTGTTATTTTTTTCTTTTAATAAATTTTGTCCATCTACTTTTATGGTCAATCGTCCCGGTAACAATTGCACCAATGATGGCACTTTAATTTTTATATTCAACGAAACTTTCTTGCCGGGTTCAATATAGTTATTGGTTCCTGTTCTTTTTACGCACACTACGCCGGCAGAGAGAGCGGAAACATTAAAACCGGAAGACACGGAAACATTGTTGGGGTTTAAATATACCGGCGCGCCGGCATTATTTCTGGCCTCAATACGCGTACAATAAATATCCGCCAAGCGCGTCGTGCCACGATTGTCATAATTGATAGTCACCGGAATAAACTCAGTTAAATTGGTCACACCCACATTCACTTCTTTGACCGCGATATCCGTAGTTGAAGTCAAAGGCACTGTCGCGAGCGCCGCTCCACCAGCCATGAGAGTCGCGATTGTTGCCAGCGCCAACCGCGTGTTGGTGATAGACGATGTCGCCACTTTGGTAAGTGTTTCCACCATACGATTAAGTTATTAAATAATAAATTTTATTGTCATCTTGAGCGTAGCTAAAGATCTCTGTCGGTCATTTTGTAATAATTTAGACAGAGATTCTTCGCTTCACCCTGCCTACCGGCAGGCAGGTCAGAATGACAGTTGTTATTATACCACAATCACACCCCCCCCCGAGAATAAAAGTTATCCACAGGGACTATTTCACACTCCATTCCAGCAAACTTTTTTTAATATCTGTGTCTTTCACCGCAAACCCCGGCAACCAAATCACCTGCTCAGAGTAATCAATATCTTGAAAATACGCCAGCTGTGTCCTAAATATTTTTTCATTAAACAAATCGCCAAAAATTTTGGTTGCTTGTTTAGATATTTTATCCAGCGCGAAATAATCACGCATAATAAAATATAGATCCACATAATTCTTCCACTTGGCGCGCCGGCCCAAGGCATAGGCTTTTAAAGCCGCCAAGGTCAGTAAATCAGGGGTTTTGATATATCCACCAAACTCATCGCTAAACTTAATGTTAAACGGATAGTGTAAAAAAGTAAACTTAGCACCGCCAATCACGGCGGTATACTCGCCATCATGATCGACAAAAACCTTTTGAATCGTTTGTTTTTGGTCGCTGATTTTTTTAATCAAATTATGATTATCAAATTTTTTGGCAGAAAATAAATCAAAATCAATCGACTGGCGATGGCCGATATGGAGCGCGATAGCTGTGCCCCCGCACAAACCAAACCCGCGCCGAAATTTTTTTAATAACGGCAATAATTTTATTTGTTCAGCGGTTAAAATTTCTTTATGCATGCTTTTGAAAATATAATTTAAAATAATTAGCCACTTCAGGACGATAATTATGACGGTGGGATTTCACTTGGCGACGAAAAATCCCGGCCGCTTTTTTAATGCCAACAATTTTTAACAAAGTTTTCACATCGCTAAAATCGCCGTAATTCAGAACAGCCTCCAAAACCGCCGACTGCGATAACCGCGCGGTGTCTTTGACATGCCACACCAGATACGGCCGACTTTTTATGAACGATTTTACTGTCATATTGACCGTATTATACCACAAAAATTGATAAAAAGCAAGATAAACAAATCCACCCCGACTTAGTCGGGGTGGATTGCAATAAAATGTAATCAATTATTTCACCTGACAAATTTTTACTTGGGCAAATTCAGCCGATCGATTATTTTGCGTGTATTTTTTCTCCAAATATTGGCACATGCGTGGCAAGCTTTTACTGAGCGCCATGTAATCCAACCATGGCGAAAACAGATAAACTGCGACCAGCGCCAGTAAAATAAAATTCATTGCAAGCGAAATAGTCAAAATAATATTTTTCATAATTTTATCTCACCATCACACTCTTTCCGCTCACCTGCAGGCGCGTGGCCGAAACATTCAGGCCATTCACGGCAAAATTTCCGAGCGAAGCGAAACCGAGATTCTGGATTTGCGCGCTGGAACCACCCACACCATACGAAACATTGTTGCCGGTGCCACCCTCGCCATCATTGACCGGATAAAACATCCCGCCCACACCGCCGTCTCCCGTCGGATCATATGGATAAAAAGCGTGATCAACCAAACTATTCAAATCCGAACCCATCGATACATTTCCGCCCACACCGGGGTCATCCGAAGCCGGATCGGCCGGCATAAAAATCGTCCCGCCACCACCATCGTTTGTCGGATCGGCGGGTCGCCCCGATTCGTCCGCCGGTTTTTCTGTTTCATCGTCATTTTTAGAATCATCTGTAGTTAAATCAAGGGTTGCGTTATCCATATTATTTTTAATCCAATTACTCACCGGATCATTACCTGTCGGCGGTGGAACATTATTTCCTTTGGAATCGGTTGGAACCACTTTTGCACTTGACCAATCAGAAAAATTTGAGCCAAACTCCCATCGTAATCCGAAACCACCTCCCGCCCCCATCGATCCAAACATCCCCATGTCATCAAAAAACATTCCTTTGCCCATATTGGACGGATCTTCTCGTCCCCATACCCCACCCGGCATATTACCTCCATTATTTTGTCCGCCGGCATTGGACCACGCGCCCGCCCCAGGCATCCCTCCCATTCCTCCAAAACCAAAGCTTTCCGACCAGCCACCACCGACGCCCCCACCAAAATTTCCATCCATACCCTGGCGATTATTGCCAAAATGTACATCAAATCCATTCATCATTCCTCCACCCATTTCTTGCCCCAAATAATTCCCCATAAAATCAAACATCATCCCACTGCGATCGCGCGACCCACCGTAACGAGTGTCTAATAAATTCGCTAAATTAGAATCAATTTCTTTACTTGTTCCCGCCGACAGCCCTGATTCAAGACCGGTTTTTAAACTTGGGACAATGACCATCGTTGCGGTTTGCGCCGCCCCGGCAGACATTTGATACTTATTCAAAATAATACTATTGCCATCCGCTGTCACGACTTCAATCGAATTATCCGTTAATTTTTTTATTACGATCGTTTGTGTGTCTGACGGCTTAACCGCAATTAATTTCCCACTAATCGCCACCACAGCCACACGATTGGATAAACTCAAAGTATTTTGTCCGGGTGTCACGGCGTTGGCGGAATAATCATAAAAACTGGCGACATACGGCCCGACATCGGCCATCTTACCACCACCGAATTCCATGATATGGTAGATCGGCATGCTCACCATTACTTTTTTAACCGCGTCATATTTATATATTGAGCTGTACCCGCGCCAAATGGTATTGTTGAGCGCGAGCGCTGATGCCGTATTTTCAGATTTCAAAAAATTAAACTTCAAAACAAAATTTTTATTTTTTCCGTTCACATTTTCGGTTAAAGCGAGAGCGGCGCCGGTAGCTGTCTCGGTCCACACGCCGGTCGTATTGGGCAAAAGACCCGACACCGAATACACATTGGGCGCGGTGGATTTTAAAACTCCGGTCAATTTATTGGTCACATAGCGTTTTGACACCACGATCGTCAAATTGGCGCCATCGCGCTTAGCTTGCCACACCGCGCTGTGATTGTTTTTTAATCCCACTCCGCCAAAATATCTAATGCCGGAAAAGACTTGGGGTGATGTTAATTTTTGAGGCAAACCGGCCGTCACCGCGAGCGCGATGGATAAATACAAAAAAGCTACCGCCAAGTGTAACTTGCTAACGGTCTTCACCACGGTTTGAGTGGTGGTTTGGACGACTGGTTGTGTCATAGGTTTCTTTTTTATGGGTGGCATAAAAATAATTAAATTAAATGTGTTTATAGTATACCACAAATTTGCTACTCTCTCCAATCGCGGATCACTTTTTCCACATCGGCGCTGTCCACCGTGATGACACCCATCTGCGCCAAGGTGTTTTCCAATTTTTCTCGCTCATCTACCGACTTGGCCAAAGCGCTTTTATCCAGATCTTGAATTTTTTTCCAAATCTCCGCCGCCTCGGGATGCCTCGCCACCGCCGCCTGATACAATACCAACGGGATACTATTGTGGATGTGCGATACTTTGACCATCGCTCCGGCCTCGTCGAGCGCGTCGAGCGCCTTATCCGGTAATTTACGATTTTTTACCAGTTCATTGGACAGCCTAACGGCCGTCTCGATTGCGCCATCAGTGAATTCAACTTTATGATAATCGCGATACTTTTCTTGCACGCCTTTGAGGATCGTGATGGTCTGCTCTTCGGTCGGCTCACTCACTTCGACGGTTTGAAAACGGCGTTCCAAACTGGCATCGGTCTTGATATATTTTTCATACTCGTCCGTGGTCGTGGCGCCCACCATTTGCAGGTCTCCACGCGCGAGAGCCGGTTTCAAAATATCCGAAAAATTCACCGCGCCTTCGGTGCCGTGCGATTGCACGACCGCATGCACCTCGTCGATAAATAAAATTATCGTGCGGCTCGAGCTGGTGATTTCTTGCACGATTTTTTTGGCGCGCTCTTCAAATTCACCGCGGTATTTGGTGCCGGATAAAAGTGTGGCCACATCGAGCGCGAGCACGCGCTTATTCCAGAGCTCATCCGGGACATTGTGCGAAACAATGCGCTCGGCCAGGGCCTCGACAATGGCGGTCTTGCCCACTCCGGGCGGACCGATGAGAATGGCGTTATTTTTTTCGCGGCGCGATAATATCTGCGCCAATTTGCGCACTTCTTCTTCGCGACCGACGACCGGGTCGAGCCTATCTTGTTGAGCCATCGCCGTGAAATCCGTGGCATACATACTAAGAAATGGCGTGCCTCCCCCACCGCCAAATTTCGGCATACCGATTTTTTTATTTTTTACCGCCCAAAAAACCAAAATCACCGCGAATGCGAAAATGGGACCGATGTAGGTGTAGTCAATTTGAAACATAGCTGAGCAATTAATTATCAATATTCATGTTTAAGGCGATGGGACAGATTGAATAATACGAAACAACGCTTCCACATCGGCGACATCAGTTAAATACTTTTTACCATCGGAAGACAATAATTTCAGTTGGCGACAAATTGTCGACAACTCAATTCCATCATCGCTTTTTACTCGAATTTTCATCTTAAACCAATAATCCCTAGCGTCAATACTACCGGTCAAAACCCGTATAATATCCACCACGCTAAAATACCACTTCTCCGCCTTTTCATCCCACTCCCGCCGCACTGGCTGATTTTCAAATAAAACTACAAGTTTATTATTCTCCTTCATATATTATTTAGTTTATGCGTACATATTATACCACATCTTGATTTTCCCTCCAAAATAGTGTAGGGTAACGCATATGTTTTTCGAACTTCAACACATCGACAAATCCACCGGCGCGCGCGCCGGAGTGATGCACACTGACCACGGGGATATTTTGACCCCGTGTTTTATGCCGGTTGGCACCCAGGCCACAGTGAAGACGATTGACTCGCAGGATTTAAAAAATCTCGACGCGCCGATTATTTTGGGCAATACCTACCACCTGCACTTGCGACCGGGCGAAGACCTGATCGCGAGTGCTGGCGGTTTGCACAAGTTCATGAATTGGGACCGACCGATCCTAACCGACTCCGGCGGATTTCAAGTTTTTTCTTTGGGCAAACAAAAAGAAGCCACCGGCCAAGGCGGTCTGACCAAAATCACGGACGACGGCGTAGAGTTTCGTTCGCACCTCGACGGCAGTAAGCATTTTTTCTCCCCCGAAACCGCGATCGATATCCAACACAAAATCGGCGCGGATATTATCATGGCGTTTGACGAATGCACACCGGACGATGCTGATTTGGATTATACAAAAAAAGCGATGGACCGCACCCACGCTTGGGCGGAACGGTGTCTCACTCATCATCATCAGCAGCTGTCTGTCATTCTGAGCGGAGCGAAGCGAAGTCGAAGAATCTATTCGCCCACAACAAACGACAGATCCTTCGACTCGGCCACAGGCCTCGCTCAGGATGACAGTTACCACCAATTTCTCTTTGGTATCATCCAGGGAGCCAACCACAAAAATCTGCGCCAAGAATCCGCGCGCTATATTTCCGCGCTCGACTTTGATGGCATCGCCATCGGTGGAGAAAGTATCGGCTATAATATGGAGGCCACCAAAAATATTTTGGACTGGGTGATGCCGATCATCCCGGCCGACAAGCCTCATTATACTATGGGGGTCGGGCTTGACCCAAGCGATCTACTCACCGTCGTCGCTCACGGCGCCGACATGTTTGATTGCGTCGCCCCCACGCGCCTGGCGCGACACGGGATGTTATATACTTCTATTCGCAATGATTCGCGGGCGCCCGAGCGCCATTCGCAAAATTCGCAGAACCGTCTCAATATCAACAACGCTCGATTTGCGACCGACTTCTCCCCGATTGATCCGTTGTGCGCTTGCTCGACTTGCAAAAATCATACCCGCGCCTACCTCCACCACCTCTTCGCCGCCGGAGAAATCACCGGCATGCGCCTCGCCACCATCCATAATCTGCACTTTATGCTCGAACTGATGCGCCAAATACGCACAGCGATCTTGAATGATCAATTTAACAATTTTAAAAATTATTGGGTATTTTAATTTTTTAACCAAAAAACATTTTCTCGCCGATATCATCAATAAAAAAGTGGTCGCGTTTTATAACGACCACCGAGATTCCTATTTTCCCTCCAGCCACCCCTCCAGTACCTTCTTTTCATATGCACTCAGCCGGAGGTTGCACTCCGATGCTTCTTGGTGAAATTTTTGTGATTCTTCCTCGCCAAACATCCATGCCAACTTATGTGTGGGTTGGTTCTGGATGTCGGTGATTCTGTCGATGTCTTCCGGAACATAACAGATAGAAGAGATCCCCTCCGGATCCTTCAACCATCCTCCCAACTCATCGACACCAATCCTTGTAACTCGGCATATCGTGGTGCCGAAAGGGGGGTCGTCCATTTCCAGGCTGGTCCATTTGCCAACCATTGTAAAGGACTCCCCACACTCTTTCCATCCAGTATATAAATACTGGAGTTCGGCACCTAAAAAGTGCCATACAAACAGATTCGGGCCGTGGCGACCCACCCCTTTATCGCTGTCGTAGGTTTTTGTAAACCCGAAGTAAGGGGCGGCCAGATTGCCTTCTGCCGTCCACGGACCAAAATCAGAACCCATTATCAGGGCGCGACCGCCCTTTGTGAACATGGTCGCGTCAAATCCCCCCGAGTGCTGCAACATGTAGCACCCTGGCTCGCCATGGGCGTGCCTCAGGTAAAACCCTTTTAACCTCCATGCCTTCCCCTCCATTTTCGCCTCCCTTTTGTTTGTGAGTACAACCTCAACACATCAAACAAGATATAATAAATTGATTAATCCCCCGCAATAAACATGTTGGCGGGAAGTTAAAATGTCATAGTGGCCGGTAAACTCACTGTCATCCCTTGGGCGGAAAAGCTCGCCAATGTCCTTTCCGGCCACCATTGGGATATAAACATTCGCTAAATTCCAGCGGGCCATTCCACGCCCGCTTTTTTTATGACATTTTAACTTCCCGCTAACACCCGCTTTTTTTATTAGACAAAAAAAGAAAAATAAACTATAATATACTTAATTTCCTCAAACTCAACCCCTCATAACTCAAAACTATCAGCCAATATGAAACCCATCGTCTTCTCCGGCGTCAAGCCCACCAATGATCTCCATCTCGGTAATTATTTCGGCGCGATCAAAAATTGGGTGGAACTCCAAACCGACCATCAATGTATTTACTGCGTCGTGGATCTGCACGCGCTCACTGTTTACCAACCACCGGCAATTTTACGCGCGAATATTCTTAGTGTGGTTAAAACATATTTGGCGCTCGGTCTTGATCCAAACAAATCCATTATTTTTCAGCAATCCGATGTCAAAGAACACGCGGAGCTATGTTGGATCTTAAATACCATCGCCAAAATCGGCGAAATGGAACGCATGACGCAATTCAAAGACAAATCCCGACAGCATCCGGAGAACATCAATGTCGGATTGTTCGACTACCCCGTTCTCATGGCCGCGGATATTTTGCTCTATGACACCGCTCTGGTGCCGGTGGGTGATGATCAAAAACAACATGTCGAACTATCGCGCAATGTAGCCGAGCGATTCAATAGATTATATGGCGACACCTTTGTCGTCCCCGAACCGATGATCAAAAAAACCGGCGCGCGCGTGATGGGGCTCGACGATCCGGCCAAAAAAATGAGTAAAACCGCGTCGTCCTCCGCCAATTATATTTCCCTGCTCGACTCTCCCGAGGTCGCCAAGAAAAAAATCATGCGCGCAGTGACCGACTCCGGCGCGGAAATAAAATCCGGCGCGGACAAACCGGCGCTCACCAATCTCCTCACTATTCACTCCTTGCTTTCCGGTCGATCGATCAAGGACCTGGAAAAACAATTCGTGGGACACGGCTACGGCGACTTCAAAAAAGATCTGGCCGAAGTGGTAGCGCAATTTTTGACTAATTTCCAAACCAAATTCAATGAAATTTCAGATGATGACGCGCGCGCCATACTCCAATCCGGCGCTGATCGCGCTCGCGCCCTGGCCGAGAAAAAATTAATTGAAATAAAACAAAAAATTGGGTTAAAATAAATCATTTTATTTACTAACTGTCATTCTGAGCGAAGCGAAGAATCTAATCATACAATAGATCCTTCGTTGCACTCAGGATGACAATATAATATGGACACTCAACCAACCAACAAGCTTGCGCTCATCAAAACAATTTATTTTTACCTCGTATCTTTCGTCGCACTAATGATGGTCACTTTCGCCACCGCCAATCTCATCAATGTACTGCTTAAATCCTATGTGTTTACTTTGGCCGATCAGGATTATTACGCCATGCCGGCGTCCATTTGCGCGCCCGAAAAGTCCGATGCCACCTCCACCGCCGAATGTGTCAAAAATGAAAAAATAAATCAGGAACAATCGGAAAAAAGCCGTAAAGCCCAAAAACAACGCGATTTGGTCAATGACATTTCTATGATTGTCGTCGGCATCCCGCTGTTCGCTTTTCACTGGAATTACGCGCGGAAAAAGGAAAATTTTTAAATTCGTTACTAACAAAAAACCCTACACCATTCCGGTGTGGGGTTTTTGTTAGTAACGAACCGTTGACACGACCAACAAAACCTGCTAAGTTTGATATGGTTTTTTGCTCTTTCAAACTTAAAAACACTGGCATTTAATAATGCCTTGATTGATAGGATGTGACGGAAAACTTGATCGTGAATGATCACAGAAGGTACCCCGTCCTTCAACCAACCAGAAAAGAGGTCCAAATGGAACGGTCGCAAAAAATGTTTTTGGGGCATCCGGTGGGGCTGTTCGTATTATTCTTCACCGAGATGTGGGAACGCTTCTCATACTACGGTATGAGAGGTCTGCTCAAGCTGTACATGGTGAACTACTTGTTCGTCATGTTGAGACAGGTGCTCCAAGGTGGGCCGCACGACGGCGCCGGCAACCCCGACTCGGTTCTCGGATGGGGGTTCATCCGGAATCTCCTACCAACGGTGGACCCTGGCGAGCTCACGAAATGCATCGCCACCAAGGCAGGCGCGTTGATCGCCGGTGACGCGGCCACCAACCTGGCGCCGGTCGCCGCGGACATCGCCCAGCGAATCGCCGAGCAGACCTGCGCGGTGTCGCCCTGGGCATCAGTGATCTATGGCTGGTACACCGGTCTCGTGTACCTTACTCCGGTGCTGGGCGGGTATCTCGCGGACCGCTACTGGGGTCGCCGGAAAACCGTCGTCATCGGAGCGATTCTCATGGCCATCGGCCACTTCGTCATGGCCGTGGAGAACCTGTTCTTCGTGGCGCTGTTGCTCCTGATCGTGGGCAATGGGGCGTTCAAGCCCAACATTTCCACCCAAGTTGGCGACCTCTACGAACCGGGTGACCCACGGCGTGAAGGCGCCTTCACCATCTTCTACATGGGGATCAATTTAGGAGCGTTTATCTGCAACCTCATCTGCGGCACACTCGCCGCCACGGTGGGGTGGCACTACGGCTTCGGAGCCGCCGGCGTGGGTATGATCATCGGCCTGTGTATTTACCTGTTCGGTCGGCGCTTCCTGGCGCCGGAAGCGCCGAGGGTGAAACAGACAGCCAAGTCCGTCTCCAGCCACAGCCCGCTCACCCATGCCGAATGGATGCGGGTAGGCGCTCTCGCCGCGCTATGCGCGCTCAACATCGTGTTCTGGGCCGTTTACGAACAGCAGGGGAACACGATGCAGACCTGGGTGGACGAGAAGACCATCTGGCCGGTAATCTGGGGGTTCCAGATCCCCTCCACCTGGTTCCAGTCGGTCAACCCCCTGTTCATCTTCATCCTGGCGCCACTCATGGATATGTACTGGCGCTGGCAAGCCAAGCGAAAGACAGAGCCGACAACGGTCACCAAAATGGCCATCGGCTCGTTCCTGTTGGGCGGATCGTTCCTGGTGATGGTGGTCGGAGCCATGCTCATCGGGGACGGCAAAGGAAGCCTGTTCTGGCCGGTGTTCTGCACCCTAATTCTCACCATCGGCGAACTTTACCTGTCACCGATTGGGCTGTCATTGGTCACTACAGTATCCCCGTTCAAGATCGTTTCCATGATGATGGGGGTGTGGATGCTCTCGTCGTTCTTTGGAAACATCATGTCCGGCTATGTCGGACAGCTCTACACCACCATGTCCAAGGAATATTTCTTCCTCCTGCTCATGGCGCTGGGGATTGGCACCGGCATGGCGATGCTGGCCTTCAACCGGCCGTTGCGTCGGGCAATGAATAGCTAACACCCCGTGCTTCCACGGGGTCATCCGGCGGGCACCTGTGTGCTCGCCGCGTTTTTTATACTGCTAAATCGTGTTATAATATATGCATCCTTCCTCCCTCGCCAATCGGCCAGCCAGCCCGTCGCCTTGACAAACCCCGCTAATTTGATATACTGGAAATTCCAGATTAAATCCGTTCAATCAAATATAAAAATTATTCCTTTGTGGGACCCGGGCCATCTCGGGGTTATTACCACGAGAACACGATACAAAATACACATAATAACATACAAAATGTATCTTATTCCATGTATCGTGTATATTGTCGCAATATATGTCCAAAAGACTCACTGCCTTGCGCGCCAAGGTAGAAAAAAACAAGACCTACTCGATCGACGAAGCGATCGCTCTCGTCAAAGAAACCAGCGGTGTCAAATTTGACGCCAGCGTCGAAGTGCATGCTCACCTCGGCATCGATATCAAAAAAAGCGACCAACAAATCCGCGCCACTGTCGTATTGCCTAACGGCACCGGCAAAACCAAAAAAGTGGCCGCGTTTGTTTCCGCGGAAAAAGAAAAAGACGCGCGCGATGCGGGAGCCGATCTCGTCTACAGCGAAGAAGATGTGAAGCGTATCAAAGACACCGGCAAAATCGATTTCGATGTCGCCGTGACTACTCCGGATTTCATGCCCAAAATGGCTATGGCCGCCAAAGTGCTCGGCCCCAAAGGTATGATGCCCAACCCCAAGACTGACACGGTCGGACCAAACATCAAAAAAATGATCGAGGAATTAAAGCGCGGTAAAATTACTTTCAAAAACGATGACACTGGCAATGTGCACCAATTAATCGGCAAAACGAGTTATTCCGATGCCAAACTCAAAGAAAATTACTTGGTTTTTGTGGAAGCGCTAAAGAAATCCAAACCCAATAGCGCCAAGGGGACCTTTATCCAAAATTTGATTATCTGTTCCACTATGGGACCGGCGATCAAAATCAGCGAAAACTAAAATCAATCGCCCTGATCTCCGTGATGGAGAATCAGGGCGATTTTTTACTCCCATGCTCATTATTTCCAATCTGGAAATCACCACCGCGACCGATGATGATATCCGCAAAATAATTTTGGCCGGGACCAATATTTTGCGTCACAATTTTTCGCAATACCCCATCGAAGCTCACATCGATTATTTACGCCGCGCTCACAAAATCAACACCGAGCTCAACGCGAAAGTTTTTCATTTGATTGACTTGCCGCGCAACAAGGTTCGCCTGGGGGATTTCAATCTCAAATTATTCGCTGTGCGTGAAAACGAAGAGTTTATCATGAAATCCGCGTCCTTTTCTCCGGACTGCAATGAATTTATCCCGATCAACCTGGAAAATCTGGGCGAAAAAGTTCAAATCAATCAAACCGTAACGCTGGGCGATGGCGAGATCGCCGTCCAAGTGATCGATATCGTCGATAAAAATACCATTAAAATCCACACTCTCAATACCGGCCTGATTCGCTTTATGGCGGGATTTAATCTGCCTAATATCGGACACGATGATGAGTGTATGCTATCTCTCTATAATGACATCTTGGAAAAAACCGCCGAATTTGAACCGCGTTATTTGACCGTACCAAGCATGAACAAAAAGACTGAGGAAAAATTTCGCCAATTGCCGGCTTTACAAAATGCGCGTTTTCTTCGAAAATTAAATATCGTCGCTAAAATATCTACTCCGGACGGGGTGGAAAACATTGAAAAAATATGCGATGATGATTTTTTTCAAATGATAATGATTAATCGAGGCGGCCTGGGGGTAAATTTGCCTTTTGAAAAATACGGATTGATCCAACAGCGCCTGATTGCGGTCGCCAAAAAATACAACAAGCCGGTGATACTATCTTCGCATATGCTTGACAGCACAGTCAATAATTATGTGCCATCTCGCGCCGATATATGCAACTTGACCGAAGCGGTTCAAAATGGAATCTTCGCGGTCTCACTGGAACAAGAATCAAATCTCAACAAACGATCAGTTTACCCAATTTCGGTAGCGAAAAAAATTATTGCCGCCGCCAAAGCGGGATTGTGATGGGCCGACACTCGCCAATCCATAAATATCGCTTGCTCGCTAAGCGATATTTTGATATACTATCAGAGACTCTATGGTCTGTAATTTTTTAAATGCCAAAAATATGACTGAAGAACAAAAATACCTCCGCCCCAGTTGGGACGAATATTTCATGGAGATCGCCCGCACCGTGGCCAAACGCGCCACTTGCGATCGCGGCCGTTCGGGTTGCGTGATCGCCCGCGACAAACAAATCCTCGTTACCGGCTATGTCGGATCGCCCAAGGGATTGGCCCACTGCGATGAAATCGGCCACCAGATGAAATCCACCATCCACGAAGACGGCCACCAAAGCCAGCACTGCGTCCGCACCGCTCACGCCGAACAAAACGCCATTTGCCAGGCGGCCAAACTCGGCATTGCTATCGACGGCTCCACTCTCTACTGCAAGATGACCCCCTGCTCCGCCTGCGCCAAGATGATCATCAATGTCGGCGTCAAAAAAGTAATTTGCGAAAAACGCTACCATGCCGGATCAGAGTCCGAAGAAATGTTTCGCCAAGTCGGGATCGAACTAAATTATTTTGACGAATCGATCGAACAATATGACAAACAGTAAAAAAATTATCGGCATCGTGGGCGAAAACGCCAGCGGCAAAACTACCGCCACCGAGTATTTAAAACAAAAATACGGCGCGATGTCTTTTCGTTTTTCCGATTCATTGTCCGATGTTTTAGTGCGTCTCCACCTCGAGACGACGCGCGCCAATTTTCAAAAGTTATCCACGGTTTTGCGCCAAAATTTCAGCGAAGATCTATTGTCCAAGGTAATCGCCGAAGATGTGACAGCCTCGGACGCGCCGATTATCATTACCGAGGGGGTGCGCCGGCCCAGTGATATCGAATATCTCCAAAAATTACCGGGGTTTTTTCTGATCGCTATTCGGGCTGATGAGAAAATCCGCTACGAGCGCCTGCTCACGCGCGGAGAAAAACCGGACGATGCCATGAAAACATGGGAACAATTCGTCACCGAAGGACAACAAGAATCCGAACAAAAAATATCAGAAATTGCCGCGACAGCCGGTGTCACCATCGACAACAGTGGATCATTTGATGATTTATATCGCCAATTGGACAAATTATGCAAATAAAAATCACGCGCATCGACAAAACATTGCCTTTGCCCGCATACCACACCGCGGGATCGGTGGCTTTTGATTTTGCCGCAAGCGCCGATACGACAATCGCGTCCCGCGCTCTGGGATATATCCCCACCGGCCTTATCATCCAAGCTCCACCGGGATATATGCTCGCCATCATTGCTCGCTCGTCTTTGGCCAAAAAACACGGACTGATGCTCGGCAACGGCGTGGGCGTGATTGACCAGGATTATTGCGGTCCGCAAGACGAAATCAAACTAATGGTGTATAATATCACTGACGCGCCGGTGACAATAACTCGTGGCGAACGCGTGGCGCAAGGAATTTTTTTACCTGTTCAAATCGCCGAGTGGCAAGAAGTGGACGAGATCGCTTCGGCCAGTCGCGGCGGCTTTGGTAGCACGGGATAATTTTATTTTTTAATATGGTTGAAAGTCATTTTCGCGAATTTATCGAACCGAAAAAAATCAGCGATGATTTGAATACGCCGGAATATAAGCTTAGACTGATTAAAGGAAAAATGAGCCAAGAGGAATACCGCGAGCATCTGCGCGCAATACTGACAAGTGACAATCCCGACGAAAATGATTTTTATAAATACGCGGATTATTACAAAACAATCGCTAATTTCATAAACTCTCCGAAATTGAGCATCAAAAGAAAAACCGACAAATTAAAACACATTATTGGTGGCAATAATTTACCGGAAGCCGAGCAAAAAAATGATCCGAATTTTTTACCTGCTAATCCCAATATTCCGATTAGCATTGAAATGAGTGAATACATCCGCTCTTTTCCCGAATTGACCGATGCTTTTGACGCGGTGTGGCGACTAAAAGACGAGATAAAATAATTTAAAATAATCCAAATCATATGATCTACGCCGGGAGGCCAAGTTTAAGCGAAGCGCCGTCACTAGGGCGAGGCAAAAAAACCGATCGTGAAGGTGGTGATTTTTTGGCGGAAAAAAGCGTGGCGCCAATCGAGACTGACGCCGAAAAGCACACGCGCATCGCCGAAGAATGGAAAGATGGTTTTTTTGGCGATGAATCACCGGTCACCGAGACTGATACGCGGCTCGATCAGTCCGAACAAGATATTGCCGCACTGGCTAAAAGAACGAATATGGAAAAAGATGAGAAAGTTGAGGAGGAAGTGGCGCGCACCCAACTTTTTGCAGGATATGTAAAAAAAATTATTACCAAATTAGAAGATCTGTCCGCTTCTGTCGATGATAATCCCGCTCTCCGGTCGGTGATTGATGACGAACTTGATCATATCAAAGCCAAAATGGATGATATCAGCGCGATTCCGGTTAAAGAGCGCGCGCAGTATCTAAAAATACATAATGGAAATTTTGATCGCCTGCATGAGATGGCGATTCGTGAAAATATCGCGGCGGTGAAAAATCCGGAACAACTGGCTCAATCCTCTATTGAAACAAAACGACCTGCCCAACAATTGCCGGATTCATTTACCGAAGACGAACTCGACGAACTAATCGGCGAGCCCAAGGTATCTGCCGATCGCTCGGAGGATTTAGCGGTCACAGCGCACCGATTGCAACAAAATCTTCATAGTCAACCCAAAGAAAAAGCGCCTCTTTGGAAAAAAGCGTGGACCGGTCTCATGCGCTTTTCTGTCGGCGCTTTGGCTTTATTTGGCCTCGAAGGCAACGCCACCGCCAATGTAATCAAGCAAGCCGAGCGACAACAAATGACCGCGAGTGAAGAGGTGGAGTGGCATGAAGTCGCTCCCAAACAAGACACCATCGTGATCTCCGACCGGTGGGATGTGATCATGGCCAAAGGCGGATTGAGCGCTTATATACCGAAGGATATGGGGGCCGTGCATGTTGTTGAAGCAAAACAAGAAAACCGCAGTTCACCTGAAGGAGTAAAAGAAGACCCAAGCACAATACTACCAGGACATTTTGAACCAGCGAATGATAAGATTATTGGCAAACGAGGAGTTTATACTGAAAAAATGGCTCGAATGGCTGGCGGTGAATTATTAAAAAATGTGGAGATCAAAAAAACCAATGTCGAACATCAATATTCACGCGGGGAATGGAATCAGCTTTTGGCGATTGCCGACGAACTACACATAACATCTAAAGCAAAAAACCAAGAACTAAATGAAGCGGAAAGAATCATGCAGGTAACTGTACTATATAATGAAGGAAAAACTCCCCAATTTAATGAGATTCTTAATCATATCATTGGTGAAAATAGAGGCTCGACATTAGCATTTAGACTTAGAAATGAAGATGGTAGTAGAGAACTAACTATGACCTTGGAGGGTTCAACCTTCGAAAGCGGTAAATATGATAGTGAAAAACCAAAACCGCTTAGTATCGCCGATGCTCAATTACTTGCGCCCGGATCACCCAAAAAACCTCTGACCGGCGCCGAACGCCGAAAAGATGAGATGGCGCGCACCGGCATACCTCGATCGATCGAAGGAATAAAATTATCCCGAGGCGGTCGAGCTCCGCTTGACATGGGCTCGGCGCAAGTTACTAAGTGGCTTGACTCTGATGAAAAACCAAGAAGCACACAAACCGGTCAAGAAGCTACGCCACCTGCGGTCGTCAAAACTAAAACAGAACCGAAGCCGGCTGAACAACCAGTACAACCAGCGGAATCTGATGATGATCAACTAAAGACCGTTCCTTTGGTTGGAATCAAACCAGTGGTATCGCCTCAAGCGATTACAACAGATCGCAAAAAAACCATAAAATTACCACAAATAGAAATATCATCGGGCGGGGCCGGTACTTCGCTATCGGGAGAAAAAATGGGCTTCATTCCCATCCCAATGAACGAAAAAATGAAAGACGCTTGGATCAAGAAAACCAATCGCGCTATTAGGGCGCTCGGTCTCAAAAATATCGACAGTTATATCGCCGAAATTACCACTATTGATGATACAATTAAATTTGATCGTGTCTTGAGATTAACAAAACTAATCGATGAGGTATTAGACCGACCCGATAACGCCCAGGCACAAAAATCAGCCGAAAAAATTATGGAATTGCTGAGTGAAAATCCATTGGTCGCCGAAGCCCTACAACACCAATTGTTTAAAGACGAGCTTAAAAGATTAAGACAAGGATACTATAATCTTTACACTAAATTTTTTAAGGGCTTGGCGAAGAAAAATTAACCGACTATGCGCGCGTATCTCGACATTGTCCAAAAAATAATTGATACCGGTGAAACCAAAACCGACCGCACCGGCACCGGCACTGTCGCCATCGCCGGCGCGATGTTTGAGCACGATCTATCACTGGGATTTCCCATGCTCACCACCAAAAAAGTCCCATTCAAAGTAGTGGCCACTGAACTCGAATTTTTTATCAAAGGTATTACCGATAAACAATGGCTTATTGATCGCAATTGCCACATCTGGGATGAATGGTGCTCTCCACTCCAAGTCCCCTACGCGCATGACGCGGAAACAAAAACAAAAATGTCAGCCGAGCGCGACCTCGGACCGATTTACGGTTTTCAGTGGCGTCATTTTAATGCGAATTATCGCGGATACGACGCGAATTATGCGAATGAGGGAGTGGATCAATTAAAAAAAGTGGTGGAAGCTATCAAAAATAATCCGAGCGACCGCCGGATGATCGTGATGGCCTGGAACCCAACTAAACTCGACGAAATGGCCCTGCCGCCCTGCCATTATGGTTTTCAAGTGACGGTAATTAATGGCCGATTGAATTTAATGTGGAACCAACGCTCCGTCGACACCATGCTCGGATTGCCATTTAATATCACCAGCTACGCCACCCTGCTTCATCTGCTCGCCAAAGAAACCGGCCTCCAAGAAGGCAAATTGATCGGCTTCTTGGGTGATGTCCATATTTATTCCAACCATCTAAACGGCGCGCGCGAACAGCTCACCCGCGACCCAAACAAATTCAAACTGCCACAAATTATTACGGAAAATTTCACCTCGATTTTTGATTGGAAAGCCGAAAACAGTAAAATTGTCGGTTACGAAAGTTACCCCAAAATTGAATTCCAGATAGCTGTGTAAATTATAAATATAAAATTACAAATATCAAATAAAAACCAAATTACAATTTTCAAATATGAAAACGACGGTGCTTGGATTGGACGGGGCGAATATGGACATTGATTGATCTACATATTGTGTTGCTATCCGAACAAAAACCCTAATAAAAAATAATCTGGTATTTGGATTTTGGAATTTATTTGGAATTTGTAATTTTGAGTTTTGGATTTATCTGTTATGTCTTTTTCTCTCATCGTCGCGGTTGCCAAAAATAATTGCATCGGCATCAAAAACCAGTTGCCATGGAATATCCCCGAGGACTTAAAACATTTTAAAGAACTCACTCTCGGAAAAACTTGCCTCATGGGCCAAGCCACTTTGGACTCAATCGTCGGCTACCTTGGACACCCTTTGCCGGGAAGAAAAACAGCGGTTTTAACTCACGATAAAAATTATTCAGCGCCGGCCGATGTGCGGGTTTTTTATTCAATTGACGAGGCTTGGGAAAAATTAAAAGATGAGGATGTGTTTGTATGCGGTGGCGCCAGCATCTACGCCCAAACCATCAATCGCGTGGACACGCTCTATATCACCCATGTCGATAAAATCGTAGACGGCGACGCCTTTTTTCCCGCCATCGACAAAAACATCTGGCGCGAATCAGCGCGCGAAGACCACGATGGATTTTCGTTTGTGAATTACTCGAAAATTGACAATCTTTCTCAAGCTAAATGAATTACTCGAATAATTTGTGTCAAATTTTCGCTTTTGAGCCAATCAACAAAGGACTTATGGCTCAAATCCTTCGGACCGCTCCAATTTGCCTACAAATTATTTTCTCGTAATTCATGCGCTTTCGAACGACTGTCAATTTTCTCCTAATACCTAACAACTACAAGCTCAAAATATGTTTATAATGCTCGACGGCATCGACGGCTCCGGCAAAAGCGTCCAAACCAAATTGCTGATAAATCGCCTAAAAAAAGCCGGTAAAAAAGTGGCGATGATCAGCTTCCCTCAATACGGATCCGCGAGCGCCGCGCCTATCGAACAATACCTCAACGGCGTATATGGATCGGCCCAAGATGTCGGGCCTTATCGCGCCTCGATTCTCTACGCCATCGACCGCTATGCCGCCGCTCCGCGCATCCGCGCCTGGCTCAAAGCTGGCAAAATCGTGGTGGCCAATCGCTATGTCGCGAGCAACATGGGTCACCAGGGTGGAAAAATTGCCAACGCCAAAGAACGCAAGAAATTTTTTGTTTGGAACGATAATTTGGAATATAATATTTTCGATATCCCCCGCCCCGATGTAAATATTATTTTGCATGTTCGCCCCGACATCGCCCAAAAATTAGTGGACCAAAAAGGCGCGCGCGCATATCTCAAAGGCGCCAAACGCGATATCCACGAAGCTGATATCAAACATTTGGCCGAGGCTGAACGCACTTATTTGGAAATCGCCAAGTTATTTTCCGGTTATCAAGTGGTGGAATGCGTTGAAAAAAACGAAATATTACCCATCAAAAATATTCACGAAAAAATTTGGAAAATCGTCGCCCATCGCTTAAAATTAAAAAAAATGATATAATATTAGGTGATAGGTGTTAGGTGATAGGCAAAAGATGCCAAACTAACCCCCCATACTTCACACCTATTACCTATCGGCCTTTACCTCAAACCTAATACCTTTAACCTAATACCTAAATTTATGCTCATCACCCCCAGCGCAATCGTCGAACAAAGTTTTGGTTTTTACAAAAAACATTGGCGCCACATGTTGCCTTATATGGGGCTGACCTTTTTACCGACCGTTATCATTCAGCTTCTCGGCGTCACCAGTTTGTATTTATTCGCCATTGTGCCATCACTCACCTTGACCTCCAAGATCATTATGGTCGCGGTGCTGGCCGCCACTTTTGTTTTCGATATTTGGATATCGATCGCGATGGCGCGCGCCACCAAGTCGCTTTTACTCTCCGAGACGAACGCCGAAAACTGGTTGGAAATATTTAGCAACAGCAGTCACTTGATTTGGCCGGCGTTTATCACTTCACTTCTGGTCATACTCGCGGTTTTCACCGGTTTGATTTTACTCGTGATCCCCGGTATTATTTTTACCGGCTGGTATTTTTTCGCGTATTATTTGACTATTATCGAAAATAAAAAAGGATTTGACGCCCTGCGCGAGAGTAAACGCATGGTCACCGGCCGATGGTGGGCGCTCGCTTATCGTTTGATCGCGCCATCTTTGGTATTCTTTCTCATTGGAGTAGCGTTGCGTTATATCGCCACCGGACCGCTTGGATATTTACCCTTTGGACAATTTTATCTTTTGATCGCTCAAGGCACGGTGGCCACCATCATCAATGTGCTTATGATGCCGCTATTTTACAGCGCCGGCATGCTGTTATTTTTAAGCGCCAAATCCACTCCGATTTCCGCGCCCACGCAACCCGCTTCGCTATAGATCAAGTTCATTTTCAATCAATCACAATACCCGCTTCCTTCTCCAATAACTTTTGCGCTTGCGCCCGCCAATCGAGCTCACCTCGATTCTCCATCTCAATAATATAATCAGCGATCACGCTTTCGCGGTCTTTTTGATTTGGCAATAACGCTAAATATTTTACTATCAAATCGTATTGCGCCAATAATCGCTTATTATCATCTTCAATTTGCAACCACAAATTATTTTGGCAGGCCCAAGTGATAAACTCCGGAATATCTTGGCTATTCTGGATAACACTCAATAATTTTTCCTGCACTGTGGCTCCTGAAACCCCTGAATAATCATCTTTGGCCAGCCATTGTTTGACCGGACCGAGCGTCTGATCCAAATACTCGTCAATATGCTCGGGGTCATAGGGAATATCTTGCACGATAAATAACGGCTTCATCATCAAACGAATCTTTTCCGGATGACTGACAATATCCATCGCCGAAACTGCCTCGACAATTTTTTGCGCTTGCGCGAATGACAAATCGGTTTTAACTAACTTATACACGATATATTGAAGCGCGGTATTTAATGTCGAGATTTTCGCCGGCACAAATTTAATCATCATTTGTTTGATAAAAGTCGAGTGATTACGGGCGCGCTGCGGCTCGCCGATGGCATAACCGTGGCGGTTGCGCAACCATTGCAGGGTTTCAGTGGTCGGCAAACCCAAACTGCGAATAATGCCGAGCGCCTCCGAAAATCCCACCACCACCAGATAATCCGCCTTCACTCCCAATATTTTTTCAATTTGTTTAATGCCGTATTCCAATCCCCCCAATCCGCAAGCGTTGGAGACATAATAATCCGACGAGGTCGCTCCCTTTCCCGGCGGTAAAGGCGAATAAGTGCCGCGCGGCACCGCGGTGATATCCACTGTTCCGGCAATATCATCAACCGAGATGAGTTGGATCGAATCGCAATGGCCGCTGGTTTGCCCGACCCGCGCATCCAAACCGATAAATAATACGCGGACGATCTGGTCGTCGCCAAATGGATCAACCGCCACACTGTTGTTGGTGTCAATTCGGCGAGCGTTGATGATGTCTTCGATCGCCTGATCATGCGCCCGAAGGTTGGCGCTATTCACCCGCAACTGTCGATACCAGAATATCCCGGATAGCAAAAAAAACACAAATAAACTCGAAAGACAAACCGCTAAAATGATTCGAAATTTTTTTGACATAACATATTCTTTAGACACTTGCACGGGTAGTATGAGCGCATTGTTGATATCCGTCAAACGCAATATTCGAAATCTATGCCGATTATTAGATGAAATACCGTCAATTCATTGGCGTTTATAGCGCAATCAATACTTATCCACAGGCGGTAATAACTATCATTGACAAATTATGCTTATTGGTATATACTTAAATTATTAAACAATTATTTAACTAATTAACTATATGCTTAGCAAAAGGGAAATCATGAAAAATCGCAAATTGTTCAGTGAAACCGACCAAAGCATGGCGATGTCATTTAAAATATTAAGTGATGTCAATCGCTATCGAATTTTTCGCCTGCTCGCGCAACAACCCAAACTATCGATCAGCAATATTGCCAATATTTTAGACATCTCTCTTCCCTTGGCATCTCAACACATTCGGATTTTGACCCACGCCAACTTGATTCAAAAGGAGCGCTACGGCAAGCGGGTATTTCCAAAACTCGAACACGGCAATCCGTTTGTGCAGGCGGTGGTGAAAACCATCAATCTGGCGATTAAATCAACGAAATAATCAGCTACGACCAATCAAATATATGAACAAGCTAATTCTATCATCAATCGCACTGGCCACCCTGTTTATAACTGGTTGTTCGAGTAACGACACGGTAAGATTTTTCGGTAAAAACAACACTCCTGCTACCCTTTCTTTAACCGGCGTGCCGACACTTTCGGCTGATCACGAGACCATCGTCGCCAACGGAAAAATATTGCTGTCTATCGACAACGATGCGATTTTTGATTTTTTCAAAACCAAAAGTCAACTATGCGATGCAAGCAATACTACCAACGATCCCGATCGTAAATTATTTTGTGAAAACAAATCAACTTTTAAAAGTCATGCACGCTTTACCTCGATTGTGGTGTCGCCAGACAAAGCGGAGATTGGTTTTACCGTTGAAACCGATGTGGTCACGCCGGATAAAGTGGTGGGTATTTTTTACCCCACTCGCCCGACCAACGCGGTCAATTTTCTCACCAGTTATTATCTGGGGAGCGAATTTATCAGCTTTTCGCCCAGTGGCAAAAATTTTGTCTACCAAGGATTTTGCTGGGAAGCAATGTGCGGGTTATTTATCAAAAATTCCAATTCTCTCGCTACTATTACCGAAATAAATAATCCCGAATACGCGGATTTACGAACTCAAAAAGTGGAATTTGTTCGCTGGATCTCGGATGATGAGATTGAATATAAATTGGGCACCGAACTAAAACAAGCATCGTTTTGTACCGCGGTCTGCTCAAAAAATCTTTGCGTCAAGAGCGACCCCGCTGTAGTTTCTATCACATATTTGATTTCCACGGAGGATAAATTAAAATTTTGTAACGGCGCGGATATGGATAGCGACGGCTACCGAAAAACAATCACGCAAGAAATCACGACCACTACGATAGCTTGCGACTCACTCGCCAAAACAGCGCAAAACATCGCGGTAATTGCGACCGACGGGCAATGTCAGACCGCCCTCAAACAACTTGATTTTTCAATTAACGACGGCACTCTGTCCATCCCACCACTCGACGGCTGGGCAGGCGTATCCATCGCCATGTGCAGTTGTAAACCGCAGGTGGAAATCAATTTACTTCGCCTACCCGGCATCAAACAAATTGTTTGGCAGTAAGCCGAACATCTCTTCGGATAAACTTCTTCTATTGTTTATCCACCAACCATGAACCCTTTGTAGAAACATAAGGAATAATCCATGTTTCTAAAAGGGCTCATAAGGCTCTTTTCATCCTCACAGCCAAAAAAAGGGAAAACCAATGCAAGACCTTCGCACCATCATCAAGTGCCTGGCGATCTGCGCCGCTCTCGCCATCATCGCCGGTTGCGGCGATGCCAATGATGACAGCTACTCAATCGGGGATGACGATACCCCCTGCAAGACATCCGTGTGTGCGGAAGACGGCTGCGAGTGGCAGTACAGCGATGACTGGACGGTTCGAGGCGACGCTACTCCACCGGGGGTCTGCCTAAACGGGACTCTGTTCCCGGACTGCGACGAGGATGACGGACCCTGTACGAATGGCTACGACTGCGTCTGGGTGCTCAACGAAAAAGCATGCGATGATACCGCTTGCCCTGGACGATTACTTTGTGCACCGAATTGTGACGACGGAAACGACTGCACTGATGATTTCGTACAGGGGTGTGAGTGTCAGCATGTTCCCATTGCTCATTGCGGCGGGATGGTCGGCTCCAACAACTGACCGCAAAAGGCCATTCGAACAATAATTTCCACACTTGTGGCGTTTGGCGAGAACGAATCTCGCCTACCAATTAAGTTTTGAAACTGCGGTTTGAAAACTTTGAGGTTATCATAATTTATTCATCAACCAAAATCATATGGAAAATACATTTAAGAACATGTCAGTGGCTAAAAATACCATATTCCTACTGGCCTTGGCTGCTACCCTATTTACTTTGGGAGCCGGTTGCGCGACGCAGAATGATTCCAACTACCAAACAGGCGCTGACAACAATACTACTTCCCCTACTACGGTTACTACTACCGCGGACGCGCAGACAATCTTGACAGAACGACTGGAAAATCTCAATAGTAATTTTGCGCTCAATCATTTTATTCCTTCCACCGCCAAATTTTACGGCCAGGACGACTGGTTACAATTTTATATCGCACCTTCGACCAAGATAGATTGTGTTGGTGTTGAAAATGCCAACACACTCGGCGGCGATCTGCTTAGCTCTTTGGCTGGCAGCGATTTGCTTCGGAGCATGGTATCTTTGAAAATCTATACTAGTCAGTATATCAAGAATTTGAAAGATCAGGTAAACTTGTTTACTCAAAAATCGTACGACCAAAACATGTTTGCCTATCATGTTTGTAACTTGAAAAACGGAATGGACATAGTTGTCGGGTCACTTTGGTCCAGCACCACTTCTCCCTATTATATCGAGGGGAAATCAATCGTGGTTTCCGAAGAATTTTACCAAAATTCCATTGTGTTACTGGTAAATGAAAATGGTACTCATGAAATAAGAGACATCCAAGAATCTACCAAAACCGCCACCGGCGGAGAAACCGGACCGTGCGATGTCGCGCTAAACCAAGACAATACCATTTCGTGGCAGTGCTTTGCGGGTTTAGGACAAGATGACAAAAATAATTCGACCTATGGCAAATACGCCAACTGGACGCTTTCGTATGATGGCCAGGTAATTAAAACTTGGCAAACGAGAGATAATGAGAAATAGATAGGCAGGTTGTTTTCAAACAATGAGCCCTTTGTAGGCACACGGAATCATCCGTGTTTCTAAAAGGGCTCATACAGCTCTTTTTATCGACAAAAACCGCAAAGGAGAATCCCATGAAAATCGAACTTCGTCCCTTCATCATTTGCCTGGCGATGCTCGCCGGCGCGTTGCTCATCGCTGGCTGTGGCGACGCCTCCGAACCCAGTATGGGTCAACCCCAAGACATGACTCTGCCGGACTCTGATTGGGAAACGGACGCCGATTCCGACGCTGATGCTGACTCCGACACCAGTGCCTGTTCGGGGACAACTATTCGTGTCCCTGGAGACTGCCGAACGATTCAGGAGGCGGTCGATCAAGCTACCCCGGATTCATATTCCACGATGCAGGCGAACACGACGATCATTCTCACTAATGGCGTTTACTACGAGAATGTTGTAATTCCACCCCTCGTCAGCATCGCCATCATCTGTGAAAACGGCGCGGTGGCGATAATAGACGGTGGTGCTGACAGCGCGATCACCATGGATCACGGATCAGCGCTCCGACTTCAGGAGATCACAATCGTCAGCAAACAAACTGACCGGTACTCCAGATTTCCGACGATTCTTGCCAACATGAGTCGATCATTGATTTTGGAATCAGTCCAAGTATTCACCAGTGCCAAAGCAATTGCGGCACTGAGTACCGACGATTTGACAATACTGAGATCGACCATCAGTGGCAACATGAGTAGTGACGGAGGGACTGGCGTAGCGCTAATCGATCAAACGAAAGGATCTTATGCATTCATACTGGAAAACAAATTCGAAAACCTTTACCAAGGGATTCTGACTTGCTCAAACCCTGTTGGGCCAGCCCCTCTACTCTCCCTCATTCGATACGAAGACTCAAATCAGTACGAGGATGTCACCTATCCTCTGGATGCGTGTCCGTGGACTGAGCAGTAGCCCACACATGTGGCGTCCGGCGAGAACGAATCTCGCCAACCAATTAAGTTTTGAAACAATAGTTTGAAAACTTTGAGGGAATTTATTTCTAACTTTAATCATATGTCACAAACAAAAAAAATCGTCATCGCCGTGATCATCGCGGCCATCGTGGTCGGAGGCGGAGTTTATTTTTGGCCGAACACCAAAACCATAAACACCATTACACCTGTACCCGAAGCGGAAAATACCATCGGAAAATACGAAAATACGACTTACGGTTTTTCGTTGGTTTTTCCACCCAGTTGGGGCAAGGTGAAAGAATCAACGGAAACAGGCTCTGTCTACAAGATTGTCAGGCTAACTGCAGAGAACGATGTTGATCGTTATATTCGGATTTTGGTTTTGGAAAGAGGAACTAATGTGCCTGATAGTGATATGTTTATAGCAAAATATAATCAGACTTATTTAACCGGAAATTCCGAGGCCGGTTATGCCTATTCGTCGAGTGATTCTTTTCTCAAAACGGATGAGATCAAAGCTATCGCCGCGACTTTTGAACTTACTGGTGTAAGTCCGCTGACAGCAAATTGGAAAACATACACGGATTCGAAGGTTGGGTTTACTTTCAAATATCCGACCGATTCGTCTATGAATAGTGAAAAAGGCATGCAAGGTAGAGTATTTAATGTGACTGTAAATGATTTGAACACCATGGAAGATGCACCCTTGGGTTATGATCGGGCCAATGCTTTGAAGGACAAAGCCATTCTAGCCGCCAGTCCCAATACTAGCGTTGCCGGTATCAGTTTCGGTCAGGCTGTCCATGATTCTTTGGAAAGATTGGCTATTCCGAATGCCCTAGCAAAAGGCTTGACCATCCTCGGCCAAATAGATGTGTGTGATGTGCAGTTTGATCGCCAAGCAATCATCTATAAAGATAATTATCAAATAATATTATCTTGGATGTATGCCGGGTCAGATATTGAGAACAATAATGCGCACTATTTTAAAACGGACAGTGCTAATTGCGGATTAACAACAACGAATTGGAACGACAGCGGCAAATTCTATACTGATCTAGTGGCTGGCAAAACTGACGCCGTGAGTCAAAAATGGTTTACTGATTTTTACGCGATTGTGGACTCATTCCGATTCACGAAATAGAAAATATTTATTCAATAACCATTATCCATATGGAAAACAAATTTAAAAAAGGGCTGATTCTCGGCGGTATTTTAGCGGGCGCGGCCGCCATCGGTTTTGCGGTGAGCAAAGAGGGAAAAGAATTGACCGAAGACTTGCAAAAAGATCTTAAATCATTGGCCAAACACCTGAAACAGAAGCTGCATTTAGTGGAAGACATCACCAAAGAAAGTTACAACGGACTCGTGTCGACCATAGTCGAGGAGTATGCCAAAACAAAAGAACTTGCCATCGATGCCAAAGATGCTCTAACAATGGCCTTGCAATCAAAATGGCACGAAATGGAAGACGAATATTTGGCCGACCGCGATGAAAAAATTAATCATGTAAAACACACATATGAAGATATTAAATAATTACTTTACGATATCAAAATTGGTCTTTTCCTTCATGCTTGTCGTGGCTGTTTTTGCCGGATCTACGACCGCGCGCGCGGACGGACCGGCCGCAGTAAATCTTGGCACTGCCGGTAACTTTGTGATTCTGTCCAAAACCGGAATATCATCGACCGGCGTCACGACGATTGTCGGCGATATCGGTGTTAGTCCGGCAGAGGCCAGTTATTTGACTGGATTTGCGCTCACCCTTCCCTCGGCCAGCGCTTTTTCCACTACCGCTTTGGTATCCGGAAAAGTATACGCGCCCGGCTATGCCGACCCCACTCCGACCAATCTGACCACTGCCATTGGTGATATGCAAACCGCCTACACCGATGCCGCCGGACGCGCTCCTGATGTAACCGAATTGGGCGCCGGCAATATTGGCGGAAAAACACTTACTCCCGGCACCTACAAATGGAGCACTGATTTGATTATCCCCACTGATGTGACTATTTCGGGAAGCGCGAATGATGTATGGATATTTCAAATCGCCCAAAACTTCAATATTAGTTCGGGTGCGAAAGTAATTCTTAGTGGAGGAGCAAAATCGGCCAATATTTTTTGGCAAGTAGCCGGACAAACCACGATTGGCACGACTGCTGTCGTTAATGGAAATATATTAGACCAAACCGCGATTGTGTTAAACACCGGTGCCACCTTAAATGGACGCGCGTTGGCGCAAACCGCGGTAACTCTGGATACGAACGCGGTCACCATTCCCTCTCCAACCATCATCACTCCGATTCAAAATCCGATCGCTATTATCAACACCACCTCAATTTCATTACCGGCTGTTTGTACCATGGAATTAAAACGCTGTTTTGATGGCGCTTTGGTGGGGCGTCATGGTCCTGATTGCGAATTTGCCAAATGCCCCGAGGAAATCGGCTGTACCAAAGAATCTAAAATTTGTTTAGACGGAACACATGTTGGTCGCAGTGGCCCTAATTGCGTATTTGAAGAATGTCCGACAATGATACTGAAACCGATTAACCAAATTTTGTCACCGACAGTATCATTTGGCCAACAAGTCCGCGACATCGCCAGAAATTTAGGACAGGGACACAAAAATCTCGATGTTAAATCTCTCCAACAATTTCTAATTTCTCAAAACATCGGACCGGCCGCTCGTGCCTTGAGTAGACCGGGTGCGACATCCTACTTCGGTGTTTTGACCCGCGCCGCTTTGGCTGAGTTTCAATTTAAATTCGGCATCAAACCGGCTTGGGGAAATTTCGGGCCGATCACACGCGCCTACATCAACGCGAACTTCTAAATACGAATAGGCAGTGTCGCCGAATATGGTTTTTCTGTCATTCCCGTGAAAACGGGAATCCATGGTTCGCTTATTTAAGCCAAATTTCTGGATCCCCGTTTTCACGGGGATGACAAATTGAGTGATTGTTGCCATTT
>Ga0172379_10002276_pt1 | contig 34507 bp, 31 predicted proteins | sample GrowelOW334metaG_FD_119756 | JGI IMG/M metagenome (GOLD analysis project Ga0172379, IMG submission 119756) | Groundwater microbial communities from an aquifer near a municipal landfill in Southern Ontario, Canada - Groundwater well OW334 metaG | ecosystem: Environmental > Aquatic > Deep... | reverse complement strand
GATTAAAACTCAAAGGAATAGACGGGGACCCACACAAGCGGTGGAGCATGTGGTTTAATTCGATGGTAAACGAGGAACCCTACCAGGGTTTGACATCTCGGGAATCCTGCAGAAATGCGGGAGTGCCGTAAGGAACCCGATGACAGGTGCTGCATGGTTGTCGTCAGCTCGTGCCTTGAGGTGTTCGGTTAAGTCCGTAAACGAGCGCAACCCTTGTCTTTAGTTGTTTTTTCTAAAGAAACTGCCCTGACTTAGTTAGGGAGGAAGGTAAGGATGACGTCAAATCAGCATGGCCCTTATACTCTGGGTCACACACGTGCTACAATGGTCGGTACAATGGGCAGCCAAGCGGTAACGCGGAGCCAATCCCAAAAAACCGATCTCAGTTCGGATTGAGGGCTGCAACTCGCCCTCATGAAGTTGGAATCGCTAGTAACCGCGCATCAGACATGGTGCGGTGAATATGTTCCTGGGTCTTGTACTCACCGCCCGTCACATTCTGAAAGGTGAGAGTGCCCAAAGGCCCCTTTTAGGGGACTAAGGCAAAATCATTGATTGGAATGAAGTCGTAACAAGGTATCCGTAGGAGAACCTGCGGATGGAATACCTCCTTTCTAGGGAGAATCTCATGGTCGGTTCGCCGACTCATGACTCCTAGGTCGAAATCCTGCTTGCAGGATTGGCGAATCGGTAACGGTTCGCAACCTATAGATAGGGTTTTCTCTATTACATCGTGGCTATCAAGTTGGCGCAAGGATGTTTTACATTCCTTGCGCTTTTTTTATGAGTTGTTTCGTGTTAATGAAACTCCTTGTAGACCGTCCGAAAGGGCGGTTTTTTTGTTAGCTTATAGATAATAGATTATAGGTTATGGATTTGATTGATGATTTCCTCATATCTATAAGCTCCAATCTATAAGCTATAACTGTCTGCTGTTTACTGTCTGCTACTTTTCTGCTATAATTAATAGATTTAAAAACAAAAAAATGGCGAGTAGTGTCGATTTTGCAGGGTCGGATACGGAAGTTTTGAATACCGGAAGTGGTGGGTTTTCCGATATTTCGATGGCGATTTTTGGGAAATTTGTTGAAGTTGCTGAAGCTGTGGTGATTTTGGCGGTTGTTTATTTTGTGATGAAATGGGTTAGGAGATATTTTTCCAAGATTGAAACGGCTCATGAACAGCAAAAAACCGCTCTTAATTTTCTTGAAAGAATCATAAACGGATTCTTGCTTGTGATAGGTGTGACAATTGCACTTAAGACTGTTGGGCTTGATGTGAGTTTGCTTGTGAGTGTTGGTGTTTTGGGGCTTAGTTATGGGCTTAAAGATGTTATTAAAAACTATGTTGCAGGAATTATAATTTTCTTTAAGGCGCCTTTCAAAATAGGTGATATCGTTAAGATTAAGAAATTTGTTGGTAAAATTGAGAGAATGGATTTTCAATCCACTGGACTTAAAACTTTTGATAATAGAGATATTACGATTTACAATTCTGATATTATTTCAGAATCGATAGAGAATTATTCAAGATTGCCTGTTCGTAGAATGGAAATTGATGTGAGATTTGGGTATGGTACAGATTTGGAAAAAGCGAAGATCGCTCTTGAGAATATTTTAAAAAGCGAACCTGCGATTCAGCTTAAGCCGAAATATTCGATTGTGTTTAGGAAATTTGCGCAAGATGCTGTTGTTTTGCAAATGAGATTTTGGGTTTCTTCACCTTCAAATATGCTGGCTGTTAAGTCTTCGGTTGCTTTCAAGATTCATCAGATTTTCGATGAAGAGACGGTATTTTCTCCATATGTAAAAAGTATTGAGAATGATAAGAGTTTTGCTCAAGGAGCTGAAACGAAATCCAAACTCAAAGAATTTTTAGTTGGACCGGTTACTGTTGGTACGGAACAACCGGCGCTTGTTTTGGCTGAAGCTATGCCGGATATTGCGGATTCGGATGAGCCGTCGATGATTGAGGAGGACATTGGGAAGTAGAAGAAGTGACATAGTTTCTGGGAAATGGGAAATTTCGTTTGACTCAATGGTGGTATTTTATTAGAGTGTCCGTTGTCTTTGGGCGAGTAGCTCAGCTGGTTAGAGCGCGTCGCTGATAACGACGAGGTCAGTGGTTCGAGTCCACTCCCGCCCACCATAGAGGCCGGAAGTGAAACGAACGGCCTATCCTTTGAGTCGATTGCGATAGCAATCTCCTTAAAACGCATCGAAATACTGTGGGGCATTAGCTTAGTTGGCTAGAGCGCCGCGCTTGCACCGCGGAGGTCGAGGGTTCGACTCCCTCATGCTCCACCACAGTAGCCGGTAGGTCGCCAAAGGCGACCGGACCGCCTTTCTTATTAAATTGTTTTGCGTTAGCAAAACTTCTTATTGATTTTCTAATATATTTCTTACGGTTTCTTCCGTTATGTTTTTTTCTCCAAATAGTGCAAACAGCTTTTCGTAATCCGATTTCGTTTGATCAGTAAAGTTTTGAGCGTGAAAAACTATACCGATAACTTGTCCGGATTTGGCTTCGTCCATGGTTTTTTCAATGTTTTCCAATGTTGATTCCTTTTCGCCCGGTATAAAAATACTATGTGAAATATGCCATATCGTTTGCTCTCTAATGGTTTCCGTGGTTGGTTCGTTTAATATTTCATCACTTGTAACTCCATCAACTCGATAAGGTATATCGATTGGCCAATCATATTCGCGTTCCTCATCTGTTCCGGACATCCCGGCTGTGTAAATTTTTCCGTTTGCCGGTAGTTGAGTGAGTAGTTCCATGGCATCATCGATAGTTCCTTCATAGCTTGTTTCTGTTTCGTATTTTTTTATATTAGTGTATCCGTTCCAGTTTGAACCTTTTGATGGTTCGTGTTGGTGGTATCCGATTTCATGTCCATCCGCTTCCCATTCGCGTAATAATGTAAGTTTGGTTGAATCTTTCAGTATATATTCCGCCCATTGCGGGTTAAAAAGTAATGTGAGCTTTATGTCATATTGATCCGCTGTTTCAACCAGGGAAACAAGGTTTGACCAATATGTTTCGGGATTTGTTAAGTTTTTTTGTTCTTCCGGGTCTGTGCCGGGTTCCATGTGAATGACTATAATCCCGAATATTTCCTTAGTGGTTTCAGGTTGTTCATTGTTTATTATTGATTCTTCGATTTTTTCTGGATCTCCACATTGGCCATTTCCACATAACGATGTGTCTGTTTTGTTATTCCAATATTTATTTACGGCATAGCCTCCGATACATAAGAATGCAATGCCTAATATTATGGATGTTAATATGAGAATTTTTTTCATAATAAATTATTTAAGTGAATTTTTATCCAATCTGATTGTATCCCGATGCAGCATAATTGCATTTTTTCGGAATGTTTTCCTCCGTACAATTCATCTCCGATTATTGGACATCCTATTGAGGCTAAATGAACTCTTATCTGATGTCGTGCCCCTTGTTGTATCTCGCACTCGATAAGGTGTTCGTTAATCTTTTTTATGTGAGTTTTTGCATTAATGGGTTTTCCCTTATAGTCAACTTTCTTGTTAGGTGTTAATACTGCCATTCTTTTGGAAGATTTATGTACGATAGGGAAGTCGATTACATCTGTTTCGGGTGGAGTGTCTGATATTTCCGCCAGATAGATTTTTTTTAAATTTTTATCTTGAATGAATTTGTCGTGTGCTTCTTTGTTTTTTGCAAATAAAACAAGTCCGGATGTCTCATTATCCAATCTGTAAAGTAGTCCGCCTTCTTCTTCCTTGAAACCTGCAAATGTGAATAATTCTGGATGTGATTCTTTAACTTCTTTAATAAAACATTCAGGTTGTGATCCGTAGGTTGTTGGTACCCCGGATGGTTTGAAAAATCCGATGTAGGCTTGGTCTTCGTAGAGGGTTTGCATAAGGTCATCATACAAAATCTTGTTTTAGTTCGTAAGTATTGACTTGTTCGGGCTTTTGTATCAGGATATGCCCTTCTAATTTGAATCTTGGAAATATATGGGTTTGGACTTTAAAGTTCCTGAGGTGTCTCCATCTGGTGAAAAATTTGAATTTTTGAATAAAGAAGGTGTTGTTTTGCAACCTGGTTTTAAAATGATGCTTATAGATGGGAATGGTCGTGATTTAGGTTGTATTTGTCAATTTTCTGAAGGTTTGTGGCAGTATCTTAAACCTGATGGTTTAACTCTTTTCCCGATTATTAATGGAGTCGATTTGGTGATTGGTGCTAATGATATTGAGATGGCGCTTGATGGGAATTCCGATGTCCGTTTTGGAGTTCGTCGTGGTGAATTAATTGTTTCTAATCCCCTTTATCACAGGGTAATTGGGCTTGGGCCTGATTATCCCTTAGATTCTTTTAGAATTTCATTTCGTGATGATGGTAATGTTTCTGTTGTTAATGTCGATGGGGAAGATGTTTTTGGTTGTGTCGTGTCAAACGAAGAAGATTTTCCTAAAGCATCTTCTGATAATTTAGCTTTGCCTGATACTTATGTTTTGCTTAATAGGGGTGGTAACGTTGATATTACTCAGGATCAACATGTTCGTGTTTTGACGACTTCTCGGTATGGTGGAGAGATATATTTTGGTGAATTTTTTCATAATGGTACTTGTTGGGTTTATATTCGTCCGGATGGAAAGTCTTATGATCTTTCTGCTGAATATGTTGAGAAGAAATTTCCTGACGATTTTTTGGCGAATAATCTCAATGATTCTACTTTTCCGAAAGACGTTAGTGGCTATTCTCATGCTAATCATGGTCTTGATGATGATACTGATGTTAATTACGATATTGCTTTAATCATTGATTATGGTGGTTATACTTGTGTTTATATTGGTAGCGGTATTGGTAAGTCGACTGCTCCGATTGTGCGTGAAGAAATATATCCTCTAAATCCAGATGATCCCGATGGTTTAAAACGACTTGTTTCGATTGAAGCTGTTCCTTGTCTTATTAGAAGATATCCGTTTGTTTCAAGATGGCATTGTCGTGTTAGAATAATAAATCATTCCATTGATCGTGCTTTCCCAAATGGAGCGGTAAATATTGAAGATATGAATTCCGTAAATGGAACTTTTGTTTGTGTTAAAACTGCAAGTGATCCTTTCTTCGGTGGTTATAGGATTCCAAAATCGGATCGAGTTAGCGCTGAAAGATTGTCTAAACTGTTTGATGAGATTCCGATACCTTTTGCACCTAGTTCTGACGGAATGGATAATTAATAGTTCTTATCCATGTTTATTCTCAGAAGCTCTTTAAAAAAAGAGTTTTTTCTGTTATAATTAACCGATTATATCTTTTGTCAACGGTTACGGAAAGCGAAGCGGTTCCGTGATTTTATCCCCTCTATCCGATATGAATGAAATTGTTAAGTACAAATCGCCAAAACTATCAACAGGAGGAAGAATGTTCAGTTACATGATGTTTTTCTACTGTTTGGCTGTTGCTTTTGTTGCTCCGATGTTTCCGGATTACTTGGAGAAAGTTACCGGTTCACCGGTTTATGTAGGTATTTTTATTGCTATTTCTTCTGTTACGACACTTATTGTCAGTTTGTTGGTATCTAAGATTTTACACAGGGTTTCGAAGATTCTCCTCTTATATATAGGTTTTATAGGGATGGCAATTACTTTTGCGTTTTATTATTTTTTCCGTTCTTTTGAAGTTGTTTTGCTTTTGCAGATTTTCAGGGGGGTTGCGACTGCCGTTTTGTTTGTTGTTATTCCGTTAATGGTTCGTGATTATACCGCAAAAAAAAGTCTTGCTCATGAGGAGGGGGTTTATTATTTACTTTTAAATCTTGCTTGGATAATCGGTCCTTTGGCTGGCGGTATTTTTTCTCTTTATATGGGTAGTTCTTTGATGTTTTGGTTTGCGGTTGCTGTTTTCTTGATAGCTGTTATGTTTTTGAGGCATGAAGAAATTACTGATATAAATACCAAAGAGAAAAAAAGAATTAAAGGGGTCTTTGCCAGTATGAAGGAGTATTTTAGCAGGTGGTCGCTTGTTAAGGCTTATCTTATCGATTTCGGATTGTTTGTTTGGTGGTCGATTACCACTATGTGCGTGCCTCTTTATATCGTTCAAAACGGTTTGCCTGAAATATTTAGTGGTATTGCTTTTGCTTTACAACTATTACCTCTTCTTTTTTTGGAAGGTTGGGTTGGGGATCATGTGAAAAATTCCAAGATGGGTACTTATATCGAAAGAGGTTTTTTGATTATGATAATGTTTATTATTCTGATGGCGGTTGTGGATAATGTTTATTTCTCTTTGGCAATGCTTTTTTGTTCGAGTATAGGGGCGGCTTTTGTTGAGCCTATTAAGGAGACCTATTTGTTTAAACATATGAAGGAAAATGAGGAAGATGATCTTTTCCCCGTTTATTCCACGGCAAGACAACTTGGTTATTTTGTAGGACCTTTGCTTTCAGGTTTCATAGTTGCTTATTTCGGATATCAAGCATTGTTTTTCGTGGCGGCTGTAATATTATTACCTATGGTTTTTATAGGTTATTTAATACATAAAGAATCTTAAAAATGGGAAGATATACTTTTGGATTTTTATTTATGATTGGTGGTTTTCTTCTTCTTATTTATAGAAGCAAGGTTAAAGATCTTACCGGTGATATCGGTTTTGCCGAAAAATATCTTGGAGTAGGTGGTACATGGACTTTTTATATTCTTTTGGGGATAGGTTTTTTCATTTTTGGTCTTATGTGGATGACCGGGACTTTTCAGTCCGGTTTTGAAAGTTTTCTTGGGAGTTTCTTCTGATAAACTTAGTTTCTAGTTAACTAATAAGACTAGTAAGTTAGTAAAGATATTGAGGGTTGTGTCAATTACTTTTGAGATTTTGCAAAAATAATGTTGACATTATCTTGAGTGATAAATATAATCCTTTCGCTTTGTTAGTTTTACATTCCAAATCCCTTCTAATATTTTCGTTTTTTTCGCACTCTCCAGTCTAATAACTTAAAAAGGTAAAGCCTTAACGGTTGCTAGGTTGAAGAGTGCGTGAAATCGCACTCTTTTTTTTCACTCCGGTGGATAAGAAGGACTGCACATTGAAAATTAGGTGACTAGAATTATTCATACAAATCAGTTCAATATTAAGCATATTAAATAATTACAGAATTAAATAATTAATTCTGAATGTCTTTTTTTATAATTTTGTCTCGGTGATTTTTTCAAGTTACCAGACAAAAGGTGGGAAGTAATTTCGAATAAATTGTAAAAAAGGCATAGAGTGGATGCCCTGACTTGAGACTCCGATGAAGGACGCGGCTAGCTGCGATAAGCCTCGTAGAGTTGCTAAGCAAACAGTGACACGAGGATTTCCGAATGGGGGAACCCAATCCGAGTAATGTCGGATTTTTCCAGTCTTCGACTGGAAAGGACACTTTGCGAACTGAAACATCTAAGTAGCAAAGGTAAAGAAATCAAACGATATTCCCTTAGTAGTGGCGAGCGAAACGGGAACAGCCCAAACTTCTTGCTTCGGTGAGAAGGGTTGTAGGACTCCAATATGGATTTATTTTCTATTAGCCAAAAATCTCTGGAAAGTGTTACCAAAGAGGGTAAAAGTCCCGTAGGCGAAAATAGGTTTAAATCCTAGGAAGTTCCTGAGTAAGATCGGACACGTGTAATCCGGTCTGAATCTGGGAGGACCACCTTCCAAGGCTAAAAATGTCTCGAGATCGATAGCGTACAAGTACCGCGAGGGAAAGGTGAAAAGCACCCCGGTGAGGGGGATGAAATAGAACCTGAAACTCTATGCTTAAAAGGAATCGGAGCTCCACTTTTGTGGAGTGACGGTGTACTTTTTGTAGAACGGGCCAACGAGTTAGCTGTATACGGCGAGGTTAACCCCGGAAAATGGGGGAAGCCGAAGCGAAAGCGAGTCTTAACTGGCGATTAGTCGTATGCACTAGACCCGAAACCACGTGAGCTATCCATGGGCAGGCTGAACCTCGCTTAACCGCGAGGGGAGGGCCGAACTCAATGATGTTGCAAGATCATGAGATGACCTGTGGATAGGGGTGAAATGCCTATCTAACGTGGAGATAGCTGGTTCTCTCCGAAATAGCTTTAGGGCTAGCCTTGATCTTATAGGCATTGGGGGTAGAGCTCTATTTAGACTAGGGGGCGAAATAAGTCTACCAAATCTAGATAAACTTCAAATACCAATGTTTCTGATCAGGAGTCAGACAGTGACAGCAAAGTGCCATTGTCAAAAGGGGAACAGCCCAGACCGTCGTTTAAGGTCCCTAATAAAGCCTAAGTGGCAAAGGATGTCGGATTGTTTATACAACCAGGAGGTTGGCTTAGAAGCAGCCATTCCTTTAAAGAGTGCGTAACAGCTCACTGGTCTATGTGATCCTGCGCCGAAAATTCAACGGGGCTCAAGGCTTTAACCGAAAACACGGATTCATATACTTTATTGTATATGACTGGTAGGAGAGCGTTCCCAACAGCGACGAAGGTCAAATGTAAGTTTGGCTGGAGTGTTGGGAAGTGAAAATGTTGGCATAAGTAGCATGTAAACCGAGTGAAAACCTCGGTCACCGAAAATCCAAGGTTTCCCAAGCCACGTCAATCGACTTGGGGTTAGTCGGTCCTAAGGCGCAGCTGAAAAGCGAAGCTGATGGACAACAGGTTAATATTCCTGTACAACTTGCATTTCGCCAAAACAAGACTGGAGCGCGATAATTCTCCTTTTTCTTGAAGTCTTCGGATGGATAGATTAAGGAATTTTATCAAGTGAAAGTGGCGTTAACTAAGGAGTGACGCTTTCGGACAATCGGAGCTGGTAAATGAATTCCAGTGCAAGCCATGAGCTTAAGCTTCTGTAGGTAAATCCGCAGAGGTTCGCGAGTGGTAACGCAGATCCCGTCCTCGTGATGGGAGATTCCGGTGCGTTCAGGAGTCAAGAAAATCTTCGTAGTGAGAAATGTAAGTTACCGTACCGCAAACCAACGCCGGTGGATAGGTTGAGTATACTAAGGTGTGTGAGTTAACTCTCGTTAAGGAACTCGGCAAAATAACAGGTGTAACTTCGGGAGAAACCTTGCCTAATCCTGGTGCAGTTTCGATTGCATTTTGGACTAGGCCGCAGTTAAAGAACCCTTGCAACTGTTTATCAAAAACACAGGTCTCTGCTAAACCGTAAGGTGAAGTATAGGGACTGACGCCTGCCCAGTGCCAGAAGGTCACGAGGAGGGGTGAAAGCTCCGAATCTAAGCCCTGGTGAACGGCGGCCGTAACTATAACGGTCCTAAGGTAGCGAAATTCCTTGTCGGGTAAGTTCCGACCCGCACGAATGGCGGAATGATCATGGGTACTGTCTCAACGAGAGGCTCAGCGAAATTACAAAGACGGTAAAAATGCCGTCCTACCACAGCAAGACGAAAAGACCCTGTGCAGCTTTACTATAACTTGACATTGAACCGAGGCATTTTTTGCGCAGGATAGGTGGGAGACTATGATGGGTTCACTTTGGTGGATCCGGAGTCGCCGTTGAGATACCACCCTTGAAATGTTTTGGTTCTAACCCTTCCGAAAGAGGGGAACAGTGTTTGGTGGGTAGTTTATCTGGGGCGGATGCCTCCCAAAGAGTAACGGAGGCGCGCGATGGTTCCCTAGGCCTGGATGGAAATCAGGCTGGTTGTGTATTCGCATAAGGGAGCTTGACTGCAAGACCAACAAGTCGAGCAGGTACGAAAGTAGGCGAAAGTGATCCGGTAGTTGGACGTGGGTCCGCTATCGCTCAACGGATAAAAGTTACGCCAGGGATAACAGGCTAGTCGCTTCCAAGAGTTCACATCGACGAAGCGGTTCGGCACCTCGATGTCGGCTCGTCGCATCCTGGGGGTGGAGAAGCTCCCAAGGGTTTGGCTGTTCGCCAATTAAAGCGGTACGCGAGCTGGGTTCAGAACGTCGTGAGACAGTTCGGCCTCTATCTGCTGTGGTTGTAGGAGTTTTGAGGGAAGCTATCCCTAGTACGAGAGGACCGGGATGGACAGACCTCTAGTATATCTGTTGTCGTGTCAACGGCATTGCAGAGTAGCTATGTCTGGAACGGATAACCGCTGAAAGCATCTAAGTGGGAAGCCGCTCCCAAGAAAAAATTCCCAATTAATCTGCCCGAAGAATACGGGCTTGATAGGCCTCAGGTGTAAGCGCAGTGATGCGTTCAGCCGAGAGGTACTAATAGATGACTGATTTATTTTTTACTTTCCTTTTTACTTTAATCAGTGATGAGGGCGATTTATCGTCTTCGTCACTGGTTTAAAGTTCCTTTTGTCTGATAAGTTGAAAAAATTCTAGTACAATTTGTTCTTTTAAAAAAAGGCACAATCTTGGTGGCTATAGAGGTTGGGGTACACCTGTTCCCATCCCGAACACAGAAGTTAAGCCAACCTTCGCTGATGGTACTGACCAATTAAGGGTCGGGAGAGTAGGGCGTCGCCAAGATTGTGCCTTTTTTTTATGGGAAGTAGCGAGAAATCCGTTCCGAAGCGGTAGCCCCGCAATATGCGGGGCGAGAGCGAAGGACACCGAATAGAAAATTCAGATATTCTGTTTGTAAAAACAGACTTCTAATTTTCTAATGAGGTGAGGATTTCCCTATTGAAGGGGGATTTTGAGTAACCAAAAACTTTCTTTTCCTGGACTGGTCTATGGATAGACTCCTATGCCATTGCAACATTTGGATTCGGTTTTGCGTCCGAGTCCAGTTCAATGTTGATTTTGTTGATGTTTGCTATTTTTTGGCTTCTGGCTGTTAACGGATTGTATGTTTCGTAGAAAAGCTCTATCAGTTGCTGGGTGTTGAGAAGGTCGACATGAAGACCGCAGTTCTCAAGTCCTGATTTTACGACATTTATTCGTTGGTTGAGTTGTTTTTGAAGTTGGTCGAATTCGGTTTTGCGTTGTTTGATTTTTGCGATTGTGTCTTTTGAATTGAAATTTTCTATGATTGTCTTGAGGAAATTTGGGTTTTGGCTTGTTCTGTATGGATTTTGAGGGATTACTACGAAAAATTCTTTTTCCATGATGTCGGCGTATTCAATAAGTTTCTGAATATATTCGATATATTCAACAGTTTGTTCTTTTAGAAGTCTATTTTCTTGTTTTGCTTCGATTTTCTTCAAGTTCGCGATGTAGTTGTCCAGATCGAGTTTTTTTGATCTGATGACGATTTGAATCGGGAATTCGAGAGAGTTTAAGAAATGTTGATATGAAAAAATTACGGCGTTTTGTTCTTCTTCCGATTTAAGATGAAGATTTACACTGGATGTCTTAAGTACGGCTCTGAGTCCTCCGTTCTTCAATACCGCTGTGTTGTCGTGAATTTCAGCGATTTTCAGATGAAGCTGTGTGCTCATCATCGGATTCTGGTGTTTTGCTTTTACTGTGTCTTTAATTTGTTGTTGTGGTTGAGGTGTAGCCATATGGGGAGGAATTACGAATTTATTTTGCCTTGTGAGTCGAGAATTTTTGTTAATGTATCAAGGTTTTTGATTTTTTCTTTTGCTTCTTCTTCTTTTTTACGACGCTTCTCATCTGTTTTTTTGTCTTCGTTGCTTTGTGGTGTTAGCACGGATTTGTAATTTTCCGCATCGCCTTTTTCGAAGTGTGTTTTGTTTGGACGAATTAGCCTTTCGAGTTGAAGAAATACGAATTTTATAAAAGATATGTCATGTATTTTTACAAAAGCGATTGCTATCGTTAGAAGAGCTGGAACTGCGGTTGCCGGTAACCATACTGACATTAGGTATATTTTTGATGTGCTTATGTAAATGAAATAAGCGATACCGCCGCCGATTGCACAGATTATAAGCTGTTTTAAGGTTAGAGGACCGACGATTTTGTCCTCCATTTGGACATTTTGTGGGACTTTGAATTGCATTTGAGCACTTTTAAATCTATTGATTATACCAGAAAGACAGCAAACAGTAAACAGCAGACAGCAGAGAAATTACATGATTGCAGAGAAGGCGACTTCCTGATAGAATCTCGCGCGTATAACGGGTTAATTTGAGCGCTGGAAATGATAGAAAATATTAGAAATTTTTGCATTATAGCTCATATAGATCACGGAAAGTCTACGCTTGCCGATAGGTTTCTTGAGGTAACCGGGACTATAAGCAAAAGGAATATGAAGCATGCCCAGATGCTCGATACTATGGAGCTTGAACAGGAGAGGGGAATTACGATTAAGCTTCAGCCGGTTAGAATGGACTGGGAGTATAAAGGGCAAAAATATATTTTGAATCTTATAGATACCCCCGGACATGTGGATTTTTCTTATGAGGTTTCCAGAAGTTTGGCGGCTTGCGAGGGGGCGATTCTTATAGTCGATGCGACACAAGGAATTGAGGCGCAGACGCTTGCAAATTGTTATATGGCGATGGAGCATAATTTAACTATTGTTCCGGTTCTTAATAAAATAGATCTTCCGGCGGCTGAGGTTTCCAAGAGGGCGAAAGAAATTGAAGATGCGCTTGGGATTCCGGCTTCTGAAATTATTGCCGTTTCAGCTAAAGAAGGAACGAATGTTTTGGATGTTTTGGCGAGAGTTGTTGAGACCGTGCCACCTCCTAAAGTTTCTTCAACTGATGAGACAAGGGCGCTGATTTTTGATTCCGTTTATGACAGTTATAAGGGGGTTGTGGCTTTTGTTCGTGTTATGGAGGGAAGTATTAAGAAAGGGGATAGGGCTTTTCTGCTTAATACAAGAGCTGATGTTGAAGTGCTTGAGGTGGGTTATTTTAGACCAAAATATCAACCTGCCGATATTCTTAACTATGGTGAAGTTGGATATATAGTTACCGGTCTTAAAACGATTTCTGATGTTAGAGTTGGTGATACCGTTTGGAAGTCCGCGACTGTTCCTCTGGAGAAGGCGGTTCCGTTGGAAGGTTATAAAAAAGTTAAACCTTTCGTTTTTGCCAGCATTTTTTGTGTCGCCGGTGATGAGTATCCGTTGCTTCGCGATGCGCTTGAGAAATTGAGTCTCAATGATTCGTCACTATCTTATGAGCCTGAGAGATCTATAGCGCTTGGGCATGGATTTCGATGTGGATTTTTGGGACTTCTGCATCTCGATATTGTGCAAGAAAGGCTTGAGAGAGAATATGGATTAAATCTTGTTGTAACTGCACCGTCGGTTTCTTATAAGGTTGTTAAGGCGAATAAAGAGGAGATTGATGTGCATAGTCCTTATGATATGCCGGATAGTTCTTTTATCGATGCGGTTAAGGAGCCGTGGGTTAGGTTGGAGATACTCACGCCAAAAGAATATACGGGAGGAATTATGAAGCTTATTCAAGATCGCCGAGGTCTTAATAAAGGGATTAATTATTTGAATGAATCTCGTGTTTTGCTTGATTATGAAGTGCCTTTGTCTTCGATTGTTGTGGATTTTTATGACAAATTGAAAAGTATTTCTTCAGGATATGCTTCGATGAATTATGAGTTTTTGGATTTCCGTGAAGGGGATTTGGTAAAAGTCGATATTTTGGTTTCAGGTGAGCCGGTTCCGCCTTTGGCGATGATAGTTCACAGAAGTGAGGCTTATTTGGTTGGATGTAAGGTTACCAAGGTGCTTAAGGATTTGATTCCTAGAGCTAATTTCTTGATTACTTTGCAAGCCGCTATTGGTGCAAAAATTATCGCTCGTGAGAATATTTCGGCTTATAGAAAAGATGTTACCGGTTATCTATATGGCGGTGATCGAAGTCGAAAAGATAAACTTCTTGATAAGCAAAAAAGGGGTAAAAAGAGAATGAAAATGGTTGGGAAGGTGAATGTGCCGCAGGAGGCGTTTATGGCAGTACTGAAACGCTAACATCTCCTCAGGAATGGCATCACTTCCTGTTTCTCTCGAGCTAACATGTACGCTCTCGAGAAACTGGGAGCGTTGCTGATATTCCTTCGGATATGTTAGCGTTTCTTAAGTTTATGTACGCCCTCGGAGATGGCTTCGCTTTCTGATTTTCTCGCCCTAACATGTACGGGCTCGAAAATCCGGAAGCGCTGCAGATATATCCTCGAAGATATTATCTCTTCTTATGTTTTAGAAAAAACAGAAGCGTGCAGATATAAGCAAAATAATACTTACCTCTTTTTATGTATTCTCGATTCTGTATTCCGTATTCGTTTGACCTCTGCTAGAATTTCCTTTGTATGGAAGAATCATCTTTAAATCAAAACCAAACTTCGGAAGTTCTGCATTCTAGCAAAAAGAGGCTTGTTAAAATGGTTCTAGGTTTTTTTGTAATTATGATTTTTGCCGGAGTATTGTTTTTTTTGAGAGCGCCTTTGACATCAATTTTTGCGGGGGTTGATGATGGGGATAAGGGACAAGAGCTTGTAATTGCTTATGCTGAAAGTTTTACGACATTAAGTCCCCTCAATTATGAGGTTAGGAATAGAAATTATTTAGGGAATTTTTATGAAGGTCTTACGAGATTTGATAAGAATTTGGCGATTGAGCCGGCTTTGGCTGTGAGTTGGGGACAAATTGATGATGAAACTTGGGAATTCAGTTTGAGGAGTGATGTGTATTTTCATGATGGGAGCCTACTTGATTCCGGGGATGTGGTTTCAAGTATTGAAAAAGCGATGCAGGATGAGAATTCTCAGCTTAAGTCTCTTTTGAGTTCGGTTCAGAGTGTTTCTGCGGTGGACGATAAGACTGTTACAATAGTTACAAATGGTGTTGATCCGATTTTGCCAAATAGACTTGTGCATGTTTATATTTATTCTTCCGAGGTTACCGATTTTGAGAATGTGGTTATTGGAACAGGACCTTATTATGTTGCTTCTTCGGAAACTTTTAACGAGGGAATGATTTCACAGGAGCTTTCTCTTAAGGCATTCCCTTATTACTGGGGGCTTAAGCCTGTATATTCTGATGTTAAATTGGTTGCTATACCGAATAGTTCAGATAGGGAAGAGGCTATTTCGAGCGGGAGTGTCTCGGTTCTTGTAAATGTGCCGATTGATTCAGTTTCTTCGCTCGAGGAAGTTGGTATAAAAATACAAACTCAACCGAATTTGGATGTAAATTTTTTGTTATTTAATACCTTGGATGGAAATGTTTTTAATAATATTGCTCTTCGTGAGGCTTTTTTCATGGCTTTGAATAGAGATGAATTAGTTTCGACTCTTTCCGGATATGCTAATTTGACCGATCAGTTTATCGGACAAGGTGTTAATGGATATGATTCTACGATTTCGGCTTTGTCATATAATTCCGATCAGGCTAAAAATATTTTTGAAGAATATGGTATTGAAGAACTGTCAGTTTATATGGTTAGCGATATGACTGCTCTGGGTGATTTTATTAAGGATCAATTTGCTGCAATTGGAATTGATGCGGAGATTGTTTATAGTGATTTGCAGACTTTTCAGCAGGGTATTTTGGATAATGAATATGATGTTTATTTTATGGGTTGGAAATGTGATTTGGGGGATGCTTCAGATCTTTATGAGACGGTTTTTCATAGCAAAACCGATTTGTATGGTGCTTATAATGGAGGATATTCCAATTCCGAAGTTGATTCGCTTATAGAGGATGCTTCTATTGAAGAGGATGCTATGAATCGGTTATCTATTCTTAAAGAAATTGCGCATATCTTGGTTGAAGATGATGTTGCCGGTGTGCCGATGTTTGAATCCGAGGTTATTTATGGATTTAAAGATGGAGTTTCTTGGAGTCCGAGAGTTGATGGGTATCTTTGGGCTTCCGATGTAAGATAGCGGAGTTAGCAGAGAAGGCAGAGTTACAGGGTTACAGAGTTACAGATGGGGATTGAGAATTGGTTCCTTTCTTTTTCTGTATCTCTGTAATTCTGCCTTCTGTAATTCTGTTTTTTATGGTATAATTAAATGATATTTTTGAGCTAAAAGTATGTTTATTTATTCACTGAAGACCAAATTCATAGTTGTTGTTTCGATTTTAATTATCGCTCTTTTTGGTATTGGCGGTTTTTTACTCCTGAAAGAGAAGTCGATTGAATTGTCTTATGATATTTATAGGAATTCCAAAAATTTTGCCGAACTTACTGTTGAGGATATAGTTTTACTTGATAAAAATTACTTAGCTCAGGATAGTTTTCTGGTTTTTAATCGTGAAATAAAGAATGTTTTTAAGAAAAATGATGATGTAAATAAAATATCACTTGTTACCTATGGAGGGGAGATTTTATATGATTCGGAACAGGAGGTTACGACTCAATATTCAGGTGAGGTTAGGTTGGTTGCCGATGAGGGTATGTTGACGAGAGTTAAATCTAAAAACATTTCTTTTCTTACTGTTTCAGGTGTTGTTGTTTATATTAAAAATGATGCCGATGGTAATGAGTATTTTGTTGATGCGAATGAGAATTCAATTACTGGTATTACCGATTCGGATCGTATTGTGGATATAGTTGCACCATATGGTGATAAGTATGCTGTTGTTTATTCTGTCACTTATGAAAATTTGCAGGATAGGATTAGGGCAACCGAGGTGCGTATTTTGATTTTGATGCTTCTTGGGGTTGTTGTCGCTTTCTTCTTGAGTTTTTATTTGGCATCTTCAGTCGTTAAACCGGTTAAAGATCTCGAATTGGGTGCGCTTAAGATTGCAACCGGAGATTTTAAGCAAAGAGTCCCTGTTAGAAGGAGAGATGAACTTGGTGTTTTATCCGAGGCTTTTAATAAAATGGCTGGAGATTTGGAGATTAGTACGAAGGCTTTGCTTTACAAAGAAAGGGTTGCAAAAGAACTTGAGCTTGCGGCAAAAATCCAAAGAGAAATTTTGCCTAAAGATCGTCCCGTACTTGCCGGATTTGATTTATCCGGAGGTCTTATTCCTGCAGATGAAATTGGCGGTGATTGTTATGATTTTATACATTCGCCTTCGGGTGATTTTTATTCATATATAGGTGATGTAACCGGGCATGGTGTTGCTGCTGGACTTGTTTCCGCTGTTGCCAATGCTTTGATTTATAGCTCTACGGAATTTACTGCGGATACTAAGGATATTTTGATTAATGTTAATAAAATTCTTGATGTTAAGACGGCTTCAAATATGTTTATGACGATGGTTCTTATGAAGATTGCAAAGGATGGAGGAGTGCAATATGTGAGCGCCGGACATAATCAAATTTTGAAATTCAGTGCTGAAAATCATGGAAAAGTTGATGAGATGCCAGGTGGAGGGATCGCGCTTGGTATGGTTGCGGATATAGGAAAGGTGCTTAATAAAGTTGATGTTCCTATGGGGAGTGGGGATGTAATTATTTTGTATAGCGATGGTATCCCCGAGGCGAGAAATGAGAATGGCGAAATGTATGGGATGCCTAAGTTCAAAAGGGCTGTTAGCAATTATTGCGATTTGGTTACCGCTGAAGGTATTAAAAACGCGCTTCTTGCAGATGTGAAGGAGTTTATGGGGAATGCGGTGCAGTTGGATGATATGACGATGGTGGTGGTGAAGAAATTGTAATCGCCTTCGGGATGGCTTCGTTTTCTGATTTTCTCGCCCTAGCATGTACGGGCTCGAAAATCTGGAAGCACTGCAGATATCCCTCAGGCGATTACAATTTCTCCCTTGAAAACTGGGAACGCTGCAGATATCACCTCAACAATTAATTTTTCTTACTCAGGCTAGCATGTACGCCCTCTCAAAAACAGAAGCGCTGCAGATATATACTCGACAATTAAATTTTCTCTCCAAGCCCTAACATGTACGGGCTCGAAAATCTGGAAACACTGCAGGTATCCCTCAGACGATTACAATTTCTTCCTCTGGAAAATAATTAGTTAAAAACTTATGGGTTCGGAAGGCGAAGGACAATCTGATAGTGCCGAGCAATATAACAATCCTTGTTATCAAAGGACTGTTGAAATAGAAACAAGGTTTGATTATGGATGTACTGCCTCTCAAAGATATGAAGCTGAAACTGATTTTGCGCTTAGGTGTGCCGGAGTTGATTTAGGTGAAGGCGATAGAGTTCTTGATCTTGCTTGTGGAGTTGGTGCTCATGCGGATTTAATAAGAGAAAAGACAGGTTGTAGCGTTGATGCTTTTGATAAAGAACCTAATCCGATAGAAGCGGCAAGGTTGCGAGAAGTAGTAAGGCAAAAGCAAGGAGATGTTAGGCAGGCTATTTCTTTCCAAGTTGGGGATATGGCAGATATTTCACGAGAAATAGAAGGGGGCAGGCGATATAAATTAATAACAATTCTTGGTGATTCTTTTATATATTTGCCTAATGAAGATGCAATTAAAAACGCATTTCGACAGTACATTGATTTATTGGAGCCGGGCGGAAGATTGGTGTTGCAATTTAGGGGAAGAGGAGCTAATTATCAGGAGAGATCTGCGGAGAAAGATGAAATGAGAGCAAAGGCTGGGGTAGTTCAGCGCAATGACTATATAGCGAAAGCGACTTATGGTGATGTGCTGGCAGGTGAGCTTGTTAGGTATGGATTAATGGAAGATGCGGTTCAGAGGGATGGAGTTTTTTATTATATGAGTGAGCCGAAAGAACATCCAAGTTTGCCTGAGGGTGTTAAACATTATGCATTTGGTCGTGTCTATGTTGATCAAGAAGGTGTTGAACATAATTTGGGGACGGCGGAAATAACGGATTTCAGAAGTAGTGACAAGGGGAGGGATATTTTAAAAAGATTGCTGATGGAAGTCGGATTCGCAGATATAGCGATTAATAGAGCGTCTCTTGGTGGAGGAAGGGATTTGGTAGCGTTGAGTGCTGGGAAGTCTGAAGTAACTGACGTATCAGGTTTGTGAATTTATTCAATCGCTTTTAAACAAAGTTTTCTGACGGAATCTCTCCATTCTGGCAGTCTTTCGTGTCCTCTTGAAATAGCGAAAAATGTTCTTGGATTTTGTTCTTTTTCGTATTGTAATGCTGTTAATACATCTGCGATTCTGTATGGTTTGTCGAATTCTAACCCCAAAGCATCAGCGACAGCTTGATCTGTATCAATTATTTCTTGATGATGTGTACATTTTGATGGATCGCAAAACCTACGACATAGTGAGTCAAATCCTTTAACAAAAATAACTGTGGCATCAGGATCGGAATTTAAAGCGTTACTTAAAGTTTCATACATGGTTTGTTCCTCTTTCAAGCCTCGAAGTTGTGTCTCATCCAAGGTTCCTTCTTTTGCTTTTCCTTCGCCAATTTCTCCCCATGTAACATGTTTTAAAACCCTCTCAAGGTGGTGAGGTCGCATTTCAACTGATTGTTTTTCTTCAGGTGCCATCTTTGGATTATACCATAAAAAGGACCGTTCGTAAATCATAGTGGTAATAATGAAAAAGAGGGAGAATTTCCCCCTCTTTTCTGTTCTCTGTGTTCTGTTTTCTGTGTTCTACTTTATCCCCGGTACCGGAAATCCTTTACAAAGTTCTTTTACCTCATCTTTTATCTTTGCGAGTTCTGTTTCGTCATTTCTTGCTAGTATTGCGCGGTCGATCCATTTGGCGACTGCAACCATTTCGGGTTCTTTCATACCCCTGGTTGTCATGGCAGGTGTTCCGATTCTGATTCCAGATGGATCCATTGGAGATCTTGTGTCGTTCGGTATCATGTTTTTGTTGACTGTGATTCCGGCTTTGTCGAGTGCTTTTTCAGCTTCTTTCCCGGTTGCGTTTTTGCCGCTTACATCAATTAAAAGAAGGTGATTGTCTGTGCCGCCGAACATCAATTTGTATCCAAGTTCTCGGAGTTCTTTTTCGAGGACTTTTGCATTTTTCATGATCTGCTTCCCGTATTCCTTGAATTCAGGCTTGAGTGCTTCCGCGAAGGCAATGGCTTTTGCGGTAATGTTGTTCTCATGTGGTCCGCCTTGAAAGCCGGGGAATACGGATTTATCTATTTTCTTGGCTAAAGCTGCTTTGCACATAATCATTCCTCCTCGTGGTCCTCTAAGGGTCTTATGAGTTGTCGTTGTAACGATATCGAATAGAGGAACCGGATTGTTCATGAGTCCTGCTGCAATAAGACCGGCGATATGAGCTATGTCTGCCATTGTGAGTGCTCCGACTTCGTCTGCGATTTTCTTAACTCGTGCGTAATCTATTTCTCTGGAATAGGCCGAATATCCTACCAAGATTAATTTCGGTTTATGTTCGCGAGCCAGTCTTTCAATCTCTTCGTAATCTATTGAGCCCTCTTCCGTTGTTTTATATCTGATAAATTTAAAAAGCTTGGCGATATAAGTTACCGGATGGCCGTGTGTTAAATGTCCGCCATGTGCAAGATCCATTCCGAGTACAGTGTCGCCTGGTTCTAAGATGGCGAAATAAGCGGCAATGTTTGCCGGTGCGCCGGAATGTGGTTGAACATTTACATGTTCAGCTCCGAAAAGTTGCTTGGCTCTTTCGATTGCCAGTGATTCGACAATGTCCGTGTAGGTTTGTCCTCCGTAGTATCTGTTTCCCGGGTATCCTTCCGAGTATTTGTTTGTAAAAACCGTTCCGAGGGCTTCAAGTACGGCAGGGGAGACATAATTCTCCGATGCTATCAGTTCGAGACCTTCCGCTTGGCGTTTTTCTTCGCCAAGAATCGCTTTGGAGACTGCGTCATCCTGTTGTGGGATGAACACTTTTGAGATTGCGGGCATGGGGATAGGGTTAAGAGATAAGATAGAGAGAGAAGATAGGACCTAGGACCTAGTTAACTAGTGAGCTAGTGAAGAGGGGAGGAAGAAGATAAAGAAGAAGAAAGAGAAATGATTTGAGATTCAGTGATGATGTGATTTATTTTAATATCATGTTTTTCGTAAGGTATATGCTCGTAAAGCTGGAAGTTGTATGCCAGGGCGATTTTCGGGGTTGGGATTTTTTTCAACAATTCATCAAAAAAACCTTTTCCGTATCCGATTCTGTTGCCCTCCATGTCAAAAGCGAGGCCTGGGATTATGCATAAGTCTATTTTCAAGTGATCGTGTGTGTCTTTTATGCAATGAGGTATTTCAAGAATTCCCTGATAACCTTTGTGTAGCTCTTTTATATGTGTCAGATGATAGAGTTTAAGCGTGTGTGTATCGTGGCAAACGGTTGGTAGTATTATATTTTTTTCGCGTATGAATTTTTTTATTAATTTCAGCGTGTCGATTTCTTCGGGCATTGATGTATAAAAAAGAACCGTTTTAGCTTCTGTAAACGGTTTGAATTTCCGGAGAGTTTTGGAGATGCGTGAGTCGAGAATCCTTTTTTTGAAAAAACCTAAGTGTTTGCGTTTGTTTTTTACTTCTTGTCTTATAATGTTTTTCGTTGTCACAAAACGGCTTATTGTTAGTATGTCCCTTCAGAATGTTTCGTGCACGCTCAATTTGGGGAGGCGACCGTCGTAATTGTAATTGAATTTTTTAATATTTCAATGTTGTTTTTTTTTATTTAAAGGTCTAAAATTTTTTAGCGAGTTTATTTTTTAATCAATCTTGTTATGTCAGGTGCAAAGAAAGTTTTTTCAGTATTTGTGGTTGTTTTATTGAGTGTTGTTTTTGGTGCAGTTTCCGGTGCTGGTACAAGTATGTATTTAATTACAAACGATTATGTGGATTTAAATGGTGAATCTACGAATACTACTGTTGCTGAGGTCTACAATGAGGAGTCTCAGATGATTGCTGCTTATGACAAAGTTGCTCCCGCTGTTGTTAGTATTATCGCTCTTCAGGATTTGAATGCTTATTATAATCAATATTGGGGACCGCTTGATTATTATTATTCTTATGATGAAAATGATTCTTCAAATGACAGTATGCAAGAGGTTGGAGGCGGAACGGCTTTTATTATAAGTAAAGATGGTATGGCTGTTACAAATAATCATGTTATAGAAGATACGACTCTTGAGTATGTTGCTTATATGGATGATGGAACTGAATTTGATGTTGAGATATTAGATGTTGATGAGGCTAATGATTTGGCGATTTTGCAGCTTGTTGCACAAGATGGCAGTGATGATGCGGATAAAATCGGTTCTTTGCCTTATGTTGAGTTTGGTGATTCCGATTCTCTTGATGTCGGCCAGATGGTTTTGGCTATCGGTAATGCTTTTGCTGAATATGAAAATACAACAACTGCCGGGATTATAAGTGCGACCGGTCGTGAGATTGTTGCAAGTGGAATGTATGGATCTAATCCGGAACAGTTGGATGATTTGATACAAACTGATGCGTCTATTAATCCCGGTAATAGTGGTGGTCCGCTTGTTAATTTAAATGGTCAGGTTATAGGTGTTAATACGGCTGTCGATTCTGAGGCTCAAGGTATAGGGTTTGCAATTCCTATAAATGATATAAGAAAGATTGTTGATTCTTATAATCAGTATGGTTATATAGCTCATCCTTATTTGGGCGTTATGTATGTTATGGTTGATGCGCAAGCTAATGAGAGGTTGAGTCTTGGTGTTGATTATGGTGCGGCCATTGTTGGAGATCCTCAGTCCAATACACCTGCGGTTGTTGATGGTAGTCCTGCTGCGGATGCCGGATTACAGGCGAGAGATATAATTTTGCAGATCGATGATACGGTTATTGATGCGGAGCATGATCTTAAGGATATAATTATGGAATATGCGATAGGTGATGAAATTACATTGAAGGTTTGGAGAGATTCGGAAGAGATTGAGGTAAAAGTTACTTTGGGGCAGTCTGGTTCCGGAGCTGAAGCTGAAACTGCACCTGTAATTGAATAATGTGTAAATATTTGTAAGAAGCCCTGGTTAAATGCCGGGGCTTTTTTGTTGCAAGCCGGTAGCAAAACTCTATCTTTTTGTTGCGTTTTTGGTGTCTGTCGGTAATATATTGGCAAATATTGCCGTGGTGATGGAATGGTATACATGTACGCTTGAGGTGCGTATGCCGCAAGGCTTGGAGGTTCAAGTCCTCTCCACGGCACCACAGGCCGGTAGCGAAGCGGACGGTTTCTTCTTTTAATTTTTTACTTTTTTAAAAATACAAAAATGAAAAAATATATTATTATTTCGATTTTAATTGCGATATTTGTTATCGTTGGTGGTTATTTTTATTATACATATTCATATCAAGTGCCTTGTTGTGGGTCGGAACCTGTTGTTACAGATGCCGTGATTGACTCGAACTATGTTTTTGAAGTGCAGGATAATTATAAAGAGGGGGCGATGGTAGCGACTCGTCAGGTCGTATTTGAGAAGACTGCCGTTTACGAAATGAATGATTATTTGGGGTTCCCTGAAGGGAATACGCTAAAAACTCACAGTACCTGCTATGATGAATCTATCGGGCAGGGATATATTGCCGGAATTATGAGTTCGGAAGTTGCGGTTTTTAAAGATGATAAGGTTTTTGCTTATGCCGATACAGGTATTGGCGATGGGGATTTTGAAATAAAAGAAGTTTATTGTGGTGATGGAAAAGTTATTGTGGTTTCCGAGAATGAATTTGTTAAAATAGATGGTTTGACTCTGGAGGCTTCTTCTTCTGTTAAATTTGATCCAAAAGTACATGCGCAAAGCGTTTATGCAAGTTTCGATTTCGAGTTGGCAGCTTTTGCCGTTCCGGATAATCAAAGTTATGTTTTTTATGATTTAAATACGATGGATGAGGTTTCTGAAATTTTTGTTAATCGCGGGAAGATGTTTTATAGAGATGATGGAACTTTTTTGGTAATTGATACGATTTCCAATAAGGCAGGATATGAAGTAAAAAATATCGGGAAAGATTTTGTGGAAGAAAATTCTTATTTGATTGATAGTACATTTGAAGCTGTTGATATGGTTTATGATGAGAAGAATAATGACCTTTGGGTGTTGATTGATGATGGAAAAATTTTGATTTTCGATCTGGATAATTATTCGGAAAAACCTTTTGTTGTTGAGAGTGAGGTTCCTGATCCGAATGCTATTGTTTTTGACCCCGAATATACCGTTGTTATGACTGAAAACGGATATGATTATGATGGTTATGGGGATTTCCTGGGAGGGATTGTAATAATCGATAGCGTGAGTCGTGAGATTTTAAATATTGTAAAAATCCCGACTCATCATACTTCCATTGAGTTGGATGAGGTTGCCAACATGGCTTATATAACCAATAACGGTGATAATTCCGTGAGCCGTGTTAATTTGGAAACAGGCGAGATTGAGGCTGTTGTTGAAGCCGGGAGTTCTACGGAGAGTGGTGCGGTTGCGAGTGATGGAAGTCTTTATTTAAGAAACAGGTTGGGTGGTAATTCCATTATGCATTTTGATCCGGAGACGGGTGAGTTTTCGAATATAGAGTGTGAGTATCCGTGGCCTGTTGAAATAGCTTACAGTTTGAATTTGAATAAAATTTTTACTTTTGATTTTTTGAATAGTTCCATAAGTGTGATTAATCCCGATACTGATGACATTGAGGTCGTTTATGATTTGCCGGTGCCGGATGGGGCGTCGGATGCGATTGGAGATATGGCGTATGATTATACGCGAGATGTCGCTTATGTTTCTATTCCGGAACAGAATATTGTTGTGGTTGTTAATATGGTTACAGGGGAGACTATTCGGGTTGTTGCGGTTGAGGATTATTTGCTTGATGGTGTGTATGGGACGTTAGGTGGAGCCGGGGAGTTAGTTCTTGCCACTTATGAGCCTACTGCGAAGTTGTTGGTGTATGCGAAAGAGGTTTCCAAGATTTTTGTTTATGACGGTTTGAATGATTTTGAATTGGTTGCGACGATTGAAGTTGGAGATATAGATATTGATATTCGAAATTTCCCTTATTCTTTGGTTGTTGATCAAATGTATGACCAAATTTATATCGGATCGAAAATTTATGATGCCGTTACTTATGAATTGATTGGCAATCTGGCGTATGGGAATAGTGTTGCTTGGGTTGATTGGTATGATGGTATTTTGTTTACCGCTTCGGTTAATAATAAGGACAATGATCAAGAGACGCTTTATGCTCTTAATTATGATGGTGAGATTCTTGATCAAATTGACTTGGCTTCAAATCAGTATGTTAAGGCGAGGTTTGCTTATGACTATACGAAAGGGGTTATGTATGTGTTCTATATGGTGAGTTCGGAGGTTTTTGAAATTAGGGTGGAGAAGTAGAAGAAGTGACATGGTTGAAGAAGAAAGATGAATTTTATTGATATTTGTTCGTATATTTGGTAAAAGATTCTTTGTGTTTGAAAATTCAGGGCGCTTAGCTCAGTTGGTAGAGCGACTGGTTTACACCCAGTAGGTCATAGGTTCGAGCCCTATAGCGCCCACCAGCGCGAAGCGACTCCACGAAGTGGAGGAGCGGAGCGCCTTGTTGTAAGTAATTGCGTAAGCAATCTCCTTGTTTTATCTTGTTGTATTATTAATTGTTAAAAATGTTGAAAAATCGAAGAATATTGTTTGTTGTGGTTGGAATTGTTTTGTCTATAATTGCTTTCTTGGTTTGGGCTCCTTTTATGGGCGATGCGATGGATGTTTCGCGAGTGCTTTCAAATTCTATGGAATGGCAAACTGAAATTGCCGCTTTGGGCGATTATTCATGTGATTCCGGTGGTAGTGATGTTTGCTGTGATGGGTTGAGTATGCGATGGGTCCCTTTTGGAAGGATGATTGATTTTTGCGGATATCAGAGTTGGTATGTTGGGTTTTGGGAAATTATGTAAAATTTAATTAAAAATCAAAATGTCTATCATTGATATCATGCGTTCGCGCAGGTCGGTTCGTTCTTACAAATCGGCTCTTTTAACTGATGAACAAATTGAGGCGATTCTTGAGGCTGGAATGATGGCACCGTCGGCTCATAATCTGCAGTCGTGGAGTTTTATAGTTGTTACAAATCGGGATGTGATAAATCGTTTGAGCGCGTCTGTTCAGGGATATCTTAATGACCGTGTTGAAGCGGATGATGCGGTTTCGCATTTTGGGTCGGAAGAGAGAGTTGATCGAGTGAAAAAAAGGCTTGAGCTTAAGGAAGATACGGTTTTTTATGGGGCACCGTGTGTTGTGTTGTTTGTTGTCGAGAAGGGAAAAGAGTACGCTCCGATGGATTGCGGAATGGCAAGTCAAAATATGGCTCTGTATGCGCGTGAACAGGGAATTGGAAGTTGTGTGATCGGTTATGCGCGTTATGTGGCGCGAGAGGAGTTGATTAAGGTTGGGATGAAAGATTCTCAAGAGCTTATGTTTGGGATGGTGTTTGGACATAGTGATGATATGGATGGACAGGGGCTTGATAGGGATTTCGATAAGATTCAAAGATGGGTAAAATAAAAAATGTTGTTATAGCGCATTGTTATGGATGTGATCCGAGTTCGCATTGGTTCCCTTGGCTTAAGAAAGAGCTTGAGAAGGAAGGAATAAAAGTTTTTGTGCCGAATTTTGGGCAAGACGAGGTGCCGAGTTTTGAAAAGTGGACTTTGGTTTTGGAGGCGATTTTGAAGGATTTGAATCCTGTGGAGACTGTTTTGATTGGGCATAGTCTTGGTGGTGCGCTTATCCCTAGGTTTTTGAGCGGATGGAAAGGTGAGCCGTTTTTGGCGGTTTTTTTGGTTGCGGCACCGTTTGATGGTTTGGGTTGGCCGACATTGAGGCCATTTTTTAAGAAAGGAGTCATTAGTGACGATGTTCGTGGGTGTGCGAAGAAGTTTTTTATTATAAATTCGGATAATGATCCTTATGTGCCGCTTGATCATGGTTATAAATATCAAGAGGTTTTGGGTGGAGAGGTTATTGTAGAAAAGGGGAAGGAGCATTTGTGGCAGGAGGAGTATGGGAAGTTGAAAGAGATGGTGATGGGTATCTAGTAGGCTAGTTAAGAGAAGAGAAAGAGGGGACCTAGTAAACTAGAGAAGATAGAGAATGAGAAAAGATTTTGCATTACCAGTTTCTCTTGCTTTTATCACTATTTATCACTATCATGTAAGTGTATTAATTTTAACTTATATGTCGGATTTTGAATTTTTCAGTACTGAGGAGGTTGCCAAGATGCTTGGAATACAGGTTAGAACTGTCTATTTACATGTGAGGTCGGGGAGGATTCCGGCGCGGAAGGTTGGCAGATCTTTTAAGATTCCGAAAAAAGAGTTTTTCGATTATTTATCACAAAATCGCTCGAAAGGGATTGTGGTTGTTAAGGTTGGAACGCAGGTTTTACTAGATTCTGAAAATGAACTTGATTTGAATGTCCTCAGGAGGTTTTCAAGCGAAATTGCTCTTCTTAAAAAAGAAGGATGGCATGTTGTTCTTGTGAGTTCCGGGGCGGTTGGATCCGGGAGAGAGGTTTTTGATGGGTCGCTTATCAAGGATAAGATTTTGCAAAAACAGGTGCTTGCAGCGATTGGGCAGGCTAGGCTTATGCATTATTATTCCGATTTTTTTGGGAAAGAAGGATTGAATGTGGCGCAAATTTTGCTCGAAAGGGAGAATTTTTCTGACAGAAAGAGATTCCTATCTGTTAGGGGTGTCGTGTCCGAGCTTCTTAATAACGGGGTTGTACCGATTGTGAATGAGAACGATGTGATTGCCGATAAGGAACTTAGGTTTGGTGATAATGATGAGCTTGCGACGCTTCTTGCGGTGATGTTGGGAGCGAAAAAGCTTGTGATTTGCTCTTCAATAAGCGGCTTGTATGATTGTGATCCTGTTAAAAATAAAAATGCTCGAATTGTAAAGGAGGTTGCTGATATAACGGAAGAAATTTATCAGATGTGCGGAAAATCTGTTAGCACGAACGGGCTTGGTGGAATGGTTAGTAAATTAAATTCTGCTCGATTGGCTACCCGTGCTGGGATTGAGACTTTTGTTATAAATGGAAAAAGGAAGGGGAATTTGGTTGATACTGTTCTTGATGGATGTTTTGAGGGGACCAAGTTTTTGGCCAAAGAAAAAGGTCTCAAGGGTTTCCAAAGATGGCTTACTGCAGGCGCACTTTCGTTTTCGAAAATAGTTATTGATGATGGTGCCGCGAAGGCGCTTTTGAATAAAAAAAGTTTGCTTTTGGTTGGGGTGAAACGAGTTGAAGGTGAGTTTGAAAAACGCGATACTGTTGATGTGTATAATGAACGCGGTGAAAATTTGGCGGTTGGTGTTGCTAATTATTCTTCGGATGAGTTGAGAGAGGCGCTACAGTTGAAAGATAGGAAGAATAAAAAAGAGGTTGTGCATGCGGATAATGTTGTGGTGTTGTGAAGAAGGACATAGTGGGCTAGAGAAGATAGTAAGCTAGTAAAGATGGGAATTTAATACAAATTAAATTTATGGAAAAAATTTTAAAAAAAGTTGTTGAGGCGTCGCGGATTCTCGGGAACGAATCTGTTGCCAAGCGGAATAAGTTTTTGCAAGTTTTGGCGAAAAATCTCAAAAAAGATGTTTATAAGATTATCGAGGCTAACAAGAAAGATGTTGTAAAAATGTGTGCAGATGATCCAATGACAGCTCGCTTGAGACTTAATGAAGCTGAAATTTTTGCAATGGCTGATTCTTTAAAAGAAATTGTCGAGATGAAAGATCCGCTTGGACGAGTGATTGAAGAGCGAAATGTGAATGGACTTAATTTGAAAAAAGTTTCCGTTCCTTTTGGTGTTATTGGCGTGATTTATGAATCTAGGCCGAATGTGACTGTCGATGTTGCGGCTTTGTGTATTAAATCTGGGAATTGTGCGGTTTTGCGCGGTGGTAGCGAGGCTTATTATTCAAATAAGGTTTTGGTTGCGATTATTGTTTCAGCCTTGATAGAAGCAGGTTTGTCGCGAGATTGCGTTGTTCTTTTGGGGACTGATCGTGCGCTTGTTAAGGAAATGCTTAAGGCGAATAAATATATCGATGTTGTTATTCCGCGCGGAGGCAAAGGGCTTATAGATATGGTTCGCGAGAATTCCAGAATCCCTGTGATAGAAACGGGCGTCGGGGTTGTGCATACTTTTGTTGATAGCGAGGTGGATATTAAGAAGGCCGCTGCTGTTGTTTTTAACGCAAAAGTTTCACGACCGTCTGTTTGTAACGCGCTTGATACTTTATTGGTGCATAAGGCTGTCGAGAAAAAATTCATGAAGGAATTGTTGCCAAAATTAACAGAGGCTGGAGTTGAGGTTTGTAGTGAGTTCGGTAGAGAATTTTTATCATTAAAAATGTCTGTTAAAATTGTTTCCGGTTTGGATGAGGCGATTGAACATATTGCCAAGTATTCTTCCAAACATTCGGAGGCGATTTTGACCTCAAATAAGGCGCATGCGCGCGAGTTTCTTGAGAGAGTTGATGCGGCGGTTGTATATGTGAACACTTCAACGCGTTTTACCGATGGCGGAATGTTCGGATTGGGAGCGGAAATTGGGATAAGCACGCAGAAGTTGCATGCGAGAGGACCGATGGGGATTTGCGAATTGACGACTTATAAATGGCATGGTGAGTCGGATTACGGGATAAGATAGTCGTAGGTCATAGGTCGTAAGTAAATAATATAATTTATATGAAAATTGGAATTATAGGTTGCGGAGTTATGGGGAGTGCAATTGCCGGATTCCTTCCTGGGAAGGAGTTGGTTGGTTTCGATACGAATCATGAAAAAGTCGAGGCGCTTGGGATTCCTGTTGCGGATTCGGTCGATGCACTTATTTCGCATGTCGATTGTGTTGTTTTGGCTGTTAAACCGCAAACTTTTCGTGAGATGAAAGTTGATTTTAAGGATAAGTTGGTGGTTTCGATTATGGCTGGAGTGAAGTTGTCAGATTTGCCCAAAAGATCTGTTCGGGTGATGCCGAATCTTGGTGCGCGAGTTGGTAAGAGTGTAAGTTCTTTTGTTTGTGGTGTCATAAGTCTTGAAGATAAGATTTTTGTTAAAAATTTACTTGAAAAATTTGGGATGGCGATTGAAGTCAAGAGTGATGACGAGATTGATAAAATGACAGCTTTGACGGGTTCGGGACCGGCTTATTTGTATGTTTTTTTGAGTGCGTTAAATGAGGCTTCGAAAGAATTTGGATTTGATGAAAAAACCACTCGAAATGTTTTGGATCAGCTTGTTTCGGGGGCTCTGCAAGCTGCGAAAGGTGAGGATTTTGATGAGATGGTAAAAAAAGTTGCGTCAAAAGGTGGAACTACCGAGGCGGCTTTGAAAGTTCTCGATGATGGTAAATTTAAAGAAATTTTGAAAAAGGCCGCTTGTGCGGCCTTTGAAAGAGCTAAAGAATTGTAGTGGGTCTATTGTTTTACCAAGGTGTAAGAATCTTTTCCGACCTTCTTGAATACCGGTTTGTTCTTTAGGTTTAGATAAATCGTGATTGTTTTAACTTGTCGTTGTTTTAAAACTTCTTTGATGATTTCATCGCGAGTCAAAACTTTTTTGCCGGCAAGAACTTTTTCGATTATTTCGGAAACGGTTCCTTCACTATATCCCCATTTTGATAGAGCATAAATTCCACGACCGATAAGAATGAAATCTTTATTCCTAATAAGCTCATTATGTACGGCCTGTGTGTTTACCATCTTATTGTCGAATCTGTATTCACTTATTAAGTTTGAAATTTTGACGAAATGGAGAGGTTTTTCTTCTCTTGATAAGATGAAATTGATTTTATCTCGTAATGTTCTTGGGTTGATATGTCTCCATGTCTTAAGACCGATTCCTTTTTCCGTGAATTTTATCCTCTTGTCGATTGAGAGAGTGCTTACAATCAATTCCGGATCCACTTTTTGAGAAAGTTTTTCTTGAACTTTTACCGCTAATTGAGTCGGTTCTATAACGTCATTCCTTTCATTTAGTACTTTTATTCCGACTTGCGTAAGTTCTTTAATGAGTTGGAATGGAATTGTCTTGATTCTCCAATTTGGTTCGTAATTTATCGTGTTTGGGATTTTGTCCAAATCCGCATCGAGTGCTAGTGCAAGCTTAAGTTCATTGATTTCCGTTGCTGAAATATTGCTTAATGAATTGATGACGGCGGCTGTTATTTTATCTTCTGTCATTATGCCGGCGTTTTTCTTAATGATTACTTTTGCATATTCATTAAGGATTTTTAAATTTGTGTTTTGAGCGTTTCTCGTAAGTTTTTTAAGTGCATTTTTCTCGATTTGTCTGATTCGTTCGCGAGTTACTGAAAATTTCTTCCCGATTTGCTCGAGAGTTTGTTTATTTTGAGAATGAAGCGCGAACCTTTTCTCAATAATGTCCTTTTCTTTTTCATTTAGGACTATTAAGAGGTTCTCGATAAGATCGCGAAGCTTGATGTCGTTTGCTGTTGCGTTTGCGCTGATTGTGAAATTAGGTGTTGTCATAATTTTGTATTTTTTTAATTAAGTGGTTAAAAGGTATTTGAACTTTAGCACCATGTTTTTAATTAGTAAAGGGCTTGTGGTATTAAAATAGTGCCGTCTGGTTTACAGATGAAAATTTGTGGATTTGTTGTAGAATATATATTCGAATATCGGATTTCGAATACTGAATACATGGGTAGGATTTTGGTTTGTTACTCCAGCCTATATCCTACGCAAGGAACCGTATGTATCAATTTTCTGTCATAGTCCTTGTCTATTTTTTTACGCAGTTGTGATATGTGCGCTTCTACTGTGTTGCTTAACAATGTTGTGTTTCTGTCCCAAAGAATTTCAATTAATTCTTGTTTTGTTACCGTTTGACCTTTTTTTTCGAGAAGAAGTTCGAGGAGGGAGAACTCTTTGTTGCGCAATTTCAAGATTTGATCTTTTCGTTTTACCGCTCTCTTTTCAATGTCCAAAACCAGATCTTTATATTTGATTTTAATTTTCGGAGTTATGGTTTTTGGGCGAGCAATCGATCTTATTAACAGAACCAAGTCTTTTATTCTTACCGCTTGAGGTAAAATACATGAATTGTGAATTGTTTTTTGTGGCTTGTGATGGAGTAAAATCGGTATTTGCCAGTTTGAGTCGCGTATGATTTTGATACAGTTTTCATATTCCCGGTCTTCCATTGGCGGTTCGATGTAAACCAAATGGAATTGCGTGAGCCATATTTTTTCGAAATCGTTTGGACGGCTCATGAATGAATTTATGTTTACATTTCTGAGCGCCTCTTTTATTTTTCCGGTTGCTTTCGGTGTTTTAGTGATAATTAAAACATTCAGCATGTGGTGAGTGGTTATTGATTGGGAGCCTCTGAAAAACACCCTTATGACTGCAATTTACAAATTCTGGCTGCAAATGGTTCATGCCTTCTTGCTGTATCTTCTCCTGATACAGTTTCGTCGGCCTTTGTAAGTTGTGTTTGCATTCGCAAACGAGCTTATCATATGGGCCGTGCCGGCCTGTTCGCTCAGAATTTGTAAATTTCGTTTCCATAATGGTATTTTTCAAAGGCTCCTTTGTTTATGGTAGGATGGCAATTGTTTCCCTTGTATTGTTGTTTTACAAGGGTTGTGAGTAAAAATGCTGTCAAACTTTTGTGACAGCTAAAAAATAACGGGGTTGAAATTTGTTTTTAGGTGTTATAAATTTTTGACAGCAAATGATGTAATATGAAAGATTTTCAAGAATTAAAGGCCATTTTTGAAGCTCAGGGGCATCCGTCTTTTCGTGCGAATCAGCTTCTTCATGATGTTTGCCAGAGAGGTGTTGTCGATTATAAAGAGATGAGTAATTTACCTGTTACTTTACGAGGATATTTGAATGAGAATTTACCGATTCTATCTGTAGAAGAGGTGAAATCTTCTGTTGCTGGTGATGGTTCGGTTCGAAAAGTGCTATTTAGGTGCAAGAAGGATGGTAAGAAAATCGAAGCTGTTTTGATGAGGTTTGCCGATGGTAGGAGAACTGTTTGTGTTTCTTCACAGGTTGGGTGTGCTATGGGATGTTCTTTTTGTGCTACCGGTAAAATGGGTTTCAAGAGAAATTTAACTTATGAAGAAATTTCCGATCAGGTCCTTTATTTTGCTTCCGATATTAAGAGTTATGGAGAAACGATTACTAATGTGGTTTTTATGGGTATGGGTGAGCCTTTTAACAATTATGAAAATGTTATTAGGGCGATTCGGTTTCTTAATGATGCAAGAGGACTCAATATAGGTGCTCGAAATATTACGCTATCTACTTCCGGTGTTGTTCCTGGGATTCTCAATCTGATAGGCGAGGGGTTGCAGGTGAATTTGGCGATTTCCCTTCATGCGCCAAATCAGGAATTGAGGGAGAGTATGATGCCTGTTGCGAAAAAGTATGGTTTGGAAGAGTTGATGGGTGCTGTTACCAAATATACGAACGAGACGCATAGGCGTGTTTCTTATGAGTATGTGATGATTGCCGGGGTTAATGATGATCTGTCTTTGGCGCATCAGTTGGGGAATTTGGTTGAGGGGCAGTTGTGTCATGTGAATTTGATTCCTTATAATTTAACAGGTGGGAATAAGTTTAAGCGGTCTTTGAGTAGGAAGATGAATGATTTTGTTAAAATTCTTGAGACTTATAGGGTTCCGACGACTATTAGGGTGAGTCTTGGGCAAGATATTGATGCGGCGTGTGGGCAGTTGGCGGGCGGGAAGGAGATAGGAACTAGAGGAGATAGTGAGCTAGTAAACTAGTTAAGTTAGGAGGGGAGAAGAAAGATAAGAGAACATACTTTATTTTATTGATGTATGAAGAGTATTATGCTTTAATTATTAAGGTTTCTTATCTCTTAATTTTTACAAAAATGGCTGACGCAAAAGCTGAACCAAAGAAAATCAGAGTTTCGATTTCAGAAGATGTTCAAGGAGGAATTTATTCCAATGCTGTATCTGTAAATGTTTCTCCAAATGAGATCGTTCTTGATTTCGGATATCTTATGCCGGGTGGTGCTGAAAAAGTTGTTAAGATTATGCAAAGGGTTAATATGACACATCGCACTGCCGAATCTTTCTTGAAAGTTTTCCAAAATGCTGTTTTGGATTTCAGGAATAAGCAGAAAGATGCGGGGAAATAAGGACCTAGGATTTAGTAAACTAGTTAGTTAGTAAAGAAAAGAGAGAAAAAGTGCATATAGTAAAGATTTTTTATGAAAGCTTTAATTCAAAGAGTTAAGAAGGCTTCGGTGTCTGTTGATGACAAGATTGTTGGGCAAATTGGCCAAGGTTTTTTGGTTTTGTTTGGAGTTGGGAAAGGAGATTCTTCGGCGGATATTCCTTATCTTGCGAATAAGGTTGTTAATATGAGGGTTTTTGCCGATCAGGATGGGAAATTTAACCTTTCATTAAAAGATATTAAAGGCGAGTGTTTGATAGTTTCGCAATTTACTCTTTATGCGGATACGCGGCATGGAAATCGACCTAGTTTTACAGAAGCAGGGGAGCCTGTAATGGCGAATGAGTTGTATAAGGAGTTTTGTGAGGCTGTTGCCGGATTGGGGGTGAAAGTTGAAAGAGGTGTTTTTGGGGCGATGATGCAGGTTGAATTGGTGAATGATGGGCCGGTGACGGTGATGGTTGAGGGGAGAAGAGAGGACTTAGTATGACTAGAGAAGATAGTGAAGAGAGTGGAGAGGGGAAGTTGAAGAAGTGACATAGT
>Ga0172379_10002275_pt1 | contig 34521 bp, 29 predicted proteins | sample GrowelOW334metaG_FD_119756 | JGI IMG/M metagenome (GOLD analysis project Ga0172379, IMG submission 119756) | Groundwater microbial communities from an aquifer near a municipal landfill in Southern Ontario, Canada - Groundwater well OW334 metaG | ecosystem: Environmental > Aquatic > Deep... | reverse complement strand
GTCCGCAGCATCCAGCCCATTGCTTTCAAATTGAATGCCTGGACAATAAATGACAGCAAAACGATGATCAGCAATCCGATAAAAATCTGTGCGGCAACCGTTCCGCGCATTCCGCGGTACAATCGATAAAAGATAAACGTCACCAGAAGGATATCGATAAGGTCAATCACCGAAACAGAGAGAAAACCGATCTTAAATAATTCCATTACGTCGCATTCCTTATAGCATCAATCACAACGGCAATTCGTTTCATCTCTTTTACATCGTGAACTCTGATGATATTGGCGCCATTCATGATGCCGGCCGCAACCGAAGCCGCCGTTCCCACCAACCGGTCGGAGACCGGGGCATTCAGCAATGCGCCGATAAAACCTTTTCTTGAAGTGCCGAGCAGGATCGGATATCCGAGATCACAGAATTGATCAAGATGACGGATCAACAACAGATTGTGGGTTAGATTTTTTCCAAATCCGATCCCCGGATCGATAATGATATTGGTCACTCCTTCATGCCGCGCTTTTGCTATGCTTTGACGGAGGCTTTTTTTCACATCGGCAACGACATCCTCATAGTGAGGATTGTCCTGCATCGTTTCCGGCGTTCCCTGTATATGCATCAGTACGAGTCCGGCATTCCATCGTGCCGCAACAGTGGCAATGGCGGGATCGAACAGCAGACCGCTGATATCATTCACAATGGAAGCGCCCGCCTTTAAAGCTTCTTCTGCAACAATCGACTTTGTCGTATCGACCGACATCACGGCATCGGCCGTTGCTGCGATCTTTTCGATAACGGGGACAACCCGATCCAATTCTTCCTGAACGGAAACTTTGTGATACGAATTGTCGTACGTCCCTTTCGGCCGGGTCGATTCGCCCCCCACATCGATGATATCGGCTCCCTGACCGATCATCTCCAACGCACGCGCAACCGCTCCTCCCGTCGAAAAGTACATTCCGCCGTCGGAGAATGAATCGGGAGTGACATTCAGTACGCCCATGACATGCGTGCGGGAAAAAAAATCGATAGATTTTTTGTTGAACTGCACGTCGCGATGTTGATCTGATTGCGTTACCATTGTCCTAAAATATTGAAACCTTTGACCAGAAGCAAAGAAAAACCCCGCATTTGCGGGGTTTTCTGCTACTGGGTTTTCTTTTGAGCTCGAAGTGCTTTTGCTTTTTCTTTCATCTTCGCTCTTTTTTTCCGGTGCTTTTTCTCGGCACGGAATCCTTTTTTGTTCACGATCACTCCTTTGATATTGTTTTATGGTTCACTGCAATTATGATAAAATCCACATTTCGGGCAAAACAATTTGCACTTCCTGCTGTCCAACGGCGTGCCGCAATTCACGCAGTAATTCCAATAATGCCTTTCCTCCACACGTTCAATTTCTTCAATATGAAAATTCAACAATGAAGGAATTTTTTTGTAGTCCGATCTCTTTGTTTCCATACCGTTTTCAACTTACCAAAGTGTCGTCTCGAATGCAAGTGGTTTCTCTTAGTGGATGTATCCGTCATTCCCCGCAAGCTCCTCAACTTTCTTCTGCGATACCAGCAGCGGCAGCATCGATTCAAAGTGTTTGACGAGCATCTCGAGCCGGCGGTTTTCAGAATTCAAACTCAAAAACAATTGACGCTGGGTTATTTCCAATCCCGATTTTTGAACGAGAAAAAATGCCCGGGTGCGGCGGATATCGGATGGATCGACCCGTCGTACCGTTCCTTGAAAGACAATCGATACGAATTCATTATAGAGTTGCACAGCATGATCTTTTATTCTTTCATCAACTTCCTCAGATATGTCGTTGTACCATGAAATTCGTCCCGAGGAGTACGGATGGGGAGCGTCGACAAGATGTGCCAGCGAATACCGCCGGCGTCCTTCAACCACGATATCCATTCTGCCGTCATCATACCGCTTCGACACTTCATGCACCACCGCCGTACATCCGATAGGCCGGATATTTTGTTCAAAAAGAAGATTAATGCCGAATTCCGTTCCGTAGGTGATGCATTCGCCGATCAATGTTTTGTATCGATCTTCAAAGATGTGTAACGGCAGCAATGACTGTGGAAAAAGAACAACATTCAGGGGAAAGATCGGAATGATTTCGGACGGTTCTTCGGTCTGCATGAGTGGGATATATCAAATCCCCGCAGAGGCGGAAAGCCTTTGCGGGGATTTTCATGAATTTATTTTGTTGTTTGTTCGAATCGGGCGACAACATCATCCCAATTCACCACACTCCAGATTGCCGCAAGATAGTCTGCGCGGCGGTTTTGATATTTTAAGTAGTACGCGTGTTCCCAGACATCGACACCGAGAATCGGTTTCTTCCCTTCCATCAGCGGAGAATCCTGATTTGCCGTTGACGTTATCGCAAGTTTTCCGCCGTCGGCGATCAGCCAGGCCCATCCGGAACCGAATCGTCCGAGTCCTGCCTTTTGAAATTGATCTTTGAATGCATCAAGCGACCCGAATGTTGAAACGAGCGCAGTTCCGAATTTGCTGGAGGCGGGGAACGCGACATCTTTTTTCAACTGCTGCCAGAACATTGTGTGGTTCACATGACCTCCGCCGTTGTTCCTGACTGCGGTACGAATTGTTTCCGGTACGGCGTTCAAGTTGCTGATCAGTTCAATAGCTGATTTTGATTGAAGTTCCGGATGATCTTTTACAGCGTTGTTCAAATTGGTAACATACGCTGCATGGTGTTTGCCGTGATGAATTTCCATCGTTTTTGCATCGATGTACGGTTCAAGTGCGTCAAATGCGTACGGAAGCGGCGCCAGTTCGTGTGCCATAGTGTGATTCTCCTTAAGTAGTGGTGAAGGTAACAATGAATGTAATTCAGTTTCTTGTAACGGTACTCCTGCCGCGGCGAGCGAACCAAGCAGGATCGACGACGATTGTTTAATGAAATTTCTCCGGTCAGATTTGGACATACTCTATCCTCCTACATTCCAAGTGTAAGACGGGCTTCTTCGGACATCATGCTGGGATCCCACCGCGGCTCCCAGACGACACGCACATTCGTTTCTTTCACTCCCCTGACCATTTCCGATTTTTGTTTCACTTCAAGCGGTATCACCTGGGCGGCTGGACATGACGGCGACGTTAATGTCATGGTAACATCGACTACCCCGTCCGATTTCACGCCGATGTCGTAGATCATTCCCAGTTCATAAATGTTCACTGGAATTTCAGGGTCGAACACCGTGCGGATCTGTTCGGAAACCTGTTCTTTGATCACCATCATTTCCAACGAATTCAATTCCTGCGCTGCCGGTTGAACATTATTGTCCATTGATGTTCTCTCCTTTCTTTGTCAAAACTTCAGTTGAAACGGCGGCATGCGAATTCTTCAGCGCATCGTGGAGCGCATGCCAGGCCAGGGTTGCACATTTGATTCTCGAAGGGAATTCGGCAACTCCGGTCAATGCACCGAGACATCCAAGCTCTTCAATATTTTCATCAACGCTCCATTTACCGGTCACGACCTGATGAAATTTTTCGAAGAGCCGTTCTGCTTCGGCGACTGTCGAACCTTTCACCGATGTGGTCATCATCGACGCGGACGATTTTGAAATTGCACACCCGCTTCCCTGAAATCCGATATCGGCGATCCGATCGCCATCCAGCGTCAGCCATACCTCATAGTGATCTCCGCATAACGGATTAAATCCTTCGGCATAATGCGACGCGTGTTCGATCTTCTTAAAATTTCTCGGCGATTTGTTGTGCTCCAAAATAAGCTGTTGATACAACTCATTCAATTCACTCATCCGAATACTTCCTTTACTTTTCCGATCCCCTTCACCAATTCATCAACTTCTTCTTTTGTGTTATAGAATGCGAAGGATGCCCTCGCCGTCGCAGGAATGCCGAACCGTTTCATGACCGGCTGCGTGCAATGGTGGCCGGTCCTGATCGCAATACCCTCCCGGTCGAGAATGGTACCGATATCATGCGGATGGATCCCTTCAATGACGAATGACGCCACTCCTGCCTTCTCCCTGGCCGTTCCGATGATGCGGATGTCCGGAATTGATCGAAGCGCCTGAGCAGCATAGGTCAGGAGATCCTTTTCATACGATGCAATCTGTTCCAATCCGACACTCTGCACGAAATCGATTGCCGCTCCCAGACCGATCCCTCCGGCAATATGCGGAGTCCCCGCTTCAAACTTGTAGGGAAGGTCATTGAAGGTCGTTTTTTCGAATGTCACGGATTTGATCATATCACCGCCTCCCTGATATGGATTCATTTCCTCAAGGAGCGATTGCTTACCGTATAATACTCCGATACCGGTCGGACCGAATAGTTTATGTCCCGAAAACGCAAAGAAATCGCACTCAAGCTGCTGCACATCAACATGGGTGTGCGCAACCGCCTGCGCCCCATCGATAAGGACGATTGATCCGTTGCGGTGAGCGAGTTCTATAATTTTTTTAATCGGATTGATCGTGCCGAGAGAGTTCGAAACATACACTACCGATACAATCTTTGTTCTCGGTGTCAACAAAGATTCATATTCATTCAGCAGCAGCTCTCCGTCATCATTCATTGGAATGATTCGAAGAATCGCTTTTTTTTCCTCGCAGATCATCTGCCACGGAACGATATTGGAATGGTGCTCCATCGCAGAAATGATCACTTCATCACCTTCCGCGAGATGTTTCCTGCCGTAGCTGTGCGCAACAAGATTGATCGAATCGGTTGTCCCCTTGGTAAAGATGACCTCTTTCACACTCGATGCGTTGATAAAATTCTTGATCTTTCCGCGGGCTTTTTCATATTCAAACGTCGCCACTTCGCTTAAGTGATGAACACCGCGGTGAATATTCGCGTTTTGTTCCCTGTAGTACAGGTTGAGCGTTTCGATCACCGCGTTCGGTTTTTGGGTTGTTGCGGCATTATCGAGGTACACAAGTTTTTTTCCGTGAACGGTGGTGTGAAGAATGGGAAAATTGTTCCTCATTGCCTCGACATCGAATACAATCTCTTTTTCAATGGTCTGCATAGGAATTAATTATGGACAATATCCGGCAATCCGAGACTGCCGAGTTTTTCACGAAGCCGATCGACAACGAGGACATCGACATACCGCCTGATCTCGGGGGTAACGATCTTTCCGGTGACTTCCGCTGCAAAACCGACCGTCAGCATTTTTTCCGCATTCTCGGCGGAGATTCCCCTGCTCTTCAGATAGAACGCATGCACCGGATCAAGTCCTCCCACGGCAGCGCCGTGCGTGCACTTTACATCGTCGGCAAATATTTCGAGTTCCGGTTTTGTATCGACCACTGCCGTATCCGAAAGGAGTAAATTTCGATTTGTCTGCTTCGAATCTGTTTTCTGCGCCTCCGGTTCAACATATACTTTTCCGTTAAACACCGCACGTGAATTGCCGTACAGGATTCCCTTGAACAATTCATGGCTCGGACAATTGGGATGGATGTGATGCATGAATGTATGATGGTCGATCAGTTGATCGCCTGCGGTGAAATACAATCCGTTCAGATTGCAATCCGCCCCTTCACCGTCGATGATCACACTCATATCATTCCGTGCTATGGCAGACCCAAGAGCGAGCGAGAATACATTGACCGTACTTTTCGCAAACTGATGGAGACGGAAATTTTCGACATGGTAGGTCGAATCGCTTTCTTTTTGAATCTTCACGGCCTCGACATCCGATCCTTCTTTCGCCACAATTTCCGTTACCACATTGGTCAGATTTTGATTTTCGTCGGAGGACCGGTAGCTGAATGCAAACCGAACTTTCGATCGTTCTTCAACAATGATCAGATTGCGGATATGTACCGCATAGTGTTCCGTGCCGGCCTTCGACGTGATGAACAGACAATGAATCGGCTTGTCGATCTCGACATCTTCCGGCACATAGACAAACACACCGTCGTTGAGAAAAGCGGTATTCAACGCGGCAAATGCATTATTCTCGAGCGGCACATATTGGGAGATATATTTCTTCACAAGTTCAGCGTTCGCCCTCACGGCTTCGCGCATGGTGGTGACAATTACCCCTGCCGGCAGTTCATCGATGGATGAGTATTCTTTTGAGAATTTCCCGTTGATAAAAACGATCGAATGGTGTTCCAATCCTTCGATCATGAACGAGCCGACCTGGTGACCGGGATCGTCTAAAGCAAGTTTATCCGACGCGTATTTGAACGAAGTCTTCGCAATCGGCGCAATGTTGGTGTATTTCCAATTTTCATCATGAGTGGTGGGAAACCCCTTTTCCGCAAAGACGGCGAGTGCCGACCGGCGCAGCGTATTCACCCATTCCGGATACTCCGATGCGCCGTTCTTCCCGAACGATTCAAATTCCGAGACATAATGGTTATAGTTGTGCAAATTCGACATTGGTTCTCCCATCACATCGCACCGATTTCTTCTTTAATAAGGTCATAACCGTTCGCTTCCAGTTCGAGGGCAAGTTCCTTCCCTCCGGACTTGACGATCTGCCCTTTCACAAGCACATGGACGAAATCGGGAACGATGTAATTCAACAATCGTTGATAATGCGTCACGACAATGGTCGCATTCTTCGGCGACTTCAATTTATTGACCCCTTCCGCAACGATCTTCAACGCATCGATATCCAGGCCGGAATCCGTTTCGTCCAAAATGGCAAGTTTGGGCTCCAGCACCGCCATTTGAAGAATTTCATTCCTCTTTTTCTCGCCGCCGGAGAACCCCTCGTTCACGGGACGATTGATAAAACTTTGATCCATCTCAACGATTTTCATTTTCTCTTTCAGCAATTTCAGGAACTGCATGGAATCCAGTTCTTCCAGCCCGTTCGCCTTTCGCACTTCGTTCAATCCTGCTTTCAGGAAATAACTGTTGCTCACGCCGGGAATTTCGACCGGATATTGAAATGCCAGGAACACTCCTGCCCGCGCCCGGTCTTCGGGTTCCATCTCAAGAAGATCCTGTCCCTGGAACAGCACCTCGCCCTGCGTCACTTCGTAGGCAGGATGTCCGGACAGCACCTGTGCGAGCGTGCTTTTTCCCGATCCGTTGGGTCCCATAATAGCGTGGATCTCACCCGCTTTCACAGAGAGGTTGATGCCGCGAAGAATTTCTTTCCCGTTCACATTGGCATGTAAATTTTTAATTTCGATCATTGTGCTTTTTTCCTTGTTTCTTGTTCATTAACCGACAGAGCCTTCAAGACTGATGCCGAGGAGTTTCTGCGCCTCGACGGCAAATTCCATCGGGAGGTTCTTAAATACTTCCTTGGCAAAACCGTTCACGATCATTGAGATCGCATTTTCGGTATTGATGCCGCGTTGTTTGCAGTAAAAAATCTGATCTTCACCGATCTTCGATGTCGACGCTTCGTGTTCGACGCTCGATGATGAATTTTTCACTTCGATGTACGGGAACGTATTCGCGCTGCATTTATTCCCGATCAGCATCGAATCGCACTGCGTATAGTTTCGCGAATTCACCGCATTCTTCCCTACGCTCACAAGGCCGCGGTACGTATTGTTTCCCCTCCCTGCAGAGATTCCTTTCGAAACGATCGTGCTGCGTGTGTTCTTTCCAATGTGCATCATCTTTGTCCCCGTATCGGCATCCTGACGGTTGTTGACCACCGCAACGGAGTAAAATTCGCCGATCGAGTTATCACCCTGCAGAATGACCGAGGGATATTTCCATGTGATCGCGGAACCGGTCTCCACCTGCGTCCAGGAGATCTTCGAATTCACCCCTGCACATTTTCCCCGTTTGGTCACAAAATTATAGATCCCGCCTTTGCCCTCCTTATCGCCGGAATACCAATTCTGTACCGTGGAATATTTGATCTGGGCGTTATCATGAGCGATAAGTTCCACCACCGCCGCATGCAATTGATTTTCATCTCTCATCGGCGCGGTACATCCTTCGAGGTAGCTTACATACGACGATTCGTCGGCAATGATCAGCGTGCGTTCAAATTGACCGGTGTTCGAGGCGTTGATCCTGAAGTACGTCGACAGTTCCATCGGACAGGTCACCCCTTTGGGGATATAGCAGAACGATCCGTCGCTGAAAACCGCCGAATTCAGCGCGGCAAAAAAATTATCGCCGTACGGAACAACGGATCCCAAATATTTTTTGACGAGATCGGGATGTTCCTGCACCGCTTCGGAGAATGAACAGAAGATGATCCCTTTTTCTTTCAACGTTTCCTTGAACGTTGTTGCGACCGAAACCGAATCGAACACTGCGTCCACCGCAACGCCGCTCATCCGTTTCTGTTCATTCAAAGAGATGCCGAGCTTCTCGTACGCTTCGATCAATGTCGGATCTACTTCATCCAGGCTGTTCAGTTTTTTGATGTTCTTCGGCGCGGAGTAGTAACTGATCTTCTGATAGTCGACGGGAGGATATTTCAGGTTTGACCAATGCGGTTCTTCCATCGTCTGCCACGTACGAAACGCCTTCAGCCGCCATTCGGTAAGCCAGACCGGCTCTTTTTTCTTGGCGGAGATCGTCCGGACCACATCCTCATTCAAACCGGGCGGAATGGTGTCGGTTTCAATAGTCGTCGTGAAACCGTATTTATATTCTTTCGAAACTAACTCTTCAATTGATTCTGACATAGAATTTCCTTGTTATTACACTCCGAATGAGCTGCCGCATCCGCACGTTTTTGCCGCCTGAGGATTGTTAAACACGAACCCGCGGCCGTTCAATCCGTCGGTAAAATCGAGCGTCGTACCGGAGAGGTAGAACATACTTTTCTGGTCGACGATCAATTTGATGCCGTGTTTTTCCAGAACGATATCTTTTTCCTTTACAGCGTCATCAAACGCAAGCACGTAACTCAATCCCGAACATCCGCCTCCTTTTACGCCTAAGCGAAGCGTGTGTGTATCGGGAATATTGTTTTTCTCTTTAATGGACCGGACTTCTTCCGCCGCCCGTTCCGTGACGATGATATCATCCTCGATCACCGTTTGCTGTGTCATTGTTTCCGACATGAATGGTTCTCCCGTGTCATTGGTAAATAGTTGTTAACCGGCTTTCTTTGCAGAGTATTCCGGATAATTCAAAACCCATGTTAACGCATTAAGTTTTTTCAGCACATTGCTCTTTTCAAAATGGAGCGCAATTTCCTTCGCGACCTGTTCCGCTTCGGTATACCCGACCTTCACTTTTTTCTTCCGCAAAAATTCCATCGACGAATAGTGCAGGTCTCTGAAGAAAATATTCGAGAGGTGGAACATCGGCACTTTCGATTTCATATATTGAAGAAATTCGACCTGATTGCCGATAATGTACTGAGACTTTTTGAATCGAATGTTCATTGTGCACCTTCAAGTGAGTAGGTTCGTAATTTTTCAACGGCATGGATTACTCGTTCGGCAACGATGTTAATTTCGGCATCGGTTGTAAACCTGCCGAGACTGAACCGGACTGTCGATTTTCCCGCCCCTGAATCGAGTCCGATCGCCTTCAGCACATGCGAAAATCGCTCATTCCCTGTTTCTTCCGAATGGCACGCGGCTCCGGCGGACACCGCAATATCCGACAATTCATTCATGAGCATCTCGGCATGAACGGCATGAAATGTCACGCTCAGATTATTTTGAATCCGATGCTCCGGCGAACCGTTCACAGAAATATCGCCGAGAAGCGATAACTTTTCCTGCAGCAGATCGCGAAGTTTTTTCTCTCTTCCCATCTCTTCTTCCATCATCTCCGTTGCGATCTGCATCGCTTTCCCAAAACCGACAATTCCCGGAACGTTGAGCGTCCCGGATCGTAGGCCGAATTCCTGCCCGCCGCCGTCATTTTGGGGAACAATATTGATCTTCGGATTTTTCCCTCGAAGGTAAAGTGCCCCGACCCCTTTGGGACCGTATATTTTATGCGAGGAGAACGACATCGCATGAATGTTCAAATCATCGACGTCAATCTTTTGTTTGTCAATTGCCTGCGTTGCATCGGTGTGAAAAATGATTCCGTGATCGCGGCAGACGATTCCAATTTCTTTCATCGGTTGAAGTGTTCCGATTTCGTTGTTCGCAAACATCACCGAAACCACTGTGGTGTTCTCGGTGATGGCGTTCTTCAGATCGTCGGGATTGACCCTCCCCCGGGCATCGACAGGGAGATACGTTATGCGAAATCCTTCGTGTGCTAACGCTGCACATGAGTCGAGCACGCATTTATGTTCGATCGCCGTGGTGATAATATGATTCCCTTTTCCCCGGTAGGCCTTTGCAATTCCTTTCACGGCAAGGTTGTTCGATTCCGTTGCACCGCCGGTAAATATCACTTCTCGATGACGGGCGTTGATCGCAGATGCAATCGCAGTGCGGGCTGCTTCCACTGCTTCCTTTGCGATCCATCCGAACCGGTGCTGCGTACTTGCGGCATTTCCGAAGTGTTCGCCGAAGAACGGTATCATTGCGGCCAGCACCCGCTCATCGACCGGTGTCGTTGCATGATAGTCCATATAGATCGGTACGGAATTCATTATACGATTTCCGAAACTTTCATCGAAGAAAATACATGTTGAAGATTATGCTGAATTTTTTCAAGAGGATTTTTAATGGTACAGTTGTTATAGATCGAACAGTTGTGCGGCTCCTCGGTAAAACATTGCGCAATACCGACCTGAGAACCTTCGATGATCGAAATGACATCCATGACGGAAATTTCATCTGAACGCCGTGCAAGCGAATATCCCCCCAGCGCTCCCTGGTGTGAAACGATCAGTTTCCCTCTCGTCAGCTTTTGCATTACCTTTGCGAGGACATCGCTGGGAATTGCATACCGCTCTGAAATTTCTTTCACGGTTGAAATCTGATTGTTCACCGATGCGATATGCCGCACTGCGATCAACCCATATTCGACTTTTTTAGAAAGCTTCAGCATATTGAAATACGACTTCTATAGTCCTATTTTATTCCAAAAAAAGAGAAGAACTCGAAATCTATAACACAAATGGGAAAAAAAACGTTTCGATGTTCTTCTTTTTGTATTCTCTTTTATCTAAATATAGGTAATTTGTTCTAAAATTCAAATATTGAAGAAAAAAATATTTTTGTGCAAGTTGGCGTAATATTTGCAATATTATCAGGGGAAACTTCAGCAACCTACATAGAATATTGAAAAATATGGCAGAAACTAAACATGATTTAACCGATATTTTTGGCGATTTCCAGTTGTCGAAAAGAGATTCAGACGGTTTTCATACAATTGCCGTCATCGGCCTTGGCGTTATGGGACAGGGCATTGCACAAACACTGGCAACCGCCGGAATCGAAGTCATGGTTGTCGAGAAATCGAATGACCGGCTTCAACACCAGCTGAAAATGCTGGATGAAAGTCTTGAAAATGAAATTCACCGCTGGACGATGACCAAAAGCGAAAAACGGGCGATTCTTTCCCGTGTAAAAGGAACGACAAATATTGCGGACGTCTCCGCTATCCAAGTCATCATCGAAGCTGTTGATGAAAATTTTGAATTGAAGAAAAAGCTCTTACAGGAACTTGATACCCTTTGTAATCCGGGCAGCATCATCGTCTCGAATACATCCACATTGAACCTCTCAAAATTGGCCGCCGCGACAAAGCGTGCAGACAAAGTTATCGGCATGCATTTTCTCAATCCTGTTCCGAAGGTCCCCCTTGTCGAAATCGTCCGCGGGATGAAAACCTCGGATGAGACATTCCGCCGCATAAAAAAGCTGGCAAGTAAATTGGGAAAAACTCCCGTAGAGGTTTTTGAATACCCTGGGTTTGTTACAACGCGCATTATTATCCCTCTCGTGAATGAAGCGATGTACATTTTGATGGAGGGTGTTGCAACCGCAGAAAGCATCGATACGGCGATGAGGCTTGGGTATGAGTTCCGGTACGGTCCGCTTGAACTTGTCGATATGATGGGACTTGATGAAGTCCTTGCGTGGATGGAATCGTTATTTCATGAATTAGGCGATGCAAAATATCGTCCGTGCCCGCTGCTCCGACAAATGGTACGAAAGGGCATGCTCGGGAAAAAGAGCGGAGAAGGTTTCTTCAAATACAATGAACAGGGGAAAAGAATTTTAGGGCAGTTATAGCAAACGGAACGGATAAAGAACAATGAATATTCTAGTTTTAAACTGCGGCAGCTCATCGGTAAAATATCAATTGATCGATGTTGACAAAAAAACATTCCTCGCGAAAGGGAATGTTGAACGGATCGGAATGAACGGCGCCGTCCTGACAAACATGCGGTCGGATGGCGATGAGATAAAGATCAGCGGGGATATCCTGGACCACACCATTGCCATTGAGTATATTCTTGCGGTACTGTTAAGCAAGAACCACGGCGTGATCCACTCGAAGGATGAGATCCACGCAGTCGGCCACCGGGTTGTCCACGGAGGAGAAACATTCACCGAATCGGTATTGATCGATGATACGGTGATCAAAGGCATTCGCGACAATTTTGAAATTGCACCGCTTCACAATCCGCATAATCTTCGCGGCATCACGGCATGCCAGGCACACTTGCCGAACATTCCTCAGGTTGGAGTTTTTGATACGGCATTCCACCATGAGATGCCATCTCACGCATACATTTACGGACTGCCGTACTCATTCTATTCGCAGCACAAGATCCGCCGGTACGGATTTCATGGAACAAGTCATGAATTTGTTTCGCACCGGGCATCCGAATTGATGCGAAAGGAACTGAAAAAATTAAAGATCATTACCTGCCATCTCGGGAACGGGTGCAGTATCGCCGCAATCGATAAAGGAATATCGATCGATACCTCCATGGGGTTTACACCGCTGGAAGGATTGCTCATGGGAACACGCAGCGGCGACATGGATCCCTCGGTGATACTCTATATCATGGCAAAAGAAGGGCTGAATTATTCTGAAGCAAACACGTTGTTGAACAAGCACAGCGGACTCCAGGGAATTTCCGGAGTGAGCAGCGACATGCGCGAAATTGTCGCAGAGATGAACCAGGGAAATAAACGAGCGAAACTGGCTTTTGACGTGTTTTGCTACCGGATAAAAAAATACATCGGCGCTTATATCGCGGCCCTCGGAGGTCTGGATGCATTGATCTTTACGGGCGGCATTGGCGAGAATAGTCCGGATGTTCGGAAAGCAGTATGCGAAGAAATGGAATACCTTGGTATCGATATTGAAAAAACATCGAATACCTCCAAGGAGAAGGAAAAAATTGTCAGTTCGCCGAAAGCGAAAGTATCGGTCTATGTCATTCCTACCAATGAAGAACTCATGATCGCGATGGAGACGAAAGATATCTGTGCAAAAACGGCAAAGAAAAAATAAATTCCTTCAGCAATCGAACAAAAGGGCGAAGATCGGTCGCCCTTTTGTATTTTTACAGCAGTTGGCATAGTGCAGAATCCATCCCTTGATGTCCGCAAAAAAAACTACTGTTTCATTTCCGGGTTAAACGATGATCGTTTTCTTTGCTCCGAACGATATCTCGATCCTTCCGTTGGTTGCGTTTGTCAGCGAAACCGTACAGTGATCCACTGACGACGGCAGCACGGCAGCCGATAGATGAGCTTTGTCGTCCTCATACGTCGTTTGCAGGATTTTGATCTTCATCTTATGGATGATATTCATGACCGGATTGGTGTCGGAGAATGAAAAGGAGAGCAGTATTTCCTGAAAGAGGAATTTCTCGACAATGGTGGAATCGTCAATAACTTTTTTGGCAGACTCAAAGTACGCTCGGCCTAATCCCCCGACTCCCAGTTTTGTCCCTCCGAAATACCGCGTGACAATGATAAGAACATCGGAAAGGTTGCTCGATTGCACTGCGGAAAAGATCTTCACTCCGGCCGTACCTGACGGTTCGCCGTCGTCCGAATATCGAAAATTTTTTCGTTCCGGACCGCAGGCAAAGGCGAAGCAGTGGTGCGTAGCATCAAAATACGCATTCCTGATTTTTTGCAGATATTTCTCCGCTTCTTCTTCTGTTACTATCGGAAAGATATCTGCAATAAATTTTGAACCTTCGATTTTACTCTGACTCTGGAAATGTCTGCTGATCGAATAATACTTTTCATCGATCACATTCATCTTTAGAATTCGACAGAACCGGTAAGTCGCGCCTCCATATATTCGGCATCGACAACGGTTGTCCCCTTTTTCAATTGTTTCTTGTACACAATATTCGGAATAAGGTGGACATTGACCGCCGCCACATAATCCAATCCGGCATTCACATACACTTCCCTGAATCCGATATTCGATTGATTGAGATCATTGTCATAACCGTCAACGCGCAGTACAGCGCCAAACGATTTTGCCAGATCGAACTTTCCGAAAACGGATCCTCCGGCGGGGACAACATCTTTTGTCCCTGCAAATTTTCGGTTCATCGTATAGAATCCTTCAACACCGAATGTAAACTGTGACATCGTCGTTCCGTAAAAAACTTTTCCAGTGACCACGCTTTTCCCCGAACCGACATTTTCGTAATCAACATACAATTCGAGTACGCTTGATTTGCTGAACCAATTTCCGGCGGAGAATCCAATTTTCTTCAATTTATTCGTATCGGCAAAAGTTCCGGTTCCATTATAGACTGCAATTGTGGCATACGATGTCCCTTGTGTATTCATCCTTCCGGTCAGTTCCGCACCGGCATCGAATTCTTTGGAGTACCCCAGACGGTCGAGAATGGATTGATCGAGTGACCGGAATCTCCAAATTTTTTCCACCGTGGCTGAAGAAAGTGTTTTCATCATACCGAGTTTCACGTCGATCAGGGGCTGAATATTTTTGATTCCAATTGATGCTTCTTCCAATGCATTTGCCGAAGCATTATAGGTGATCCGCGATGAGACATTGTGATTGAAAAAATACTCATATCCGATATCGACCCGGCGCAGTGTGAACGCATTATTGCCGCTTGTTCCTTTCGTAACATTGCCCGGCTGAGGTTCTTGAAGGATATATGAATAATCGGTGAATATCGAACCGAACATTCCCCCCTCGGAAACTATTTGAAGAGATGATGGTTTGGCTTTTGATGCAACTTTTTTCTGGGCGATCGTTGTTATAGAAAGTGCACAACAGAGGAAAAGCAGGAAGTAGATATATTTTTTCATACGACATCCTTTCGAGAATGTGTGGGTGTGTGAAAAAGTAATTCTTTTTGACGTACATAGCAAGGGGAAGATCGTTGTATCTTCAAACAGATAGTCGTATGTTGTCTTATAATTTGAAGGAAATACATGAAAATAGGCATTACGTGCTACCCCACATATGGCGGGAGCGGTGTTGTCGCGACGGAACTCGGCGTCGCCCTCTCCAAAAAGGGACATCAGATACATTTTATCAGTTACGCACTGCCGATGCGTCTGACCGGCGGTTATGACAACAATATTTTTTACCATGAAGTAGAAATGTCAACGTACCCCCTGTTTGAGTTTCCGCTCTACACACCGGCTCTTGCCAGCAAGATGGTTGAAGTGATAAATTTTGAGAAACTTGACCTGCTTCACGTTCACTATGCCATTCCGCATGCCACAAGCGGGTACATTGCAAAAAAAATCAGCGACAATAAAGACTTTCGTCTCATTACGACGCTGCATGGCACCGATATCACGCTGGTCGGACTCGAGCCGAGTTTTCTTCCGGTCATGAAATTCAGCATTGAAAAAAGCGACGGCGTCACCGCCGTCTCCCGGTACCTCAAGGAAAAGACCTTGACAAATTACCATATCGAAAAAGATATCAGGGTCATTCCCAATTTTGTCGACACCCAGGAGTATGCACGAAAGAATGATCCGTACCTGCGGGGAAAGCTCTGCAGGACCGAGAAAAAGATCGTTGTGCATGTTTCAAATTTCCGAACGGTCAAGCGCGTGACCGATGTTATCAAAATTTTCGATATCATCAACAAAAAGGTCCCCTCCATCCTTGTCCTGGTCGGAGACGGGCCGGAACGGTCGAATTGCGAACTGCTCGTTCGTGAATTGGGACTGCAGGATTCGGTGAAGTTTCTGGGCAAACAACAGGAACTGGTTGATATTCTTTCATCGGCCGATCTGTTCCTGATCCCAAGTCAATCGGAAAGTTTCGGATTGTCGGCTCTTGAAGCAATGGCGTGCGAAGTTCCGGTAATATCTACAAGTGTGGGCGGACTGCCGGAGTTGGTCCTTCATAATCAAACAGGATTCATCGCCGAAATCGGGGATGTCGACCGTATGGGGAAATATGCGATCGATCTATTGACCAACGACAGCAAGCATCGCTTGTTCGCATCGGCAGGACGGCGGCGCGCAGAGGAAATGTTCAATGTGAATAAGATCGTAGATGAATATGAGCAGTATTACGAACACATTCTCAATTCACCCAGAGTGGAATAACTTAGGGCAGGACAGAATCATTTCTATTCCAGTAACGAATCCATCCTATTTGAGGCTGAACAAACGGTGCGGCAAACATCCTTCCGCCGAATCCCAGCAAACGGTACACTAGAGAAGGGGCTCTCGTCACTTCGGTGTTGTTCAAATTATCGCTGTAAATTCTAATCGTCGTATGGGCAGCACGAGACCCCACGACCTTGTCGATTGAATTCTCTCTCTTCAACGCTGTACACTTTTCGGCGGCAATACTGTCGTTATGTGAAATCATACTATCAGATTGGAATAATCTCTGAAAGTCCTTCACTTCTGTTTCATTGACAACAATTGTATCACCTATGATTTTCCGCATCCGCTGGGCAAGATATTCATCGTGCCATGTCTTCATATCATTCTGTACTGCTGCTGTCAGGTTCAATTTCAGCGCATATCCTCTCCGAGTCAAATATTCCTGATCAATAAGGTCTTTTAACCTTTGTTCAATAGAAAAATAAATCGATTGATAGGTGGGATCAGGAACGGCAAGGTTCGACGAAATGATTTTATCAATTGTCTTTTCCAATGACCAGGTGCCCTGCGGGTAAATGATCCATGGAGAGCCAAGACTGTTTTTCATCAGTGAAAATAATTTCGCACGTACGCTATTGTCAATTGAGAATACAAAAGAATCCCTCGATGCGCGTTCCTCTTTTGCTGCTTCCCATAAATGTAACACAACGGATTTGAACAGATCGGAGTTAATCTCAGTTTTGGTTGTTTTCAATTCATCAGACATATACTGATTCATTCTCTTGATTTCTTTTCTCTGTCGTAAAATCGAAATAACTTTTTCTCTCTGCGTTTTCTTCTCCGTTTCCCCCTCAATAAACGATACAACTTTTCCCATAATTTTTACGATATACCATCCATCGTCAAGTTCAAACGGCTGGGATGTTTGATTCAGCTTCATGGAATAGACGACCTTTTCCATCCGTTCGTCGATATCGCCCCAGCGGGCAATTGCCGAATCCATATCTCCGTTCGGGATGCGGAAGATTTTGGACGAGAATGATTCCAACGGTTGGCCGCGAACGATTTCCCTGTACACGGAATCCGCCTCCCGCTGTGTTTTCAGAAAAAGAAAATACACTTTATAATCAACGGATGATTTCCTTACTGCAGATTCAATTTCATTTTCCGGAATTGTTACTTTTCCGCTGATTTCCCTTCTATATAATTCGTCACGTACCAGGTTTTTTTCCACTTCATGAAGCGACGATAACAGGATAGAGTCGGATTCAAGTCCTTCTTCCCTTGCTTGCAGAACAAGAATTTTTTCGGCAATGAGTGAAAGAAGAAACTCTTTTTTGTTTTCATCCATGTTTCGATGCCGCTGCAATCCCGGAGTCAATTCATACCGTGTTTGAAACTCACTTCGCGTAATTGTGATTGGTCCTACTTTCGCAATCGGGGGGTTCTCATTTGCCGATTGAAAAGAGTATGCGGCATAAAAATAAAACAGTATCAACGTTAGTAATTTCATCGTATCTCTAAAATGAAGGTAGAATCTTTAAAAACACCGGTATCCCAAACCAAAATGCCTGACCAAGCATGGGGGTGATTAAACTCCCCGTTTTCCAATAAACAATCCCGCTGTACATTCCCACAATAAATGTCACTCCGTAAGCAGTCAGCAACGGCATGACGGTATGCGTCATCGGAAGCAGGCACGAGTAGACCATCGCCGAAAGATACACCGAAGCTGGAATATTCAAGAACTTGACAGAAGAATCGACATATTTTAACAAGGCCGTTTGCACCAGGCCGAAGAATAAAATGGAATTGGCAATTGGTGACGACATCCAAAAGACCAATATCTGACCGACCGTGTTCCGGATACTCATTGGTTCTACCGGCAACTCCGAGATGTGTATTCCATAGGCCGTCAGAATGAGATCGGAGACGACAGCGGCGAAGTACATGGTAAGCAAATATATCATTGACCGATTGAGGTTTTTGGAATTAATTCCAAAGCTCCACAAATGACCGCGGGATAAAAAGATGATGGCAGCAAACGAAAAAAAAAATTGCCAGAAGTGCTGCTCAAAAAGTTGAAAGGAAGTAAATAACCCGCCATAGCCGAGGATGCCGGAAAATAATGAAATCCGGGAAAAATACACGGCACCGAATGCAAAAAGGATGATTCCGACAGCGAGTGAAATTTTTTGCGGCAAGATGGCAGCGAGTGATTTCATTTATCCCAGCACCCGTAACCGCGCAAATTTTAGCATCAAATTCTTCGGGCCAACACCCTGAAAATGGACAACCGCCTTCGAAGATTCTCCCTTTCCGCTTAACTGCGTCACTTTCCCCTTGCCGAATACTTCGTGTTCAACGTAAGCTCCGACCTTCAGCCGGATTTCCTCCTGCGATTCATTCAAATAATCCACCTCTTGATCAGGAACAAACGTTTCGGATTTTGGAGAAGGGATTTTTTTAATCGCTTGTTGATACCGTTGTCGTGCGGATTGCAGGGATGCAATATGGTGCACATTCGCGGCTGATTTTTTAACACTCTCCTTCTCTATCAATCGGGGATCGATCTCTCCCACAAATCGGGATATCACGGGATACGACACGTCGCCGAAGCGATACCTGATCCTCGTATAGGTCATGAACAATTTATTCATCGCCCGGGTAATTCCGACATAACACAGCCGGCGCTCTTCTTCCAATTCACTCGAATCAGGAGCGACCTGATAGAGCGGGAACAGACCCTCTTCCAATCCGGAGATAAACACGACGGGAAATTCCAATCCCTTTGCGGCGTGCAGTGTCATCATCGTTACCGAATTGCGGTCATCCACCGTTTGATCCTGTGCGGAAACAAGGGAAACTTCTTCAAGGAAATTCTCCAGCGTCGCCGATTCTTTTTTCTCCGCAACAAATTCCGTTATGGCTGAGAGCAATTCCTGAATGTTCTCCCACCGCCCCAGCGATTCCGGTGTCCCTTCATCCTTGTACATGCGGAGCACACCGAGCTCATCAACAATCGATCGTGCAATCTCACTGGCAGACATCTGCGACTTCAGTTCGATATATTTTTGGATCAGCGACGAGAATTGACCGACGGCATTTTTGGTCCGTTCGCTCAACGAATCGACCGAGCGGATATTTCTGACGACGTCGAACAATGCCGAATCGGTTTTTGTCGTATGTTCAATGAGTCTATCGACCGAAGTATCACCGATTCCGCGCGCAGGGAAATTAATGATGCGTAACAGCGACTCTTCATCCTTCGGATTGACGATAACGCGGAGATACGCTAGCATATCCTTGATCTCTTTACGCTTGTAAAATTCAACCCCGCCGACGATGACATACGGAATACCCGACCGCCGAAGCGCATCTTCAATGGACCGGGACTGTGCGTTCGTTCGGTACAACACTGCAAAGTCTTTTAAATTTAATTTTTCCCTGGTGATCAGCTCCTGTATATGGCGGGCAATATGCATCCCCTCTGCTTTATCGTCATCCGCTTCAATAAGGGTGATCTTTTCGCCGGACTGATTTTCAGTCCAGAGCGTTTTGGAAATCTGCGACCGGTTATTCTTGATGACGGAATCCGCAGCCGCGAGAATCGTCTGCGTTGACCGGTAGTTCTGCTCCAGCCTGAATACCTTGGCGGCTGGATAGTCGCGTTCAAAATCCAGAATATTCTTGATATCCGCACCGCGAAACGCATAGATACTCTGCGCATCGTCACCGACGACACAAATGTTCTTGAAACGGGAAGCGAGCAGGTTGATCAAGACGTACTGTGCCCGGTTCGTGTCCTGATATTCATCAACCAGCAGATACTTGAACCGGTACTGGAATTTCTCCAGCACGTTCGGATGTTTTGTAAACAATTCGATCGGTTTCAGCAGCAGATCGTCAAAATCCATCGCATTGTTTTTGAACAATTTCGCGGTGTACTCTTCGAATATTTTCGACACATTCGTTTCAAAATAATCCTTTGCGATCTCATCGTAGTCCTTCGGGGACATCATCTGATTCTTTGCGCCGCTGATACGGGACTGCACCGCACGGGGATTGAACTGCTGCGGCGAAAGATTCAGCCCGTTCATGATGTTTTTGATCAGCGCCTGGGAATCGTCGGAATCATAAATGGTGAATGACCGCTGGTATCCGATCGCTTCCGCTTCCTGCCGCAGAATCCTGGCAAAGATGGAATGGAACGTCCCGGCCCACACGCTGTGGGCCTTTGTGCCGATCAACCGTTCGATCCGTTCTTTCATCTCTTTTGCCGCCTTGTTCGTGAACGTCAGGGCAAGAATTTCATACGGAGGAATTCCTGAGTCGAGGAGATGGGCGATGCGATAGGTTAATACACGTGTCTTGCCGCTTCCCGCACCGGCAACGATCATGACGGGACCGTCAATGACAGAGGCCGCCTGCCGCTGAACAGGATTTAATTGATCTAAAAGAGCCACAGTAAATATTTCGATTGAAAAAAAATGAGGAAAAGAATTTACTACCGGTGTTAAAATACGGAAAATGTGAAGGATTCACAACACGTGAAGGAGATCAAAGTGAAGATATCAGACGAGGATGGCCCCTTCGGCTCGCAGAAGAAATTCTTTTGTTTTAATTCCGGCGGCATACCCGGTGAGCGACCCGTCCGTGCCGATCACCCGATGACAAGGGACAATGATCGGAATCGGATTGTTCCCGTTCGCATTGCCGACCGCTTGAAATCCGCGGGGAACTCCGACTCGGCGCGCAAGTTGTTTATACGAAACTGTCGAGCCGTACGAAATATTCTTGAGCTCTTTCCATACGCGAAGCTGGAACGATGTCCCGCGAAGATCGAGCGGAACGGAAAACCGGGCAAGTTTGCCGTTAAAGTACCGCGTCAGCTGATCGATCACTTCTTTGTTCCGGCTTTTATTCTCGACTACATCTTCTTCGTTGAAGTGAGTGGAAAGCCATACAAAAAAATCCTTTTTGGTTTCTTTCGGAATGCAAATCTTGCAGACGCCCTTTTCAGTCGAGGCGACGTAGATTGTTCCGATCTTTGAATCGAATGATGTGCAGTAGACTTTTGGCATGGTCAGAAAGAAAGAAATAAAAACGCTTGAAAATATAGAAAAGTAATCTTTGGAGAGCAAGAATATTATTTAAAAATTAAAAGCGGAGTGCGCCTTCAACACTCCGCTTTTTGATTTGAAACCATCAGTTCAATCCCACACCTCCCCAGATGGGAATCGAGACCGATCGCCTCAAAAATTCTTTGTTTTTAAAAACCAGACTTAAAGAATAGTATTAACTCATACCCCTATCCTTCACAATTTCAAAATTTGTGATCCATCCCATGTCTCCGGTGCAGATACGCGGGTTACTTGAGCAGAAGCATTTTCTTTGCCGCAATAAAATTCCCGCTCATCATTTGATAAAAGTATACGCCCGCGGCGAAATGTGACGCATCGAAAGTCACTGAATGCGTTCCGGCCTCCTTGACCTGGTTCACCAGTGTTGCCGTTACTCTTCCGATAGCATCATACACTCTTATCACAACAGGATCGGTTTTTTGCATTTCGTACGTAATGATGGTCGCCGGATTAAACGGATTCGGGAAATTCTGAGATAGAGAAAATGATCCTGGCAAAGAGCCCGATGCATTCCCGACTTCCGTAGTACTATTGATGCTTCGAAACACTCCGGCACCGGTTGCTCCAAAAAGATGTCCGTTGCTTGAAGCAAATAACCCTTTCATCGAAGCCTGATTGTCAATGGTTGACATAGAACCGATATGATCCCACGTAACGCCGTTATCGGCGGATTGGTAACATTCTGAATTGATACCGTTCTTTGCTCCGCCGAAGAATATTTTCCCGTCGCGATTGACTGCCGTATAAATTCCGTACGGTTTTGCCGTTTTTTGAGTGTCGATCCGAACCCATTCATCCCCTTGATTCGTTGAACGGAACAATCCTCCTTCTGTGCCGGCAAAGACATCTCCGCTCTGTGCAATCGAAAGAGCGTGAATCACGGTCAATCCCATCCCATTTTTCAATTCCTGCCATGTCGAGCCGCTATCGGTTGACCGGTAGACCCCTGTTCCGTAAAATTCACGGTATCCGTACATCGTTCCGTCCGGCAGCTGCTGCAACGAACTAACAGCATTGGTTGAGACCTTCGTCCAATTTTTCCCGTGATCAATGCTCCGATAAATTCCATTGCTCGTGCCTGCGATGATCGTATTATAGATGGTTCCGACCAATGCGTTGACATATCCGTTGAGAACCGAAATATTGGAGATGGGCTGGAAAGAATTTCCATTATCAATGGAACGATAGATCGTGGCAGGATAGTAATTGTCACCGACCAGTATCGTGTCGCCGTAAAATCCAACAATGGGAATTCCGACAACTCCGGTGTTCAACGGTTTCCATGATACCCCAAAATCGGCCGATCGATATAAATTTTGATAAGCGATTCCCCCAACAGTAAAGTATAATTCATGGTTCGGGCTTTCCTGCATCAAGGTGACGTTCGGAAAACCGATCGGAACTCCTTTCCATGTCGTTCCCCCATCCGTTGAGCGATACACCTGATCCTGCGAAATGAATATGTTCCCGTTCGAATGAATTGAAAATTTCGTGCTTACCTTGAACGGCGTTGAAATCTCCGACCACGAGATTCCCATATCTGTTGTTTTGAATAGAACTCCATTACCTTTTTTATCATTGAGAGACACAACAACGGCACCGGACAGATCCGATGAGACGTCTGAAATAGAACTTCCATAAAATCCAAGTGCGCCCCAGGTGTTTCCTCCGTCTGCCGAAGATCGAACACCATTCCCCGTACAGACAAATATCGTCCCGTTCGAATGAACGGCCGCTTTGTATATTGAAACGGAATCCAGACTATTGGAGCCCTTCACCCACGTTGCGCCGTCGTCGGTAGATCGATAGGCAAATCCTTTTCCCGGGTAGAGACCATTGGAGCGTGAGAACGCGAACAGCGTGGTTCCATCGAATGTTGCCATCGCGGAGATCGATGAATCGGCAGCTGCCTGAGCGGCATCGAGAACTTTCGTCCAGTTGTCTCCATTATTCGTCGATCGGTAGATCCCCGATGTTGTTCCCGCAAGCACCGTTCCAGAAGCAGTTGTCATGACGGACGAACAGGATGTTTCTTTGATTTCCGTTCCCGGAAGGACCGTCCAGCTGTTCCCTTTGTTTGTCGATCGCGATATCTTCTTTTGATTTTCCGAAAGATAAATATTTCCATTCGGAGCGACAGCCATATCCGTGACGTAATTCACCACGACGGGAACACTCCACGTCGATCCAAGATCGGTTGAGCGCGTGAATCCGGAGTTCAATGTTCCATAGATTGTATCGGTACCGACAAAGGATATTTTATTGAGATAACCGGAATACGGCTCCGTTCGCTTCCAAAATTCCTGAGAAAACAATTGTGCCGCGAGAACGAGAAACAAAACAGCAAACCATGTACTTCTTTTCAAAACTCCCCCCTTAGATTATTGTGTTGATTCTTTTCCGCACGCAAGCAGGTCGGATTCCCCAAGGACGAACTTGATCGGAATTTGTTTGCAAATCTGTTGTGCCGTTTCGGTACTCGTTGCCGTCATGATACTGTACCCTTCCCGGGTCAGAATTTCCCTGAGCTTCCGCAACTCCATTGTATTCTTATCGACAATTAATATCGTTTCGGACATTGTACTTTCTTTCATTGACTTTAATAGTCCAAGAATCGTTCCACATTTTAGTATAAATAGAAGCGATTACGACGAATTTTGGAAGGAGAACGTGAATGCTCAAAACACCTGTCGGGAATTTGAGACAGTTATCAATTTTTACCTGTTGCAGAAAAGAGACGACAAGGGGTTGAATGTGAATACTAATTCAAAATGTTCTTCCGGAGACACAGTACGGCACTTCCTATGACCGTTCCGCCGACAGAACTGACAAGGCCTACAAAGGATGCAAAAATTAGTTCGAACGAAAATAGATTGTGCGTGGTTGGATCGATTGAAACTTCGACACAGATTCGGACTAAAATAGCGGCCGGGACTGCCGAACTAATAATGGAAATTGATCCCTTTCCACTTGCCCCTGCTAACGCTATGAAAAGTGATGAGCCAAGGATTATAACTAGAACCTATCTCAAAAATGATGAGTCATTGTCCCAAAGGGATCACCTCGTGACGAGGAGCCCTGTTTTTTAGGACGACGAAGCAATCTTTCCATAGTTTTCAGATTGCTTCTCTACGAGACCGTAGGTCGCCAAATAACGGCTCGCAATGACAATGATTATTTAATTTTGAGATTGCTTCTAGTATGCTGGTATTATAAAGCGTATCGGGGGGAGGGATACTTGAGGATAGGGAATCTGCCAGAATGGAATTCCGGCGGCAAAAAAACCGACGACAAAAGAAATTACAATCCAGTGATTCGCATCATTTTTCATTATTGATTTTCCATCAAAGTATCGGTTTTATTTGTAGTGCGCAACTGTTCGTTCGATTAAATCCTTCTGATGATGGATTTAATTTCGTATTTTAGTTTCAATTCCGACCATTACAAATTCATGAGTGAACGTATCACATGTCCAAACAAATCAGCCCTGTTCTCATTGCCGCAAAAGATATTTCCATTCGATTTGGAGAACAGGTTGTTCTCAAAGATGCCTCGCTGAACATCCACCAGACCGACCGCATCGGATTGATCGGAACTAACGGTTCGGGTAAATCGACGCTGATAAAAATTATTGCCGGACTCGTCGAACCGGATTCCGGAACCGTCTCCCGCAAACGGGAGCTGATTACAGGATACCTGTCGCAGGATTTCACGCTCGATGAATCGAAGAACGTATTCGAGAACATTATGGAGGGCGCACACGACGTGATCGACATTCTCCGCGAGTATGAATCGCTTCCGTATGATTCGGACCGGAGGCATATCCTTGAGGAGCATATCCATCTCCTTGACGGGTGGAATCTTGAGAACAGAATTGAAACGGCGATGCACTCGCTGAATGTTCCGCCGAAAGAAAGGGATATCACGACTCTCTCCGGGGGCGAGAAACGGCGAGTTGCACTCTGCAAGGCGATCATTTCCCGTCCCGATCTGCTGATACTCGACGAGCCGACGAACCACCTCGATACGGAATCGATCGAATGGATGGAAGATTTCCTCGAACATTATTCCGGCGCCTGTTTGTTTGTAACGCACGACCGGTATTTTCTCGATTCCATCGCCAACAGGATCGTCGAACTTTCCAACGGGCTCTGTTACCCGCACACCGGCAATTACACCGATTACCTGATCGACAAAGCGGAACGCCAAACGCAGATGGAGAGCGAAGAGAAAAAACGAAATAATTTTCTCCGGCGTGAACTGGAATGGGTCCGGCGGGGAGCAAAGGCACGGACGACAAAATCGAAAAGCCGGTTGAAAAATTATTTTGAAGTTGCGGACAAGGAAGGAATCCATATTGAAAAAGAGATCGATCTGCTCATCCCTCCTCCTTCCGGCCTTGGATCGAAGATCCTTAACCTGAAACATCTCGGGATGAATCTGGGCGATCGTCAATTATTTACGGATGTCGATCTCCTGTTCGACAAAAAAAGAAAGCTCGGCATTATCGGCAGGAACGGGGTCGGCAAAACGACACTGCTGAAGATCATTCTCGGCGAGGTACAGCCGACCGAAGGATTCATCGAACTCGGCGACAGAACAGAGATCAACTATATCGATCAGTCCCGTATCGCCCTGAATGACGAGAACACCGTTCTGAAAGAGATCGGCGAAGGAAATGATTGGATCATGTTCGGCGAGCAGAAAACCACCGTGTGGACGTACCTCCGGCGGTTTTTATTCGCCGATGACCGCATCAACACGAAAGTGGAAAAGCTTTCCGGAGGCGAACGAAGCAGATTGCTGCTGGCAAAGATATTGAAGAACGGAGGAAACTTCCTGATCCTCGACGAACCGACGAACGACCTCGATCTTCCGACACTCCGGGTGCTGGAAGAAGCCCTTGTCGATTTTGACGGCTGTGTGATCGCGGTGAGCCACGATCGCTATTTTCTCAACCGTGTCTGCAACGGAATCCTGGCGTTTGAAGGGAACGGAAAAGTTCATTTCAGCGAAGGGAATTATGATTACTACATCGAAAAGCGAGCCGCCCGGCTCGCCGCAGAGATCGAAACGGAAAAGCAAAAGACCAAAACCGCCGCTGCAAAGCCGGAACCGAAAAAATTAAAATGGAAAGAGGCAAAAGAATTAGAAACAATTGAAGAAGATATTCTGCGCGCGGAAGAAAATGTCCACCGGATCGAATCCCTTTTTACAACGGAAGACTTTTATCAGAAATACGCTGACAAGATCGACGCTATTACGGAAGAGCTGAATGCCGCCAAAACAAATGTGGAGAGGCTGTACGCCAGATGGCACGAACTTGAGGAATTACAAAAGGGATAGACTGAAAAAAGATGACGGCAGTCGTCCCCCGGCGATCCTTTTTTTTGACCGGATACCCCCCCTGATCTCTATTCAATTCCCAGCTGACTCAACATCCGGTGAAAATGTGTCCGGTTGATGCCGAGCATCTGCGCCGCTTCGGATTTTGATTTGGCCTGTCGGAGGACCCGAAGAATATATAATTTTCTGAATTCCGTTTCTGCTTCTTCCAGCGTTTTCCCCCCCGCAACATTGGGTGTCGATTTTTCCTCGTCGACGATTTCCGGAGGAAGATCGTCGACCGCAATTTCATTTCCCTTCATCAATACCACGGCACGCTGAATAATATTGTCAAGTTCACGCACATTACCGGGATAGATGTAATTTTCCAAAACATTCATCGCGCCGGAAGCAATCGGTATTTCCTTCCCGCCGCTGTGTTTTATCACGAAATATCCTGCCAGTTCGGCAACATCCTCTCGCCGTTCGCGAAGCGGGGGCATTGTCAACTCGATCACTTTCAACCGGTAATACAGGTCTTCGCGAAAACTCCCCTCCGCAACCATTTCGGAGATATTCCGATTCGTTGCCGTAAGAATGCGCACATCGATCTTTTTTGACTGCACGCTTCCAAGCCGTTCGATCTCTTTTGTCTGAATAACCCGCAGCAGCTTCGCCTGTAAATTAATGTTCAACTCGCCGATTTCATCAAGGAACAACGTTCCCCCCTCCGCTATCTCCATCTTTCCGGGCTTTGACTTCGTCGCACCGGTAAAAGCGCCGCTTTCATACCCGAACAGTTCCGATTCCAAAAGGTCGTGCGGTATCGCGCCGCAATTGATCGTAACAAACGGCGCTCCTGCCCTCCTGCTGTTCTGATGGATCACATGAGCCAGGAGATCTTTTCCCGTGCCGTTTTCTCCAAGGATGATCACGCCGGCATCGGTCGGAGCTATTTTCGACGCGACCTTCAAGACCTCGAATAATTTTCTGCTGGAACCGATGATCTCATCGCATTTGAATTCATTCCTGAGATCTTCAAATTTCATCACCGTTTCACCGATCAATTTTTTCTCAAGTGACGAGATCTCGATCGAGATCTCAAATCCCCGTACGATCTGCCGGGCAAACGACAGCACATACACGAGATCGCTTTCCGTAAATGAGTGCTCTCGATTTCTCCGGTCAAGGTAGACGGCACCGAATACTTTCTCCTTCGCCGCCAGCGGTACGCACATTGCGGCAGTGATCCCCAGACGAATGATGCTTTGCTGCTGCGCATATGAATTGTCGAACTGCGGAAATTGCGTCGGCTTCGATTTCGTGAGCGTATTCCTGATCACCGTCGAACTCATCTCTTTTGCTTCGGGATTCTCATCGGGATTCATGTTACACGCCACGATAGATTCCGTTTCTCCCCGCTCGTTGGCAAGAACGATAAATCCCTCGTCGGCACGCAATTCTTTGACAACCGTTGTGATCGCTTTCTCCATCAGCGTTTTCATCTCGGTCTCGGATGAAAAGAGAATGCCTGATGAATAGAGGACTTCGAATTGGCGTTTTGCTTCGGTCATGTGCTCAAGCGTTCGTTCCGTCTTCTCCAATTGATCGATCAGAGCGGTTGTTTCGGCATTTATCGTTCTATTGGATTCCATCACCAGTTTGAACAGCCGGTCGATTTTTTTTGAGAGTTCGGAAGAGGATTGAACTGATTTTACAATCGTGGTCAGTTCCATGAACTCCGACGACAAACGGCTCATCGATTCACCCAGCAGCTTTTGATATTTTTGACGAATGTCAGACATGACAAAGCAATTATGAATTATGAATTATGAATTATGAATTGGTCTTTTACTTCTCCGGCAGTGTTAAACCGTTCGTTCGGGTCCTTCGCCAGGCACTGCATGATCACCGCATCCCATTCTTTCGGAACATCATTTCGCAGCAGCGAAGGGAGGGGGGGAATGACATTGAAAATCGAATGAATCAACGCTATTTCATTTTCGCCTTTAAACGGCAATTCGCCTGTTACCAGCTCGTACATGATCACGCCGAGTGAAAATATATCGGTTCTCCGGTCAACATCCAAACTCGTGACCTGTTCGGGAGCGACATATCCAAGCGTTCCAAGAACCGTTCCGAGCGACGTCATGGTGGTTACCAGCGGGGATTTTGACAGACCAAAATCCATAATTCGAACCGTGCCGTCCTCCCCCAGCATCAGATTACCGCTCTTCAAGTCACGATGGACAATCCCATTCCTATGCACTTCCGTCAGTCCGTCGCACACCTGAATAAGATATTGTTGTATCCGGTCAAACGGCAGCGGATGATGTTTCTCCAGTAATTCCCGGAGGGTCCCGCCGGTGAGATATTCCATGGCAATGAATCCCCGTTCCGCCGTTTCGCTGACCTCATATACTTTCACGATATTCGGATGATCGAAGGATGAGAGCAGGTGTCCTTCTGCAGAGAGTCGCTTTTTATTCTCTGCATCCTTCAATAATTCGGGGTTCAACACTTTCAGTGCAACGATCTTTTTCGTATTGCTGTCGACCGCTCTGTATACTTTTCCCATTCCTCCCTGTCCGAGAAGTTCCAAAATTTTATAATGGGAAATATATTTCGCCTCTCTCCTCTCAATGACAACTTTTGCCGCACCAAGCGAAATTGTCCCGAAAACCAATGTCCCCGCAACGGAGAAGAACGTTGACATTACGAATGTTTCCTGAATGCTGAGATGGACCGACAGTACATATATTGCCGAAACGGAAGCAAGAAAATACCATCGACGTGAAAATTTTCCCACTCCAACCCTTTGGCCGGCAAGGACAATCGCACCAAGCAGCATCAACAGCGACAGTACTTTTACTCCCCCTTCTGTTCGGTTCACCATGAGGATGGTTCGATACAAAGACTTTGACAGCAAGATCAGATGATGCTGCACGACATTCGATTCATACCGTGTGATCACGCTTCCCCCCATCACCCGTGGAATCGTCTGTTCTCTTCCCGAGGGGAAAATGATCTTCAGCGAATAGCGTTCACCGGGATGAATGCCGAAATGAACCTCATCAAGATTCTGAACGCCAAGCTGATTCGAACCGAATCCTACGACCCGTGTTTGCGTCATTCCGCTGCCCGATACCAGGAGGATTTTTGTCCCAATTCCCATCCTGTTCGATGCATCTCCGCGAATCCTGACTTTCACGAAATTTGCGTCATTCACATTGTTCCTGAACAGCGCCGCCCTGTCCCCTTTCCCCAGCGAACCGCGCCCGCTGCCGATAAAGAGATCCATATCGCCATCATTATCGATATCGGAAAACGTCGCGGTGCCAATAAATTGGATCCCGACCCTTTCAGAGACCTCGGAGAATTTCATCCCGGCGGAATTCAAGAATAATTTCGAACCTTCAAAAACATCGATGTAACCGTCATTGTTAATATCGGCGGTCGATACGATCCCATTGATCGGTTCGGGATGGACATAGAGAGCGGTAAAGCCTGCGTCTGCCGAAATATCTCGAAAATGGCCGGTTCCGTCATTGACCCATAACAGCGGGTGAAATTTCTGACTGTGAATAAACAGATCGATGTTTCCGTCGTTGTTAAAATCGGCAATCGCAACAGCGGTCGGCGAAAGATCGGTTCGGGAGTAAAAAAGAGAATCATCGACCTCTTTGAATTTCATTCCGCCTTGGTTGAGGAACAAACTGAAAAATTTATTTTTGTAACTAATATAGTATGGAATAAAAATATCGATCCGACCGTCATTGTTGAAATCCCCAAACACGGCTCCATAGGATGAGTGGTTTAAAATTTTTAATATTCCGCACTCTCCCGCAGAAATCTTTGCGAACCTGCCGGCGCCGTCGTTGAGGAACAACTGATCGGAAAGATCACTATTCGACAGGTAGAGATCGAGATCGCCGTCGTTATCAAGATCGATGAATTTTGCAGCGACCGGAGCGATGGAATTGATCTCATCGAACTGCAGGCCGGATCGTTCGGTCCAATCCCTGAATCCACCGCCGGAGGTGCCAAGATAGACCGTGAATTTCTTTTGATCGATCACTTGAAGAATATCCGTTTCGCCGTCATTGTTCATATCCCCGAATGCCATCACCGCTGCGTCGCGCGGCGAAGAAATTAATTTCGTATCGGAGGTGACATCGGAAAAGATGTTCTCCTCATTGTTTTCGTACAGCAGGCTCGACCCTCCATCGTTGGCGACGAGTAAATCGGGATAGCTGCTTTTGCTTCGAACAAAGAATGTCCCGAGCTTTCCGATCCGGCGAAGCGATGCCGATCCGGTTATATCGGTGAAAGAAACGCCAAGCGACTGAGAGTTCGTATAAATGCCCTGGTCTCCGATAAGCCATATATGCGTCAGGCCGGTTGAATCCTTCACTGCAGAAATGTCGGAGAAATTATCATCATAGGTTTTAATCGATCGGTCCGCTTTCCATTCCTTTCCGTCGTACGAAAGCAATGTGGAATTGGTTCCGACAATCCACGCATCGGTGCTGTCAAAAACATAAACGGAGTTCAACTGCTCCCGCGTATCGAAAGGAATTATTCTCCAGTGATAATTCCTGCATTCAAGGATCGTTCCGCCGTTCCCGACCGCCCACCCTGTCGAATCATTTGCCATCGAAATTTTTTGAAGCACCTGGTCCGTCGGCGAGGCAGCCTGTTTCCACTCCCCATTCACACATCGAATAATGGCGCCGTTCCTGCCGACAGCCCATCCGGTCATTTTGGATGTCATCGCAATATCGTTGAGATCTCCCTCCGTGATTGTCGATTTATGGGGATTGAAAAGGGGACTTATTTTCTCATGCCATTGTGAACCATCGTAGTAGAGAATATGCCCTTGTTGTCCAACCATCCATGCCGTACCGTCGCCAAAGCAATACAGCCCTTTGAACATGACATAATCGATTTCATCCCACATAATTTTAGGAAGTAGAATTTCGGACCGCTTATTCCCTTTGTATTCGCTGACGATCGGACGGTATGCACCGGCGTGTGTCAGATGGTTCACGGTGAGAAACGCGAGAGAATCTTTTAACCCGATCAGCGGGTAATCGGAATACTGAAAGTCGTAAAACGGTTTCCACTCTCCCCCGCTCAATCGGTAGGCATGTCCCTGCACTTCATTTCCAATCCCGCGCGAAATGGCGAATCCGTTTGTTGGTGATGTCATCACTATTCTGCTGCCAAGGTCGACAACGGCCTGCCGGTACCAGCGTGAAACGGAGACCGATGTGACAGCCGGGAGTTCATTCCGTGTTTCCGTGCATGAACTGAATAAACAGAAAATAATTGGAATGAATACTGCCAATCGTATGTTCTTTGGAATGGATGCCATGGAAAGAATTTAAAGAAACTTGACTGCTTTCCCTACTTGAAAGTACAATGAAAAACGTCTATTATTTCTAAACATAACAAAAGGACAAAACCACAATGAAAAGAATCATTATTCTCGGAACCATACTCCTGGCAGTATCAATCGCTGCAATGGCCGGGGACAAATCCGTAAAACTCCATATCACCGGAATGACCTGCGACGGCTGCGTATCGACCGTTACGAAAGCTTTAAAAAAGGTGAAAGGCGTTTCGGATGCGAAAGTGAGTCTGGAATCAGAATCGGCAACGGTTCGGGTTGCCGGAAATGCAAAGGTGACGACCGCGGCATTGATCAACGCTGTTGCCGATGCCGGCTACGGGGCAAGCGAATCGCCGGCGCAGAATAAAACATCGCTAAAAAAATCTGATGATGGATGCGGTGGTGAAAGCTGCGGAGACGATTGCAACAACTCGCGAAAAATGAACACTCCGAAATTGAAAAGCAAAAAGGAAACCAAGAAATCCTAACGACAGCAAACGATATTCAGCGCCGCCGAACAATTGTCAATTCGGCGGTGCCGCTGTTTTAAAGGAGACGGTAAAATTACGGGAATCTATCCCTTGCAAAAGTAATTCCACTTATGTAATATATCCCCAGTGCTTATGCGTTCCCTTTCCTCATTTCTCATTCAAATTTAGTATAGGAGTTTTACCATGACGGACAAAAAAAATGCCGCGCAAAATCCTGCACACGAAGAAATGTACTATCCCTCGCCTGAGGTTGTTGCCCAAGCAAATGTTCCCGATCCGGAAGCGCTGCGGATAGAAGCGGCAAAAGATATCCAGGCATACTGGGCGAAGAGGGCCGGCGAACTGGATTGGTATAAGAAGTGGGATACGGTGCTTGATGATTCCAACAAGCCGTTCTTCAAATGGTTTGTCGGGGGAAAAACAAATATCGTCATGAACGCGCTCGACCGCCACGTGAAGACATGGAGAAGGAACAAGCTGGCGTTGATCTGGGAGAGTGAAAAAGGGGACCTGCGGACATTTTCGTACCATGCACTCAATCGTGAAGTGTGCAAATTTGCCAATGTCCTGAAGAGCATGGGGGTCAGCAAAGGAGACCGCGTGACGATCTACATGCCGAGAATTCCCGAAACCGTCATCGCCATGCTGGCAACGGCAAAGATCGGAGCAATTCATTCGGTTGTCTACGGAGGATTTTCCGTTGAGGCGCTGCACGGAAGAATCGAGGACAGCGAATCGAAGGTGGTCATCACTGCCGACGGCGGCAACATGAACGGTAAGATCGTTGAATTGAAAAAAATCGTCGATGAAGCATTGCAGCGAAGCGGACAGCCGGAGAATGTCGTGGTCGTCAAACATCTCGGTATCGATGTCACGATGGAAGCGGGACGGGATTACTGGTATCATGAATTGATGAACCTTCCGCTGACCCGTGAAAGCATGAAATGCGAAACGGAAGTCATGGATGCAGAAGATCCTCTCTTCATCCTCTACACTTCCGGAACCACCGGAAAGCCGAAAGCGATACTCCATACACACGGCGGATATTCCGTCGGCGTCTACACGACATTGAAGGATGTCTTTGACATGAAAGAAGAGGACCGCTGGTGGTGCACTGCCGATCCCGGATGGATCACCGGACATTCGTACATTGTCTATGCGCCGCTGATCGCGGGAGCGACCTCGTTCATGTATGAAGGGGCCCCCACCTACCCGTACCCTGACCGCTGGTGGAGAATGATCGAGAAATACGGCATCACAATTTTTTATTCGACTCCGACGGCCATACGCGGATTGATGCGTTTCGGAGAATCGTGGCCGAACAGACACGACCTTTCCAGTCTTCGGCTGTTAGGAAGCGTCGGCGAGCCGATCAATCCCGAAGCGTGGCGCTGGTTCTATAAAAATATCGGAAAAGAAAAATGTCCGATCATGGATACGTGGTGGCAGACAGAGACGGGGGGATTCATGATCGCCCCGATGCCCGCCATGCCGCTGAAACCAGGTTCGGGGACAAAGCCTCTTCCGGGCATTCAGGCAGAAGTAGTGAACGAAGAAGGAAAACCTGTCGCCGACGGCGAGGAAGGATTTTTGATCATTAAAAACCCATGGCCGTCGATGATGCGAACGATCTTCAAAGATCCCGACCGCTATGTGCAGACCTACTGGAGCAAGTTCAAGGATTTCTATTTCGTGGGAGATTCGGCGCGGCGTGATAAAGACGGATATTTCTGGATCATCGGCCGGGTTGACGACGTGATCAAAGT
>Ga0172379_10002274_pt1 | contig 34542 bp, 34 predicted proteins | sample GrowelOW334metaG_FD_119756 | JGI IMG/M metagenome (GOLD analysis project Ga0172379, IMG submission 119756) | Groundwater microbial communities from an aquifer near a municipal landfill in Southern Ontario, Canada - Groundwater well OW334 metaG | ecosystem: Environmental > Aquatic > Deep... | reverse complement strand
GATCCCCTCCCCCACGTCTGATTCGAGCAGGAGATATTTCTCCTCGTCCGAAAGGTTGAATGTTTTTTGCAGGTTGTCGATTGTGGTCGGCGATTGTTTGAGCAAAAGCTGGATCGATGAGTTGGTGATCATCGGCAACCCATAGGGCGATTTTAGGAAGTCGTCCACATCTTGGGTGATGGTCGCAAGCCCTAGGTAGTATTTGCGGCCGCGCTTTGCCATACCATAGAGGAAGGATGCGGTATCCTCGCTTTTCATCATCCACCACGCCTCATCGATCACGAGGAGACGCTTCTTGAGTGTCTTGCGCACGGTGTTCCAGATGTAGTGGGTGATCAGGTACATCGCCAAAGGCTTGAGCTCATCCTCCATATCACGCACCGAAAATACCACAAAGCGCTTGTTCATATCGACGTTGGTCGGCCGGTTGATAAAGCCCGCCCACGTACCCTTGGTGTACTTGGTCAAACGCTGCACCAAAGACTCACTCCCCTGCATACCGGCGAGCACGAGCTCAAAGTCGGACATAAGCGGCGGCTCTATCTGCGAGAAGTCGCTGTCGACCGTGATGTCTTTAAGCGCGTAGGTTTCGGTGATGGCGCGGTCGATAATAGCGTCCTCCTCGGGCGAGAGGCCGCCAAGCATAATGCGGAACATACCTACCAATGCCACGATGTTTGAGCGCAACACATCGGCAGGGCTCTCATCCTCTCGCGGAGGCGCCAAATCAAACGGGTTGATGTGGTGCTCGGAGTTGAGACTGATATTGAAGTATCGCCCACCCACGGCTTGCGCCAAAAATTCATACTCGCGCTCCGGGTCGATCACAATCACCTCGGTATCAAACATAAGTGTGCGGAGTATCTCGAGCTTCATCGCATATGATTTACCGGAGCCCGACTTTGCAAAGACCACCGAGTTGTAGTTTTCAAGCGAGAAGCGGTCGAAGAGGACGAGCGACGCGTTATGGCGGTTGACGCCGTAGAGGATGCCTTTGTCGGAGGTGAGGTCGAAGGAAACAAACGGGAAAATGGATGAGAGCGGGCTCGAGTTGAGCTTGGAGTTAACGTTGAGTATGTCGTTTCCGAGCGGGAGCACCGACTTAAAGCCCTGCTCCTGCTGAAAGAGCGCCGGCTTTACATACACGAGGCGCGACTCGAGCATCGACTTGATCTCACTTTCAGCTTTGTCGAGCGCCTCGATAGTTTTTTCATAAATAGTGATGTATACGCCGACGTCAAAGATGCGCTCCTGCGCCTGTTGGAGCTGGTCGCGCAGGTCTTCGAGGTCGCGGTAGGCCGTGTCTAGGATAGGGTCGCGCACCAACCCCTTCTCCTCGCGGGTCATAATCTGGCTTTGCACCTCGGCAACCTTCTTTTGGAATTTTTTGAGGATCTCGGCCGAGTCTATCGGGTGGATGAAAATAGAGATGTCGAGGATGCGGTCGAGGTTGATGATAGGGGCAAACCACGAGTCGGTGAGGACTCGCGGATATGACATTACAAAGAAGGTGCGGGCGATTTTGTCGCCCAGGTTGAGCTCACGCGGGGTGATCTTAAGCGCCGACGGCGCTATCACGTCCTGAAGCTCGAGTATCCCCTGTTTGTAGATTTGCTCGGGGAGAATGGGCGCCATAGGCGGCGTTCTTCCATCGTCTTTTTTCTTTAAAAAATCAAACAGTGCCATAGCGTGTTTATGATTGTGTCATCTGCGTTACCTGAAGCGGCTTCTCGAGCTCGCCCGGGTTGAAGAGTTTGTAGAAGAGTTCGATCACCTCCTCGGTACCGAGCTTGACGATGCGCACACCGGTGCGCACGAGCCCCTGCTCGATCACCGACATACGCTGCTCAAGCTGGGTGCGGTACTGCTCGAACTGCTCGTTGGTAATTGCTGCAGTTTCTTGTTTGTTGTTTGGGATGAGGCTACCGAGCGCTCCGCCTGCGCCGCCGCGCTCGATGAGCGCCGGGTCATACGGCACCACAATAAAGAAATTTTTGGTCATAATGTTGGCGCGCTCAGTAAAATCTTTGATGAACGCGATATACTCGCGAATCTGGATCTTCATAAGGTCGTCGAGCTCGAGTGCGTAACGGTCTTCGAGGAGGCCGATGTAGGGCCTAATGTCGAGCTCTCGAGACTCTACGAAAAATTGTGCGGTAAACTCGAGCGAGTTAAGAAAGTTTTGAAACTGCGCGATGATCGCTGCCTGCTCATCGCTTGATTTGAGAGCGAGGTTAATTGAGGAGGCCATTAATAGAGCGCGCAGGCCGCCGTCTTTAAGCACCACAATGCCGTCGCGCACCTCTTTGATAGGGACGAACTCCTGGGTTGCTTGGGCTTTAACTTGTTGATCTGGCATAGTATTTCGATTCTACCGAACTAGATTTCAAAACCGCCGCGTTTGTTTGCAGGAACCTCGGCCTGCTGACGGTCTTTAATATTGAGCGACCAGGCAAGGTCTTTGAGCTTGCTTTCAGAGAGCTTTGGCACCGGCATTTGCGATTGTGCGCTTGCTGTAGGAGCCTCTTTTTCTTTTGGGGCCTGCGGCTGGTGCTGCTTCCAAAGGTAGAGCTTGCCGCCCAAGACGTAGCCAAATGCGTGTTCAACGGCCACAATGAGCGGCCGCCCGTTTACTTCGTAAAACGCGAGTGCCGCAGCAAACGCCATAACCGGTATCCCGAGGATCACAGCGATAAACAGCGGCAAAAGCGTGAACAAAATGAGGCAGATGCCGGCTCCGCCAGCCAGGTAGAGAAACTGTTTAAGTGTTAGAGGACCAAAGATTTTGTCTTCGATCTCGATGAATTGCGGTACTTGGTACTGCATCACCCATTAGTATACCCTACTCTTTTTAAACGATTGACCCGTTTTTATTGTATAGGTTCTCTATAGGGGTCGGCCTTGTAGTCTTGTGGCTTAGGAGGCTCGATTTTTTGTTCAATTGGTTTTGCAGGCGCCGCCGGAGTTGAAGGAACTTTAGGAGCAGGCGCCGCTGGCATAGTGGTGATCGTTTTTTGGGTTAGCATTACGTCGGCCGGGTGTATCTCGGCCGCTTTAACCGGCAGTGGAGCTGGTGCGGGCGCGTTAGTTGGTGTTGGTGTTGCCTGCATAACGGGAGCTACGGGCGCGGGTGTTGGAGCAGCCTGCCCTGCCGTAAATGCTTTCAGCGACTCGCGGATAGGTAAAAATACCTGTGCATTAACATCGGCAACTATTTTTTGAGCGGTGCCTGCGTCTCCTGCAACCACCCCTGTTATTTCCTTTCTATACTCATCTTCATTCATAAACCCGAGCATCATAAGCATAGTGAAGTCGGAAAGCTCCTGAGCTTGGTCTATGTGGAGCTTATAAGCCTCCCCCACTAGGCGGATCTTTTCGCCAAAATCGGATGACAAAACAGCGGTCCGTACATCAGCGGGTAGCTCGTTTAGACGCTGTTCTATTTGTTTTTGAATTTCCTCAGCAGTTCCTTCCATATATTTTTATTCTACCTCTTTTAATTTAGTGGACTGATGGAGGAACAATCGGCCCGTGTCCATCAACAGGGGCTGCTGGAGTATGTGCCGCCCCGCCGCTCGGTGCAGCGTGTCCTGCAGCCCCTCCCTTCTCTTCACCTCCTCCCTCTTCGCCTTCCCCCTTAGCAAGCTCCTGCAGCGCTTTAGCGGCTTTTTTCTCTTTGCTATCTTTACTTAACATCTTTTGAGCAACGATGTATTGAACCTTATCCCCGCTCGACATAAGTTTGATAGCGATCTCTTGCGAGTGTTCTTTATTTTGATTCTCAACCACTCGTTTACCCATACCGGTAAGAATCTTAAGTTGGCTCTCGCTTGCGCGCATATCATCCTGCGCCTTCTTGAAGTCTCGCGCAGCCTCGTCTCTCGTGGCCTTATCAGTTGCCTTAGCCTGCTTCTTTGCCGCATCAATAGATTTAGTCTTAAAGTCTTTAATCTCGGTCGTCAGCTGAGCCACACGTGCGTCAAAAGCGGAGGCCCCACCCTCATACCCTTTCCTAAATGCAGCTTGTGCCTCCGCCTCTTCTTTAGGGCCGCCCATATGGTGATCGATATTGTGTTCGAGTTCGCTAACGGCTCCCTTCTCGGCTCTTTCTTTTGCTGCGCTCCTATCATGCGCAAATTCTGCCCAGCCGCCTTTTCCTGCCGCACTCCCCAGCCTTTTGTCCAAAGCCTCCCCAACAGGTTTGAGTGTTTGGCGAAGGTCTCGAGCATTGAAACTTTGTTTCGCGGGGATGTTGAGCAAAGCCGCCGCAACTTTGCTTTTAGTAACACCCGCTTCATTCGTGTTGAATTTGGTGTTGAGATAGTTGGCTCCTCTCCCAAGTGTGCCGCGCATAAGCCACCCCGGCGCTCCGTACGCAAGGTTGCTGCCCCATGTTTTTGCAAAGCTTGCTCCCGCCACCTCAAAGTAATCAGACGCTTTGAGTGCAAAGTAGAGCATCACAATCACAAAGCCCAAACGCACGGCAATGTTGGCAAGCAAAACACCGAGGCTTTGTAAGCCGCCCGTGCTGCCGGAGACTTGGTTGGCCCGTATAGCTTCGTTGATATAGCCGGCGCCAAAATCGGTATTACCCATAAAGTTGGAGATAAGGAGCATCACAAATAAAAAGACCGCCGGGTAAAATGCGTGGGAGATCAGCCCCTTGCTCCATTTAGAAAAGTAGCCGCCGCCATGCCCTCCCCCATGCCCGCCTCCACCTTGAAAGCTCCACGCCACGAGCGCGAGCGGAGCGGTGATTATCGACATCCACAACATCACGATGCGTATGATAAATTTGACCCCCGCTGCGATAAACGCGGCCGCGAGCATAAAGAGCATAGCGCCCATCACAATGTAGATGAAGGAGTAGGCAATAAATGTCTCGCCAAAACCGTCGTCAATAGAACCTTGAGTGACATTTTTAAACGACTCCGGCCCGATCGCGGTCTGAAAGTTAACTCCAGCCATTATTTTTTTGGTGATATCAGGCACTCCGCCGGCAGGCGTTGCTACTCCTGCTACAAGCTGCACCGCAGCATCAGGAGCTTCGGCAACGATGGCATTGTAGAACTGTACCGAGATTAAGTTGCCCGCATCGATCACCACACGCGTTGCAAAGAAGCTAAAGTTGATGACCAGCGCCACCGCGAGCACTTTGGCCAGGAGCCCCACGGTACCGGCGGTGTGCGCCTCAAACATCACCTTCATTGCGATGTAGATGAGGATAAAAATAAACGCCATATTGGCGATGTCGCGCATCATAGTCCACCCTTCCGAAATAAATTGGAGCCCATAGGCGGCGCTATCGAGCGAGATATGCACGGCAAAGTTTAAAATATTTGCCGCCACGTATGTGACGGCGCTGCCGAGGCCGACGGTAAATACATAGACAATTTGCGCTACATAGTAGCCGAGTGAGGAGCCGATGCTGCTGTCACCTACTGTAGTGTCACCAGTTCCATTAGGACATGGCTGGTCGTCAGGCACGGTCACGGGCGCTCCCAGCGCCTCATTCTGTGGGGGGCATACTTTTGCTTGCGCTGTCTGAATTTGGTGGAACGGAACAAGTGGAGAAAATAATGCCAAAGCAAATATTCCAATAACAAAAGTTCCTGATACTACTTTTTTAATTTTACTGACCAAACGCATAACATTGTGTGAGCTGCGCTGCAGTTGATTGGTTGAGGCCGTTCATTTCGCTTTGGAGGGTCTGTCGGTCTTGCTGTGCTGAAGTGACGGTCGCTTGGGTGATGAGCGCGCCGGAGTTTTGTGCTGCGGTAAATTGTTTTTGCACCACCTGCACCTCCTTGAGCGTGGTTGCCGAAAGCGCGCTGGTCTGGAGTTGCGCGATGGTAGCCATCGCCGTGTTTGCTTTGGTGATGTTGTTGTTAAAGAGTGCTACGCGCGCTTCGAGATTTACGATGGTGGTGTTGGCCGTTACCGCATTTCCCTGCGCCTGCGCTATCTGGCCTGAAGATAAGGAGGTTGAAGATGCGGCGGTCGACCAGCAGTTGGCCAAAGTTGTGAGCTGCGCCTGTGCCGCCTGGATGTCGCCGATACTCCCCTGCTGCGAGCTACCATATTGCTGTGCAATCTGTGATGCACCCTGGAGGTTGGTCAACAGAGTTTGTGCGGCATCGAGTCCGCGCTGCTGCCCGACGTCGATCGAACTGCTGAGGTTCGAGAGGCCGCTGTAGAGAAGTTTTGAAACGAGCTGGTTCATCAGCGCGCTGATAATCTCGTCGAAGCTGTCGGCAAGAAGGTTCTCATCGATACCGAGGCCGGAAATTTTTTGTGCCAACCCCTCGCTAATTGACGGTGGGGTGACTATCCGTGTCTGACAATCTCTTGAAATGCTGCCGTCGGTGTCCTTGATTGTACGGCAATTATATTCCTCGGTTGAGCCGATAAAGCCGTCTTTAATATTTCGGTTGGCGTTTGTGGTGTCGACAAGTACTTTGTTGTTTAGTGCGATCTGCGCCTGTACGAACCCGCCGTAGGGGTTGTTTTGCGGCGCGGTGGTCACTTGGAGAAACCCGGGCCATCCGCCGTCTTGGAAGTTGCCTTTAAAGAAACCGTCGACATTGTTGATTACCCCCGAAAGCGTGCATGAACTTGCTGAGCTTGCTTTGCGGTTGGCATAGCTCTGCGCAACAGCGATCTTAACCTGGAGTTGGAATGGGCTGCAGAGAAATGCGAGGCCGCTCCCCTGTATAAACTCGCCGGCGGACCTGTCGGCTATGTCGGTAAAGAATTTTTCGTAGTCTTGCACGAACGACGGCTGGCCGTTGAAGCCGGAGTTGATCCACTCGACGATGCTCTGGGTGATCGACTGGATGGCGATTTTTGCCACGACACGCGTGAGGCAGTCCTGTACGGTTTTTGATTTATCCGCGTTGTCGCTCACCTGCACCTGGAAGAGGTCGAGCGGAGTCGGTGGTGCCGGGATGAGGTAGACGATGCAGGAAATCGCGGCACCAATGAGTGAGCCGCCGATCCCAAGATCTCCACCAGTGCCTGTGTTAGTGCTCCCGATGTTGCCGATACCCGAGAGGTCGATGTTGTTGAGCTGATTAATTGGCGTCGGGGTAAATCGATTGTTGGTTGATCCGTCGCCGCCCCCGCTCCCGTCGAGCCAAATAACCCCGGAAGGGGTTGTGGTGTAAGTGGTATAGGTGCTCGTGGTCCCTGTGTAGCCGTAGGTGTAGTCAGGGATTGGCGTTTGTACGTTGCCGCTGCCGGAGCCGCCGCTCCCTGCCCCTGCTCCTGCCCCGGCGCCCGCGTTGGAGCCGATCGGGGACTGATCGTTTCCTCCCCCACCCCCGCCTGCCCCAACATTGTTTGAGTCGGTTGCGGTGCCGAGCGAGCCGTTGTTCGGCAGCACATCGGACTTGTCGTGGCGCCCGAAGAACCAGAACCAAAGAAGGAAAATGAGCGCGAGTATCAGCAGCGCTCCTAAAATTATAAAAAATATTTTTTTCTTCATAGAGAGCTAAGGTACAAGAGAATTCCAGGTCACACCTGGCTCATCCTTATTGAAAAGTATACCGTTTTTAGAGAATATCGTTGCAATACTTGTAAACACTCTCGATGTTTCGTCGGCGAGCGACTGATACACTTGCAAGCCCCCCATCCCGCGCAGAGGGTCTGAAATCATTTTCTCCATATCAGGAAAAGTTTTTGCCATACGCGAAAGGTTGTTAACTGCCGAAAGGTGGAGCGGCGCGAGCGTTTTTGGGGTTGGGAGTGCCGCGAGCTCACGGGCAAGCGCCGCATACTCTGCACCGACCGCGCGCAAGCCGCTTAGTTTTGATGCATTTTGTGTTTCGGCGCCCGTGCTCAAAATAGTATAGGTTTGCCGCATAGTGGCACTCGGGTGAGCGAGAATGGTGGACATCACGCGGTTGCCGTATGAGCGCAGCGTCGCAGGAGAGTCTGTAACCAGGGTAAGATCGGTCGTGGTGTAGTCAGGGGCGCCTCTCTCCTGCTCAATTTTTGCGGCCGCGTCGGCTATGAGCGAGTCTTGAGTCGGGATGTCGGCACCGAGCCCTTGGGCTGCCGCGCTGCTTAGGTTGATAAAGAGCGTGCGCGCTACCGTGTCGGTCAAGTTGGCGCTCGTTGCCGCGTCGAGGAATTTTTGTACGTCAGCGTCACTAGGCGCTTGAGGCGCGCGGTTAAGCGGGCTTTGCGCCTGGATCTCTTCAAGTGCGCGCGCCCAATCTGGGGTGGTGTTTGTTTGTGAGCCTACGGCGATCGTCGCCGGCGTTGAGATCGGCGTAGTTATGAAGTCGGCCGCATAAATGAGCCCTCCTGCGAGCAAGATCGAGCCCACAACCAACGTAAATTGTGTACTCGGGAGAATGTCCTTGATGTACATTACACTTTAGTATAGCAAGAGTTTTTGTGCGCTATACTCTATATATGTATAAACTCTCGTCTTTTTGGATCGCCGTGATATTTTTTGTGCTCGCTGCGCTGCCTTTTTCAGCTTACGCTGCGTTCGGCACTTCATTTGGGGGCAGAGTGGTGAGCGTGCTCCCTTGTTTAAGCCCGCTCGGGCCGTCGCTCCAAGTAAACATCGCTCCCGCCGGAGGATTTTCAACCTCCTACATTTGGACGCCGGCCACCGTTACCTTTATGGCGGGCCCGCCTAATCATCCCGGTCAGCAAATTTTGGGAGTGGCGGATATTCCGTTTGCTTGTGTGATACCGAGCCCGTTCTTCTTTATCCCGGCTCTTACGCTGTTTGGGCAGCGGATGCAGTTTATAGGAACGAGCGTTATTTAGTATCGGCGAGCTTGAGCCACTGCTCGAGTGTAATATCTTCGGCGCGGGCGCTCTCGCTTATGCCGGCCTTTTCAAACATTGCGGATGCGTTGGTGCCGAGAAGTTTTTCCAGATTGCGCTTCAGGAGTTTCCTTTTTTGAGCGAAGCCGGTTTTGATGAGGGTAAAAAATTTTGCCTCCGCTGCCGCGTCCTTAAGATTTTTTCTTGAAATGTTTTTTACATGCAAAATTGCAGAGTCAACATTTGGCGCCGGAGCAAACGCGCCGCGCGGCACGGTTTTTACATACACAGGCTCGCCGTAGACTTTGACCGAGAGCGAGAGGATGCCCTCTTTCTTTTCGCGAGCAATGCGCTCGGCCACCTCCTTTTGCACCAGGAGCACGAGCGATGTTGCCGGCCGTTTTTCGGAGAGGAATTTTTTAATGAGAAGTCCGGTGATGTAGTATGGGATGTTTGCTACCACTTTGTACTTCCCGCGGATTTTGAGCTGCGCAAGAGAAAATTCGAGTGCGTCGCCCTCAAAGAGCATAAATTGTTTTGCTTTGATTTCTTTTGCAAATGTTTTTTTGAGCCCGGGGATGAGGCGATGATCTTTTTCGACCGCCACTACATTTGCCCCGCGCGCCAAGAGCTCGCGCGTGAGTGCACCCTCACCCGGGCCCACCTCAAGCACGCGCTCGCCCGGCACGATAGCCGCCGTGTCGGCGATGAGCGAAAGGTAGTGTGGGGCGCGCAAAAAGTTTTGCCCGAGTGATTTTTTCTTTAACATATCTATTTGTATCGAGCGTTGTCGAACTAGTCGAGGTAGATGGTCCGGATGATCCGCTCCGGCGACTCGCTCTCGATCAAATCGGGAGAAATGTCGCTTAAGAATTGCGAAGGGAATGTTGCGTTTTTTGAGCCAAACACCGTCCGGAATGCGGCGTAGGTAAGGAACACTTTACGCTCTGCGCGGGTTAATGCAACATAGCACAGCCGACGCTCCTCCTCCTTATCCGACTCGCTCCCGCCCTCGCGCTCATAGGGGAACAGCCCTTCTTCGAGCCCCGTGATAAACACGTGCGGGAACTCAAGGCCTTTTGATGCGTGCACGGTCATCAAGCGCACTGCGTTTGCATCTTCTTTAAGCTCGTCTTGATCGCTCGCGAGTGCGGCCGACTCTAAAAACGCTTCAAGCCCTTCGGGGTTTGGCAGCTCGTCAAAGCGGGCTGCGAGCGAGACCAGCTCGCGCACGTTCTCTAGCCGCTCCGCGCCCTCGAGCTTGTCTTCTTTAAATGCGCGCTCCACCCCGCTCTCTTGCACCACGTAAGTAACGAGTTTTGACGGCGAGAGTGTCGACGATGCTTCGCGGATGCGTGCGAGAAGTGTGCGAAACTGTGCCACCTTCTCCCCCACGGCACCACTAAGTGACGCTTCCTGCCCCGAGAGCATTTTAAGCAGCGTTACTTTGCCTATCCCGCGCGGCGGCACGTTGGCGATGCGCGCGATGTCGGCGTTCGTTTCATACACAGCTGCGCGCACAAAAGAAATTGCGTCCTTAACCTCCCTTCGTTCGAAAAATTTAGTACCCAAAACCTGGTACGGCACATTGCCCTTGAGAAACGCTTCTTCAATCGCGCGCGATTGAAAGTTGGCGCGATAGAGCACTGCAAAGTCGCGCGGCTGCGCCCCCTCTTGCATAAGCTCCTTCACTTTGCGCGCCACGAAGCCCGCCTCGTCCCCCTCGTCGAACGCTTGGTAGAGCGAAATCTTTGCACCCTCGCTGTTGTTGGTGAAAAGATTTTTCTCGGGGCGGTAGACATTTTTTGCGATGATCTCGTTGGCAGCCGCGATGATGTTTTTTGTGGAGCGATAGTTCTCCTCCAAGAGCACTACCTTAGCGCCGGGAAAATGCTTTTCAAACGACATAATATTTTTGATCTCCGCACCGCGCCATCCGTAGATGGTTTGGTCGACGTCGCCCACCGCACAGATGTTTTGTTTAGGGCCCACTAGCATATCGATCATCCGCGCTTGGATCTTGTTGGTGTCTTGGTACTCGTCGACGTGTATATATGTCCAACGCGCTTGATACGCGTGCCGCGCCGCCTCATTTTGCTCTAAAAGGCGCACCGAGCGGGTGAGCAAGTCGTCAAAATCGAGCGCCCCGTCGCGAGAAAGTGTCTGTTCATAGAGCCTCCACACCGAAATGAGCATGCGCTCGCGTGAGTTTTCTCCGCCCTCCTCCAGTTCGTTGACCAACCTCCCCTCCCCCTTCTGCCTTGAGATAAAGCTCAAGACCGCCCGGGGCTCAAGCTCTTCGATACTGAGCGATTTAAGAGCCTCCTTAACCGCCTTGGTTGAGTCTGCTCGGTCATAAATTGCCGGCATCCGCTTGTAGCCGAGGAGTTTGGAGTTTTCTTTGATGATAGTGAGCCCGAGTGAATGAAAGGTAGAGACAAACGGCCTGCTCCCGCGTTTGAGGGGCTCGCCTAAGCCCTTTTCCAGTATAGCGATGGCTCGCTCGCGCATCTCTCCGGCCGATTTGTTGGTAAAGGTTATTGCTAAGATTTGCTCGGGTGCTACTCCACGCTTTACGATTTCAAGCATCCGATGCACGATGACTCGAGTTTTGCCCGCTCCTGCTCCCGCGAGCACCAAAAGGGGTCCTTCGGTCGTGAGTACGGCCTCTTTTTGTGCCTCATTGAGCCCTGCGAGATGGTCCACTGATAGACTGTACCAGAAATATTACTATCCACAGGCATGATTTTGTCTAGTTGACGCACCCAACCCCTTCTGTATAGTGGATATACACGGGGTGTACGGATGAAATAAATGGCTCTGTTGAGCCATTTATCGGAAGAAATGACGTGTCGGCAGCTCATTTAGGCTTATAAAATCACGTTTTACAGACCCTTTCGCCACGGTTAAGCCGTATCTAGCGGGAAAGGCAAAAAAAGCTATATTTCACAAGCTCTTTGTAGGGTTTGGTATTTTTGCTTTGGCATCCACACCCCTCTTTGCGGAAGCAAGCTTCGCTTCGTTCGTCAGTTCTCTTTTTGATAAAGCGGCAATTATCTCAAAAGCGGCCTCTTCAGACTTTAATTCGCAGACGGTTCCACTCCTTGAGCCGGCGGTCAATATCGACCCAAACCCGGCTAAGGGCGGCGGCGGCATAAATATAGTAGGTGGTGAGGCGCTCGCGGCAGACGCCGGCCCCTCGGGCACCGCGGCACAGGCCGAGGCGAAGCCTGTTTCGACCCAGATCAGCGTCTACACCGTGCATCAGGGCGACACCCTCTCGGAGATAGCCCAAATGTTTGATGTTTCGGTTAAGACCATTGTTTGGGCCAACGATATCAAGAACAATAAGATCAACCCCGGCCAGGTGCTCGTGATCCTCCCGGTTACCGGCATCCGCCATACGGTTGTTAAGGGTGAGACGCTAGCTTCGATCGCCAAGAAATATAAGGGTGATATAGACGAGATCGCTCAATACAATGATATTGAAAATGGGGTTGTTGCTGTCGGAGACACTCTCCTCATCCCTGACGGCGAGATGTTAGCTGCGCCGGCGACCGTCAAATCCTCTACTACACGCACCTCGCCGCTTCGCGGCGCAGGCGGTCCGCGCATCGACTCCTACTACACCTGGCCGGTGAATGGCGGTGTGCTCACACAAAGCCTCCACGGCTACGATGCAGTAGATATCGGTGCGTCAACCGGCACCGGCATCTTGGCTTCAGCGGGAGGTGTCGTGATTGTTGCACGCAGCTCAGGATGGAACGGCGGCTACGGCTCCTACGTCGTTATCCAGCACCCCAATGGCACGCAAACACTTTATGCGCATATGAGTGCAGTGTTTGTATCAGTGGGCGACATTGTGGCTGCGGGCCAGTCGATCGGTAGCATCGGCGCAACCGGCAAGGCTACCGGCCCACACCTGCACTTTGAAGTCCGTGGCGCCGCCAACCCGTTCACTCATTAACAGTTCGAATAATCGCGATAAAAGATCCGGCGTATGCCGGGTTTTTTATTTTGTGTGATGATATTACAGAAACCCTTGCATACCCAGGGGGGTATATGCTATGCTGTACGTTATGCAACGCAAAAATCACGGAGAATTAGCAGCTCATGTAGCTCGGGTAGAAGGACAGCTTGCAGCGGTGCGCGCCGCTCTTGATGCGGATGATTGCGGTAAGGCGGCACGCACACTTTTGGCTGCCAGCCGTTCGCTTTCGAGTGCACGGGCTTTGTGCGTTAGTGAGTTTTTGAGCGGAAAGATTTATAAGCATGCGCCGGTTAAAGATAAGGCGTTGCTTGCAGATGTTCGCTCGCTCATGAAGGCATAGGTGCTGCTTTATAGGTTAATTAATATATGTATGGGATTTTTTTCTTCAATACCTTCCGTTTCCGCAGCTGAAGCCGCACAAAAATTGCGCGAAGAGGGTGCTGTCTTGGTTGATGTCCGCAGCCCAGATGAGTTTGCCGAAGGTCACGCACAAGGCGCATCGAACTGCCCCCTCCCTGTTATCGATTCGTGCGTCGACAAACTTAAAAATTTTAACGAAGTGTATGTTATCTGTCAGTCGGGCGGCCGCAGTTCGGCCGCAGTGTCAAAACTGTTGCTAGAAAACGTGCACGCCATCAACGTTGCGGGCGGCACCGCGGCGTGGCGCTCGCACGGGCTTCCTGTTTCCTAACTACAAACCACATATGCCCAAAAAAGATTCTGTAGTACAAAAGCCGTATATAAAGACGTTTTTTGACCGTGCCACTAATACGGCCACGCACGTGGTTGTTGACCCTGCGACCAAGCACGCGGCAATTATAGACAGTGTGATGGACTATGAGCCTGCGGGCGGGCGCATCTCATACGAGAGCGCTGATGTGGTTGCTGAATATGTGCTGCAAAACAAACTCGAGGTTGAGTGGATACTTGAGACGCATGCTCATGCAGACCATCTCTCTGCCGCACCGTACTTACAGCAAAAACTCGGAGGCAAAATAGGCATCGGTAAAAAAATAATCGAAGTGCAGAACACTTTTGGAAAGATATTTAATGAAGGAACCGAGTTTGCCCGCGACGGAAGCCAGTTTGATGCCTTGTGGGAGGACAACGATACATTCCGAGTTGGCACTATACACGCAAAAGTACTGTACACTCCCGGCCATACCCCGGCAGATGTAAGTTATCTCATAGGCGATGCGGTGTTTGTCGGCGACACGCTCTTTATGCCCGACTACGGATCTGCGAGGTGCGACTTCCCCGGCGGAAGCGCGGAGGCCCTGTACGATTCTGTCCAAAAGATTTTCTCACTGCCCAACGAAACACGGATGTTTCTTTGCCACGATTATCTTCCCGACGGTCGCGGCACATATGCGTGGGAAACAACCGTCGGAGAACAGAAACGTTCTAATATTCACCTGCAACTCGGCGTTAGCAAAGAGCAGTTTGTTGCCCAACGTTCCAAACGCGACCAGAGCCTTGGTATGCCTAAACTTATCATTCCTTCTCTTCAGGTAAACATCCGCGCCGGCGACCTGCCCGAGCCGGAAAATAACGGCACCCGCTATCTCAAGGTGCCGCTTAATACGCTGCAAAAAGATTAGATTTGGTGCTACTCATCAATTTTTTCCTTTTGCTATGAAACTATACTAACTCTTTCGCTCGCGATACTGCAGCGCTTCGAGAATATGCGACTCGGCAATGTCGTCTGCTTGGTCGAGGTCGGCTATAGTGCGCGCTACTTTGATCACCCGGTGAAACGCGCGCGGAGAGAGGTTGAGCCGCTCGCCTGCCTTTTCGAGCACATCGCGCACCGCGGGTTTAAGCGGCACCAAATCTTCAAGTTCGCGGGGCGAGAGCTCGCTGTTGGTCTTGCCCGCCTTGCCGAATCTTTTTTCCTGCATAGCGCGCGCAAGGAACACTTTTTCGCGCGCATTTTTTGTTTCAACTCCGTGCTTGGTGTAGTGGCCAAGCTCTTTGAGCTCAACCGGCCCCATAGTGACCCACAGGTCGACGCGGTCGGCTATCGGCCCCGACATTTTTCTTCGATAGCGCTCAAGTGCGCCCGGGGAGCATATGCACCGGATCTCCGGATGCCCGTAGTTGCCGCAGGGGCACGGGTTCATCGCGGCAACGAGGGTGAAGCGCGCGGGGAAAAGCGCCGTGCCTTTGGCGCGGGCGATTGAGATCACGCGATCTTCCATAGGCTGGCGCAGCGCTTCGATCACTCGCCTATCAAACTCGGGGAACTCGTCGAGGAAGAGTACGCCGCGGTGCGCAAGCGTTGCCTCGCCGGGCCGAGGCGTTGCACCGCCTCCTACGATAGAAACGTAAGAGGAAGTATGGTGCGGTGCGCGCATCGGAGGCATCGTCATAAGGTCGTCGCGCAGGGTGCCGGCAACCGAGTGGATCCCGTTGACCTCGAGCATCTCGTCAAACGAAAGCGGCGGGAGAATTGACGCGAGCGCCCGCGCGAGCATAGTCTTGCCGGTGCCTGGCGGCCCCGAGAGCCCCACGTTGTGCCCGCCTGCGGCGGCAATGATAGCTGCGCGCTTGGCGCTTTCCTGCCCGCGGATGTCTTCAAAAGCAAACTGTGTCTCGGCATTTTTTGCTTCGAGTACGGTTTGCGGTACGGGAGAAAGTTTTTTTGCAACCTTCCCCAACGCTTTGGTCGGGGTCCCGACCCCCTCGGGGCGTCGGGATTTAGTATTGATATGGTCGATCACCTCCTCGAGCGTCCCGGCTGCGTAGATGGTGATGCCGGGTACGAGCGCCGCCTCGCGCGCATTTTCTTTCGGCACAAACACCGCCTCTTTTCCCTGCCGTTTTGCTTCGGCAACGAGAGGCAAGATACCGCGCACCGGGCAGAGCCTCCCGTCGAGCGAGAGCTCGCCCACAAAAAGGTAGGTCGATGGGTCGAAGCGGATGTCGTCGGCCGCGAGCAAGTATGAAAGTGCGATGGGGAGATCTAACATCGGCCCTTCTTTCTTGAGGTCGGCCGGTGCCAGTGAAATAACTATTTTTTGATTACGCGATTTAGGAGATTCAAAACCGCTGTGCTTGATAGCCGCGGCCACCCGGTCGCGCGACTCCTCAACCGCTTTATCAGGCAAGCCCACCAATGTAAACGCATGGAGGCCGCGCGAAAGATCGGTCTCGACAGAGACAATAGTGGGGTTGAGGAGCGAGGTTTGAGCACCAAACACGCGCGCATATTGCATGGCGCTATCCTACTCGTGTTTTGGCGTTAGGCAAGAGTGCCTTCCTCCCCAATATGCTCCTTGCAGGTACGTGCTGCCGGGTTAGCTTCGAGGCGGTCTTCTTCGATTTGGTCGCCGCTTATCTCGCAGGTGCCGTAGGTGCCGTCTTCAATCTTTGCAAGTGCGCGCTTAATGTTATTGTAGCGAACCTCGAGAGTATCGTTGATGGCGCGGTTTTCGGTATACTCCTCGATTTTGTCTGCCGATTCGTTTTCGTCGGCCATCGGGGTCATTACATCCATTGCCGTTTCTTTTGCTTCCCAGTCGCTCGGGTTTTTTGGGTTTTGCACGCCCACGGTCTTGAGTTCTTCCTCAACAACCTTCAACTCATTTTCCAAACGGCTTTTAAATTCGGACATTCTTTCTGGATTCATTCCTCAAGTATACCCCAGCGGTGTGAGTCAAACAAAAGGCACTATTGCCCCGGAGTATAGGTGCTGCGGCGGGCAATAATCTCGCTCACCGTGCTCCCGTTAGTGGTGATAACTAGCGTGTTTCGATCGAGGAATGTCCACAGGAGCAAAACATCACCCGCTTCGTTTTGGATTACTCGTGCATCGTGGTTGGCGACCACTTTGTCGCGAAAGGCCGTGGGGATGAGTGTAACCGGCGGTGTTGATGACCCTGCCGCCTCACTTTCGATGCGCGGCCGCGGTGTGCGGGTAAAGAGCGGCGAGAGCTCCGCTTGCATAGTGCGCTCCCACGCGAGCATACCCGAGAATGCGCGCTCGTAGGAGTCGACACGCATAATAAGAAACTCTTGGTTCCCGTCGAACACGTGTGTGCCAAGCAGGTAGTAAGTTGGGTCGAGCGTGCGCAAAAATTCGTCGGTGGTGTTGGGAGCGATGGTTGAAAGGAGTTCTTGCACAGTGACTGTCGGCGGCATCTCACCCGCTTTAAGTGTGGTCGATGAAATCGTTACATATACGCGGCTTACAAGGCCGAGCGAGATGGCGGTTTTTTCTTTAAGTGATTCGAGGTTTTGAAGCAGTGTCGTGCGGTTAAACTGTTGAGGTGTTGCTACGAGCACTTGCGTATCATCAATCGCGATAAAGGGAGCCACAACCCCCTTCCCTATGGTGACCGAGGGCGCCGGCCGCAAAAATACATACATAAGGAGCCCCACTGCGCCGGCTACCAACAACACGCTCCCGACCATAACTCCCAGTTTAGTAAGCCACGACCAATCTTTTTTCGATTGTTCAGGTGTGACGCTAGCCGCCAATTTTGCAGCACGCTCCGCTTCGGCGGTTGCGATCGAGACCATAGAGACATTTTTTTGCGAGATGACGCTGTCCATATCGCTCTGATATGTCTCAAGCGGTTTAATAGTCGTTGTTTCGACGGGGCCTTGGGGTGCTTGTGCAGGCACAATAGGCTGCGCTTCCTGTTTGGGAAGTTCGGCTGTCTGCTCATTTTCAAGCAAAACGCCCGCGTTGGCGCGTGATGCGCTTGCGGGCGACTGCCCTTCCTTTTTGGGAAGAAGAATATTCTTTAGGTCAAAAACGTTTTTCTTTGGGTCCTGATCCATTGGTTGTCGACGGAACGAGTCCTTTGCGGGCAGCAAATTCCGGATCGGCCGCCTTGATCGAGAGGTTGATGCGGCCTTTCTCGTCTATCTCCTTTATCATAACCCGAACTTTGTCTCCTACCGAGACCGCTTGTGCAATTTTCTCGATGCGGAAGGGCGCCACTTCAGATACGTGCACCAAACCCTCGGCGTCTTTGCCGGGGCCGATGCGCACAAACGCGCCGAAATCCATAAGACGAGTCACCTCCCCTTCATAAAGCTCTCCGGCTTTATATTCTTTTACAATCGCTTCGATCATCTCTTTTGCTTTTGAGGCGGTACCGCCTTTGCCGGTGATGAAGATTGAGCCGTCGTCCTCGATGGTGATGTCCTCAACCCCAGCAACATCTTTGATTCCGTTGATGGTCTTGCCGCCGCCGCCGATCACGAGGCCAATCTGGTCAGGCTTTACCTTCATAGTGATGATCTCCGGCGCGCGCGGGCTGATCGCACGACGCGGCTCGCCTATCTCGCGAGTGATCACGTCGAGGATTTGTAAACGCGCTTTCTTTGCACCCTGAAGTGCCTCAACCAAAATCGGCACCGGGATGCCGTCGAGCTTGATGTCGAGTTGGATGCCGGTAACGCCGTTTTTAGTGCCGGCAACTTTAAAGTCCATGCCGCCAAACTCATCTTCGGGCCCTTGTATGTCGGTGAGCACTTTGTGCTTGTTGTCGTGCGTCATAAGACCCATCGCAATGCCGGCAACCGGCGCTTTGATAGGTACGCCACCGTCCATGAGTGCAAGCGTTGAAGCGCAGACCGAACCCATCGAGGTGGAGCCGTTTGATGCAAAGCATTCGGAGACGACGCGGATCGTGTAGGGGAACGACTCTTTGTCAGGGATCACCGCCTCGAGCGATTTTTCTGCAAGCGCGCCGTGTCCTATCATACGGCGGTTGAGTCCGCCCATACGGCCGGTCTCGCCTGCCGAGTATGGCGGGAAGTTGTAGTGGTGCATAAAGCGCTTCTTGGTATCTTGCTCTTCAATCGAGTCGAGGATTTGCGAGTCGCCGGGGCCGCCTAATGTAAGTGCGGTAAACACGTGCGTGCCGCCGCGGTAAAAGATGCCCGAACCGTGGAGGATCGATGATACGCCGCCTGCTTTTGCAAACAGCGGGCGGATCTCGTCGAACGCGCGATTGTCGGGGCGCTTGTTATCCTCGCAAGCTCCGCGATGGATCTCTTCGTCTACCTTGTCTTCAAGGTAGCGCTTGATGAGCCCTGGGTTAACTTCGGCAAGCGCCTCTACCTCCTTGGTGCGAGCCTTCCATTCGTCTTGCGCCTCGTGGATGGCATCTTTTCCTGCGATGCCGCAAAAGACGGCAGCTTGTACCTTTGTTTTAAACTCATTTTCAAACAATTCAGAAAGTGCCGAAGGGATTTCCGGTTTTGAGGCGTCTTTCTTTTCTTTACCTATCTCTTTGATGATCTCGTTTTGCCAGGCGATGAGCTTGTTGTGCTCTTCAACTGCGCGGGCAAACCCCGATGCAATGTCGTCTTCAGCCGCCTCCTGCGCGGCAACCTCGATCATATTGATGGTGCCGTCTTTGCCGCAGGCCAACAGGTCGAGCGATGCTCCTTCACGCTGTGCATAGGTTGGGTTGATGATGAAATCGTTGTCCTGCGTTTTACCTATGCGCACAGCTGCGACCGGGCCTGCCCATGGGATGTTTGAGGTTGCGAGTGCTAATGAAGCGGCATTGACCGCCACCATATCCGGATCCTCTTCATCGAGTGCGAGCACGGTGATGATCACCTGCACCTCATTGCGGATGTGTTGGGGAAACAGCGGGCGGATCGTGCGGTCGACTACGCGGCCCGAGAGGATCGCTTGCTCGGATGGCCTCCCTTCGCGGCGCTGGAAGCGGGAGCCGAGGATCTGCCCCGCAGCATAGAAGCGTTCTTCATAATCAACGGTGAGCGGGAGATAATCGATATCCTCGCGTGTGCGGCCCGACATCACGGCGGTTGCGAGCACTGCGGTGTTGCCGTAGCGGAGTATCACCGAGCCGTTTGCCTGCTCAGCCAAGTCGGTAAACTCGGCAACCATTGGTTTGCCGCCGACCGTCGTCTCAAACTTTCTCGATTGCATATCGCTTTTTAAGCGAAGTTCGCGAATTTTAGGTCTTAAGCGAATCTTAAGAGCTACCTATCCGCGCACTTCGCGATTACTAATATGCGGTTACTGTAACAAAAATAGAGAATCTTTGCATGGTTGCAAATATGGGTAATTCAGTCTACTTTAACGTCAGAAGCAACAAAAGGAGCTACATATGCAAGAGGTTCAGATAGAAATGCGTAAGCGTGTCACCGTTAAGGTTGGTGATATGTTGTTCTTTAGTCCGGCGTCTGGGGCGATAGGTGGGCCGGACTCCCGTTTCTTCGAGAAGTATGAGGGAATGAATGCAAAAGTCCTCGGTTTCGACGAAGATGGAATGAATCAAATGCTTCGAATGTTGTCTCGCGTCGCCGAGAGTGAGGAACCAGAGCCCGAAGTTGTTACGGGGCGCTTTTTTGTAGAATTTGAGAATGGCGATAAACCTAAGGATTCAATCCACGCCGTTCATTTTGTAGTACTGTAACAGCAAACGGCGCCGCTTTTAGCGGCGCCGTTGTTTATTTTTCGGGTTCGCCTGACATAGAGATTGCGGGGTCGATACCTTCGTCGGTGTCTTCATCCTCTACCTCTATTTCATCTTCGTCCGGCTTCGGTGCTCCTCCCTTTTTTCCGCCGAGGCTTGGGATGCCAAAACGCGCTCCCCCGCCGCGATACCCCAAAAGGAAGTCCTGCGGGTTGTCGCACATATCGATAAAATCGTCGGCCGCGTCGCGCAGCACCCCTGCGGATGATTTGCCGAACGCGATCACCTCAACCTGGCAGCCGTAGGTGTAGCGGAGATACTCAACTACCGGCACAAAGTCGCCGTCGCCCGTCGCCAGAATAATAGTGTCGAGCTTGTTGGCCATCGCGATGGCGTCGATAGCCATACCGATGTCCCAGTCTGCTTTTTTGGCACCGCCGGCAAAGATGCGAATATCTTTAACCTTGGTCTCGATCCCCGCTTTGTTGAGCGCGTCGAAGAAGCTTTTTTCTTCTTCAGATTCGGTGCGGATCACGTAGGCCACAGCACGAATTAGTGCGCGGCCTGCGAGTGCCTCTTTAACCACGTTGCCGAAGTTTACCTTGGCGCGGTATAAATTTTTGGCGCTATGGTAGAGGTTTTGCGTGTCTATAAAAATGCCGACACGCTGGCTTTTATGCTTAATGATAGCCATATAAATAAAAACTAAACTTATTAAAATCGAACTGCTGCGTACACTGACAAAGTGCGAACAAATGCAAAAACAAATACGCCCTACCTCAGTATATACAACTATTATGACGAAAAAATTTCAGTTGTCTTACCCGAGGGGACAACGAGAGGAGAGATTTACTTCTTCAAATCGAGCTTCTTGAGGATTGCGTTGTAGCGCTTCTTGTCGCTACCCTCGAGATACTTCAAATGAGTGCGACGGTCTGCAACCATCTGCAGGAGGCCGCGACGAGAGTGTTTATCCTTGAGGTGTTTCTTAAGGTGGGTAGTAAGCTCGTCGATTTTCTTGCTCAAAATAGCAATCTGAACCTCGGGCGAGCCGGTATCAGTAGCGTGGACCGCCACTTCCTTAATAACATTCTCTTTCTTTCGCTTTGTCAGCATGGGCCATATCGTAGCACAGCCCTGCAATTTACGCAAGGGGCACCTCTTTGGTTATGGTAAAATTGTGCGACCTATGCCAAGCGGCGACCTCAAATCACTCAAAACCGAATTTTTGGAATATCTCGAGATCGAGAAAGGCCGGAGCATCAAAACGGTCGAAAATTACGACCGCTACCTCACCCGCTACCTCGGATTTTCCAAAATCTCCTCCCCTGACAAGATCACCGAGCAGTCGGTGCGCGAGTTTCGCATCCACCTCAACCGCCAGCAAGGCACGAGCGGCACAATGAAGCACAAGACGCAGAACTACTACATGATTTCTTTGCGTGCGTTCCTTAAGTTTTTGCGCAAACGAGGGATCGAGTCGCTCAACCCGGAGAGAATAGAGCTTGCTAAGGTGGGTGCGCGCGACCTCGACCTTATCTCCCACGAAGAGCTCAACCGCCTGATGAATGGTCCTAAAGGCGACTCCCTCTCGAGCTTGCGCGACCGGGCGATACTCGAGCTCTTTTTCTCCACCGGGCTGCGCGTCTCGGAGCTGTGCTCTATCAACCGCGACCTCGACCTCTCCCGCGACGAATACTCGATCCGCGGCAAGGGCGAGAAGATCCGTGTGGTATTTCTCTCCCCTCAAGCAAAGGCTGCTATTAAAAAATATCTCGACAAGCGCGGCGATATCGACGACGCGCTCTTTATTCAGATGGGCAAGGCATCAAAAAATGCCAAAGATCTGCGCCTCACTCCCCGCTCTATCGAACGTTTAGTTAAAAAGTATGCCATCAAAGCGGGTATCACCCGTAAAGTCACTCCACACGTGCTGCGCCACAGCTTCGCCACCGATCTTTTGGAAAACGGCGCCGACCTAAGGAGCGTGCAGGCGCTCCTCGGCCACGCCAACATCGCCACGACCCAGGTCTACACCCACATCACCGACAAACATCTGCGCGAGGTACACAAAAAATTCCATGGTCAACGAAGAAAATAAGGTTGTCTCCTGGTTTGCTCGCATAGGCATTGTTGGCTTTCTCTTCTTTACCCTCAAAGGACTCCTTTGGTTCCTCATCCCTGCGCTTATTCTCTGGTGGGATGGTATTATCCATTAATAATTCGTATGAAACTCGTGTCGTGGAACGTGAACGGGATCCGGGCGGTGCATAAGAATGGCCTTTTTGTGCCTATGGTAGAGAAACTTAAGCCCGACATTATCTGCCTTCAGGAGACCAAGGCCGAGCAGGGCCAAAGCGAGGTCGACTTGCCCGAGTATGAGGAGTACTGGAACTCCTCTAAGGGGCGCAAAGGCTACAGCGGCACCGCCATCTTCACCAAGATAAAGCCCAAAGCCGTGCTCTACGACTTTCCCGAAGCTATCACCAAGAAATACCACCTTGCCGACGGCTATGGCGACCCAAACGCCGAGGGTCGGGTCATTGCTGCTGAGTTTGACGATTTTTATGTGGTCACCTGCTATACGCCTAACTCCAAGCCCGATCTGTCGCGTCTCTCACTTCGACACAAAGGGTGGGACCCGGCATTTTTGGCATATATACAGGAGCTCGAGGCAAAGAAGCCCGTCATTTTCTGCGGCGACCTCAATGCGGCTCACACCGAGGATGATTTGGCCAACCCCAAGGCCAATGAGGGAGAACACGGCTACACCAAAGAGGAGCGCGCGGGTATCGACGAGGTTATCAAGGCCGGTTTTGTCGACACGTTTCGCCTCTTCACGAAAGGAAATGGCTACTACACCTGGTGGGCACCATTCCGCCAAGCAAGGGAGCGCAATGTAGGCTGGCGCATCGACTACTTTTTCGTATCAAAGAAGCTTAAAAATAAGGTAAAAAAGGCAAAGATCCATACTGACCTTTTGGGTTCAGACCACTGCCCTGTCTCACTTGAGCTGTAGTTTTGGGTACTAAAAACCCCCAACATGGAGGCGTTGGGGGCTTGTGTCGGAATCTTCTAAATTAACTTTATTGATCTCAGGATGAGACCAATTTGGTTGTAGATACGGTGTACCTCTTGTGGCCAAAATTATTTGGGATTTGCGGGTTATCCGTACTCGCAAACCGGAGTTAACTTGGAAGATGACACTACAGAGCGCGACTCTGTAAGTGACTGACAGAACTATTGGTCTGGTCTTTACCACAGGGAAGTAAATCCAAACGATGATCTGATATTGATAGTATGTCCTTTATAAAAGAGTGTAAAGGACATTAAGGACAAAAGTTGTGGATAACCCTATCCGACAAAATATTTTTTATCAATTTCCTTGAGGTTTGCCTCCTCTGCCTCTTCCTTTTTCTCCTTCGCTTCTTCACCAATAGCCCGAAGCTTTGCTTCAGGGAGTTTCATAAGCTCTTTCGCACGCGTGGTCAGATAATCTTCGGTATTTCGCGTTGGATCATCAAGCACGTCTTCAAGTAGAGCGTGCAGCACCCAGCCGATCTTTGGGCCCGGCCGCTCCCCTGTTGCCTCCATAAGGCCCTTGCCGTCGAGTTTGAGCATACTTACCGAGATAGGGTCACGTAGCGCCTGCTCGATCATTGCTTGGTATTTGCGCAGTCGAAACGGCTGCTCTTTTGGGCGGCCGGTACCTATGCGATCGCAGATGCGCAATTTGATAAGGTCCTCGATGTTGTCCGGCCCCACATTTCGTATGATGCGGCGCACCGCCGAGAGAGTTATCTTGTCCGGGTCGGAGAAGAACATGTGCCAACGAACCAATTTCTCGGTTTTTTCGATGGTTTCACGTGAAAATCGAAGATCCTCGAGGATTTTCTTGACCATTCGTGCGCCTATAACTTCATGGCCGTGGAACGTCCAGTCGTGTTTTTCGTCTGACCACCGGCGTGACTTAGGCTTGCCGATGTCATGCAAAAGGGCGGCAAGGCGGATCCCAAGACCCCACCCCTTGTCTGCTGCGTGCTGGAGTGCGCGCATATCATGCTCAAATACATCAAAACTATGCGCCTGATTTTGTTCTACCCCGATCCCCTGCTCTATTTCAGGAGAGATATATCGCAAAATACCGATGCTTTGAGCCAAAATGAGCGCCTTCATAGGCTTCTGTGAGTTGAGGATACGCACAAATTCGTCCCGAACGCGCTCTTTTGATATTTTGCCGAGTTGAGAGGCACTCTCGAGCATCGCCTTTCTTGTGCTGTCCTCTATGGAAAAATCTAGCTCAGCAGAAAGGCGTACAGCACGCAAGATACGCAGCGCATCTTCAGAAAATCGCTCCCCGGCGTCCCCCACTGCCCGTATGAGGTTGTCTTTTATGTCCTTTAATCCGTCATAAAGGTCAACGAGCTTGTCTTGAGACGGGCTATAAGCCATAGCGTTAATAGTGAAATCGCGCCGCTTGAGATCGTCTTCAAGCTTGGAGCTAAACACAACGCTTTCCGGGCGCCGTGCATCACTATACTTCCCTTCTATCCTGTAGGGCGTAATTTCTATAATTTTGAGGGATTCATCGCTCGCATCCTCGTTGACAACCCCCACGGTGCCAAACTCGTTGGTGTAGAAGGTTTTTGGAAATACTGCCTGGATTTCCTCCGGATTGGCATTGGTGGTGAGATCCCAGTCATTGGGGTTGCGGCCTAAAAGCAGGTCCCTGACGCAACCGCCTACCACCCACGCCTCAAAACCGGCCTTCTCGAGGGCTTCGGTTGCACGTGAAACTTCGTTGGGGATAAGAGAAGCGTCTATATGCATGGAGATATTGTACCATTTGCCTGCCGTCAGACAGGAGTCTATCCCATAGAGCAGCTTTGAGATAGCGGCTTTTAAGGCTAGTATTTGGGTGTCCACTCCCCTGCTCCCGTGGTGAAATGGATATCATCCCTGCCTTCGAAGCAGTTGTTGGGGGTTCGAATCCCTCCGGGAGCACAAGGTATTACGCAAATTGAAAAATAGTATATAATCATTTGCAGCAGAAATGCGCGGATATTGTTTAATGGTAGGACGCGTCCTTGCCAAGGACGAGGTGGGAGTTCGATTCTCCCTATCCGCACTAAGTTAGGTCTCTCAGTACAATAAAATATCAAAGACATCCATATTGGTGGATATCGAAATGGCTCAAAATAAGGGTTTTTCAGAGTCATCTGTGGATAAATGTGTGGAAATGTGTATAAAAGACAGGCTTTCACCCACTGTTTTGCGTCTTTAAGGAAGGTATAAAGTGTTTCACAAGAAACGTCGCCAGTTGGCGATTTCACGTGAAATCAGGGCTTTCTAGCTAAAATATGGCTAAAACGGAGAAACGTAGGATAGGCGATATAGGAGAGGATATTGTATGTAAATACCTTGAAAACAAAGGTTATTTCGTCCGTGAGCGCAATTATTGGAAGCCGTGGGGAGAAATCGACATAGTGGCAGAAAAGCCTGATTTCATTAGTTTTGTCGAGGTTAAGTCGGTTTCTCGAAGTAATAGGGCGGGGGAGTTTTCACGGGAAACGATCCGACCTGAAGAGAATATGCACCCGGCTAAGCTTAAACGCTTGCATCGCGCTGTGCAGACCTATCTTATTGAAAAGAAGATTCCGGAGAGCCGTGCGTGGCAAATTGACCTTGCGTGTGTCTTTTTGGATTTTTCGACCAAGCGGGCTCGGGTCGAGTTGCTCGAAAATATTATTGCCTAGCGAAGTGAGCGAAAAGAAGCTTGTTTTCTTTTCCGAGCGAGCGACGGCAAAAAGGCCCCCTTATTATGTAAGGCTTTTATGTGCTATTCTCGATCGTATCCGCCTCCGCATACTTTTACGGGCCTTGCCACGTCGAAGTCATGCTCCGGCGTGACGAAGACGGGGTGTCGTATACCGGTAGTACGCTTGCTTTGGGAGCAAGATGACGGAGTTCAATTCTCCGCACCCCGACCAGTTATGGAAGATACAAAACGAATAACCTTAAAAACCCAAGCCTCACCAAGCTACGAGCTTTTGGACTCGGGGCTTGAAGAGAAGCTCGAGCGTTACGGCAGCGTGGTGCTTGCTCGCCCAGACCCGCAGGCGTTGTGGGAGAAGCATCTGCCACAAAGCGACTGGGATGCCGCTGACGGCACCTATGTGCGAGAGGGTGGGGAAGGGAAGTGGAAGATTAAAAAAGAGCTTCCAAAGAGCTGGCCTATCGAGCTCGGAGGACTCACGATGATCATACGACCGACCTCGTTTAAACACACAGGCATCTTTCCCGAGCAAGCCTCAAACTGGATGTGGCTGCGCGAAACTATTGAAAAAGCGCGAGCGAAAGGGAAGAGGACTATCTCTGTGCTTAATCTTTTTGGCTATACCGGAGGTGCCACTATTGCGGCCGCACAGGCCGGTGCCGAAGTGTGCCACGTAGACGCGTCAAAATCAGCTGTAGCGTGGGCAAGAGAAAATGCCGCAGCTTCGGACGTAGCCGATAAACCGATCCGCTGGATCATCGAAGACGTACTCACATTTGTTGAGCGCGAAATAAAGCGCGGCAACCGCTACGATATGATCCTGATGGACCCGCCTGCGTTCGGCCACGGGCCTAAAGACGAGTTGTGGAAGTTTGAGGAACATTTTTTGGCGCTCATGCGTCTGTGCAGCGAGCTATTAAGCGACGCGCCGGTGGGGATGCTCATCAACGGCTACGCGGCAGGGTACTCTGCGGCGGCCTTTGCATATAACCTGGAGCCGTTTGCCGAAAAATTTGGAGGAGCGCTCGAGTTTGGCGAGCTAGCTATCGAAGAGTCGTCTAAAAAGCGCCTTCTGCCGTGCGGGATTTTTGCTCGCTGGTCCTCAATCTAATAGAATTAGACTGTTTTTAGCGGGAGAGGGCCTCTACAAGTTTTTTCTTTTCCTCCACAAATAATGTTGAGGCAAAGTTTGCCGCAATGGTTACTAGGTCTCCTGATAAAAATTCTACAAGGCCTCCTTTGCCTGCTTGGGTCAAACTCCTGTTTATATAGCCGATGGTAATCGCGCGCAGGTCGCGGCTTGCGGTTGTGGTGCCCGTGGTTGCAGTAGAGATGAGCCCAGCCAGTTTGCCGTCGTAAGTGCGCACTACAGCGCCTCCGGATGAACCGCCCTGTGAGACAACCGTGCCGCCGAGCGACACGACGTCTATAGTTGTAGGGGAATCAAAGGTATAGAGTTGCCCGATGGCGGTAAATGCCGACGTTGCATAGAGATTTCTCTCTATAGTGATAGCGTCGAGGAATCCGGCCGGGTACCCGGCCACTAATACCTGGTCGCCTGTGTCGAGCGAGCTGCCGGACATTGCGATGTTTGAAAATGCAGCAGGGAGTGCAGCCTGCGGATTAATAGGCCCGGTAATATGCAAAAAAGCATAATCGTTTTCACCGGTGCCAAGCGCCTGCTCTGCACTAATCTGCGACGCATTTTCGTTGATCCACGCGAGCGGCAGATAAAGAAGCGCCGCGCTATATGCCGGGGTGGCTGGGCTTCCGGTACGCACGACGCAGCTCACCGAATCCTTTGTTGGGTAATCGCGAAGCAGGAAGTATTGCCCGATGTGTGCATTGGTCAGTATGACACCGCGCGCGTCGATAATGACACCGCTTCCTGAAATGGAACGCAGCGAGCCGCTGCTTTGTACCATACAGAGAATGTTAACGATCGACGCGCGCGCAGCAGTGTTGACCTGCTCCGGCGGGAGCAGGGGAGTGAGCGGAGTTTTTTGCGTCGGTGCCGGAGCGCTTGCCACCGGTTGAGCCGCCGCCGGTTTCTGCGCGATGGTTTTTTGAGTGGTTGTTGCGTTAGATGCTGTAGTGGTGGAGGCTACGGTCGTGCTTGGCGTCGTCGTGTTTGAGTGAGTAGACGTGTCTTGTGGGGAAGAGAGCGGCGGGGAGGTAGTTTCTGTGCTGTACGAGGCTAGAAATGAATCAAGTGAGGAGGAAAGGGAAGTGAGGTATGCGGACGCGCTTGCGGTAAAAAGCTGAATAATGATGAGGCTGCTTGTAACGAGCCCCGTCCAAAATGAGATGAGACCGGAAAAGAGATCCATGATATATAGTATAAGCGAATCCCGCCTATTGCGGGATAAAGGCGGGATTAGTTTAGTGGTAAAACAACAGTTTTCCAAACTGTAGTTGGGAGTTCGATTCTCCCATCCCGCACTGCGTAGCAGTGCGTAGAATCGAAAGCCGGAGCGGGACCCGCGCGAGCACGCGCGGGAGCGAGGCAGGGTCGTGCGGCAAAAATCGCGACGGCGATTTTTGAATGCCTGACCGATTCTCCCATCCCGCACAATTTTAGTACGCGTGCGGTTCGCGCTCTGTCTGGTATTATAGGCGTATGACCATACGAAACGGAATCATTGCACTGATATTCGCCGTCATTGTTGGTGTGGGCGGTTGGTACGTCTTTACACATACACAATCTTTGCCGCACGTGCTCACCGAAAAAGGAGATCGACAAATTAAGGAAGAAACCGAGTATTACCTGGTGCAGGCCTTATATCCAAACACCACGCGCCTCGGCACGCGCACCGACTCAAGCAAGCAAGCCGATGGTCGCGCCGTAGCCACTATCGAAGCAAGCATCGAAAATATGATCGCAGACTTTAAAAACGAGGTAAAAAAAGCGCTCACTGCAGACGAACAAACGCGCCTTAAGGCTCAAAACACCAAATATTCGCTCAATATCGCAAGCCACGCTTACAATTCAAGCGATTTTGTGTCCTACGAGTTCGACATCTTTAAGGATGTGGGAGGCGCGCATCCTATGAACTCCTACAAAACGTTTGTTTTTGACCTTAAAGGAAATCGGGTAGAGCTCGAAGACCTCTTTGTCTCCGGCTCAAACTACCTTGAGCGTATTTCTGCAGAGGTTAAAAAGCAGGTTGAGGCGCAGCTTATCGCTAAAGCGGGAGCAGAAGCCGCTAACTCTCTCGTTGCTGATGGTGTTGCCGCGCGTGCAGAAAATTTTGTGAACTGGGTTAATAATGACGGCACGCTCATTATCCTGATCCCTCCGTACCAAGTGGCCGCCTATGCGGCAGGTTCGTTTGAGGCGCGGATTTCTCTCGATGACCTCAAGGATATCCTTAAACCCGGTATTCGATAGAGTAGGGGAGACGCAACAAAAAACCGCCAGCTTTAGGCTGGCGGTTTTTTGTTTGGAACAGTTAGAAGTTACCTAACCGCGTCCTTAAGTGCCTTTGCAGGCTGGAACTTCGGTACGCGCATAGAGGGAACGTTGACGCTCTCTCCGGTTCGCGGGTTGCGGGCAGTGCGAGCTGCGCGCATTTTAGTCTTAAAGATACCGAGGCCGGCAATAGATACCTCCTCGTTTCTCTTGAGTGTAGAAACAATGGTCTCTACCATGGTCTCAACTGCGCGTTCTGCGTCGGCTTTGGTGCCGCCGAGCACGCCATGCACTTTTTCTGCGATATCTTGCTTATTCATAGCTACTTTTAGTAATTGATAAACGACCGACTCCCACAAAAACTGGGGGTTCTTTCGCTTTCGCCCTGCTCCCAGGCGAAAAAACCTGTGCCACCAGTATACGTTCTCCAAAAAACCTTGCAATAGAGCCAAATAGGATAGGAAATTTGACAAAAATGTCAAAAGTTTCCAAATTTCTTTTGAAGGTGGAGGATTAGCGGGCAAACTCGATAGCGCGAGTCTCGCGAATCACATTTACCTTGATCTCACCAGGGTATTTAAGCTCGTTTTCGATACGTAGAGCGATGCTTCGAGCAAGCTCACGGGCGGCAAAGTCGGTCATTTCTTCGGGTTTTACAAACACGCGTACCTCGCGGCCTCCTGAAATAGCGTACGATTTTTCAACGCCGGTAAATGAGTTAGCAATTTCTTCAATGTCCCCGAGGCGTTTGATGTAATTCTCCACACTGTCGCGCCTTGCACCCGGGCGGCCGCCTGAAATGGCGTCAGCCACCTGCACAATCATCGACTCCGGTGTTTCATACGGATATTCCTCGTGGTGGGCCTGCATCGCTTTAACCACCTCCTCGGATACGCCAAATTTCTGGAGGACGCGGCGGCCGATCTCAACGTGGGTGCCCTGCACCTCGTGGTCGAGAGCCTTGCCGATGTCGTGGAGGAGTGCGCCTGCGCGGGCAACAGCAGGGTTGGCGCCAACTTCTTCGGCTATCATACCGGCGATGTGTGCCATCTCAACCGAGTGCTGTAGGACCGATTGCCCGTAGCTAGTGCGGAAGTACAGGCGGCCGAGGATCATAATGAGGCGCGGGTCGAGGTTGAGCACTCCAACTTCAAATGCCGCTGCCTCTCCTTTTTCTTTGATGATTTTATTTACCTCGCCTTTTGCCTTCTCAACCGTTTCTTCAATCTTGGCCGGCTGTATCCGGCCGTCGACAATCAGGTTTTCGAGCGCGACGCGCGCAACCGCGCGGCGGATCGGGTCGTAGGAGGAGATAACGATTGAGCCCGGAGTGTCGTCGATGATTACCTCAACGCCAGCCGCGCGCTCAAATGCCTTGATGTTGCGGCCCTCTTTACCGATGATCTTGCCCTTAATGTCGTCGTTGGGGATGGTAATAGCAGTTGCCATCGTGTCGGATGCAACCGAGCTGCCGAGGCGGTGTATCGCGGTGGTCAAAATTTCTTTTGCACGGCGATCGAGTTTCTCCATACCGTCGCGCTCGAGTTTTTGCGTGCGGACCATCAAGTCCTCGGCATTTTCGCGCTCAAGCTCTTCAAACAGTTTGTTGCGCGCGTCCTCTCGTGCGAGGCCGGCAACCGCCGAGAGCGCGTTGGTGCGCTCGTTTAAGAGAGCGTCTGCGCGCTCTTTGATCGCTTTGATTTCCTCGATGCGCGACTTAACCCCCTCGATCTCACGGTCGAGCTCGGTTTGTTTGCGGTCGAGCGCCTCCTCGCGTTTAAAGACGCGGTCTTCAGCGCGCACCACCTTCTCTTCTTTTTCTTTTATTTCGCCCTCGATTGATGCGAGCTTCTGCTTCGCTTCTTCGTCTGCGGCTGTAGTTATCTTTTTTGCATCCTCGCGCGCCTGCATAAGCAGTTGCTTTACCTCAAGCTCGATAGAACCTTTGCGTGCAAGCACAAAGAGCCAACGGAACACATAGCCGATGGCTGCGCCTACCAAGGCCGAAGCGCCGAGGAGGAGGAACACTAGTTTTAATGACATACGCGGTTTGGGTCTCCAAACCGCTTCGGCCAGTTAGTTTAACGAATGGCTTGCGTGCGCAGGCGGGTTACTGTGCAAAACCGAAAGGAAGATGCAGACGAGCTGTGCTCACAGGTAGTGTCGTCGAGCTAAGAGAGAAGCGGTTAGAAAACATACTAAAAATTAAAATTCTTGAAACTGGTTGTATCTGAACAGTGGCCTGCGAACCAGACCAAACCCACAGTACCAAAAAATCCCAAAAACCGCAACGGTTTTTGGGATTTGGGAAGATGTAGAAAACCCTTACTTCTTGGCGCTTTTTTGGACGTCGTCCACAATACCGTACTTCTTTGCCTCTTCGGCCGACATAAAGTAGTCGCGCTCAACGTCTTGCTCGATGCGCTCGAGGGTTTGGCCGGTCGTTTTAGACAAAATTTTGTTGAGGCGGTCGCGGGTAGCCACGATGTGTTTGGCGGTAATCTCGATGTCAGTTGCCTGGCCCTGGGCACCGCCCCACGGTTGGTGGATCATCACCTCGGCGTTGGGGAGTGCAAAGCGCTTGCCGCGGGCGCCGCCGGCAAGAAGGATAGCCGCACCCGAGGCTGCGATACCCACGCACACGGTCGCCACATCCGGTTTGATGTAGTTGATCGTGTCGAGCATTGCGAGTGTTGCAGTAACCGAGCCGCCGGGGGAGTTGATGTAGAGCTGGATGTCTTTTTTAGGATCTTCAGAGGCCAAGAAGAGAAGCTGGGCTATCACCAGGTTGGCGGTGTAGTCCTCGATCGGGCCCGACATAAAAATGATGCGCTCTTTGAGGAGCCTCGAGTAAATGTCGAACGCGCGTTCGCCCATAGGGCTTTTCTCTACCACCATCGGGACGAGTTGCCCCACTACCGGCTGCGAGTGTTTGTCATTAATTCCTTTTATCATTCTGGCATTCTACGCGTGTTTCGAAGCCTTTTCAACTCAATCCTTCAAGGTCGAACCTTGAAGGATTGTACACACCTTTTGCTTGCACTATCTATATGTACGTGTGACTCTTAACTCACAGGGCATTCGCTCGCCATTCCGCATCCTGTGGAATTGGCCACTCAATGGGGATCTAAATGAAGATCAATCGTAATCGTGTAGTCAACTACCGCGCGGTTGTATATGGCCGCCTCGAAGGTATCGAAGACACCTGGCTGGGCTGCACCGATGAATGCAAATATCGGTGGCTCGCTCTTCTTGGGGCCTTCTTTATCTCGGCGCGCTATCGCTTCGCCGGCATCAAGGTGTATGTCAACGCCTCGACTGCCGAACAGGTCGCTGCCAAAAGCATCTGGCAGCATCTCGTCGCCCGCTTCGAGTTCGACAGAGCTGATGCCCTGGAGGATAAATACCTCCGCCACGCGTGGGTGTGCTTGTACGCGATGTAGTTCTTTCGCCGTATGGTTAGATACGGCACCTCACGCAGGTTAGTGCGTGACGCAAAGCAACCCTTCGGGGCTGCTCAAAGGGTCGGACGATTCACTTCGCCCGGCCCTTTTTCTTTGTAAACAAACTCTCCGAAGGTTTAACCTTCGGAGAGAGTGCTGTGTTTTCTAAGCTATTACGTATTACGCGATATTATTTTGTTTCGAGCTGCTCGAGCATCTTAAGCACCTGCTCGTTGCGGAGCACGGTTTCGATGTGGATGCGCAGCAAGTCTTGTTTCGCCTCGGGGAAGTGCTCCAAAGCGTGCTTCATCTCCTCATCAACGTCCGCTTTTTCGGCATCAATCTTTTCGTCTGCAGCAATTTTGTTGAGCACCATCTGGAGCTTTGCGCGCTTCTTGGCCTGCTCGGTAAACTCCTCTTTGAGCGCCTCCTCGGTCTTGCCGACCTGGCTTAAGTAGCCCTCGAAGGTGAGGCCAAAGCGGGCAACATCGTCTTTCATCTGGCCGATGATCTTCTCGAGCTCGCTGTCGACAAAAATCTTCGGCACCTCAACTTCGGTTTTCTCGAGCAGCGCGTCGATGATTTTGCCGCGGCGCTTGTCGCGCGCCTGCTGCCCCTTTTCGAGCACCATATTAGCGCGCAGCTTCTCGGTGAGGTCGGTCACTCCCAAAAAATCGCCGAGTGATTTTGCAAATGCATCATCAAGCGGGGGGAGCTCTTCGTCTTTAAGCTCGGCGTCAGGGGCAACCGGCACCTGCGCGTTTGCCTTGGCGTGTGCGCGGCGGATAGAGGTGAGCGCCTCCTCAACATCTTTGTCGGTTACATCAACGGTTGGCTCTGCCGGCACTTTTGCCGCTACATCTTTCCAGTTTTTTGGCAGTGCGATGACCGGGTAGACGCTCGTGTGGATGTGGAGCCCAACCGGGTTTTTGCTTGCGAGTTTGGTGATGTGGATCTCGGGGCGGCCAACTGCGTCGATCTCGTGCGCCTCGAGGATTGCGGGGTAGAGCTCGCGCAGGTACATATTTGCCGCCTCTTGCAGCACCTCAAGCTCGCCCACCTGTTTGAGCGCCAAATCTTCAGGCACGTGCCCGCGGCGAAAGCCCGGGAGCTCGAGCTCGCCGGCGATATTTTTAAGCGCCGCCTTTTCAAACGACTCGAGCGCTTCGTAGGGGATCTCGCCCGAGATCTCAACCTCGGAGCCCGGCTTCTTTTCTACCGTAAAGGTCTTAGCGACCGCTGCAAATGACTGTTCTTTAGTTTCGGACATAAGGGCTCACAAGCAGGATGTACCCGCTCTAGCATTTAATAAATAAATTTGTATACGAACTTACGACTGTGCCTGCTCTTGGAGTTGCTGTCGATCTCCATCGATTTTTTGCTGTTGAGTGAGGAGGAAGTAGATGCCTCCGAGCGCCAGGAGCGCCACGATGAGGATGATGCCAAAAGTCCCGCCAACCTCCTCGACTTCATTTTTTCCCGCTTTCTTCGGGACTACGCCTTCGGCGGGCGCTTTTGTTTGAGGTTCAGGAGTGGTGTCCATATACCGAGTATTGTACCACCACCGCTTTTTATTTCGAGAATTTTTGCTTGTACAACTCGATCGATTTTTCGACTGCTTCGAGGGCCTCTTTCTTTCCCTTGATCCCGTTTATAATCACCGGTGCCGGTTTGCCCTTGAGCAGCTTGTAGGTCTCGAAGAAGTGCTGATACTCCTTAAG
>Ga0172379_10002273_pt1 | contig 34563 bp, 32 predicted proteins | sample GrowelOW334metaG_FD_119756 | JGI IMG/M metagenome (GOLD analysis project Ga0172379, IMG submission 119756) | Groundwater microbial communities from an aquifer near a municipal landfill in Southern Ontario, Canada - Groundwater well OW334 metaG | ecosystem: Environmental > Aquatic > Deep... | reverse complement strand
TTCCGGTCGCAGCTCAACTTCTCCCAGCATCGTACCAGGTGGGGGTTGTGAAAGACGACATTGTCATCCAAGACAGCGGCTTTGAAGAGGGGAATGATTTCCTCGCGAATCCGCTTCAAAATTGGCTCGCACTCAGGGTCGTGGTTGACTTCGCTCATGATTACCCTCTTCTCCGTCCAGCGGTGCTGAGCAGATTCAGTTTTTATGCTGATGGCGAACAAAATTGATCTTATCCAAGATAATTTACCCGCATCATACGGCCAATTTGGAAAGAAATATAGACTCCTATTGCGATTTGTCGGCGCTCAATATATTATTTCTTGAATGTTTGGTCCACAATTGGATCATGTGGATCATCCCTGTGCGCTGATAGCAAAAGGACAAAGCATGGATATGAAGGGAAAGCCCGTATCCGCCTCCCTCGTGGAAATGGCGGAAATCGTCCAGCCGGCGGACGTGAATGTGTATGGATCCATTTTTGGCGGACATCTCATGTCGCTCGTGGACAAGGCGGCCGGGATAGCGGCGTATCGTCATTCGGGGCTTAATGTCGTTACCGTGTCGGTGGATCAGCTCGTCTTCAAGAATCCGGCTCCAGCCGCCACGATCCTTTCGATCAAGGCCTCGGTAAATCGAGTTTTCCACACTTCAATGGAAATTGGCGTTAGAGTGATAGGCTGGAAACCAGGCTCCACGGAAGAAATTCTCATCTGCCCGGCGTATCTGACGTTTGTGGCAGTGGATGAGGCTGGCCGGCCGATTCCCGTGCCGCCGGTGCTGCCAGAGACGCCCGACCAAATTCGACGCTACGAGCAGGCGGGAATCCGTCGCGAGGCGCGTCTCGCCCTTGCCCAGAAACTGAACGATCATCGATAACCTTGATAAGGAGCAAATGTTATGAAAATTGGCATCATTATAGAGACCAAAGAGCCTGAAAAGGCATGGAATGCTTTCCGTTTTGCGGTTACCGCGCGCAAGAAATCCCATGAAGTAAAAGTCTTTCTCATGGGCGAAGCGGTGGAGTGCGAAACCGTCACCCACCCGAAATACGATGTGGCCGGCCAGCTGAAGAAGTTCGTCGATGAAGGCGGCACGATCCTCGCTTGCGGCACCTGCCTTAAATCGCGCAACCTCGAAGGTTCTGAAGCGTGTCCGCTTTCGACCATGAACGATTGCCTCGCCGTGGTGGAGTGGGCAGACAAAACGGTCACGTTCTGATCGCCGCGCGATGGATTAGCGCTGCAGGGAAGCGTCGCCTACTTTGAGAGCGAAGGAACTCAGCATCGTCAAGCCGCCAAGGGTGAGAAGGGCGGTCGGGAGGGAGAGATCGGCCAACGCTCCCACGATAGGGTAGAGGGCAGCGATGAGCACCCTCTCGATCATTGAAATGCCGGAGAGCACCGTAGCGCGGTTCGCGTCGCCGATGCGGTCGTTCATCAGCGCCGAAAGCATGGGTGCCCTGAAGAGCTTCAGGTTCGTCACGCCAAACATGGCGATCAGGGCGATCGCGAGGCCAGGCAGGAGCCCCGCGGCGAGGTAGAGCAGACCGGGAATGAGCGAGGACAGAAATAGCGTTTTTCCGATGCCGAGCCGCCTCTGCGCGGCTGGCGTCGCGCGGAGGAGCAACATGGCGCTGAGGTTGAACGCGGAACCCGCGAATCCGAACCATGCCACGGGCACGTCATAGCGGGCGAGCAGCGACTGATAAAACCAAAACATGAAGAATGTGAGCGCCGAGATGACGGCGTAGTTGATGCCGAAGATCCGAAGTTGAGCCGTCCTGAAAATATAGAGAAAGCCGTCGATCCCTTGCTTCATGAAGCCTTTGCGCTCCCAAGCAGGGGCGGTTTCCTTTACGCGGAGCACGACGAGGCCGGAAATGGCGAGCGCCGCCGCCGTGAAAACAAAAACGAGGCCCAGGGCGGATTTGTAGGGAACGATGCCGCTTCCCACGAAAAGCGAGCCCAGGGGGAAGCTGATGAAAAGGCCGGCCGTGGCCGCGGCTTCGTAGCGCGCGAAGACCGTGGTGGATTCCTCTGGCGCTCCGCTCTGTTTCAGCGTCTCGTAGAGAAGGGCTTTGTCAGCGCCGCTCACCAGGGTCATGCCTAGGGCGCAAACAAGTTCAGCCACGAAAAGGACGCCGAACGCGTGGAAAAACCCGAACATGAAAAATCCCGCGGCCAGAAACAAGCTTCCCAGGCACAGCGATATTTTCCTGCCCCAGCGGTCGGCCACGATGCCCGTGGGAACTTCAAAAGCCATCATGGCGGCCGAGAAAGCCATTTCTAGGATGAACATCCGGCTGTAGCTCAATCCAATGCGATGGAGGTAGAAAGGCACCGCGACCGCCCCGAAGAATTGCAGGTTCTTGAGGAAGCTGAAGGTGTAAAGCGCGATGATATCATTGTCGCGCCGCTTCATTCTTCACGCTCCATGCAATTCCTCCTAGGGGCGGACGCTGCCTGATCAGCGGGGCACGATGAGGTTCTGCGAATAGGATGGGATCGCGAGGACGGCGATCTTCTTTTTCCTTCTTTCGGAAAGCAGGAGGGCGCCCATGCTCGAGGCAAGAACGCTGGCGCCAATGATGCCAGCAAACGTGAGAGGGGCTTCCTGGAAGGGCAAGGGCACATTCATGCCGAAGAAGCTTGTGATCAGGGTGGGAATCATGAGCATAATCGAGATGATGGTGAGGCGACGCATCACTCTGTTCAAATTGTTCGAAATGACGCTCGCGAAAGCATCCATCGTTCCGGTCAGTATGGAGGAGTAGATATTGGCCATCTCGATGGCTTGCTTATTGTCGGTGAGGACATCTTCCAGAAGTTCCTGCTCTTCCTCCTTGAAATGGATGAAGGGCGATTTCTGCAGCTTTTCCAGGAGCAGCTCATTCGTCTTTATGCTCGTGGTAAAGTAGACCAAGGATTTCTGGATGGTGAGAAGTTGAACGAGCTCGTTGTTCTTGACCGATTTCTGAAGCTCGCGCTCGATGATGGCCGTCTTCTTGTTGAGATCCTTGAGGGCGCGGAGGTAATTCATCGCGGCGCGGCCCAGGAGATTGAGAACGAATGAGCCTTTGTTCTTGATGCTGAAATCGCGGATTCTATGACCGGTGAGGTCGTCGAGGACATCGCTTGAACGCTGGCAAATGGTCACGATCTTGTCGGGGAACATGATGATGCCGATCGGCACCGTAAAATGCGCGGTTTCGTTGCTGTCGTCGAAAACGGGCAGGCGAGCGATGATCGCCGTATACTCGTCTTCTTTCTCGATGCGGGCCTGTTCGTCGATGTCCATGATGTCGGCAAGAAGCTCGGAAGCTATGCCGAAATCTTTTTCCAGCTTGGTCAGGTCGTCCCTGCTCACGTTGCGCGCGTCCACCCAGCAATCTTTTTCGATCGAATTGCTCTGGACGAGGCCTTTTTCTCCCTGAGTCCTTATTATGATCATGTTGGTTTCTCCTTGAGCGGCGCTTGCCGCGGAGAAACCGGAAGGAAGGCTTAGCGCCTGAACCGGTTATCCGCAGGAAGTGCCGCGCGGGTCATTTTATTGCGACAACTATGGTAGGGGGTGCTACTACCCCCGCCGTCCGTATCGGACATGGCGCTTCCTCCTTTTATGGAATGGGGCCCCGAAGGGGAACCAGTTCTATTGACAGTTTTACCAGATAAGCGGCGTTGTATCAAGGTTGCCTTGAAAACTTTCTCTTAATTCCGCGAGCCTAGAGCAGGCGCTCGAGGGAATCGAACACCGTTCCCAAATCGCTGAAGGCAAGGCTGGCTGCCGCGTCGAGGTGAGTGGCCATCTCGTTGACGATTGCGAGCTTGCCTCCATGGTCGAGGACTAATTCCGGCAAGGATGCGGCGGGAAAGACGAGGAGACTTGAGCCCAGGATGAGCATGAGGTCGGCTGAGCGGGCTTCCAACCTCGCTTCGCGGAGCGCGGTTTCCGGCAAGTTTTCGCCGAAGAAGGTGATATCGGGCTTAAGGACAGCCCCGCAAACGCGGCATCGGGGCAGTTCGCCGGCGCGGGCGATTGGCACGACTTCAGCGAACGTCATGGTCGTTCCGCAGCGGAGGCAGCGGTGAGTCGAGGGCGAGCCATGTACTTCGATGACTCGTTCGCTGCCTGCCTTCTGGTGGAGGAGATCGATGTTCTGGGTGATGATTGCGCTCAAATGTCCAATTCGTTCAAGGCGGGCCAAGACCTTGTGGACGACCGACGGCTCCTTGTCGTCCAGGCCATAAATGAATTCCCTGGTCATCGCGTAATAGAAGGAGGGATCGCGTCTGAATACATCGATGTCGAAGATTTTTTCGGCGTCGAGGGTTTTGTAGAGGCCGTTCTTGCCGCGGAAATCGCGGATGCCGGAAAGAGTGCTCACTCCGGCTCCCGTGAAGGCCACGCAGTGGCGGGCCGCGAGGATCAGCGCGAGCAGCGCTTCAACCTTGCCTTCGGCCGTTTCGCGGGGATTGGCGCTCATGGCTTTAGTTTAATCGCAAATTGAGAATCGCACATCCATGCCGGCGACTTTGACAGAGAACTGCGCCTCGGAGGAGGGGGAGCCTCGGGGCGATCGGGGCAATCTTTCCTCGGCGGCGAGGGCGATGGCCTTTTTTTTTAGCGCGAGGTTGCCAACCTCGACTGTTTCCAGGGATTTGATGGGGAGACGCGTTCGCGAGCCTTCTTGAATGGCGCCGGTTGTTGTCGTCATCGTCTGATATCTGCCTTTTTCCGATTCGGCGAAGTAGGCGGCGCCGCGGGGGCAGGGGGCCGCTTTCGCCGAAACTGCGCAGCCCTTCGGGCAGACGATGCAGACTTTTTGGCCCGATTCCTCGAGGGCGGCGAAAAAAGACGCGTTGAAACGCGCATTCACCGGCAGCGGTCGGTACGGCTTCGACTGGGTGACGAATGCGGCGTATTCTTCCCGTGAGCGCAGATATTGGGCAACATGATGGGCGACGGATTCTCCTTCCTTCGCCGCGTTGTCCGCGAGGTCGTGGATATGCAGGGCGTTTCCGCACATGAAGATTCCCGCGGCGCCGGTCTCGAAGCGGCTATTCACCGCTATGGGACGACCGGGATGGGGAACGAGGCCGGCGCTTTTCAAGATATCGACCTCGGGAATAAGGCCGACCGAGAACAGAACCGTGTCGCAGGGAAAAAATTCCCTGATGCCCGCGATAGGACGCTGTTCATCATCCATCTTCTCCGCGAAGACGCCTTCGACGCGACCCTTGCCGACGATTTCGCTAATCTGGGTGCCAAACCGCAGGGGAATGTCGAAATGATCGAGGCATTGGACTTTGTTGCGGACAAGTCCGCTCAAGTAGGGCAGCCGCTCGAAGACCCCCACGACCTGGTAGCCCTCGATGGTGAGCCGGCGGGCCATGATGAGCCCTATATCACCCGAACCCTGGATGATCACTCGCTGGCCCAGTCTGTAGCCTTTCAGGTTGATGAGATTCTGGGCCTGGCCGGCGGTGAAAACGCCCGTCGGCCTCGATCCGGCGATCTCCAGGTTTTCGCGAGTGCGTTCCCTGCAACCAGTGGCGACGATCACGGACCTGGCGCTGATTTCCGCGAAGCCTTCGCTCGGCGCGATGACTTTGAGCATCCTGGATTCCGATATTTCGAGGACCATGGCGCCGAGCAGACATTCAACGCCTGAGGCCGCGAATTCGCTTTCGAGGGCGCGGGCATATTCAGGGCCGGTGAGGTCCCTGTCATAGCGGGACAAGCCGAAGCCGGGGTGGATGCACTGGTTCAATATTCCGCCGAGGCGGGGGTTCCGGTCGAGGAGAAGGACATCGGCGACTCCGAGTCTCTTCATGGCGATGGCCGCGGCCATGCCGGCGGGGCCGCCGCCAACGATCACGCAATCATAGTCATGCTTCATACTTCACCACCACGTTGCTGCCGGGAGCGTTGAAAACGACGGATTCCGGGCTCATGCCATAGTCTTCCAGCATCGTTTCCATGATTTTGGGGAGACAGAAGCCGCTCTGGCATCGTCCCATCATGGCGCGCGTGCGCTTCTTAATGGCGCTCAAGGTCCGCGCGCCAAGGGGGTTGTCGATGGCCGCGCGCAATTCCGCTTTCGAGATGTGGTTGCAGCGGCACACGATCTCGGCGAATTCGGGGTTCGCTTCGCAGGCACGCGCGAGTTCGTCCGGGCTCATGTCCGCGATGCGAGGCGCCGCGCGCCGCGTGGCCGCGGCCTTGGGGTTGGGGATGAGGGGCAGCCGCGGCGCGACGAACTCGCGCGCGACATGGGCCGCGATCGCCGGGGCTGAGGTAAGGCCGGGCGACTCGATTCCGATGAGGGAGACAAAGCCGGGGTTGATCCGCGACTCCTCGATGACGAAGTCTTCGAAATTGCTCGAGCCGCCCGCGACGAAGAGCTTGGCCCTGATGCCCGCATAGCTCCGAATGAAGGCCACGTCCTTGAGTTTGGGCATGAGTTCCAGGGCTTCGCGCTTCAATGTCTCCATGACGGGCTTTGTCGTGGCCAGGTCGTCTCGCTCGTTTATGTACTCGGCCGATGGGCCGATGATGATGTTTCCTTCCGTGGTTGGCGTGATGTGGATGCCGAGGCCTCGACCATCGGCCGGAGGCACAGGGTAGACCGCCGTCTTCATGAAATTCGCGTTGACCCTGTCGAGCACGAAGTATTCCCCTCTGCAGGGATGGATGGAACGATCGTGGGACTCGATGAGGGAAAGAACCTTGTCCGAATACAGACCGGCCGCGTTGATGACCATCGTGGCCGAATAGACCAATCCATCGGCGGTGCTGACTTCGTAGAGCTGGCCGATCCTTCGTATCGCCGTCACCTCCGCGTTGAAATGGAACTCGGCGCCATTCGCGTGCGCCACCTCGGCGAGGGCGATAGTGAATTCGGCTGGCGCGATCACCGCGGTCTTCTCCGAATAAAGCGCGAATTCACCTCTGACATCGGGTTCCACGGAGCGGATCGCTTCTCCCGCTATGATCGACAAGCCTTGGCTTCCGTTCTTTTTCCCCTGTTCGAGGAGCTTTTCGAGGTAGGGAAGTTCGCTTCTGTCCTTGGCTACGACCAGCTTTTTGGTGAGCCGATAGGGCACGCCGAGCTCTTCACAGATGGAGGGGAAGCGGGCAGCCCCCTCGATATTGAATCGCGCCTTGAGCGAACCAGTCTTCACATTAAAACCTGCGTGCACAACGCCCGAGTTTGCCTTGCTCGTGCCTTCGGCCACATCACCCTCTTTTTCCAGAAGGGCGACTTTCACCGAGTACAAGGAAAGTTCCTTGGCGATCGCGCAGCCGATCACGCCTCCGCCGATGATAAGGATATCGTAGGACATGAAAACCTCGCGGAATACTATCGACTAATTCATTATAATGCACAAAAGTGCATAACAAATGCTATAAAATAATGATATGTCTTCCTTATCACCCTGTCAACTGGATCCACTATTGGCCAACCTTGGTGCCGCGGCATCTCACCGCCAAGAAAGCGGCCTTCGCATTGACAGGCTCACCATGGCTGACCACAATATTGGAAGCGAAAAAAGGAGTGATCTGTGCTCACCATTGAAAATGTCGTCAAGACCTATGCCAATGTGCGTGCCGTCGATGGACTTTCTTTCGAGACCAGACAAGGCGAAATATTCGGCCTTATCGGCCCGAACGGGGCGGGGAAATCCACGACGATCCGCATGGTCATGAATATCATCGCCCCCGATTCAGGAGTGATCCACTTCGACGGAAAGCCGCTGACCGAAGCCGACAAGGCGCGGATAGGCTATCTTCCCGAGGAACGTGGGCTTTATGGAAAAGCGAAAGTCGGCGAAGTCCTGGAATACCTCGCCGCGCTGAAGGGCATGCCTGCCGCCGACGCGAAAGCCTCGATAGGCGCTTGGATGGAACGCTTCGGCATCGCCGAGTGGAAAAACCGGAAGGTTTCCGAACTTTCTAAGGGGATGGCGCAGAAAGCCCAGTTTATAGGGGCTATCGCCCACAATCCTTCTGTCGTTCTTTTTGACGAGCCTTTTTCCGGCCTCGACCCCCTCGCGCAGGACGAACTCCTCGCCGTCATGGTCGAACTCAAGCAAAAAGGAACGATGGTGCTCTTCTCCACCCACATCATGGAACACGCTGAAAAAATCTGCGAGCGCATTCTCCTTGTGAACAAAGGCAAGGAGGTCGTTTGCGGACCGATGGCCGACATAAAGGCGAAATATGGGCGCAACGCGGTCCAACTTGAGTTCGATGGCGACGGTTCCTTCGTGAAGGATTTGGATTTCGTGGCCTCGGTAGCCGCCTACCCGCGCTGGATCGAGGTCGAGCTGAAGGAGGGGGCCGATCCCGACGCGCTCTTCGCCGCGGTGGCCGGCCGCCTCAGGATGCGGCGCTTCGAGACGGTCGCGCCTTCGCTGCACAAGATATTCGTCCGATTGGTGGGCGGGGAGGCCAATGATGCCTAAGATCTTTCATGTGCTTCGGCACGAATTCAAACTCGCGGCAGCCAACAAGGCCTTTGTAGTCCTCACGATCCTCGGCCCCTTCCTCATACTGGCGGTAACCGTTCTTCCCACGCTCCTTACCAATAGCCCGGGAGCAATGGCCGGCGGCAAGCCCGTCGCACTCCTCGGCGCTTCGCTGGCGCTTCGCGAAACCCTCGCGAAGAGTTTCACTGATCTTGGAATGAGAATAGAGGAAGCAACCGATGAAGCCAGCGCTAAAAGCGCCGTGCTAAAGGGCGCGACAATTGGCCTTCTCTCTATTGAAGCAGGCTGGCCCGATACGGGCAAGGCTGTCTGGTATTCCAAGACAGGAGCAGACGCCGCCATCTACGCCAACGCCCAAGCCGTCTTGACCGCGGCCGCCCGCGAAACACGCATCGCGGCGAGCGGCATCGATCCCGCCCTCGTCGCCAAGGTTCTCGCGACTCCAACATTTGAGGTCGTCAAGCTCGAAGCGGGAGGAGGAGAGCAGAAGAAAACCGAAGAATCCTTCCTCCAGATTCTCTTTACCGCCATGAGCTTTGTCATGCTTCTTTACATGACCGTTCTCCTCTATGGCCAGCTCATCGGACGATCCGTCGTGATGGAGAAGACATCGAAAACCGTCGAGATCATGCTGTCGAGCGTGACAAGCCGCGATCTCATGTTTGGCAAAATCCTTGGTCTCGGCCTGGCGGGGCTCCTACAATATGGGATCTGGGTTTCCATGGCGATGATATTGACCAAACTCGTCGGGCCTCTCCTGGGCTTGGCTATCCCCGCCGGGCTCTCGGCCCAGAATCTGTTCTGGCTGGTCCTGTTCTTCGTTCTGGCCTTTTTCCTCTACGCTTCAGCTTACGCAGCCCTGGGCGCCGCCAGCGAGGATGAGCACAATCTAGGCCAGATCGCCTGGCCACTTCTCATGTTCCTCATCATCCCCCTCGTCATGATTGGAACGCTCGTGACGAGCCCGGATTCCAGCATCTCGGTTTTCTTTTCCCTCTTTCCCATGACGAGCCCCATCGTGATGCTCGTTCGGATCCTCGTATCTCAGCCTCCAGCCTGGCAGATCGCTCTCTGTGTTGCCCTCCTCATCGTGAGCGTAGCGGGCATGGCGCTTCTCGCCGCCAAGATCTTCCGCGTGGGCATTCTCATGACGGGCAAAAGGGCAAAGTTGAAGGAAATTCTGCGCTGGATTACTATCGCTTGACAAAAACTGAAAACTCCATTAGTGTATTAGATATCTAATACACTAGGAGTGTGTGATGGTACAAATCCAATCCATGACCTTCGGGTATGGGAAGGGGCCGCTCTTTGAGGGCCTCGATCTGAAGCTCGAGCCGGGAACCGTGTTCGGGCTTCTCGGTTTGAATGGGGCCGGCAAAACGAGTCTGCTGAAACTTCTTGCCGGCGCCCTTCACCCTCAGTCGGGTTCGATCCGCGTCTTCGGCGCGGAACCCTGGCGCAGGGAAGCATCTTTCCTTGCCGACACAGCCTTTGTGCCGGAAGACCCCTGGCTGCCCGCCGTGAAGCCATCGGTCTGGCTCGAACGCTATGCTGTGTTCCGCCCGGCCTTCGATAAGGAGCAATTTGTCGAGCTTTCCCGCGAGTTCGCGCTGGACGAGGGCAAATTGCTCACAAAATATTCTTACGGCCAACGCAAGAAATTCGCCCTCGCCGCCGCCCTCGCGAGCGGAGCCCGCCTCGTCCTCCTCGACGAACCGACGAATGGTCTCGACATTCCCTCCAAATCCCAGTTCAGGCGGGCTTTGGCGGCCGCTGTCGACGCTGATCGCGTCATCGTCGTTTCCACCCACCAGGTACGCGATCTCGAACGAGTGATCGATCCCGCGGTGATCGTCCATGGAGGCAAAATTCTCTTCAGCCTCGCCTCGGACCAAATTTCCGAAAAGCTGGGTTCTGTCCAAGTCAGAGACCTTGGCCCCGATGTCATCTATGCGGAAAAGGACGGGGTAGGGTATTCAGCCCTTGTCGCCCGCTCCGGTCTCTATGGGGGACGGGATGATGCGCGGACCGCGGATCTCGAGCTGCTTTTCAACGCGGCGATAGCCTCGCCAAGCCGCTTGGCTGCCGCGCTTCGAGGTGAGAGTCTTTCTCCCTTTGAGCCATCTGAAGCCGCGTCGAGGGAAAGAGTTGTTGAGGAGGCCGCGAAATGACGAAAGAAACGCTTGCCAAGCCCTTCAGCGCCGCGAGGGTGTCGCTGCTGATACGAAACAGGGCTTTCGAAGATGCTCCTGCTTTTGCCATCGGCGTGGGAATCCTCGCCGGCTTGAACCTGCTCTCCATCCTCATAGGCGGCCGGGCCTTTATGAATGAATCGGGCGGCCAATCATGGACCTTCGTCATGAGCCTCGCCGGCATCGTTCTGGCGGCCTCGGCCTTCAAGGGCATGCATGACGGACGTTCCGGCACGGACTGGTTGCTTCTTCCAGCCACCAGCCTGGAAAAGTACGCAGCTGCCTTGATCTCCTACCTCATCATTTTCCCTCTCGTCTCGATGGTGGCGGCAACCGGTCTTTCCGCCCTCCTCTCCCTTGTCGAACTTGTGGCAGGCGGCCCCGGGGGAAGGATCTGGAATCCGCTGCGCGCGGCCGGGCTGTCTGGCTGGGCAGACTACGCGACGGGCGCCCTGATCTTCGCCGTCGGTTCCGCCGCCTTCAGGAAAAGGGCTCTCATAAAGACATTGGGGATGATGACAGCGTATGTGCTCGTCGTTTCGGGCCTTCTATTCCTGGCAGTCCTCCTGGTGAGAAAACTTCAAGGGCTGCCCATACCCGATATCGCCATCAACAATGGCGATATCAAAATCGGTGGCGATCTGGCGATCGGTGGCCAGCCCGCGCTGGACATGATAATGAACGTTGTCCGCTACGCCCTCATCCCGGTTTTCGCCCTCGTTTACGGATACTTCCGCGTCGCGGAAAAGGAAGCGCTCGATGAGGTTCAATGACGGCAAGCCGATCTTCGCCCAGATCGCCGAGCTTTTCGCCGACGACATTGTCGCCGGCAGGATCGCCGCGGGCGCGCGACTTCCCTCGGCCCGCGATATCGCGGCATCCTTCGAGGTGAATCCCAACACCGCGGCGCGATCGCTCCAGTCCCTGGCGGAATCCGGAATCGCCCGGTCGGAGCGCGGCACCGGATACTATGTCTCCGAGACGGGCGCCCAGACGGCAAGGGAATTGCGCCGGTCCCGGTTCCTCGAGGAGGAATTGCCCCGGCTGTTCAGGTCAATAGCCGATCTCGATGTATCGTTTGGGGAAATCGAATCGCGGTGGGGAGCCTTCGAGGCTTCCATCGCGGCGAACGCAAAAAAGGATGGAATCGCATGAAAGCCAGCAACAAGATACTCGTGATCTTCGGCGTGGTCACGCTGATTATAATAGTGGTGGTAGCCTTCATCGCTGGCTCGCCGCTGGTTTGACTATCCCTCGTTCATCGGATGATATTCTGGGACGGCGGGCCTTCACTTGGCTTGACATGAGGCGAGAGTAGTGGCTGTAGTGTTCTAGCGCGGAGATTTTTACAGGAGTAGGCCATGAAAATCGTGCAAGAAGCTGATGTGCCGGAAAAGGCCGTGCCTGGACGGTTTTTGCGATGGATTGCCAACGAGGAGCATCTTCAGCCAGAGTTCCTGAGCTCCTGTGTCATGCGAGTCTCCGCCGGAGAGACGGTAAAGCCAGCGCATTCTCATCCCAATGGCGAGGAACTCATCTATGTCATCTCCGGTGAAGGCAACGTCTACGTTGATGGAGAAATCGGCGGCCTCTCGCCGGGAGTCGCCGTGCTTTTCCCCAAAGGCAGTATCCACATGGTGAGAAACAGCGGATCGCGGGAGATGAAGGTCGTCTGTTTTTTTGCTCCCGCGACCAACCTCGAACAGTATGAATTCCATCCCGAAGTCTCATTTCCAGAAAAATATTGAACTCCCTGGAGGAAGAACCCATGTTCAAGGAAAATCCGCTAAGGCATTTCCATGTCGATAAAAACCTGGTGCGGTTCGTGGGCAAGGATCTTCAGCGACCCGAATGCATTCTGGCCGAACCAGATGGCAGCCTTTGGTCGGCCGATGCCCACGGAGGCGTCGTTCACCTGCGACCCGACGGAAGCCAGGAGCTCATCGCGCAGAAACGGTCAGCCGATTTTTCCGACAGTATCGATGAAGCGGACCGATTCACGAAGGGGACATTGCCGAATGGACTTGCTTTCGCCTCCAATGGCGATATCCTCATTTCGAATTTCGGCACTGATTGCCTTGAAGTCATGACTCGAACGGGAGAAACTCGCCTCCTCATGGATTCCATCGAAGGCAAGCCCATAGGCAAGGTGAATTTCGTTCTGAGGGATTCACGCGACCGTCTTTGGATCACCGTGACGACGAGGGTGAAAAATTGGATCGACGCGCTCGTACCCGACCTCGACGATGGCTACATCATCAGGCTTGATGGGCGTGGAGCACATATCGTCGCCGATGGCTTGCACTTCACGAATGAGCTGCGGTTCGACGACCACGAAGAATATCTCTACGTCGTCGAAACCACGGGGGGCAGGATACTTCGATACCGGGCGGACGCTGAGGGAGATTTGAGCGGTCGGGAAGTATTTGGCCCCTCCCATCTGGGGAAGGGAGCCTACCCCGATGGAATCGCTTTCGATGCTTTCGGGAACCTTTGGGGAACGATGGTGTACTCCGACAAGCTTTTCGCGATCACGCCGGAGGGCGAACTGCTGATTCTTTTGGATGAGGGCGACGAATCGAAGGTTCGACGGCTCGACGAGGCTTTTTTTGAAAAAAGAGTCACGCCGGAGATACTCTTCGAGACGGGCAGGGGAATAGCGCCGTGGATGGCAAGCGTCACCTTTGGAGGGCCCGATCTCTCCACGGTGTATCTTGGCTCGTTGAAAGAAACAAGCATTCCGTACTTCAAATCCCCAGTGCCGGGTCTGCCCATGGTTCACTGGAAACGCTGAAAAAGGAGCCGCTGGTGTCAACTTCGATGATGAAGGCAATACGCCTCAATAAACCGAACGACTTGGAATACTGTGATCTCGAGATTCCCGCGCCTGGTCCGCACGAAGTACTCGCGCGAGTGGAGACGGTATCGATCTGCGGCACGGATCCCCATATCTTCGCGGGGGACTTCCCGGGATTTTGGCCCAAAGCCTTTCCCCTCATTCCGGGCCATGAATGGTCGGGAGTTGTCGTGGGGCTTGGCGATATCGCCGAAAAGCTGGGCTGGAAACCGGGAGACCGGATTTGCGGGATAAGCCACGTTGGATGCGGCTATTGCCCCATGTGTCTTTCCGGCCGCTACAATCTTTGCCTGAACTACGGCAATGAGGAAAAAGGCCACAGGCAGTATGGGCATTACTCTCAGGGCGCATACGCCCAATACATGCGCGCCTCGGTGAAAAGCATCGCGCGCATCCCGGACGATATGAGTTTTGATGTCGCCGCGTGCATGGATCCCTTCAGCATAGCGCTCCACGTCGTCCAGCGCTCCAGGCTCGAGCCAGGCGATTCCGTGCTCGTGAATGGATCGGGCGCCCAAGGGCTCATGAGTATAATGATAGCGCGGGCCATGGGCGCGGGAAAGATCATAGCGAGCGGCAGCGGATTCCGTCTGAAAGTAGCCGAGCGGCTCGGAGCCACTCCTATCGACTATAAAAGCGAAGATGTCGTCGCGAGGGTGCGCGAGCTGACGGGGGGTTTGGGAGCGAAGCGGGTTATCGAATGCGCGGGCACCGCCGAAGGAGTCAGGCAAGCCTGCGAAGCCGTCGCGAAGGGCGGGGCGATTTCCATGGTAAGCTTGCCCTCCAAGGATGTGCCGATCCCGATACGCCGCCTCGTCCTGGACGAGATCGACCTCTACGGCAATCGGGCGAATCCCAATACGCTTGAGCCGGCTATTTCAATGGTCAACGAATGCGATCTCGATCTGGCCGGGCTGATCACCCATTCCTTCCCTCTCGCCGAATTCAAAACCGCCCTGGATATATTCGTCAACCGCAAGGAGAATTCATTGAAAGTCGTCCTCAAACCCAATGGGCCAGCGCTATGAGCGATCAGGCTTCATTGGCCGCGCTGGAGGCGACAGCGAACAATATCCGGCGAAAAGTGATCGAAACGCTTCACGCCGTGGGAGCGGGACATACAGGCGGCTCCCTTTCGGAAATAGAGATTCTCGTCGCCCTCTATTTTTCCTTCCTGGACATTGACCCGAAGCGGCCGACGTGGGAGGACCGCGATCGGTTCATCCTCTCGAAAGGCCATGCCTCGATGGGCTTCTACGCGACACTCGCCGCGAGGGGCTATTTTCCCGAGAATGAACTGGCCACCTTCGATTCCGTCGATACCAGACTTCAGGCCCATCCTGATATGCGCAAATGTCCAGGAGTCGATTATTCAACGGGGTCTCTTGGGCAAGGGCTATCAGTGGGCATCGGCATGGCTTTGGGCGCTGCCAGATTGCGCAAGCGTTTTAAGACGGTCGTGCTCCTTGGCGATGGCGAATGCCAGGAGGGGCAAGTATGGGAAGCGGCCATGTTCGCCGGCTCCAACGCGGTACCAGGACTCTTCGCCATCGTGGACTACAATAAAGTGCAGCTTTCCTCGAAAATCGCGGAAAGCACGCATCTCGAACCCTTCGCGGACAAATGGCGGGCCTTCGGCTGGCAGGTGTTGGCGGTCGATGGCCACGATATTTCAGAGCTGCTCAGGATTTTCACGCAAGCCGACGCCGTATCCTGCGATGGACCGGTCGCGATCATCGCGAATACGGTAAAAGGAAAGGGAGTGAGCTTCATGGAAGGCAAGTTCGAATGGCATGGCAAAACCCCTAATGACGCGGAATTCTCGAATGCCATGCGCGAGCTTCAGGCAAAAGGGGGCTCCCATGAAGATCGGTGAGGAAATCCCGCAGAGACTCGCCTTTGGTCAAGCGCTCGTGGACATTGGCGCTGAAAACGACAAAGTGCTTGTGCTAGACGCGGACGTTGGTCCATCGACACAGACAAGCCTTTTCGCGCGCGCCTATCCCGATCGCTTCATCCAGGTGGGCATCGCGGAACAGAACATGGTCGGCATCGCCGCGGGACTGGCCTCGGTCGGCTTCATCCCCTGGATATCGACCTTCGCCATATTCATGACAAAGCGGGCGGGGGATCAGATCAGGAATTCCATCGCTCATCCCAGGGCGAATGTCAAAATAAACGGTGCCTACGGCGGACTGCCTACGGGCCGGGCCGGGGCGACTCATTCCGCTATAGAAGACTTGGCGGTCATGCGCTGCATGCCCAACGTCACCATCATGGTGCCCGCCGACCCCCGCGAGGCAGTCGCCTGCGCGCGGCTGGCAACCGAAATGGAAGGGCCTGTCTATCTGAGAACCGTCCGCTGCGCCGTTCCGGTGATCTTTCCCGAGCATCATACGGTGCGGATCGGGAAGTCGGTCAGGCTCAGCGAGGGAAGCGACGCGGCTATTATCTCCACCGGCATGATGACGGCCAGGGCTCTCGAAGCGGTCCGAATTCTTCGCGCCGAAGGGATATCGGTCAGGCTTCTCCACATGCCGACTATAAAGCCTATCGATGTCGAGGCTATTTGCGACGCATCCGCGGCGATCGGGAAGATTGTCACCGTGGAAAATCATTCGCTGATCGGTGGCCTGGGGGGAGCCGTATGCGAAGTTACCGCTGAGTTCGCTCCCTGCAAGGTCAGAAGACTCGGCTTCCCCGATGTATTCCTCGAGAGTGGCGATGACGAAATCCTGTTTGGGCGCTATGGCCTGGATGTGGCCGGTATCGTCGCAGCGGTTGAAGGCATAATGGGGAAAGACAAACGCTCGACATTCGAAGCATAAGGAAGGGGGAACGTTCCGTGAAAGATTTGCGCGATTATCTTAAGGTTTTGGCCGGAGACGAAAAAGAATACGCGATTTCCGAGGGGCAGGTAAGTCTCGACAAGGAAATTACCCAAATCGTCAACTATCTTCAGCACCGGGGCGAAAACCCCGCGGTGATGTTCAATAATGTGGCGGGGGCTTCCATGCCCGTGCTCACGAATTTATTTTCCAGCCGCAAGAGGCTGGCGCTGGCTTTGGAATGCGAGGAAGCCGATCTGGAGCGGACGTATAGAGCCAGGGAGAAGAATTTTATCCCGCCGGTCATGGTGGAATCAGGCCCGGTACAGGAAATCGATATCGATGGCGAGGATATCGATATCACCACATTCCCGGTGCTTACGCACAACTCGGGCGATGTCGGACCCTATATCACCGCCGGAATGATGACGATCAAGGACCCCGATACGGGAACCAGGAATACAGGGATTTACCGACTGATGGTCAAGGATGGCCGCCATACCGGCATTCATATGGCCGAGACAGGCCATGCCCATTTCATATTCAAGAAATATATCGAACGCAAGCGGAATATGCCGGTGGCGATCACGATCGGAGCTCATCCGGCACTCTATCTCGGCTCCCTGAGTCTCGCTCCCCTCGGGGTCGATGAATTCGAAGCGATGGGAGGTCTATTGTCCAGGCCGATGGAAATGGTGAAATGCCGCACGGTCGATCTCGAGATTCCCTCCAACGCTGAGATATGTCTCGAGGGATATATTTCCTGGGATCTGCGCGAAACCGAAGGCCCCGTGGGCGAATGGCAGAGTGTCTATTGCAAGGAACATTTGTATCCCGTTGTTACCATCGAACATATCAGCATGAGAAAAAATCCCATATACCTGGATATTTGCCCGGGCGGCACCGATCATCTCCTCATGGGGGGGCTTCCGCGCTTGAGCAAGATCTATGCGAGCGTCAAGCAAGACTGCCCTGGCGTCAAGGACATCTATATGCCGCCGGGGGGATTCTGCAGGAATCTTTGTTATATATCGATGAAAAAGACCATGGAAGGTGAACCCGCGACCGCGGCGGCGGCGGTGTTTGCCGCCGATTTTTTCGTCCGCCACGTCGTCGTCGTCGATGAGGATGTGGACATCCACTCGGACACCGAAGTACTCCAGGCCATCAATCTCTATATGGTCACTGGCAGGTGCTTTGTCATGCCCTACGCGAAAGGCGATCCAACCGATCCCACGAACAGGAATGGGGTAGTCACCAAAATAGGTATCGACGCGACGACTCCGATCGGCGGGAAGGTGCAGCGGGTGAATTCGTCCGAAGGTTTCGACCACATCGACCTGCGAAGAGTATTCCCCGGGAAGGTCCTGTAGCCCAAAGCGAAAGTGTCTCGCTTCAAGCTTGCGTCAAGCAAAAGCCAGAATTCTTTAAAAGTGGTAGGATGACTTGACAACTTGGAAAAGTGGACTTATAAATATTTAAATATCCTCAAAGGGGGCATGTGTGAAAAAGCTTGTATTAATCGCTCTGATCGTGGCGCTCATCGCGGCGCCTGTGTTCGGCCAGAAGAAAACCGAACTTCTCATGGGAACCGCCAGCATGGGCGGCGCCTTCTATCCAGTTGGCCAGGGCATCGCGAACCTCGTGACCAAATATTCCGGAAGTTTCTCCATGGTACCCGTTGTCACGGGCGGCGCGGTAGAGAATCCACGGCTCATCGACTCGGGCGATGTCGATTTCGCGATCACCAACGCCAACATCGCTTATTTCGCGTTCATGGGCACCGCTCCCTACACCAAGAAACTCAACATCGCCAGCGTGGCGAGCCTCTATCCGAGCGTTCTGCATATGGCCGTCCCCGCCAATTCATCCATCAATGACTTTGGCGACCTCAAGGGCAAACGCGTCGCAGTCGGTCCGGCGGGCGGCGGAACTCTCGATATTCTGAAAGTCCTGCTCGAAGAGTATGGGATGACAATCAAGGATATCACTCCAAGCTATCTCGCCTATGGCGATGGCTTCAGCGAAATGTCCGATGGGAATGTGGATGCCGCCTTCGCGCTTTCCGGCTACCCGGCTTCAGCGGTCATGCAGACCGTGGCGACCAAGGCGATCAAATTCATAGCGATCCAGCCTGCCAAGCTCGAATCCATCATCAAAAAGTACCCCTATTACACCGATATAACGATCACGAAGGACGTCTACAAGACACAAAAAGACGCGGTTATGATCGGCGTGCAGAACGTCCTCATCGTCAGGAAAGACTTGCCAGTGGATACCGTCTACGCTATTACCAAAGCCTTATTTGACAATCTGCCCGAATTCGCCGCGGCGAACGCCAACGCCAAACAGATCGATATCAAGAAAGCGTCGCAGGTTCCTACTCCGCTCCATGCTGGTGCCGAAAAGTACTTCGCAGGCAAATAAGCGATCTGGAGTTTTTCAAAGGAAAGAAATGCCGGCAGGGCTGTCATCGGCCTTGCCGGTTCGTTCTTTCCCCTTTAGGGGAGCGCTGAGTCCGCTCCGGATCCCGCCCCTTTCCCTATACCCCTTTCAGGAGCATTCCATGCAAGAAATATCTGGATTCAAAAAGACCCTGAGTACCATGATAGCGGTTCTTTGTGTTCTTATCGGCGCTTTTCACATACTCAACGTATCGGGGCTGATAGTTCTTTCAACGATGATCGTGAGGATCATCCATATTGCCTTCATGATGACGATCGCCTTTCTCACCTTTCCGATGAGCAAGAAAAAATCGGGAAGCTGGTTGGACTACGGCATCCGATTGCTCATGTCCGTGGTGACCATCGCAGGCAGCCTTTACATGCTCCTGCGTTGGGAAGATATCGCCAACACGGGCGGCATGACTTCCTCATTCGATGCGATAGTCGGACTCGTGATGATCTTTGTGGTTCTGGAAGCGACGCGCCGCAGCGTCGGCATGGCCCTGGCACTCATCTCGGTTGTATTCCTAGCGTATCCCTTCGTCGGTCCTTATCTTCCCGGCATGCTGCATACGAGAACAATCAGCATCCAGCGGATTTTTACCTTTCTCTTCACCACGAGTGAAGGCATCTATGGCATACCCATCGGCGTTTCGGCCACCTATATCGTGCTGTTTTGCATCTACGGAGCTTTCCTCAGCGAATTTGGCGCCGGCGATTTCTTCTACGCTGTCGCCAAGAAGGCGACTAAGGGACTCGTCGCCGCGTCCGCCAAGACAGCCGTCATTTTCTCCACCCTTATCGGCATGATTTCCGGATCAGCAGCCGGCAATGTCGCGGTGGCCGGCGTCTTTACTATCCCTTGGATGAAAAAAGAAGGCTATAAAGATTATGAGGCTGGAGCCATAGAGGCATTGGTATCCACAGGAGGCCAGATAATGCCTCCCGTCATGGGAGCCGCCGCCTTCATCATGGCGGAAATTCTTGGGGTTCCCTATACGAATATCATGAAGGCGGCCATCATACCGGCACTTCTCTTCTTCTCCTCGACGTTTATCATCGTGCATCTTTTAGCCAAGAAATCCGGTTTGGGCACTAAGAAAGTTGAAGAAGACGCGAGCCCGAAGAAGGTAAATCTCCTTGAGGGGGGCGTTCACTTTCTCATACCCTTCGTAACCCTCCTCGTGATGATGTTCATGAATTTTTCGCCTTTCAAGGCAGCATATTGGTCTATTCTTACCCTGCTTGCGGTGAATATTGTCTGGAATCGAAAAATTGACAGGAAATTCTTCCAGAAAATCATCAACGCCCTCAGGGATGGAGCGAAGGCTACCGTCCCGCTGGCGATAGCGTGCGCGGCCGCTGGCATCATTTCGGGTGTACTTTCGGTTACGGGGCTTGGCTCGAAGCTCTCCTCGATGATCATTGCCTTGTCGATGGGCATCCCCTTCCTTGCCCTGCTTTTCACGGCGATTGTCGCGATAATCCTGGGCATGGGACTGCCGACTACAGCGGCTTACCTCATCCTGGCAACGGTAATCACTCCGGCGCTCACGCAGATGGGAATTCCTCTCCTCACCGCCCATATGTTCGTGTTCTTCTATGGTTGCCTTTCGACGATAACGCCGCCGGTGGCGCTGGCCGCCTACGTGGCTGCCGGTATCGCGGGGGCTGACATCAACAAGGTTGGCTGGACTGCTTTCCGCTACGGGCTTACAACATTCATCCTGCCTTTCATGTTCGTTTATGGACCGGCCCTCCTGATGCAGGGCACTGCTCTTGAGATAATCGTCACGATCGTCATGGCGCTCTTCGGTGTATTTGTGATCGCCTCGGGACTCGTAGGCTATCTGAAAGGCTCCATTCCGATTTGGATGCGCGTACTGCTCTTTTTCGCGGGAGCCTGCATGGTGCTGCCTGGATTGGTAACCGATGGTATCGGCATAGCGATTTTTGGAGTTTCATTTCTCTATGTAACGTTGAAGGCTAAAAAATTAGCGCAGAAAGCAGTTTGAAGGGACGAGCGCCATGAGCATTGAGCCTATCAAGAAAACATCGGTTGTCGAACAGGCGATCGGCAAGATATACGAGCTCATCGTGGCGCAGAACCTGAAGGAGAACGATCGCCTGCCGCCCGAGCGCCAGCTTTCGGAAATGCTCGGCATTTCCAGGAATTCCTTGCGCGAGGCGATAAGGGTCCTGGACATGCTCGGCATCATACGAGTGGATCAGGGCAGCGGCATGGTGATCGACGCTACGAAGGTTTCCGATGTCGTTACGCGGCATTTGTCCTTCGCGCTTCTTCTCAATAGGGACAAGCTCGTCGAGCTCTTTGAAGCGCGACTCGTCGTCGAGACGGAATGCGCGGGATTCGCGGCCGAACGAGCGACGCCAGCCGAGATCGCAGCATTGCGTACCGCATACGAAAAGCTGGTGGAATACCGGACCGACAGGGCAAAAGGGATACAATATGAACTTTCGATTCATGCCCTCATCGCCAAGGCCGCTCACAACGCCGTGCTTGAGAAAATCCTTTCATCGCTGCGACAGGTTTTGAGGGAAAGCCGCGAAACGACTGTTCCATCGAGCGGTGTCACCTCCGCGACCGTGGAATCCCAGGGAAAGATAATCGACGCGATCGGGCGCCAGGATAAAATCGCCGCCCGCGCCTTAATGTACGAACATATCGCCGCCGTCGCTGAACGTGTCAAAAAGGGTGCCGAAATGGCGGCGGCATCGGAAAAGGCGGCCAAGACGGCCGAAAAGCCGGCGTGAATCGCGGCATCATCAGGAGTGTCAATCATGAATGATCGATATTTGAATGAGGGGAAATGGTGGGTGAGTCCCTATGACTTCAAGCCTGAAGTCATGGCGATGCGCCAGCAGCCGGCGAAGGTTCTTATCCACGACGCGACGCTGAGGGACGGAGAGCAGACGCCCGGTGTAGTATTCCGCAAGAAAGACAAGGTCCGCATAGCCAAAGCACTGGATCGGGTAGGGGTGGACAGGATTGAGGCGGGCATGCCTGCCGTCTCCGATGAGGATTTCGAGGCGGTGGGCGAAATCGCTTCCCTGGGATTGAAGGCCAAGATATTCGCCTTCGCGCGCGCCATGAACGAAGACGTGGACAAGGCGGTGGCGTGCGGCGCCGATGGCGTCGTCATCGAAGTGCCGATCGGCTATCCGAAACTGCTGTATCAGTTCAAATGGACATGGGAGGATGTCGTCCGAAAGACGGCGCCCGTCATCAATTACGCTAAATCCAAAGGCCTCTACGCCATATTCTTCCCCTACGACACGACCAGGGCCAGGGAAGAAGACCTGGATGCCATGCTCGAGGCTATCATGAGGGAATCGGCTCCCGATTCAATCGGCCTCGTGGATACCATGGGCTGTGCCACGCCCGAAGCGATTGCTTATCTCACGCGAAAATTCACGGACATCACCCATTTGCCCGTGGAAATCCATACCCATAACGATTTCGGCATGGCGGTGGCCACCGAACTGGCCGCGGTCGGCGCGGGTGCCCAGGTGGTGCATTCCTGCGTGAATGGCCTCGGCGAAAGGACGGGCAACGCCGCCCTGGAGGAGCTGATCCTCGCTCTCGACCTCCTCTATGGCGCCAATACAGGATGCGATATCGGCGCGATCAAGGATCTGTCGAAGCTCGTGGAAGAGTTGAGCGGCATCCGTGTGGCCCAGAATAAACCGGTCGTGGGCGAGGAAAATTTTACGCGCGAGTCGGGCATCGGCGTGAATCTCGTCGTGGAACAGCCGCTCGCCATGTTTGCCACCCATCCCGCGCTCACCGGAAGGAAGGGGAAGATCGTGCTCGGCAAAAAGAGCGGGAAGCCTTCCATCGTGTATAAGCTGAAAGAGCTCGGCCTTGGCGACTTGGATGAAGGTCAGATAGCCGCCGTTCTGAACGAAGTGAAGAAGCAGGGCAACGAAAGGCGCGGTCTTGTGAGCGATGCCGAATTCGTGGCCATGGTCGCCGCCATCCGCGGCGTAAAGTGAGGAAACCATGAAAATCATCGACTTGACCCAGGAAATCTACCCTGGCATGCCCGTCTTCAATGGGCATCCGGAGGTCACCATGACGCCGGCCGTCACTCATGAACAGAGAGACGGCATCGTGAACCCGACGACCGTTTCACCGGTCGTGCACGCGATCACCTTGGGCGAGCATACCGGCACCCATGTGGACGCGATCAACCATTTCGCCAGGATTCATATCGGAAAATCCATAGACAAAATGCCTCTTGAAACTTTTTACACGGAAGGTATCTGCCTCGATTTTTCTGGCAAAAAGCCTCTGGAACTCATCGATGTGGATGAGATAAAGGCCGAGCTCGCGCGCGAAGGCAAGGAAATCCGCAAGGGCGACACGGTACTCTTCTATACCGATCATTACCGCCGCTATTATGAAACCGACCAGTGGAACAATGGGCCCGGTGTGACGCCTGCGGTGGCGCGTTGGCTCGGCGAGTTGGGCGTGGCGGCTTTCGGCGTCGAAACGAGATCGCCGGGGGTGCTCGGCAAGGGCAACAAGGAAATCCATACCATCTGTGGCGAGATGAACTATCCTCACTACGAAAATGTGATAAACCTTCAGCTTCTCGTACCATACAAGCGCTTCAGGTTCATCGCCTTCCCGCTCAAGATCCGCGGCGGCACCGGTTCCCCGGTCCGGGCCGTGGCCATCGTGGAAGAATAGGACAGTCTATGGATGCGGCGAGGGAAAAGCGGAAGAGATTCACGGCCAGGATAACGGGTGAACTGGCGGCGGCGCGGCAGACGAGCGCGGCCGAATCGAGCGGCGAGGCGCCTCGTGGCGGACAGGCGCCCCGTGAAGCTCAGGCGGGCGCGGGACAGAGGCCCCGCGAGGCCCAGGCGGGCGCAGGAGCGCCAACGGCGCGCTCGGCATCCATACAGCCTAGCCCCGAGCTTCTCTTCGAGGCGACGTGCCGCGCGGCGGCCAAGGATGGGCTCGAGATAATCGCGACCTGCTGCTTTTCCTGCAACACCGCCTGCGAGGTCCTGGTCTTCAAGGACAAGACGACCGGTCGCGTCGTCAAGATTGAGGGCGATCCTTCCTCGCCGGTAACGAAAGGCCTGGCCTGCCCCAAGGGGCTTGCCGCGGCCGACCTTCTCTACAATCCGGCCAGACTTAAGCGACCGTTGAAGCGGCTGGAACCGCGCCGCGCTGACCAGGCGCAGCGGATGACCCAGCCAGAGCCCCGTTTCGATGCCAATGGCATCCCCGAAGGCTGGAAGGAGATTTCCTGGGACGAAGCCCTCGATGAAATCGCCTCAAAGCTCCTGGCGTACCGCGAATCCGATGGCGCCAGAAGCATCGCCTTCCTTGAAGGTACGCGCCGGGGCTGGAGCCGCGTGTTTTCGCGGCTTGCCAACGCCTTCGGCGCGCCGAATCACGGGGCCGCCGGCTGGGCCCAGTGCCTCTGGCCACGTCTCGTGGACTGTCGTGTCACTTTCGGGGCCCAATACCCTGAATCCTGCGATTTCGAGCATACAAACTGCGTCATCGTTTGGGGATCGAATCCGGCGGCTACCTGGCCGCTCCAGGGCGCGGCCATCATGGACGCGAGAGAGCGGGGCGCCCGGCTGGTCGTCATCGACCCCCGGCTCTCCGAGACCGCCGCCAAAGCCGATATCTGGCTTAGGCTGAAGCCGGGCTCAGACACCGACCTCGCCCTCGGATTTCTCCAGGTCATTATCGAGGAAGGGCTCTACGATCGCGCTTTCGTCGAATCCTGGACGACGGGGTTTCCCGAGCTGGGCGCCCATGTGCTCTGGAGAACGCCCGAAGTTACCGAAGCCCTCACCGGCGTACCCGCTTCAGCCATTCGCGAGTCGGCCAGGACTTACGCGACGACAAAACCCGCTTGCATAACGCGTTGCGTCACCGTGGACCAGACTATCGACTCTGTCCAGACTTGCAGGGCTCTTTCTATACTGATGGCCGTGACGGGCAACATCGACATACCTGGCGGAAACGTCGTCGTATCGAGCAGGGGCGAAATTTCCCAAAATAGCCATGAATTCATCCTGGCCGCGAAGCTGCCGCTTGAAGTTCAGAAGGAGAGGCGTGGCTACGATCGCTTTCCCCTTCTTTGCGGCGAACTCAGCTCCGTCCCCTCCTCCCATATGCCCACCCTGTGGCGGACCATCCTCAACGGAGAACCATATCCCGTCAAGGCCGCGCTGATTTTCGGAAGCAACGCCGCCGTCTCCTACACCAATTCGAAGCTCGTGAACGAGGCGATGGAAAAGCTGGAATTCATCGCCGTCTGCGATATTTTCATGACGCCCACGGCGCGGATGGCGGACATCGTCCTTCCCGCATCCTCCTGGCTCGAGCGGGACAATGTCATTTCTTCCTTCCAGACCTCCCTCGACCATACCGTTCTGCAGCGGAAATGCGCTTCGATGGGCGATTCCCGATCCGATGTCGATATCATCTGCGATCTGGCCAGGCGTCTCGGGCTGGGGCAGTATTTCTGGAAGAATTCCGAAGAACTTTATGACTATCTGTTGTCCCCGACGGGCCTGAGTTTCCGCCAAGCCCTGGAGAAACGGCGTCTCTATGCGCCCTTGAAGTTCGGGAATTACCTGAAGTCGGGCTTCAAGACGCCTTCCGGCAAGGTGGAACTTGTCTCCTCGATACTCGCGTCCAAAAAATGCGCTTCCCTCCCGGCTGGCTCGGCTCTCCCCGACGGGCAAGGCATGGAGACAGCGCTGTCAAAGGACAAGGAATACCCCCTGGATTTCAGCACGGGCGCCAGGAGCATCTTTTTCCGCCACACGGAAAACAGGCAAAATCCATGGCTTAGGGCGCAACAGCCCAACCCCCTCGTCTACCTCCATCCATCCGCGGCCGAGTCGCGGGGAATAGCCGACGGCGATCTGGTCGAAGTATCGACGCCCACGGGAAGCGCGCTTCTTAGGGCAAGATTGGAGCCCGACCTCGCCCCCGATTTCGTCGAGGCGGTACCTGGCTGGGCAGGCGAAGGGAATATCAATAAGGCTTTGGGTTGGGAACGTTTTGCCGAAGGCATCGGCACGGTGCCCATGCGGGGATTGAAATGCCAGGTAAGGAAGGTCGCCGATGGCCGATAAAATCCTCCTCGTCATAGATTTGGATCGATGCTGGGGCTGCGGAACCTGCGAAGTGGCTTGCGCGCTCGAGAAAAAATCAGGCCCGGGGAGCGGGCGCGTGAAGGTAGAGGAGGCGAGGGAGGGAAGCGCTCTGCCGCTTCCAGGTTCTCCCCAGGGACACGTCTTCGTGCCAGTGCTCTGCCAGCAATGCGACGATCCTGCCTGCGTCTCCGCCTGCCCTGTCAGCGCCCTCGCGAAAAGCGATTCAGGGCTCGTGGAATTCGACGCCGAACTCTGCCTAGCCTGCGGAGCCTGCGAATCCGCCTGTCCCTTCGGGGCAATCACCTTGGGCGAAGCCTCAGGCATGCCTGAAAAATGCGACCTTTGCGCTTCCCGGCAATCAGCTGGCCTTCTTCCCGCCTGCGTCCAGCACTGTCCCGGCAAGGCGATCGCGCTCGGGCCCTTCCTGCCCGGCGCCAATCAGGCTCGCGGCCTTAAGCGAAGCTGGTCTTTCGGCAGCGTTGAATATCGCGCCCGAGCCTAGGTTTTGAAAAACGCGATCGCGACCGCAATGATGGGATCGCGTGTCGCGCCAAGCCTATTCCAGGTCGTGATATCTTCCTTCGCGCAGCCGCGCCTTGAACATGCGGCTCAAGCTTTTCCCTCGGGCGCGTTCTGCCGCCTCCGACAAAGGTTTTTGCCGGCGTTCGAGGAACTCGAGCTCGCGGCGTAGCTTTTGCCAAGCACCGACGCGATCGGCGGCGATCGTGCCTGATTCCATAGCCTCGCGTACGGCGCAGCCTGGTTCGTTTGAATGGGTACAGTCTTTGAATCTGCACATGGCAGCCAAGGCTTCGATCTCGGGAAAGGCCGCGTCCACATCATCTTCCGAAGTCCAGAGTTGGATTTCCCTCAATCCCGGCGTATCGATGAGCAGAGCGCCCGAGGGGAGCCTGAAGAGGGATCTGCCCGTCGTCGTATGGCGGCCTTTATGGTCGTCCTCCCTTATGTCCTGGATGCGTTGAAGCGTTTCCCCTGCTAGGACATTAGTGAGCGTGCTTTTCCCCGAGCCCGATGAGCCGATAAGGACAGCGGTGGAGCCAGGAAGCAGGTATTCGCCGAAACGTTCCATGCCCATGCCGGTCAAGGCGCATACCGCGAAAACCGGTATGCCGGGAGCGATGGCCTCGGTCTGTTGGACAAGATCATTATCGCACAGTAGCAGATCGGCCTTCGTGATGACGAGAAGTGGGCGGGCGCCGCCGTCGCGGACCAAAGCGATATATCGTTCGATTCTGCGAGGATTCCAGTCTTTTCCCGCCGCCGTGATCAATATCGCGGTATCCACGTTCGCCACCAAAACCTGCTCCTTGATTTTGTCGTGAGCCGTTTCGCCCTTGGCCTTGCGAGAGATTTTCGTTGTCCTCGGCAGCAGTGCGTGGATGACGGCTTGGCTCCCTGGGTCCCGGGCTATGAGGACCCAGTCGCCTGTCACCGGCATCTCGGCCGGATGGCTGAGGCCATGGGCGAATCGTCCCGAGGCTACCGCCTGCATGGTTTCGGTCTCGTCTCCGGCTTTGTTCCTCGCGATGATAGTCCATGTGTCCCTGTCTGTTTCCGCGACCCGCGCCGGCGACAGGTTGAGTGATAGTTGCAGTTCGAAAGACCGCGCGAACGCGGGATTCCATCCATAATTTTCCAAAGGATCTTTCATTCCAGGGCATCTCCGATTAGGAATTTTCGCGACTATGTTCTTGGGTTATGAGAGTTCGGAAACGATGGATCCTCGGGGATAGACCTGAAGTGGGAAGGAAGCGCAGGCAAGCGGTTACGCTTAGGCGGGCATCCTCCGAGGGTCCATTCCGCGCACACTCTCTTGGTTGGTTTTCATGCTAGACCTCCTCGTGGATAGGGTTGGAGAGCCAAAAGGCTCATCGCCGAGGCGCGGCCAACGTTTATGGTCGCCCTAAGCCCGCCTATCCTATCGCGACTTCGATGAAAATGTAAAGTGGAACGTGAGCTGTCGGCTAAAGCGCTCGCGGGTTTTTCGCGGCCGCCTCGACCTCGGCCATAGCCGCGGCCTCAACCAACGGAGCGGAAGAAGCGCTTCGTGAGCGCGCGAATCTTGCGAGCAAGTTCATCGGTCAGCGCTCCATCGGCGAGGCGCCAGGTCCAGTAGCTTTCCTGTCGCCCCGGGTAATTCATGCGCGCTTCGGTGCCCAGCGCGAGCAGATCCTGGGCCGGCGCAATGGCTATGCAAGCCGGGCTCGCCCAGGCTGTCCGTATCATGTCCCAGGCGAAGGTGGCGCGTCGCCCGCCGGTATATCGCAGCGCTCGCCTCGCCGCGGCGGGCGCCGCGCTTTCGATCCACCCCATGCAGGTATCGTTGTCATGAGTGCCCGTGTACACGACCGAATTCTGTTCGTAATTGTATGGATAATCGGGGTTGTCCCCCTCCGGCACGAAGGCAAATTGCAGAATTTTCATGCCGGGAAAGCCCAGCCTTTGCCGAAGTTCCTGCACTTCGCCCGTCATGAACCCGAGATCCTCGGCGATGATGGGCAGATCGCCCAACTCAGCTTCCGCGGCTTCGAAAAGCGGCAAACCCGGTCCCCTCTCCCAGCTCCCTCCGGCGGCTGTCCTATCGCGCGCCGGCACCGCCCAGTATTCAACGAAGCCCCTGAAGTGGTCGACTCTCAGGATATCCACCATGCCAAGCGCCGCCCCTATTCTTGATACCCACCAGGCATAGCTTTCCTTCGCGTTGGCTTTCCAGTCGTAGAGAGGATTGCCCCATAGCTGCCCCGTGGCGGTGAAGTAATCCGGGGGGACTCCAGCGACCTTGGAAGGCTTGCCCTCGCGGTCCAGAAGGAAGAGCTCCGGATGAGCCCAGGTATCGGCGCTGTCGTAGGCCACGAAAATGGGCAAATCGCCAATGATTCCTACATTCTTCGCCTTAGCGTACGCGCGCAGTTCGCGCCATTGCCGGTTGAACAGATATTGGGCGAACTTGTTCCTTTCGATGCTGTCGCCGGCGGTATGGGAAAAGGCCGTCAGCGCCTTCGAATTCCTTTTTTTCAGACCCTCGGGCCATCTGTCCCAGGAATCATGGCCGCGCGATTCCTTTATGGCGGAAAAAAGAGCGAAGTCATCGAGCCAAAAGGCGTTTGCCTTCGAAAAATGGGCGAAATCGCTCTCCAGATTCCCCAAGCCCGACCTATTCGCTTCGCCCTTCCTGGCATCTCCCAGACCCCGCTTGAAATTTCTCCAGGCAAGGTCGATGAGCTTCCGTTTTTCCGCGAAAAGCCAGCCAAAATCGACTTTGCCACGATTAGAAGCCTTGCACGCCTCGACATCCTCCGCGCTGATGAGCCCAAGCGTGGCGAGTGAATCGGGATCGATCAGATAGGGATTGCCCGCGAAGGCTGAAAAGCATTGATAGGGCGAGTCCCCATAGCCCGTCGGTCCAAGAGGCAGAATCTGCCAGAGGCTCAGTCCGGCTTTCGCCAGGAAGTCCACGAAAGTTCGCGCCTCGACTCCCAAGGTGCCTATGCCATAGGGCCCCGGCAGTGAGGAGGGGTGGAGCAAAAGGCCCGCGCTTCGCTTGAAATCCATCGCGTTCAACCTTTCACCGCGCCGGCGGCGATACCCTTGATGATGTATTTCTGCAGCGCGAGATAGAAGAGTATGATCGGGGTCGCCGAAAGCACGAGAGAGGCGGTGAGCGGGCCGTACTCCTTCAGGAATTGCCCATAGAACTGCATCTGCGCGAGCTGAAGCGTTCCTTGCTTGATCACGAGAAGTGGCAAGAGGAAATCGTTCCATATCCAGAGGGCGTCGAGGATGGCGATGGTGGCCGTTATCGGCTTCAGCAGGGGAAAGACGATCCTGAAGAAAATATAGCTTGTCCCCGCCCCATCGATGGCCGCCGATTCCTCGAGCTCCCTGGGCACGCTCTTCACGAATCCGTGGTACATGAAAACGGCCATGGGCGCGCCCAAGCCCCAGTACAAAGCGATGATGCCGACAGGGTTCGTGAGCCCGAGGTCGGAGGCGAGGACAGCCAGCGGAACCATGATGATTTGGAAGGGTATGACGAGGGCAAAGGCAAAGAGCGAATAGATGAGCCAGGAATAGCGCTTACCCGTCCTCGCGAGCATCCACGCCGCCATCGAGCTTGTGAGGATGATGCCGGCCACGCCCAGCGAGGTGACCATGAAGGTCGTCGCGACGACCCTGGGGAATTCCATCGCCTTCCAGGCTTTCGCGAAATTGTTCAGGTAGAGATGGGCGGGAAGGGCGAGAGGCTTCAGTAATATCTCGGCGTCGGGTTTCAGGGCGCTCATCAGCACGAAAAAGACGGGATAGATGTAGAGGATCGCGAAGAGAATCATGAAAGCCTCGAGGAGGTGGATAGGCTTTGGCCAGAACTTCATAGCTGCACCTCCTTCCGCTTCATGATGACGAGCTGCAATCCCGTCACCAGGAAGATGGCAAGAAAGAGGAGGGTAGCCTTCGCCGTGGCCAGCCCCGCCAGCTTGCGCGCGAAAGCGTCGAAGAAAATGTCCATCACGAAGGGTACGGTTCCCACGGCATAGCCCGATGGGCCCACCATCGCGTAGACAAGGTCGAAACACTTGAGCGCGTTCGCGATCGAGAGGAATATGCAGACGGTGAAGGCCGGCATGAGAAGAGGCAGCGTTATGCGCTTTAATCGGTCCCATGGCCCCGCGCCGTCGATCATGGCCGCCTCGATCACGTCCTGGGGAATATTCTGCAAGCCCGCCAAGTAGACCACCATGTAGTAGCCCGCGGCCTGCCACACCGATACGAAGACCAAGAGCCAGGGGGCCTTGGCCGAATCGCTCATCCAGGTGTCGATCCCGGTCAGCCTTGGCAGCAGGTGGAAGAAGATGAAAGACCAGATGAGGGCGACAACGATCATCGACAGCACGTTCGGAAGGAAGAACACCGAGCGAAGGACGTTGCGCGATTTTAGCTTCCTGTCGAGCGCCATGGCGATCCAGAAAGCGAGCAGGTTCGCGAAGACCACGTTGCCCACCGCGAAGAAAATGGTGAAGCCTACCACGCCGAGATCGAACTTCCGGGCCTTCCATGTGTTCGCCAGAAGGCTTTTGAACTTGCCGATCGCGAATATGGCCTCCGCGTCGCCGCTGATTTTTCCCCGCGCCTCGGGAGGCAGCGTCGCGCCTTTCGCGAATTCGTCGATCGCGATATCGAGGGCGCTCCTGTCCTGCGCGAGCCCCGCCTTTTTTATCGACGCCAGGTAGGCATCGACCTCAGCCGACGGTATCGCTCCCGACTCCACCTGGGGCAGGGTCCAAAGACGGTCTTCGATGGAAAACTCATCTTTTTCCGGCTTGAGCACATAACGATTGCCTTCGCGAACGTAAAATTCCGCGGCCAGGTTCTTGCCCTCCAAGCCTAGCTTTGCGAGGAAATTCTTTTCATAGCTGGCCGCTTCTATTTCCGGCGGCAGGGAAGAATTCTGATTGAAATAATTTTCCTCATACGCGCGGGGGTAGAATCGCTCATCGATCCCGCCCCCGAAAATCGCGCGGTAGTTCGCCAGGCCCACGTCGCGATACATCGCGGGACGGTATCCCGTTTTCCGTATGACGCTCTCGAGCCTGTATCGCGCGAGGCCCGATATCGAGAGGCGGGCATACTGTCCCGCCTCTTTATCCAGGGAATAGACCGAGAGCAGATAGCTCTTGTCCGCCTCGGATGCATTGGACAGGATGCGGCTTTCGAATTCAGCCGCGGGCATGCTTATAGGCGTCTTGGGAGTGAGGCCGTCCCAGTTCGTGAAGGAAATGCGCAGGCCCTGGCCAAAGGGAAGGAGGAAGAAAAGGGCATAGAGAAGGAGGGCCGGGGCGACGAAGAGGATGAAATTGGCCCTCCTGGCGGCTCGTTTTTGGACCATCGCGGTTTTGCTACTTCTTCCTGTTCGCGGCCCATTGCTTGTCGATATCGGCGATGACAGCCTCGGCCGTTTTCTTGTTGAACACGTATTGCTGGGCGCCATTCTTGCACGCGTCCTCGAACACGGCGGTCGGGTAAGAGGCGAAAGCCCAAGGATAGGCGCCGTTCTTCCCGACGTTGCCCATGAGATCGACGAAGGGCGCGCCAAGCTTGCTTACATCCGCGCCCTTGAAAGAGAGGGTAAGTTTGTAATCCTCAACCCAGATCTTCTGCGCCTGGGGCGTGGCCAGCCATTCGAGGAACTTGAGGGCCGCAGCCTTCTTGTCGGGCGCCGACTGGGCGGATACGCCGAAGCAGGAATCGACATCGGCGTAAAATTTGTTCATTTTCGCGTCGTTGAAAACGGGGAAGGGCACGAATCCGCAATCGAGGCTGGGATTGGTTCCAATGGCCGCTCCATAGGACCAAAGGCCTTGGACCATCATCGCGGCTTTGCCCTCGGCGAAGGCGGCCTGCTGTTCGTTCCAGTTCCATTCCTCCGCGTTCTTGTCCATGTTCGCCCTGTAGAAATCAATGACGGAGAAGAGCTTGTCCGTGTCCACGACCCCATAGCTTGTTTTTCCCGCGTTCATATCGGCTATGAACTTCGCCACGGGGATGTTCTTCTCCGCGAGCAGGTTCGTGTGGACGAGGGTGATGAAGTGCCCCATGGACCAGTTTTCCTTGAGGAGGCCGGCGAAGGGCGTCATGCCGTTCGTCCTCAGCGTCCTGCAGATCCTCTCCAGATCGCGGTAGGTGGCCGGAGGCTGGATGCCGTATTTGGCGAAGATGGCTTTGTTGTAGATGATGCCGATGCCCGCGAAATCCATAGGCAAGCCCCAGTATTTGCCGTTCCAGGTGACTGAAGGCTTCGCGCTATCGACGACCTTGCCCAATACTGGCTGCTTCGTCAGGTCGACAAGGTATCCCTTTTCGGCGTATTCCTGGACGCGGGAATATGACTGCATCTGAAGGATATCGGGCAGCTTGCCCTGGGCGGCCCGCGCCGACATCGTCGCGTCGGCGTCGTTGGGCACGATCAGCATGTCGATCGTTACGCCGGGGTTTTCCGAGACGAATTGGGCGACAAGTTTTTTGAGTCCATCCTGGTTTTCCTGCTTGTAATAGTACAGCTCCAGTTTCTGGGCCTGCACCATTCCGGCTAACGCAAAGAGCACGAGGAGAAGGGATACCATTCTCTTCATAAAAACCTCCATGTAAACCGATTTACATAGATAATATCATACATCGCCACTTTGTCAAGCGACGAATGAAGAAGGACGGTCGGCCTAGTATGAGGTAATCGTGAATGCGAGGATATCCGAGTATCTTCCCGCGCTGTAATTCGTCACGTCGCTCAAGGTTATCGTGCTGGTGAAGCTCCTCGAACTGGTGCCAAATCCCGTGGCGTTGTATCTACTGGTATTGTACTTATAAGAGCCCGAGGCGAGGGGGATGGTTGTCGTGCCAATCTTCATGGTGTAGCCAATCTTCTCATTGACCGGCGATATGGGAGCATCGTATCGCTCGTGGACGAGGTATCCGAGGTTGACGGAACGTACATTCAGGTAATATTTGAAATTGGACTGTACATAGATATAGAACGTTTTGGGAGTCGCCGCGGTGACTTCGTCGAACGCGAGCTGGAAAATCTCGGGTCCCGTCGGAGTGTCCCGAAAGAACACGGTCGCTGTCGTACCGACGACGTAACGAAGCACTACCGTCGCGGTCGAAATGGGCGCCGTTGTCGGATCGCCCGGGGTGAAGGCTTCCTGCCTTAGCCGGAAGGTGATCGGCAATTCATAGGTTCCCGCGGCGAGCTGGCTGTAGTGCACGAATACCGCGGAAAAATAGTACGTGCGCGTCAGGTTGTTCGACAGAAAGCTCCCTGTTACGACATTGGAGCTTGCCACGTTAGCGTCGCCTATGCCTGAAACGTCCCATAGCATGAAAATTGGGCTTGAGGGGTTGGTAGTAGAGCCCATATAAATTTCCGCGCCGTCGATATAAACGAGACTGCTGCCGCCTGACGTGTCATAAAAGCGCCAGTTAGCGTTGCGAGGATATACCCCTCCTACCGAATCGGCGTTGGGGGCAAGATCGATCGTAAATGTAGGGTTCGTCGTAGTGCTGGTGCGGGATACGATGATTTGGCCAGTGACCCATGTCAGGGATTGATTATTATAGTAGGCCTTTGTTCCGGTTGTAACCTGCGCTGTGATGCCAAGCGTCTGAGTCTGCGCCGAAAGACCGACCACAAGAGAGAGAAACATGACGAAAGTCATTCCGTACTTTTTCATTATATTCTTCATCGTCATCTCCACTATCGACCAGCTGCTGGAGTGGCCGTGATCTCTCCGAGCTCTAGCAGGCCATCTCCATCGTCGTTCAGATTCAATGTGGATACTCCAATATCTTCTGGCCACGCTATCGAATACGTACCATTCGTAAGCCCAAATAACTGGAACATCCCGGTATCGTCAGTGAAAGTCTGATTCATGAGCGATCCATCGGCTTGCAGTATATCGCCCGCAACGAGGGTTATAGGAGCCCCCGCGGAGTCCACGAGGTATCCTGTCGCATAGAACCGTCGCTCAAGCCCCGCTTTGAACAGGAAACCGCTTCTATACCCTGGCAAAAGAGCTA